>Ga0181521_10008987_pt1 | contig 10112 bp, 6 predicted proteins | sample PEATcosm2014_Bin_32_FD_119764 | JGI IMG/M metagenome (GOLD analysis project Ga0181521, IMG submission 119764) | Peatland microbial communities from MTU Mesocosm Facility, Houghton, MI, USA - PEATcosm2014_Bin02_60_metaG | ecosystem: Environmental > Terrestrial > Soil > Wetlands > Peat | place... | reverse complement strand
GCGATCACGGGCGAGTCCCACCATCGACTCATTGCGCTCAGGGCGAGACGTTGGGCAGCGCCGGTCGCGCGACCCAAGCCACACAGTTAGTAGCGGCTGCGTGGCCTTCGACGGTATCGGGGTTCTGCCGGTGCGCTCGCTGCTGGCGTGCCGTGCCATGGTGCCGCTGCTCTGGTGCATGGGCTTCTGCCGGCCTGGCACAATTCCGCTGTTGCCCCCGACCCTGCCGGGCCGGATGTTGCTGCGCGGCGCGCGTTGCTTGCGCGCGACCTGGCGCGGGGGACAAGACGGGAACGGTCGGAACGCCTGGCGCAACGCGGCTTGCCCGGGCTGCAACCGATGGCAGCACGACGACGATGGAGAGTGGTTGTGGTCGCTCGCCGCTTCCCAGGTGGTCATTGCCGACGGCGGCTGGGATCCTTGGCCCATCTCGCTCGGCCGGAAGCGATCGCGAGAGCGGTGGTCTCAACGCGGAGAACCCGCGGAGCCACCGGGGAGAGCCGCGGAGCAGAAGGTGGGCGCCACCCAGCGTGCATCCGGACGAGCCGCGCTATCGCGCGCCAGGCGGAACTCGGCGGCTCTCTGCGGTCCTCCGCGGAAGCTCCGCGTGGGACCTTAGCGTCACCGCATGCACGATGGGCCAAGGCATGGTGAAGGGCCGATCATCCCGGCCAGCCATGGCACGGGGTGATGGGTCCGGTTGAGTGTCTGCAATGGGTGCAGGCTGTGTGAAAACGTCGGACCGTAACGATTCCGTGGAATAAATTGCTGCATTCGACCAAGTGAACCACAAAAATGGAAAATCCCTTAGCGATAGAGGGCAACAACAGAAAAATGTACTGCGGTCCAATCGCAGCGTTGAGTTTTTACACAGCCTCGGTCGATTCCGGCGGTAGCCGCCGCGGTCACGCTATTGCCGCTTTGTGGAAAGCAGGCGTTGCAGCCTGCCAATCGCTAGGGCCGGTTCTGACCCGAAGCTGAGCGTAGGCCCCGGTACCGACGTTACCGTCGGGTCAAGCTCGATCACACGGTCTTCAGCAGGGTCTGGATGTCGGGCTTGCCACTCGGCAGCAGCGGCAGCGTGGCCAGCGCGACAATACGCGATGGCAGCATGAACGTCGGGAAGGCGTTGCGCAGCATCGCCCGCAATGCCTCCTCCTGACCGGCGTCGGGACCCGGCCGCAGCACCACGAAGGCGAGCAAGGTCACTTGGTCCCCCTGGCGTCTCGGCACGACTGCCGCTTGCAACACATGCGGCGAGTGCCGCAGGGCGGTCTCGATCTCCGCCGGCTCGACCCGTTGGCCGTTGATCTTCACCATGCGGTCCTTGCGGCCCAGCACCACGAACACCCCGTCTGCGGTCCGCCGCGCCATGTCGCCGGTATGATAAATGCGCTTTGCCGGGTCGCGTGGATCGCTGAGCAAGCGCCCGGGGACACAGCCTCCGTCTCGCCATTCGCCCAGCGCGTTGTAGCGACTGCGGATGACCAGCTCGCCGACCGAGCCGCTGGGACAGGAGGCGCCGTCGTCGTCGACGATCATCGCCTCGGTGTCGAACATCAACACTCCGGCGGGAACCCGCAGCGGATCGAAGTCATCCGCCTGGCGTGCGTACCAAACCGTGCCGCACGACTCGGTCGAGCCATAGAACGACAGGATGCGGCAGCCTTTCGGCAGGCCGGCAAACAGCAGTGCGAGGTCGCTGCGCAGCAGTGGCTCGCCATAGGTGGTGACGTTGCGGACCCGGGCCAGGGCCGCGGCTGCACCCGGCAACTGCATGATGGTCCGCAGCAGTGATGGGCTGGCCCGCAGGTTCGTGATCGGCCGGGAGTGGACGATGTCGAACAAGCCGCGGAAGCCATGCCGCTTCAGGTTGAATGTCTGAAGTGACGCGCCGACGAGCGGAAACGCCAGATGGGTGATGATACCGCCCAGCGTGGCCGGCGATTCGATCCCCAGACCGCGGTCGTCCGGTCCTATATGAATGGCGTCGATGTTGACTGCGACGCGATGCAACATGGTACGTTGGCTGTGCACGATGGCCTTGGGCCGGCCAGTGCTGCCCGAGGTGCACAGGATGAAGGCCGGTGCGTCCAGGTCGAGGCGGTTTTCCGGCGCTGCCTCCGGCCCTGCCGCAACGAACGCCGCGTCGATGGCGAGCCGTGGCACCTCCGCAGCGGTCGCATGGGCGCCGCTGGCGGCCTCGACCAGCAGAAGAGTTGTGCCGGTTTCGCGGATCAGAGTCTCGTTGCGTTCATGCGGGACCTGCGCATCCAGCAGCACGCAGGGCCGCCCTACGCCCAGGCAGGCGAGCGCCGCCACCAAGTATGCGGCACCGCCCGGCAGCAGCAGCCCCACCGGACCCGGCGGCCCGGGCGCGGCCCGCAGCATCCGCACCAGATGCCCGGTGGTCCGCAAGATCTCCCCATAGGTCATGGTGCGCGTGCCGTCGTCAAACATGGTCCGGCCTGCGGCGCGTGCGACAGTGTCGCGCAGCGTATCCAGGACTGGCCGCTGAAGCAGATGCGGACTGACCGGCGTGAAATGCGGGTCGGCCGCGCCTCCGTAATCCGGCGGGATGTGCGGCGTGGCCAGCCATCCGTCTCGATCGATCATCGCCTCACCGTCGTTGGTCACGCAGTGCCGGCGGCCGCCGATATGCGTTTGTCTATCGTATCGCGTGCGGCATCTGGTGCAACGCAGGGACGCCGCCGCGGGCAGGCCTCTCCAAGCGAATGTCCGCAATGGTTCGAATCCGGCGGTTCCCGCCCGGGCGGCCCGGCTGCCGCCGCTCCGGGCGGACACCTTGCATACAAACGGCCCAACCGTCGGACGGCTGTCAGCCGCGTCAGCCGAACCGGTCGAAGCGCGTGCGAGGCCGGGTCAGCCGGCCAGCATGATCGCCGTACGCAGGCGACACCGCCGGCTCGAACCTTCTCCTGCTTCGTGGCAGAGGGTTTCCCCCGTCCTCGATGCGTGGGACCTTCCCTCTCTCCCGCCCCACACCATACCGGATACCAGATGTCCGAACCCTTCACGCTGACCGAAACCGACCTGGAGGACGTCGCCACCGGCGCCTGGATCCTTGGCACCGGCGGCGGCGGCGATCCGTATTTCTCCATGCTGGAAACCAAACTGCTCTATGAACGCGGCGCGCGGGTCAGCGTGATCGATCCGCTGTCGCTCGATGACGACGACCTGATCTGCTGCGTCGGCAAGATGGGTGCGCCGCTGGTGACGCAGGAGAAGCTGGGCGACGGCGAAGCCATCGCCGAAACCATCCGCCGGATGGAGGCGTATCTCGGCCGTCGCTTCAAGGGTGTGATGATCTGGGAAATCGGCGGTGCCAACGGCTTCCAGGCGATCCTTGCCAGCGCCATCCTCGGCCTGCCGGTGGTCGATTGCGACGCCATGGGCCGCGCTTTCCCGCAAGCCGACATGACCACCTTCGCGATCTGCGACCTGCCCGCCTACCCATGGACGATGGTCGATATCCGCCGCAATTCGATCATCTTCACCGAGGCCGAGGACTGGTCCTGGATGGAGCGCATGACCCGCCGCGCCTGCACGGTGTTCGGCTCGGTCGCCGCCACCTGCAAGGCGCCGCGCACCGGCCGCGAGGTGAAGACCTGCACCGTGCTGCACACGCTGTCCAAGGCCCTGCGCCTCGGCCGCATCGTGCGCGAGGCGCGGCGCACCCACCATGACCCGGTGCAGGCGATCCTGCACGCGGAACGCGGCGTGGCCCTGTTCCGCGGCAAGGTCAGCGACGTGCAGCGCCGCACCAGCGAGGGCTGGCTGCGCGGCACGTTGCAGATCGACGGCCTGGACGCCCACGCCGGCCACGTCTTCCAACTCGAATTCCAGAACGAGTACGCCATCGGCCGCGAGGACGGCGAGGTGCGCGTCACCGTGCCCGACCTGATCTGCGTGCTCGACAGCGTGTCGGGCGAGGCGATCGGCACCGAAACGGTGCGCTACGGCCAGCGCGTCACCGTCGTCGGCCTGCCGGCCCCGGCGATCCTGCGCACCCCCAAGGGGCTGCAACACGTCGGCCCGCGCGCCTTCGGCTACGACCTGGAGTTTCGCTCGTTGTTTCCGGCCGCGGATGGAGGGGCGGCCTGTGCTCCCCCTCCCCTTGAGGGCTTGGGCCGCGAAGCGGACCAAGGTTGGGGGGAGGGGTGCGAGCACCGACGAACCCCTCCCCCCAACCTTGGTCCGCTTCGCGGCCCAAGCCCTCAAGGGGAGGGGGAGAATCCCATTCCAATTCCCGACAACGCCACATGATCCGCGCCGGTATCGATGTCGGCGGCACCAATACCGACGCCGTGCTGCTGCAAGACAACACGGTGCTGGCCGCGACGAAGCAGCCCACCACCGCGGATGTCACCAGCGGCGTGATTGCTTCCCTGCGCCTGGTGCTGGGGCAATCCACGATCCCCCCGACCTCGGTGGATGCGGTGATGATCGGCACGACGCATTTCGTCAATGCGGTGGTGCAACGGCGTGACCTGGCGCCGGTCGCGGCGTTGCGCGTGAACCTGCCGGCGGCCGCGCGCATTCCGCCGTTCTCCGACTGGCCGGCGGATCTGCGCGACATCGTGCGCGGCAAGGTATTCATGGTGCGCGGCGGGCACGAGGTGGATGGCCGCCCGATCGTGCCGATCGATACCGCTGCCATCCGTGATGCCGCGCGCGCCATGCGTGCCGCCGGCATCGCCTCGGTCGGCGTGTCCGCGGTGTTTTCTCCGCTGACTTCGGAAGCGGAAGATACCGCCGCGGCGATCCTGCGCGAGGAATGTCCGGACGTGGCGATCACCCTGTCGCACGATCTCGGCCGCATCGGTCTGCTCGCGCGCGAAAATGTCACCCTGCTCAATGCGAGCCTGATCCCGTTGGCGCGCCGCACCATCGCCGCGTTCGAACAGGCGCTGCGGGAGATGGGGATCGGCGCACCGCTGTACATCACGCAGAACGACGGCACCGTGGTGCGCGCGGCGAGTGCCGCGGCGTTTCCGGTGCATTGTTTCGCCTCCGGCCCAACCAACAGCCTGCGCGGCGCGGCGTTCCTGTCCGGGCTGACCGAGGCCGTGGTGATCGACATCGGCGGCACCACCTCGGATTTCGGCGCCCTGGTGCACGGCTTCCCGCGGCCGGCCAACAACGTCGTCGAGATCGGCGGCGTCCGCACCTTGTTCCGCATGCCGGACCTGCTGTCGATCGGCCTGGGCGGCGGCACGCTGGTCGATCCAACCGATCCGGAACGCATCGGTCCGCGCAGCGTCGGCTTCCGGCTGACAGCGCAGGCGATGGTGTTCGGCGGGGCGACGTTGACCTGCACGGATATCGGGGTCGCCGCCGGATTGATCCGGCTGGGCGATCCGCAACGTGTCGCCGGCCTGTCCGCCGATTTCGTGCGCCGGGCGCTGGCGCGCATCCACGCCATGATCGAGGAAAATGCCGATCGCATGAAGACCAGCATCGCTCCGTTGCCGCTGATCGCAGTCGGCGGCGGAGGCTTCCTGATGCCGGAACGGATCGCCGGCTTCTCCGGCGTGGTGCGCGTACCGCACCAGGAGGTTGCCAACGCCGTCGGTGCCGCGATCGCGCAGGTCAGTGGCGAGGTGGACCGGGTGTTCACCGGAATCGGCCGGCCGGCGGCGATCGCCGAAGCCACGCGCGTCGCGCGGGAGCGTGCGGTCAGCAATGGTGCCGATCCGGCAACGCTGGAGGTCGTCGAGGTCGAGGACCTGCCGCTCGCTTATCTCCCCGGCGATTCGCTGCGCGTGCGGGTTCGCGTGGTGGGGGATGTGTGACCTTACGTGACGCGAGGGCCGGTGAGGCAGTGCCAAATCGCTTGCGCGCAGCAGTCGTGTGCGACGCGGGCGATGCCTGCGGCTAATCAATTCTAGTGTTGTGATCCTGACGTTTCGATCCCTGGGGACTGGCCACGAACGCCGCAGCCCGTCATGCCGACCACCGGGTCAAGCGCTCGGCGGCAGGCGCCGGTCGGCATCCACGACTTGCCTCGGCGCGGGTGGCAAAGTCGTGCATGGCGGGCCGCAGCCTGCCCCCGGGCGCTTGCCCCGGGGGCCCGCCATGACGATCGACGCCCGGCCATGACGGTTGGGGCGGGCCGTGCGAACCAACCGCGAGTCAACATTTCGGGCGCCTGGTTTTATCGTGCCGGCGGGAATTCCGCGCGTACCATCACCGCGGCGAGACCGATCACCGGAGGGACGGCGAAGCACCACATACCGGTCAAGTCGAACAGCAGCGCCGCCACCGCGCAGCCGACTGCGAAGCCGGCAATGTTGCCGATCATGCGCGACAGCCGGCCCCGCGCCGCTGCGTCGTCCGGCGTACCGCGCAGCAGGTCCACCACGTCGATCACCACCTGGGTGGTGTTGCCCGTCATCAGCGTGGTCGGCGGCGCGCTGCCGAGATGCAGCCGCTGCACCGCGTTCTGCACCGCCATTGCCGAGACGAGCGTCATGCCGGTGACCAGCGCCGGCCAGGCATCGCCGTTCACGAACGGTCCCAGGCGAACCGCGAGCGCGGCGCCGGCAAGCAGCAGCGCCAGAGTCAGGCCGAGCAAGACGCGAAGCGGCGACGCGCGGCGCGACACGAGTACGTAGCCCAGCATGCGCACCAGCGCCACGACGATACAGAAAACGGGCAGCGCGATCAGTTTGGCCACCACGCCCGAGGTACCGAACACCAGTGCCGCGCCGAGCGTGACGAAGTTCCCCGTCACGTGCGCGGTGAACAGGCCTTGCAGCGCCAGGAACCCAGCGGTGTCCACATAGCCGCCGTTGATGCTCAGCAGGATGGGCAGCGAGGGTTTCATTGCGCGCGTCGGTGATGGCTGGGAACCGCAGAAGGCCGCTGACCAGTCAACAATACTTGATTCCTTCGTGCGCCGCCACGCATGGTTCCGCTGTCCTGCTCGCCTGCGTCCATCGGCAACACCGGATCGGCGGTGCCGCATTCGCGCGTCGCACAAGGATATCGACGTGACGCCGGGCAGGGGGCATCTATGATGTGCGGCGCGCTCGCGGCCGGACATCCGGCACGGGCGATGCACGACAACCATGGAGCGATGCCATGAGCTGGCTGCCGTCAACCGACCCGGTGCTCGGCGACGTGCAATCCTGCGATGCGCTGGAACTCGTCGTCGTGCCGCGGGTGCGCGACCTGGGCGGCTTCGCCGTGCGCCGCGCGCTGCCGCAGGCCAGGCGGCAGATGGTCGGCCCGTTCATCTTCTTCGAGTTGAGACCATTGGTATCAAGATAAGTCATTGATCTGGCGACGGACGCACCCTATCCCGGTCCCATGTCATCCTGCATCGTCATGGCCAAGCCGCCCCGCAAATGGCCTCCAAAAATTGCCCTACAACCGTCCAGCTATCGTCGTTGGCCTGGAAGTCAGCCAAACGTCCCCCAGCCCGTTCCAGGGCCGTCGGCCAGACCCGTCCACCAACCCTCGCCGCCACCGTCCTTCGCGACCGCGACCGTCTGCCGGCCGCCCGAACCTTGGCGGACTGGCTGAGCGAGGGTTCCTTGACTGTGGATGGGCGGCTGCCGCCTGAACCTTGGCGGAATGGCTATACAGGGTTCCAGCCATTCGAGGCCGTCCGCCGCCGCACCTCGGTGCGACTTGTCCGCCAGCGGTTTCCAGGCCGTAGGTGGGCGGTTGCCGGTGACCATCCTGGGGCGGTCGGAGATCGTGGGCGAGCGTGTGTTGGATCGGTGATTGCGAGAGCCAATCGAAGCTGCCAGACGGTTATTGGAAGCCCGACCCACCGGGGGAATCAGCCTTGGGCCGGTCCACGCCCCCGGCGCGAACTACATCTAGCATCGCCGCCAATGTGGCTTGAGCAACAGGCTTCAGAAGAACAGGGCATTTGAGATCATCGGTCGGGCGGTCCGAATAACCCGTTACCAAGATTATTGGCAGGTCTGGGTAGGACTGTTTGACTTGTCTGGCGAGACTAATCCCGTTTTGTGGACCGGGCATTCGGATGTCTGAAATGATGAGGTTCGGCACAGACCCGGCCAGCCAATCAAGGGCGGCCTGCACTCCGTCGCGGACCTCGACCTCGCATCCGAGGTCTTCAAGCATTCCCGCGATGACATCAGCCACCATCGCATCGTCGTCAACGACAAGCACCTTCAAGACCGCCCCCTTCTCGACCGCTCATAATCAGCCCGAACAGATCGCCAAGTCCGGCAGCCGTTTGTAACGATGTTCGTTGTTGTTCCGTGCGGCAACTCACAGAACCGTGTGAAACCAATATACTGAACGCGGTTTTTCCACCGCTCCAGTGGTCCTCCACGTCGGGTGGGCGATGGACAGCAACCTCGTCGAGGACGTTCAACCAATCGTTAGACGCATCGTTTCACGGCGGATTGCGGCTGGATCGATGAACCGAAATCGCAAAGCTCCGCTTAGGTCTGATGCGGATTCTCTTGGTCGAAGACCTTCCTGAACTTCGGACTATACTCGCGGACTTACTGCGCGAAACAGGACATGAGGTGATAGAGGCATACGATGTCGAGACGGCCACTCAAGCACTGATACCAGAGGCTCTTTGCGAGGCCGTGATAACCGACATGGTGCTACCGGTGGAATGGCGGGCTTGCGGATCATCGAACTTGCACAAGAGGCTGCGATCCCCGTTCTCCCATGCACAGGCAATCCGGACGCAATGATGCTTCTGCAAGCACGAGGCGTTCAACACCTGCGGAAACCTTTCTCGCTGGACGAGGTCTTCAACTGGATTGCTGGTCTAGAAAATTCCCCTCATTCGTCAGGCGGTGAAGCTCCATAAATGGGTCGCGCGTCAGAGAATCGTCCAAATGCTTTCATTCTTCGATGAAGTCCTGCCTCACACACCGTCGCCGACCAACCGACATGTCCGGTCGGTCCTCTGTTGTCCGACACCCATCACCTCAGCCCGAGAAGCGTGGCGGCCTCTCTTTCCAATCTGTCGATCTGTTCCCCCTATTGCTGCTTCCAGCGTCTCGGCAGCAGTGTCCATCCAAGTTTGCGGAACACATGCTTGATATGCAGGTCCGTCTCGGACGAGACATTCCCGCTTCGCCGTTCCCTTTGGAGTTCAGTGATGAATTGGCCGGCTGCTGTCATTCAAGGAGCATAGAGGTTTCGGCCCGGCTATACGGCCTCTTTCAATTCCTTGGCTGGACGGAATGCAATTTTCTTGCTGGCCTTGATCTTGATCGCCTCGCCGGTAGCCGGGTTTCGGCCCATCCGAGCCGGTCGTGCTCGCACTTGCAGGATGCCGAGGCCGGTTAGTCGAATTTTGTCACCCTTCTTGAGATGCCGGGTGGTCGTTGCCACGAGATCGCCCAGCATGGCTTCGGTATGCTTCTTTGGCAGGTCATGGGTGTCGGCCAATTCGGCGGCGATCTGTTTGAGCGTGACGGTGGCCTGAGATGCAGTCTTTGCCGAGGCCGCCTTCTTTGCCGGGGCGGGAGCTTTCTTGGCCGAGGTGGCGGATTTCTTAGCGGCGGATTTTTTGGCTGGCGGCATGGCGATCTCCTGAGCGTATAGCTTGACGAACCACCCTGCTCACACCGGTTGGATTCGAGCAACAGCTATGTGCCGTCATCGGCCCCCACGCTGATTCAAGACTGTGCCCAGACCATCGCCGCAGAACGTCAAGGCGCTGCTATCGTTTTCACCATGAAACCTGCCTCTCAGTCTGCCGGGACCGTCCGCCAGCGGGTTCCAGACCGACCCGTTGATCTGTCTGCCAGTGGCCTGGGGAGGAGGGTCGGCGACGATGCAGGGTCCTCGTGTCGGGACAGGGCTGGCGGGATTGAACGGGGGAAGGAGGGAATGCGGCAGCGCAAACGCCCTCCCGCCCTTCATCACACGGCTGATCGTTCTGCTTTACCTGTGAACTAGATCACACCTTTTCCGCATCCGTCATGCCACACACAGGTCAAGGCTCCGGGCAGGAGGTTGGGTGTCCACTGATTCGACTGATCTGACGGATTTCGGCAATCGTCTTGCCGGGATGCGCAAGGCGTATGGCGACCGCATTGATCTTCCCAACTTGGGGCGGTCGGCCTTTGCCACGCTGC
>Ga0181521_10008986_pt1 | contig 10113 bp, 7 predicted proteins | sample PEATcosm2014_Bin_32_FD_119764 | JGI IMG/M metagenome (GOLD analysis project Ga0181521, IMG submission 119764) | Peatland microbial communities from MTU Mesocosm Facility, Houghton, MI, USA - PEATcosm2014_Bin02_60_metaG | ecosystem: Environmental > Terrestrial > Soil > Wetlands > Peat | place... | reverse complement strand
TATCTCGCACGCGGTCGCGCAGGCCATAGCGCTCTAGCCTGTAGGCGTTGGCGCCAAACGTATTGGTCTCGATGATCTGGGAGCCGGCCTGCAGGTACTCGGCATGAACTCCGGCAACAACCTCCGGTTGCGAGAGGTTCAGCTCGTCGAAGCAGCGGTTGATGAAGATACCGCGGCCATAGAGCATGGTGCCCATGGCGCCGTCGGAGAGCACGCGTCCGCCGGCGAAGAGCTTGTCAACGGCGGTACCTTCCGCCGCACCTGCTGCGCCGGCCTTGACGCTGCCTCTTGCATCTGCCCCCGCGCTCAATTCCGCACCTGCCATCGCATGTCCCCGGACCTCTTCCCTGAAACGTCCCACAGCATCGTTCTGAATCGTATTGCTCCATCCTAAGCTACGTTCGGAGCCAGCACCAAACCGTTGCCGCACAGGCTTCGCGGCCCTCTTACTTTGCTATACTCACAGGGTAAGCCCAGGCGAAATCCTTGCATCATGAAGGTTGGAGTTGTCCACGTTGAAGAATCGAAGTCTGTTAGTCCGCAGGGCCGTTGACCAGCCATTCCCCAGCCCTTCGCCACAAGCTCCCTTGATCCAATCCCAGGTCCCCGCGCAGAGGACCTTTTGCGGCGCCTTCGGGTTCCGCATGCTATGCATCCTGCTGGGTACGCTACCCACGCTGGCTCTCTGCTCCTGTCACTCGGCAGCCTACTACTACTACAAGTTTCCTGAGTACAACTATGCCGGCCGGCCCGTTCCGCCCAGCAAGCTGGCACAGAGAGTTATGATCGGCGTCAGCGTGAACGGCAATGTAGGCAACCTGCAGATCGTCGATGCCTCGCGCGACATTCGCAGCAACGTCGAAAACACCATCCAGTCCTTTTCGATCGGCGGCTATTCGTCGGGCTATCCTGGCACCATCTTCAACTTCCCCGCGGAGACGCGCGGATACATTTACTCCAACAGTGACGGCAACCTTACCAACATCAACTATTCCAGCGAAACTTCGGCCGGTTCGGTAGGCACATTCGAGTCCGGAGCGGGCGCCATCGCGGTCCCTCCGGGGTTCGGGCACTACTACGGCGCCGAGGAGGCCGTCGGCACGCTCGAAATCATCGACAATGGGACCGGTCAGAACTACGGGCTCAGCCTGCCCAATGTCTTCAAGGTCTTCGCCAATACCGGGGACACCGTGGTGCTAGCCATGGTGCGCAACTCCAATTCGCTTTACCGTATCTTCAAGTTGAACCAGAACCAGTTCCCAACCTCGCAGGCGGCGATTGCGGCCACCGGCTCCGCCGATTGCGAGCCTACCCTGCTTCCCGTTTACTGCGTGGTCCAGGTTCCGGGGACCTACGATCAACCGACAAGCGTGTACTACTCACTGGATGGCACCACGGCCTATGTGCTCAACTGCGGGCCGGAGTGCGGTGGCAAGACGGCCAGCGTCACCCTTCTTCAGCAAGGCCTGCTGAACTCGCTGGTGATTCCCACCTCGCCCGTGCAGCCGAATCCGATGTTCCCAAATGTTCCCAACCCGGTCCTTGTGCCGGGCGGTGTCACCGAGGCACTCTCCGACGGCACAACACTGTATCTGGCAGGCCAGCAACTTCAGCCGGACGGCCTCTTCGAGGGATTCCTGTCCACCATGAACCAGGCAACCGACACCATTACCGGCAAGTACCCCATCTCCGATGGCAACCACTCCAAGATCCTCTTTGCCGACAACAACACCTTGTGGATAGGATCGCAATTCTGTGCCACCGGAGAGCGTGCCAAGCTGGGTGAGAACTACAACTGCCTCACGGTGGCCCAGCTCAGTACGTCGACGCCTGCTCAGGTTCTTTCTGTTCAGATCGTGCCCAACGTAACGCTGGGTTCGCCTACCGCGGTGGTGCCCTATCCCAACCAGAACAACGACCAGTACTACTACGGCAGCCTCACCGGGCTGTGCTGGGTGCAGAACTTCAACAAGGTCTACACTGCGTACGGTGGCCAGGTACACGTCTTCAGCACCGTCCTGTCGTCGAGCGGCAATGCAACCGAGATAGACAATGAGTTTGTCACGGTCCAGGGCACAGCGCTCGATGTTGCCTACATGGACGCACTCTCCGACGGCGCGGACTGAGCCTCAAGCAACTTTGCCGCCGAATTCCATAGGACGCGTCGTCATTCTGGCCTGAGCTTGCCGAAGGCAGAATCACCGTATTTGCCTCTCCGATCAACCACCCGCCTCAGCTTCGGCTGAGCCGCGCCAGGTCGCGCAGGTACTGCTTCAGCGGGCGCGCCGGCCTGCCCCAGAATACCTGGCCCGGCCCGCGCACCTTCTTGTGACTCAGGACGCCCGCGCCTCCACCCAGAATCACGCCCGGTCCAACGTGTGCATGCTCGCCCAGTCCCACCTGGCCACCCAGGACCGCCCCGTCCTCGATGACACAGGAGCCGGATATCCCCGTCTGCGAGGCAATCACGACGTTGCGACCAACCATGCAGTTGTGCGCAATGTGTACCAGGTTGTCGATCTTCGTCCCCGCGCCGATGCGCGTCTCGCCCAGCGCGCCGCGATCGATGGTCGAGTTGGCGCCGATCTCCACGTCGTCCTCGATCGCCAGCGTTCCCTGCTGCGGGAAGGCGATATACTCGCCGGTGGCGGAGTTGCGCGCATAGCCGAAGCCGGTGGCCCCGAGAACCGCTCCAGCCTGCACCAGGACGCGGTCGCCGATCACAGTGCCCGAGTAGATGGTGACGTTGGCCAGGACTTCGCACTCGTCGCCAACAACGACGCCGTCGCCGAGCACTGCGTGTGGGCCAACGCTGGTTCCCTGCCCCAGTTGCACGCCTGCGCCAAGAACTGCCGTGGGATGGATGCGCGGAGCGGAGATGCGCGAGGCGGATTCGGTCGAGATTTGATCGTGGGACTTGAGGAATCGCGCGGCGAGGGCAAAGGCGTAGCGCGGGTCGGCGACGGCGAGCAGGCGCGGGTCGTGCGGGTCGCTGGCCAGCGCGAGCAACGCAGGGCGGGTGAGGATCGCGCCAGCGGGAGAGTTCAGCGCGGCGTCGAGCGAGGCAGCGTCGGTGGCGAAGACCAGCGCGGCCGGCGTCGCAGCCTCAATGCTCGCGACGCGAAGAATCTCGTAGGCGCTATGCGATTCGTGCGGCGCGGGCGCGCCGACCAGTTCCGCGATCTCAGGGATAGTTGCCAACAGCTCTCCTTGTCCCTTGCAAAATTGACCCTTCTAGAATGGCACATCTGCCGCAGGTGCGGCTGAGTTTTGCTCCGCCGCAAGATCTCCATAGTGGACCAGCGTGGGCGCATTGGCGTAGCTGAGGAGTTTGGGCAGTTCGCTGAGCAAGGCGTTGCGCTCGACTTCGCGCTGAGCGCGCAGATGGGTATTGACGCGATCCAACTCGCCGTCGCTGTAGCCGGGATGGCAGCATAGCTCATAACACCCGTTGGACGGTAACGCGCGCAGAATCTCGCTCAGCGTCGTGCAATTCAACTCGCCCGTGGCGGAGATCGCAACCGTGCCGTCGGTTGTGAGGACGCGGTTGAGGTGCAGGTTAAGGGTGGCTTCGAAGCGCGGCCGCAGTAGTCCAGTGGTCCGGACGGCTAAACGCCGGGCATGACTGCCGTGGTCGAGCGCGAGCGACCAGCCCGGCTCGAAGGGGTTTCGGATGGCGCGGATTCCGCAACGCTCGGCTACTTGTAGCAACGTGCCCGCAATCGATGGAAACAGATGTGTGTGCTTGTGCGTGTCGAGATGCGTGATGTTGATTCCTGCTCGCTGCAACTTCTCGATCTGCGAGAGAGCTTCGCGGGCGACTTCCTCCTGCTTGATCCGTCCGAGCAAAAGCGCTTGCACAAAAGCGGCCAACGACGGGCGGAAGTTTCTTCCGTCGCGGCCTAGCAGGCTGCGAATCGAACCGGTCGGCGAGATGGGTGTGCCATCGGTCAGTACGATGTGGCAGCCGACGCCCAGCGTGGCGTGTGCATGGGCGACCTCAACGGCGTCCTCGAATGCCGCACCATTCGCCATTAGCGTGGCTGAGGGCAGCACGCCGGACGAATGCAGCTCCCCGATGGCACGGTTGATGCCCTGGGTAAGGCCGAAGTCGTCGGCGTTGAGGATGATGCGCGCGGGCATGGCTTACGGGGTGGTCTTCGTTGTGGAGGTGGAGGCCAGATACTTGCTCAGGTCATAGCCTGCGCGTTGCGCTGCCTTGCGCGCGGCTGCGACAGCCTTCTCCATCTCAGCGATGCCGGCAGGTTGGACAACTTTAGTTTGGATCGCTTCGGTCTGGGCAATCTGGAGGAGGATGGGAAGCTGCAACCATGTGAGCAATTCTTCGAACTGCTGTTTGTTGAAGTAGGTGACACCGGCGGCAAGGTTGACGCCAGCCAGCCATCGTACGTCGGGATCGGCCCACAGTTCTTCACTGCGGACAGCGTCGGGCGCGGCTGCGGACGGGGACATCAGCAGACGGACCTGTGCGGCAGCCTGCCAACTGGCTTCGCCTTCCATCCCCATCGATGAAACTATTTCGGCAAGCGCATGGCGAAAGAGCAGCCGGTCGAACAGCTCGACACGGTCGCCGTTCGGCGCGCAATGCGCTGGAATGCTGCGCAATACGATCCAGGCGAGAATCGGTGCCCAGGTGCGTTCCTGACGCGTGGCCGGAGCGTTGCCGGGCAGCATGGGACGCGATTGCGCGGGCCAATCGGTGGAGAAGCTCTGCGCCAGAGCTTGCAGACGCATACCGGCTGTCAGCATCGTGCGCAAGGCGACCATGAAATTTGGCTCGGAAGCGGCCTCGGACTTAAGCGCGCCGGTGGCTTGCCCACTGGATGCGATCAAGGCATCGCGGTTGTCTGTCGGCGCGGCATCGGTCGGTGTACTGGGCTTCGGAGAGCGGTTCTCTTCGGGAATCTGTTCCAGTAGCCGGTCGTAAAAGAGCTGGCTCTTGTCGGCCAGCGCGCGCAGGCGCGGATAGGTTCCGGTCTTAGCGCTCAGTAATGGATGAGCCTCGCTTCCCTGCTCCAAGGTCTGCTGCGCGATCTCCGCGGCAACCTCGGCAAGAGCGCGTACGTTGGCCGGACTGACGGCAGCGCGCAGGGCCTCGTGCAACGGACGCAGACGGAGTTTCACCATCTCGTCGTGGATGCTATGCACGCCTCTTCCGTCCAACGAATCGCAGAGTCTGTCCCATGGCCACTCTGCGGTGGGCTGCAGCGCGCGCCAGTCCAGCAGAACGACGCACTGGAAGCCGTGCAGATCGAAGCTGAGACCGCGCCAGTGGAGGTCGGTGGCGCGGCGCAGGTACTCCAGCCCGTGGGTGTCGCGGCATGAGATGACGACCGACCCGCCGGTGGGCAGTCCCAGTCCATCGGAGAGGCTTCGCTGGCGCAGCGAACCACTGCCCTTGTCCGTGAACGCCGCGGAGATGTGGATCGTTCCGCGTGTACTGTTGTACTTGTTGTTGTAGAGCACCAGTGAGCGCTCGTCGCCAAATCGGTTGGAGTACGCGAATACGTTCTCGTCGACGTGGCCGTATCCGTTCCAAAAATCGTAGAGGGTAAAGTCGCTGCTGCCGGCAAAGATATATCGCTTGGCCAGCAGCGGCGCGATCTCGCGCTGGTGGCGCAGGACGAGGTCTTCGTTGGGCCACTCATCCATATATGCCTGCTTGAACTCCATGCCGTAGCGCTCCGTGAACCCCTCGATCTGGCCATGCGCGAACATGGGCAGGCCGGGCAGCGTGGCCAGCAGGGTGCAGACGCCAAAGTATTTGTCGCCGGTGCCGAACTGGTCGATGGCGGTACGCTCGTCGGGATTGCTCATGAAGTTGACATAGCGCTTCATGATATCGGGATCGAACTCAATGGTCTTCTTCAGATACGAGCGGTACTTTGCATTCTCCTCGTCGCGCATCATGTTCATGAAGGCCGAGTTGTAGACGCGATGCATACCCAACGTGCGCACGAAGTAGCCTTCCAGCAGCCAGAAGGCCTCGGCCAGAAGCAGCGTGCCGGGCACCTCGGCGGCAACGCGGTCCACCACCTCGCGCCAGAACTCGTTGGGCATCAACGCGTCGAACTCCTCCTGCGACATGGCGTTCTCCGCGCGCGAGGGGATCGACCCGCCCGCTCCGGGCAGCGGGAACCAGAGCCGCTGCACGTGGCGTTTAGCCAGCACCATCGCAGCATCGAAGCGAATAATGGGGAACAGGCGCGCAACGTGCAGGATGGTCTGAATGACATGCTCGCGCACCTCGGCTTTGGAGTAGTCGAGCTGCGCAGTGTCGTTCCACGCAAACGAGGTGCCATCGTTGCCGTGGTAGACGTAGCGGGTCGATCCATCCGAGTGATGGCGCAGGCGGAAGGCGACGGCGGCGTCGCTCTGGTCGTAGTAGCGGTCGTCGATCTTGATCTCGACCCGGCTGTCGGTGGACAGGTCCGGCCCATTGAAGCTGTAGGCCGGGAAAGGGCTCTCCCAGCGATGCAGAAACCAGTCGGGATGCTCGATCACCCACGGCGAGTCGATGCCCATATGGTTGGGCACCATGTCGCTGGCCAGGCGCAGGCCAAAGGCGGCGGCGCGGTGCTTCAGATGGTTGTAGGCCTCCCAGCCGCCCAGGTCCCCGGCAATGTCGTAGTTCTTCAGCGAATAGGCGGAAGCGACTGCATCGTGGTGCCCGCGCAGCCGCTTGATGGTGCGCGATGCGACGCTGCGCTCCCACAGGCCGATCAGCCACAGACCCGTGACGCCGCGCGAAGCCAGCAGTTGCAGCTCTTCATCCGGGATCTGATCCAGCCGGTGGATGTGACGCAGGTATTTCTTGGATAGCTGTTCCAGCCAGACGTAGGTGCTCTTGGCCATCAGCACCACATTGGGCATCCATGCCTGGTCTGCGCTGAAGGCCTCGTACTCGTCCAGCGGTGCCTGATAGCCGGAAGGGTAGCGGCGGCGAAGTGCGTCGAAACCGATGTACTCGTCGCCTTCAAATCCCATCGAGCCCCAGGAGGGCCCGTGGCGGAACTGGTCGGGGCCAGCAGGATTGAAGCGCATCCATATAGCCAGATCCTCTTCGCGCAGCACGTCGATGGCCAGAAGAATGCGCTTGAGGTCGTCACCCAGGTAAGGCGCCCAGCGTTCGCGGATGTAGTCGAGCTGGCCAATCAGCGAGTCGGGCGAGGCAAGCATGGGCGCGCGCAGCGCGTCATACAGGCTGCCGATCTCCGGCGCCACAGGCGGGCGCGTGCTGAAGAACTCCGGAAAGGACGCGGTGACTTCTGCATAGACCGTCTGCCGTTTCAGCCCCTGGTCCGCAAATAGCTGGTGGAAGGGCTTGAACGCTGGGTTGCTGTTGGCGATCCACAACATCAGCAACTCTTCCAGTGCTGCCTCACGGTTGGGGCGGCCATCGGTCACCCCGCGCAGCCACTGCTCGGGCGTGAGCTTGCCGCGGAAGACGGCGGCGTTGGGAAACTGCTCGGTGAAGGTCAGCAGCATTGCTTCCAGCTTGCCCGGCTTGCTCTTATCGGAGTCGATCTGCGCGGCGAACCAGCGCACCGCCTCCGCCAGTACCGCGGGGTCAATCTGCTTGCGATAGCGGTCGACCAGCGCGTGGCTCAGCTCGTCGATCAGGCCCATGGCAAACAGTGCTCCGGCGTTGATCGCGCCGGCCGGATCGGTGCCACGCGCCCGGTTCAGCGCCTCGGCCAGTTTGCGACTGGCGGCGACATCGGCAAAGACAACGTTTCCGGTGTAGCTGAAGAGCATGTCATCCACCTGGGTTGCTTCGCGTACGTCGCGGGAGATGTGAAATTCCATTTGTCGGATGCCTCAGCTAGGTATTACCAGTATCGCCTGAAAATCGGCCCTGGTGCATTGGATGCACGAATAACAGACCGCAACCGGCCCTTCGCACAGTGGCGAAGGATGGCACGCGGATGGCGCGAAAGCCACCTTATCGCCAGATGACTGGGGCGTCGTACTTGGGAATATCGGAGTCGGAGGTGAGGATGGTGAGGCCCCCTTCGAGCGCCTGGGCCACGAGGATGCTGTCGAATGGGTCGCGGTGATAGTGCGGGAGGGTCTCTGTTCGCAAGATGTGGGCGTCCTCGATGGGCAGGGCGGTCATGCCGGTCCGCTCAATCTGCTCCATCATGTACTGGATCGACGATCCAGGCATCTGCAACCGGCCCTTTGCAACCTTGATGGAGAGCTCCCAAACCGAAACTCGGCTGACAAAGAGTTCGTGCTGACTACCTTCGAGCATCCACCGCACTCTTAGTGTCAGCCGTTTTTCGGTCAGAGAGCGACCAGAGAAGAACGTTGGAATCCAGCAGCAGCCTCAAACCGTCCCCGGCGGGAAGATGGGGCCGTTGAGCATCTCATCCTCAATCTCTTTATCCATCGCGCTCCACTCTTCGTCGGTAGGAAGCTTGATCTTTCCTTCCCAGGCGTAGAGAAGTTCCCGGCGCGGGCGGCCAGACGGGGTGCTCTTCCGCGGGACGGGATGCGGCGCCAGGAATAGCGCGGGCTTGTCGAGGCGCGCGATCTCGACCACTTCGCCGTTGTCGGCGGCGGAGAGAAGCTGGGAAAAGTACGTCTCGGCGTATTGGGCGCTGACCTTCATGCATTAAGCGTAGAGGAGCCGGATGGCCGGGTCAATGGGCTTGCAAGGCAGACGGTCTGCGAAGACGCTGGCTGCAATGATTCAGCCCTCCGCCGCATTCAAGGATCGAGCTGTGGCGGAGGGCTGAGTGGTGCGACCGGGGAGAGACCAATGGACCGGATTGCTATGCTGGCTTGCGCAGAGTGTAGCTGCTCAGGGTCTTGATGTAGTTGCCGCGTTCAAATGGCGATACGTCCGGCACAGACCGGCGGCTGAGGCTGCCGCGCATCTGGCGGATGGACTGATATTCGTGCTCCTCCATCCAGCGCAGCAGGTCGGATTGGATGATGTCGAGTTGCGCGATGCCGTGGATCAGCAACACCGAGGCAAGCATCGCGACCTGTCCGCCGGCCATGATGGCCTTGAGAACGTCCTCGGCGCTGTGTACCCCGCCGGTGACGGCAATGTCCGCATTCAGATCGCCGTATAGGATCGCGGTCCAGTGCAGCCGCAGCAACAGCTCTTCCGGGCGGCTGAGGGTGAGCCGCGGAGTCACGTTCAGGTTTTCGATGTCGAAGTCCGGCTGGTAGAAGCGGTTGAAGAGAACAACCGCACCGGCGCCCACTTGATCCAGCTTGGCGGCCAGGTGCGGAATGCTGGTGAACTGCGGCGAGAGTTTGACCGCGATGGGGATCTTCGTGCTCTGTTTCACCTGGCGCACCAGATCGACGATTCCATCTTCGATTGCGGCGCTGGTGACGTGCGGGTCGGTGGGCAGCGAATAGGTGTTGAGCTCCAGCGCATCCGCTCCAGCCTGTTCGATCTCCTTGGCGAATCTCACCCATCCGCCTGCGGTCGCGCCGTTCAAGCTGGCCAGAACGGGAATTCCGGCAACTGCCTTGGCGTGGTGTATGTGGCTAAGGTAGGCGTCCTGTCCCTGCCTGTAGCTTTCATAGGCTGGAAAGAAGCTGAGCGACTCCGCGAAGGACTCCGTGCCGCGCGAGATGTCCCGGTCCAGCGCGTTGCTCTCCAGGGTGAGCTGCTCCTCGAAGATCGAGGGCAGCACCACGGCCGCTGCCCCCGCCGCTTCCAGTCGCAGAATGTTCTCCGTGGATTCGGTCAACGGCGAGGACGAGACCACCACTGGACTTTTCAGCTTCAGGCCCAGATATTCCGTTGTCAGGTCGATCATTCGTCACCTCCACCCGCACCCAGCGGGGCAACCACTCCTTCTTTTTCCGGTGGGGCGATGTGCGGCGTCTCCGAGCGTCCCGCCATGGCGGCGCGGCCGGAGTAGACCCTCCACGTACGCTCCACGTCGTCCTGCGCCTCCTGCAGCAAATGCTTCGCCACTTCAGGCCGGCTGCGCGTAAGCATGGTGTAACGCGCTTCGTGGTAGGCGTATTCCTTCAGCGGAATGGATGGTGCCTTGGAGTCGAGTTGGAAGGGGTTCTTGCCCTCGACGCGCAACATTGGGTTGTAGCGCATCAGCGGCC
>Ga0181521_10008980_pt1 | contig 10119 bp, 13 predicted proteins | sample PEATcosm2014_Bin_32_FD_119764 | JGI IMG/M metagenome (GOLD analysis project Ga0181521, IMG submission 119764) | Peatland microbial communities from MTU Mesocosm Facility, Houghton, MI, USA - PEATcosm2014_Bin02_60_metaG | ecosystem: Environmental > Terrestrial > Soil > Wetlands > Peat | place... | reverse complement strand
GAGACGGAAAGAGAGACTACAAACTGTCCACCGAAACGGGGCAGGTCCACTATCGGATTCGATCACGAAGTTACCGGAGTTGGAGCGACCCCGACAGTCTAACCTTCCCCGAGACTCTAATTCCGTCCTATCCCGCTACACCCACTCCAACTTCTCAGACGACAACTCCGATTCACCATCCCATCGATACGCGACGAGCGGGCCGCCCTTCGCAACGCTGTAATCCAGACATGCGAACTGCTTCGAAATGACCTCAGGGATCCCCGTAAACCAGTAATGACCAAAGATCACCGGTGGGCCGGAATACGGACGCGTCCGCCACTCGACATCTGGCAGCCACCAGCTCAGCCGCACCTCATTCGGGAGCTCGCCATAATTCTCTTGAAACGAAATCCCCGCTTGTAACCTGATGTCCGGGCCTTTGCAGACGACCTCGAGCGCCTCAAAGGCCCGATGGCCTCTCTTGTTACCCAGTACGATCAATTCATCGGTGAGCGTTTGATTAGGCCCCAATAGGGGCTCTAGCTGGCTCATCGATTCTTGATGCCAGCACGCATGCACGATCCGCAATTTTCCAAGATCCAACCATAACGGCAGCGTCTTGAACCACGCAATGATTTCTTGATGCCGCGTTCCCTCGACCTCTTCCAAGAACGTCTGATGCTGCGCCAGATTCCCAGGCATGTGATGATCGCGTAAAAACTTCCCCGGCTTTGCCGGATCCCGAGTTACCCACGCAATCGCATTGAGCTCATGATTGCCCATGACGCATCGCGCAGTTCCCGCGTCGATCATCCGCCGTACGAGATCGACCGTCGCCCATTGCTTGGGTCCGCGATCAATTAAGTCGCCGAGAAAGATCGCCATTCGATCCGGATGGCGCCATGCACCTGCCGTCTCCCGATAGCCCAGCACCTGTAGGAGACCGACTAATTTGTCGAACTGGCCGTGCACATCGCCGATCACGTCGAAGCCGTTCGTCACCGCGCACAAATGTATCGGCTCAGCAATCGTCGACATCCTACCCTCCTTTTAACGATTGCGGCCCGCGCGGACAATAGTACAGAAGCAGAGCCATCCAGACCGACTTTGCGGCAAGCAAGGTGCTTGCGCAGAACTGTAAAGGAGATGTGCGGGGCCGACCATGAGCCGATCCTGGCTTCAGGGCGCAATTCACAGTTCTTATCGGGAGATATGCCCCGCGACGCTTCGCCTCGAACCGCATACCGGCCAGCGGCTCTGTGAATAGGAACCATATCCAGTACCGGAGGTCCATAATCGGGCGACTGTTTGTCAAGCGAGCCGAAGCCGGACTATGGATGAGTCAATTAAGTGGGGACTCCCGCGGTACGCGACACTGCTCGTCGTGGTGATGCTCCATCTGGCTTTGATCGCGGCACTTTTGACGACGGCCCGAACTCAACGTCTCCCAACCTCGACAGTGCAATCCGTTCAACTGCTGTTCTTGCCACCCGTGAACCTCCCCAAGGTGCGCTCTCTGAGCGCACCCCCTAAAAGATTGAGTGGTGACACGGCCATAACGATTGCGCCACCTGTACTCGACTCACTCTCTTCCTCAATGTCGCCGGCGCCCGCGTCGTCGTCAGATGGCAGCGGATCGGGTGTAGATTGGGCGGCGGAAGCGCGGCGCGCCCTACACGCATTCGAGATTCGTAATCGGCAGCCCTCAATCAATAACTCAATCTCAAGTAAACCAGGGGAAGACAATTGGTGGCCGCAAGCGCTGCATCACGCTGGCGACCAATTCAAGACTGCAAACGGCGATTGGATCGTGTGGATCAACACGAACTGCTACCAAGTGGCCAGCTCGGGACCGAGCGCCTACGCGCTCGACGCATGGCAGCCCCAGACCATCTGTCACGACCCATCCGGCACCGCAAATAATAAATTAAAATAGAATTTTGTCACATTCTTTCGATTTAGCGGGGCCTGGTTAAAGGAGAAGTCACGTCGACAGCTCATCAATCATGGAGATGATGCCTGAAAGAACCGCGCCGCCCACCCTGAGACGGCAACCCTCAATATCCTGGCGGCTAAATGACCTCACCACAGTTCTTCCCTTTACGGCAATTTCGATTTTCGAGCCTGAAGGGACATGATCCACAAGTTCAATGTCGGTGTACGTAACGATGCCGAAAAACCCATACGGCACCAGCCGGCTCTTTATTTCGTGCCTAATCTTGCCAAGACCCGTATCGAATTCCTCTCTCTTTTGCTTTTCTTCCATGAGGCGCAATCTGAGCCATTGGCCGACTTTCCGCAACACCGCCATGACGATCCGTGCGGTCAACGCATCGCCGAGGTGACCCCTTGCCCCTGGCAACCACTGCCTTCGTCTCGCCGTAGTGCATAATCCGCTTGACGCTGCATTAACTTATTGAATGTCGAGTTGGTACCAATGTTGCTGTCCCGTGTGCATTATTTTCCTGTTGCAACGCCCGTTCTGCTGGTTTTGGCCGGCTTATTCGGCCTAGCGGTCGTCATCGTCGCGTCGAGAATCTTGCGCTTTGCCTCGGCGAGCATGGGACTCAGCCCCGGCGCAATGCTCACCGTGCTGTTGATGTGCCTGCTCGGCAGCTACGTCAACATCCCGATCGCCTACTGGCCCGAACGTCATATATCGACCGCCGCGGAAATCACGTATTTCGGCATCCACTACGTGATCCCATTGATACGTGAACGGCCCGCCACGGTATTGGCCGTCAATCTGGGGGGCGCCGTCATCCCGACGCTGCTCTCGCTGTACCTGATTGCAAAGAATCGCCTGTATGGTCTGAGCCTTGTGGGAATCGCTGTCGTTGCGACCGCCTGCTATCTTCTTGCCAAACCCCAGCCGGGGTTGGGTATCGCCGAGCCGATATTCGTGCCGCCTCTGGTGACCGCGGTAGCAGCCGTGATGCTGTCGCGACGTTACGCCGGGCCACTCGCTTACGCGAGTGGGAGTCTTGGAACGCTCATCGGTGCGGACGTGTTGAACTTGAGCAAAATACATGGGCTTGGCGCGCCGATCGCATCCATTGGCGGCGCGGGAACGTTTGACGGCATATTCCTGACAGGCCTGTTGGCTGTGGTCTATGCCGGGATGTTTGCTGCACGCAACAATTATTCAGCCCGCGCAACTTACCGGGCTTAAACGACAGTTGGCGCCCGGGGCGACACGGCGGCCCAATCCCAGGGGATATGCCTTTGCATTAGCGGCTCGCGTAACCCAAACGTCAGCCGAGATTCAGCCGCTTAGATCTGCTGAATTTTTGACCACCGATCTCGCTAAGAGCACACTCCCTACCAGGCACGCCAGAGCGTGGATGCAACAAAACCGCAACGCATGGCGCCAAGTCATGAGCGAGCGCGATTGATGCCGACCAAGGAATTTTTCTCTGACAATTACCCAGACGCGCGGACCAAGTTTCGGTCTGCCGCCGAAGACGCCGGCGCCGCCATGCACGCGTACGAGCATCCCTCCCAGCGGGGCCCGGCCGGCGAAAGGCTGGCGATCGACGTGGCTACCATGGGCCCAGCGGATGCACCACGCTGTTTGTTGTTAATCTCGGGGACACATGGGGTTGAGGGATTTGCAGGCTCTGGGTGCCAAGTCGGTTTTTTTCGCGACTCATTGTACGAATCGTTCGCGAAAGGTGTCTGCACGATCGTGGTTCATGCCCTGAATCCCTATGGATTTGCTTGGATCCGCCGGGTGAACGAAGACAATGTCGATTTGAATCGCAACTTTCAAGATTTTACACACCCGCTTCCTCGGAACGATGCCTACGACGCTCTTCACAGTGCACTCATTCCATCCGATTGGGATGGCGAGGGCAGAATCGCAGCCGACAATCAGCTGCAAGAGTTCGTCCGGCAGAATGGTGTTGCGGCGCTGCAAGCGGCGATCTCAGCCGGGCAATATACGCATCCCAACGGACTGTTTTATGGCGGATTGGCTGAAACATGGTCCGCGGCGACATTCAAGCGAATTATCGCAACGCACATTCCAAAAGCGGCTACCCGCATGGTGGCAATCGATCTGCACACAGGGTTGGGTCCGTTTGCGTACGGCGAGCCGATCGTTGACGGCGGTAGCGAGCGCCAGCGCGAACTTGCTAAGACTCGTTTCGGACCAGAAGTAAAAAGCCTGGATTCTGGAGAGTCGGTTTCATCGATCTTGACCGGGACGCTCAGCAACGCGTTCCAAGGTTGGCTGAACGATTGCGATGTCACATTCTTAGGATTGGAGTTTGGTACCAAAGCAGTTGTGGATGTACTCGCGGCCCTGCGAGGCGACCATTGGCTGCATAGCTCTCAAAATCTGAAATCGCCGTTGCGGCAGCAGATCACGAAGAACCTTCGTGACGCGTTCTATGTAGACACACCACATTGGCAAGCAGCCGTCTATGGCAGGATGGCAGACTTCACTATCCGGGCGTCGCGTGTGTTGGCAGAGGTGTAACAGTCAGCACTGCGATTCGGTATTGCGATGGCCGCGGCTGCAATCGCGGCGTGCGTCATGCGTGCAGTAATATTTAAGACTTATGATGCACCGGTCTGGTCGCTATGCCGGCGACTTCGAAGTGCGCACCACGCACCAAGCTGGCAACACCGATAAAGGCGCGCGTCGGGTAGTGACCGTGGAAGTAGGTTCGATATACAGAGTTAAAGGCATCGTACAATTCCAGATCAGTGCAGTAGACGGTAACCGAAACGAGATCGTCCATCTGCAGCCCGGTCGACTCAATGGTGTGCTTGACGGCATCCATGACAGCGTGCGTCTCTCCATCGATGTTGTCGACTGCTTTTTGAGTTTTTGGATCGAGCCCCACGTGACCCGCAACGTAAAGAGTGTCACCGACCATCACCGCCTGGCTAAACGGCAGCACAGTCCCTGCCGCGGAAGGGGCCTGTCCGAAATACCGGCGTCCGGAGTCATCTGCAATCGCGCTTGATCCGCAGATGATTGCAACGACGAACGTGACGACGACGATCCTGGTCCACATTTGTGCGATCCCCTAGTGCTTCGAGGTAAAAATGGTTGTCATCGCGATACTTTGCATGGCAGCATCCTAGCCCGAGGCTACCGCCGCATCAACCACGCCGCTATCGAGAGGACGGCACTCACGATCAGCATCGTCGTGATCGGGAAATAAAATTTGAATCCCGGGCGGTCGATGACAATGTCCCCAGGGAGATGAAACAAATGCGTCCTCCTGAGCCATGGCCAGAGCAGCCCTGCAATGACCAGTACGGTGCCAATTGCCACAAGGAGTCGGTTCATCGGCGTTGATCTCCTCCGCAAATGGTACCCTACCCCTAACCTGCCTACTATCACGACTACTATCACACCGATCAGTTAGCTGGCGGTTCGCGGGACGAACACGCATTGCATCCCCGCCGCTTCGGCGGCCTGCACTCCCAACTGGCTGTCTTCAAAGACCAGGCAGTCTTCCGGGCTCACGTTCAGGCGTCGAGCCGCTTCCAGAAACGGGTCCGGGAACGGCTTGCCGCGGGCGTAATCCTCCACACAGACGACTGCGTTGAACAGTTGCCGAATTCCAATGGCGTCGAGCGTGATCTCGACGTATTTACGAACTCCCCCTGAGGCCACCGCCATCGGTTTGATCATGTGCCACCGCCGCGCGATCAACAGCACGGATTCAATCGGCTTAACCTCATGGATCATCGCCAGGAAATATTCTTCCTTGCGCTCGGCGGCTCGCTGCACATCGGGAACCCTCAAGCCATGCTCATCCCGGAGTAGCTCAAGAATTTTCTCAGTGGGCTTCCCGCCCAATTCGTAGAACAAGTCTTCGGAGAAAGGGGCGCCATACTCCCCCACAATGCGTTTCCATGCGCGGTAATGCAGCGGCATGGTGTCGGCCAGGGTTCCATCGCAATCGAAAATGTAGCCGCCAAATTCACAGTCAGGAATTGCCAGTTTCATTGATCGGGACAGGCAGCTGCCTGACTCTTGCATGTTCAATTGATCTAGACGATTGGCGGCGGCGCCAAACCTGGGAGCACTTTCATAACGAATACCAGCTGCGGCTTTCCTGTCGCGGAGTGACCCATCTCAGTGGTCAAAACTTTCATCACGTGATCGAGATCACCCCAAATCTGCGTCGACAGCGCATTCGTGCGAACGATCAATTCCGGATAGGTGTTTAACCGGTCGATGAAGGCCTGAATCAACGGCCGGTAGTCACCGGTCAACGGGTACATGCTGATTTCGACGGCTGAGTGCATTGCTCTGGCTAGCTGCTACCTACAAACCAGTCTAGTCCTCTGCGCGGATGGGTGCAAAGTTCCGCCGTTGCCGGGCGAGGATGCCAAGAATTCGCGGCGACGCATCGTCTAGCTTCCTGCGTCATGCGGGATCCGCCGCAAACCGCGCTGCGCCGTTCTTTACGACGTATCACGGCACTTCACCTTCTGACCTTGCAGATATCCGCGGTATTTCTCGACGGTTGAAGCGGTAAACTCGCGCGCTTCTCGCTCATATCGATTCTCCCAGTACCCCCGTCGCGCAGATTCCACCACATAACGCCAACGCGTCAAATGTCCCGTACGCCATTGGCGTAGCACGTGGAAATATTCATGCAAAAGCAGTTCGGGAGTTGCAATGAATTCGGCTCCGCTGATCGCAAGCAGGACGCGATTGGGGCGCGTGGTTGCACACATACCGCGGTGAAGCCGCGCGTAGCGTGAATGCTCGATCACGATGACCCCTGCCACCGATTCGGCGAACACCTGCTCGAGCGCGGCAGCGACCGTTTGCGGAAGTACGTAGCGGCAACCGATTATCCCGCCCAACCGCCCCACCCTGCAGTTCCTAGAGATTTGCCGTTACTCATCGCTGCCCCCTTAGCGATGACTGTCGTCGCTCAACCCTAATCTCATTTCGATCAACAGCTTGCCAAATCCCGCCTTTTCGTAGGCACGAATGGCCGCAACATTGTCGTGGTAAACCTCCAAGCGCATTTCCGTGACGCCTCTCGAAACACACCACTGCTTAAGGTCATCGATAATTCTCTGATTAACGGATTGGCCCCGATATCGAGGATCTACGTACATCAGCCCCAAATACGCATGACACGGATGCTTTAAATAATGCTTCGCCGTTTCGATGCGAGCGAAGCCACAGCCGATAATATCTGAACTCACTTCGGCCACTGCGAACCGAACCTGACTCGACGCCAGCAGGCGCGCAATATCGTAATATTGAACCGGCCCTTCTTTGATCGTGGGATCGAACGGACGCTCAGCGGTCACAACTCCTTGTTGAAGGCGATTCAGTGCGTCGAGATCATGCACCGTCGCCTGTCTAACGATGATGGGTTCCATGGTTTGGCGATTATGTACTCACATGTCGAATCGCACCATCACGGCCGCGACCTGCCGCGCCGAGTTCGCCCGCATGCGGCTCAGCCTGTCCTCGCCCGGCATCCGCCACAGTTATTTCCTTGGCGCCAGCAGACTGAGGAGACGTTCATCGGACTGTCCTTGCTCGCCGATAGCCTGCACGCAGACGTGATCCGCACCGGCCTGCCAATGCTCGTCGATGCGAGCGCGAATCGCGTTTTCGTTGCCCCAGACGATCAACGCGTCAATCAGCCGATCTGATCCGCCAGCCGTAATGTCCGCGCCGCTAAAACCCAACCGCTTCCAATTGTTGACGTAATTGGGCAGCCCCAGATAAATCGCCAGAAAGTCGCGCGCCATTGCGCGAGCCTTTGCAGAGTTTGTCTCTAGAATCGCAGCCTGTTCGACGCATAGGAGTTTGCCGGAGCCCAATAGGGCGCGTGCCTCGCGCGTATGCTCCGGCGTGACATTGTATGGATGAGCGCCGTCGGCATGCTTTGCAGAAAGCTCCAACATCTTGGGTCCAAGCGCGGCAAGGATGGTCTTTGGCTTTTCGGCGGGAGGGACGGCCTGGTAGGGCGCTTCAGCCATGGCCTGCAAGTACGCGCGCATAGTGGCGACCGGCTTACCGTACTCATGTCGGCGCACACCCTCTACCAGCGGTATATGCGAGACGCCCAAGCCCAGGAAAAACCGTCCGCCCGACTGCTCATTGAGCCCCTTCTGTGCTGCAGCGGCCGAGATTGGATCACGCGCGTAAATGTTAGCGATCCCACTCGCGACGATTAGATCGCTCGTATTGGCCAACAGCCAGGCAGACGCAGTGAACACCTCGCGCCCAACCCCTTCGGGGATCCACAACGCGCCATACCCCCAGGCCTCCACACGCTTTGCGAAAGCAGCAGCATCGGGCGCGGAGAAGTGATCCATTCGGGACCAGACTCCAAGTTTTTTTAGCGTCATTGCGTGCTCCCCGTCATTTACGCGCGCTTTATTTTACGCCCCGCGAGCAATCCTCGTCTGCCCACGATACGATTTCAGACGGAACCTGATCTCCAGCTTCAGCTTCAGAATGCTGCTACGCTAGTGCTTGATACGGTAGGTCCCCCGGGGAAATCGTGCGGCGCAGGTCGCGATCGTGGAGTCATTGGCGATGTCAGCATTTCAGCGCGAGATTCTCGTACGGTTCGGGCACTGCGACGCCGCGGGCTGGGTATTCTACCCGCGTTATTTCGAAATGATCAGCGATTTCGTCGAAGACTGGTTTGAGGACGGACTGCAAGCGAGTGCGCCCGGCCTGTTCCATCACAAGCAGATTCTGACCCCGTCGGTACATTTCACGGTCGACTTCGAGAAGCCGACTCGTTACGGAGATCGCCTCACCTTCAACCTGTGGACCAAGAAAGTCGGGCGGACATCCTGTGAACTGCGCATCGAAGCCTCCCTCGGAGGCGAGCTGCGCATGCGCGTGAAGCAGGTGCTGGTGTTCATATCCGCAGCGACTGCCCGTGCGACGGCGATCCCTCCCGAACTCGTCAGTCGGATGCACAGGTTTGCGGCGCAGGTGGAGCAGTCGGCGCCGAAACTGGGAAAGCCGCGCGCCCGGGCGCGACTGCCCAAGAAACAATCCTAGCAAAGCATACACACCCGCCGGCGCCCAAACGCCCGGTGCCTGAGAGCGGCGGACCTTCGCAGGCTTCTCTGCCGAACTTGCGATCTTGTTACCGCGCGGTCGCGATCTTTGAGCCTTCACGGCCATGACGGCGCAATTGCCTGGCTCCGCTCTCATGAGCGTTGCGGTCATTATCGGCCCCGTTGTTCATCTGAAAAGTCGACTGTTGCGGGCTGCCAACCGGCCTCTTTGACAGGCAGCGCAAGAATCTCTCTTGCAGACTCTCGTGTACGGCCGGCGATACCGCACCGATCCGGATCCATTCGAGCATCATCGAATCCCAATCCCCCACATTCCCATGACTTCCCTGCCCCATTTCCTGCATCAGTCTCTGCACCTGATACTCCCGGCGCAATTCCTCATCCTCGGGTGGAGTGGGCGTCTCGCTGAGGATTTCGCACCGAATGCATAACATTCTCAGCGCCTTCTCACGGGCTTCGCTGCCGGCGTCAGACAAGGAGCCAGCTTTCGCCAATGTCTCCTTGATCGCCTGAAAACCCCCTTTTGGCCAGTGCTGAACGCTCGCAATGAAGGTCTCGGCGGCTTGCTTCAGGGTCTCCCGCTCGGAAGCTTCTGCACTTCGGGCCACCGCCCAATCGTATGCCCGTATGTGTCGACCGGCCTCGAACAGGTTCATGACAGATTGTTCTGCATTGCGCACGTGCTGCTGAGCCATTCGAACCTCACACAGTCCGAGCGCACGTTCGAATCGATCTTGTAGGCTGCGCGCTTCAGCTCTCGGCATTTCATCAAGCGCATCAAACGCGCTACGCAACTCGGGAATTTTCGCACCTCCCTCAAGCAACGCCGCCCCCGACAACGCGGCGATCCGCTCAACCTCCTTGCACAACGCCACGGCTTTCACCTTCGTAGCTTCAAGACCGGCGGTGTATTCCGCATAAGCCTGCTGGCGTTTTTGATAAACCGCATCGCATAGCTCACGAAATTCACTCCACAGCGACTGATCCTGATCGCGCTGCACCGGGCCCGTATCCTTCCACTGGACTTGCAGCCGCTTCACGGACTCGATAGCCTCGCGGCTATCATCTTGAGTGAGTAGATGCCGCGCACGTACG
>Ga0181521_10008978_pt1 | contig 10120 bp, 3 predicted proteins | sample PEATcosm2014_Bin_32_FD_119764 | JGI IMG/M metagenome (GOLD analysis project Ga0181521, IMG submission 119764) | Peatland microbial communities from MTU Mesocosm Facility, Houghton, MI, USA - PEATcosm2014_Bin02_60_metaG | ecosystem: Environmental > Terrestrial > Soil > Wetlands > Peat | place... | reverse complement strand
TGCAGAAGATCCCCTTTGGAATGCAGTTCGGAGATGGGGAGGACCTGGCGCGGCGCATCTCTCCGCGCAATCCCATCGCGCTTCTAGAGAACGATGGCGTCCTGGTCCTCGGCACCAGCATCCTCGATGCATTCGATCGCCTGGAAGTCCTGGAATCCACCGCCGAGGCACTCATCAACAGCCGCCCCCTCGGCAAGGTTGCGCCCATGTCTGAACACGTCATCAAGGAACTGGCCGCGGCTTTTTCGTTGGAATGATTCGCGATTGGCGTCTGCCAATTCATCCATCCTCTCCGTTACCTGACATCGTCCAGGCATCCACTGCGGCTTCGGCATCTGATATCTTCGCCGTGCTTCTACGGTCCCGCACCGCTTCCCCCGGACCGTTCGGCCAGTCTTAACCGAGTAACTGTCCGATAAGCCTAGACCTATCCCAAAGACTACCCCGTAAATAACTGTAAAAATAAATAGTTATAGATAAAAACAGGCTTGGTTGGGTTGCCGGTAAAGATCTCCCTCGCGCAGTGAACCAGCGATTAAAGTGGGGACAATCCACGCCACTTGATTCCCAGTGCAAAAATGTCTTGTATAAATCATTGACATTGGCTGGCTTAAGCATAATAATTTCACCGATTCCAAAAACTTAACACTCCCGTAACAAGGGAGATCACTGGTTCATCCTTACGAGGCGTTATGAATCATCGGGTCCTGGTATCTGTTATTAAGTCCACGAAGTCAGTCTTCACAGTATTCACCCTCCTCACCCTGCTGGCTCTCCTCACAGTTCCCATCACATTGAAAGCGCAGACGGCAGGTGAAGGCGCCATCACAGGCACGGTAACGGACAGCACGGGTGCGGTGATCGCCGGCGCGACGGTCACGGCCACCAACACCGCGACCAATGTCTCTGAAACGCGCACATCCTCGTCCGGGGGCGTATACGTTATTTCGCCGCTGCAACCGGGAAACTATTCGGTACAGGTGACGGCCAAGGGATTCAAGACATTGACCCAGAAAAACCTGGATGTCGTTGCGCTCAACCAATTGGGCTTCAACGCCATTATGACCCTTGGTGAAGCGAGCGAGTCGATTGTCGTAACCACTGCCCCCCCGGTGTTGAATACGACCGATGCGACGATCAGCCTGGTGATGGAGAACGAGACCTATGCCCAGCTTCCTGTCATGGTCTCAGCTTCTCTAGGCCGCGATCCTACGGCCTTTGCGGCCCTCACGCCGGGCACTGAGACCGGGGCGACTCGGCTTCCCTATGTTGGCGGCACGGGAAATTACCTGGGCCAACTCTATCTCGACGGCATGCCGGCCGAGACGGTCAGCCAGCAGGGCGACAACCGGCTGGTTTCAGAGTCCATGAGTGTCGACGCGGTCGATCAGTTCCAGGTGGTCACCAGCACCCCTCCGGCGGAGTACATGGGGGCCGGATCTGAGAACTTCACCATGAAATCGGGCGGCCTGCAGCCGCATGGGCAGATATCGGACTATGGACGCAATACCATCCTGGATGCATGGTCCTTCACCGCGAAAGCCGCCACCATCAAGAATTCCCTGGGGGTGACGGTCCCGGCCCCCAAGCCAATCGAACACAGAAATGAATTCTCCGCCTCTTTCGGCTGGAAGGTCCCTCACACCGGCAACAAACTGTTTTTCTTTATTGCCTATGACAAGTACCACGCGCGTGCCGGCGTCAATCCCTCTCTCTACACCATTCCGACGACCTTGATGCTAACCGGGGACTTTACCGAATTGAGCAAGAACGCGGTCGGCGGAACCGGTTATACCGGCGTTACAGGCGATCCTTCGGCAGGAGGAGTCAATCCGGCCTTCCTCTACGATCCCACATCCACCAGTTGCGTCGGTAGCGTCTGCACCCGGACGCCATTCCAGGGAGTGAAGAACGGCCTGCCGACCTACAACGTCATTCCAACCAGCTATATCTCTCCGTTTGCCATTGCCAATCAGCAGTTCATGCCGGCGCCGACCAATCCAGCGGTCACGGTAAACAACTATCTGGGAGGCCAACCCTCCGGCTATGACAACCACCTTCTCGACTATCGCGTGGACTATGATCTGAGCGCAAAACAGCGTATATCCACCGTCGGGGCCTTTGGGACGTATGGCTACTTGAACAACTACGGGAGTCCACTTCTCCCTCCGCCATATGTTGGCGGCGACCTGGCCACCATCTTCCCCAAGAACTTTCAGGCGGAGGATACCTACACCGTCAATGAACATATGACGAACCAGTTCAAGTATGGATACACCCGCTACTACCAGGACATCAAGGATGCCACCCAGGGCGTAAGCGCATGGCAGGAATCAGGCTTCGGCGTAACCAATCTGCCGGCCGGACAGGCGGGCCAGGAGTTCTTCGGCGCGTCGTTTGGAACAACATCGTACTTCGGCACAGCCCTGACTACCTGGAGGGGCTCCTCCGGCTCAGTCTCCACCCAACTCACGACTCCTAACAACTTTGCCCTGGTCGACAACTTTCAGTGGCTGAAGGGCAAGCACGCGTTTACCTTTGGCATTACCTATCAGTGGCAGGAGATCAACAACGCCAACCCGGCCACCTTTACCGGCGGCCTCGACCTGGCCTATAACGCATACGATACGGCCAACTTCGCGTCGGGATCGAATGCGCTTACGCAGGGGACCGCAACCACCCCGTCTGGCTTCTCCTATGCCAGCTTCCTGCTGGGCGCGGTAGGCGGCACGCCAACCCTCAATCTACAGTATGTCGCCGAGGAGGGCGGACGGTATCGTCCGGTCTCCCCGTATGTGATGGACAGTTGGAAGATTTCGGATAAATTGACGGCGGATATTGGTCTTCGCTGGGACTATCTGCCGCCTTATCGCGAAGTCAACGACCACTGGACCTTCCTGAATCCAAACCTTACCAATGCCGCCACAGGAACGCCGGGAGAGCTGGAGTTTGCCGGAAACTATGGTGGGCCGGGCGTCAGCTGCAACTGTAGAACGCTTGTCAACACCTACTGGAAGAACTGGGGACCACGCATTGGTTTGGCGTATTCCTACGACAACAAGACGGTCCTCCGGGCGGGCTTTGGACTTGTCTACTCCCAGGCCGGCGGCGTGGGCGGACGCGGCGGATCGTTCAACGGCACCGGGCAGACCGGCTTCAACACCACGGCCACCGGGCCGGCCGAGGTCACCACCGGAGCATCTGTAGGGCCATCGTTCTACCTGAACAACGGCGCCAAATTCACCACTCTGGGCATTGCCAACACGTCACTCTTCGGTGCCGGCTATGCCTATCCGGCTGCCCCGGCGCCCAGTTCCGCGGCCCAGATTTTGAATACGGGCTTCTACCTGAACAGCTCCAACAAGATGGTGACTGCGAGCACAGTGGGCTATGCGGATCCATACATCTCCGGACGCGCCCCGGAGATGATTGTCTACAACTTCGGCATTGAACGGGCGATTACCAAAGACATGACGCTGGCCGTCAACTATGTTGGCGACGAGAGCCACTTCATCATCAACTCTACGTCCTCCGGTTCAAATCCGCGCGGATACTGGGCGGACCAGTTGAATCCCATCTACCTGGCGGGACTTGGCGGCGTTACCGATACCACCGGAACAAAGCCCATCCTGATAGCAGCGGCGACCGCGGCGAACGTTGCCAAAGCGCAGACAGTCATGCCCAGCATTAACATTCCTGCATTCTTCCAGGCCGCGGCTGCCGTCAGCACCACAGCAACAATTGCACAAGGCCTGGTCGCGTTTCCACAGTACAGCGGCGTCTCCGATACATGGGGCGAGAACGTGGGCAACTTCAGCTACAACTCGCTGCAGATCACACTGCTGCAGCGTGAGGCTCATGGCCTGAGCTTCAACATCAACTACACCTACTCCAAGAACCTTGGAGACGATGGTACATTCCGCAGCGGCTTTGCCATTCCAGCGGGCGCTCTTTCCAATGGCGCCGGAGCTGCCAGCACGCAGACCTGGCACCAGGACCGTATCGACCGCTCCCTCACAACCATCGACAATCCACAGCTCTTGCATGCCTATGGGGTCTGGAAGCTTCCGCTCGGAAAGGGATACATTGGCAACAATTCGTTTGTGGTTCGTCAAATTGCCAGTGGATGGCAACTGTCGGGAATCTACACCTACACATCCGGAACGCCGGTTGTCGTCACCTGGAGTGGAACCAGCTCAAGCACCTACCCGGGCCAGGGCGCTGCCATGCCGGACCTCAATGTTGCGTCGCCGGACTTCACCAGCAAGAATGCACGCATCAACGGGAGCTATGGAACTGCGCCGGGAGGGACCACTGCCGCGAATCTGGGCACTGTCCAATACTTCGATAATGGCGCATTCACCACTCCGGCGAACGCCTCTACCGTCAGTACAGCGCAGTATCTGATTGGAGATGCGCCTCGTACACGGGCCCTGAACCTATGGAACCCCGGCACACAGAACATCGATGCCTCGTTGCGCCGCAGCTTCCCGCTGCCAAAGGACTTCGGGTCCTTCGTCTTCGAAGCGGATTGCACCAATGTTTGGAATAAGGTAACCATGGGCGGTCCAAGCGGAACATGGACACCCACTTCAACCACATTTGGCACCATCAGCGGCATTCCTTCCAGTTCCTCTCCTCGCGACTGGCAGTTCGCCCTGCACTACAACTTCTAACCTGAATCGACTGCTGTGCCGGCTGCCACATTCGCAGGAATGTGGCAGCTTTTTCTTGCGCGGTTGCGGCAGGCCCCTAACCAGTGGCCAACAATGCGAACAGGAGCAGACCTCCCTGGATTTGTGCTGTGAACATTGTCAATGCAATCCGCAGTGGATAGCGGTCAAGTTGGACTTCAGACTTGCGACGCCCCTGGGATACCTGAGAGTATGGCTGGCATGATTGAGTCGGGATCATCGCCGTTGCATCTTCTGTTGCGCAGACACATCTACGTACTTGCAACGGTGTTTGGACTTGTAGTGTCCGTGGCCATGCTCTCCATGCAGAGCGGTGCTCAGCATCCGTCGATCATCGACGCTTCGACATCCACGGTCGAATCGCCTGCTCCCGCGAACTATTCGTTCGACCCGGCAGACGCGCTTTCACCCGACGGCCATCTCCTAGGGTTGAACGCGCAATATCTCACTCTGGACGGCAAACCCTGGCTACCCGTGATGGGCGAAATGCATTACTCCCGCGTGCCCGAAGCCGAGTGGGAGAACGAAATTCTCAAGATGAAGAGCGCCGGCGTCCAGATCGTCGCCACCTACATCATCTGGATCCACCACGAGGAGGTCGAGGGCCAATGGGATTGGAGCGGCCAGAAAGATCTGCGGCATTTCGTCCAGCTCTGCGCCAAACACGGGATGTATGTGCTGCCGCGCATCGGCCCGTGGTCGCACGCGGAGGTGCGCAATGGAGGATTTCCCGACTGGCTGCTGGCAGGCACCACGCAGCAACGCTCCAACGATCCGGCCTATCTCCAATATGTCGATCTTTACTACAAGCAGATCGGCGAACAGCTCAAGGGCTTGATGTGGAACCAGGGCGGGCCGGTCATTGGAGTGCAACTAGAGAACGAGTACAACAAACGATGCGCTCTCTGCGGAACAGAACACATCCTGCGGCTGAAGCAGATGGCGCGCGACGCTGGCTTGCGCGTTCCCTTCTATACCGAGACGAGCTGGGACGGTGCGGCGGTCCCGAATGGCGATGTGCTTCCGGTGGACGGCGGCTACCCGGATGCGCCGTGGGACGCCTCCATCCAGAAGCTGCCGCCCAACGGGGTCTACGCCTTCCGCTTTGGTCGCAGCACCGCTGTCGATATGGGTGCCGTCGGCAGCCAGGTTCCTACCGGCAACGCCGCCGGCTTCGCCCGAGATACGCCCTTCATCACCGCGGAGATGGGCGGCGGAATGCAGGTCACCTATCATCGCCGTCCCATCGTCTCGGCAGACGACATCGCTGCCATGATGCCCGTAATGCTTGGTTCCGGCGTCAATCTCTACGGCAGCTATATGTTCCACGGCGGTGAGAACCCCGACGGCAAGCTCTCTACGTTGCAGGAGTCGCTCGCCACTCACTACGACAACGATCTGCCGCAGAAGACCTACGACTTCCAGGCGCCCATCGGCGAGTTTGGCGACGAGCGCGAGAGCCTGCTCAAGCTCAAGCTCTGGAACTACTTCCTCAACGACTTCGGCGCCGATCTCGCCCCAATGCAGTCGCGCCGCCCGCAAACGGTCCCATCCAGCCCAGGCGATTTTTCCGTTCCTCGCATCAGCGCACGCACCGCCGGCAACAGCGGCTTCCTCTTCGTCAACAACCATGTTCGCGAATACTCCATGCCCGCGCACCCCGGCTTTCAGGTCGCGATCAAACTCCCCGGCGACAAATCCGTGACCCTCCCCAGCAAGCCCATCACCCTCCCCGCCGATGCCTACTTCGTGTGGCCCTTCAACATGGACCTCAGCGGCCTCCACCTCCGTTACGCCACCGCGCAGCTGCTGGCAATCCTGGGCACTAAAGGCGCGCCCGTCTACGCCTTCTTCGCCCAGCCCGGCATTGCCGCCGAATTCGTCATCGACGACGCCCCCGGTATCCAATTCGACCCGAAATCCATCTCTCACCGTCCAGTGGAGTTAACCCACACCGATGGCGTTCTCGTCCTGCGACAGACTCGATCGATAGACCAGGAGTATCAGGCCTTTGCTCCAGTCTTCAAGCTGCCGAGCGGCAAAACGATCACGATTCTACTCCTGACCCAGAACGACGCTTTGCACAGTTGGAGAATCTCTTCACGTGCGGGGACGCTATTCGTCTGGACACTACAACAGGCCTATGTCGACGGCGATTTCGTAACTCTGCAGAATCTCGGCGATATCGCAGAACCAGGCGACAGGGCATTCATATGGCACACGACACCTAGCGATTCCGGCATCGGCGTCCTGTTTCCCCTCGACGGCGCCGGCCACGAGATAACCGAGACCGTTGGAATAGAGAAGGTAGTCGAAGAGGCCGCTAAGCATCCCCTAACACCGGTGATCAAGCTCATCCCCACCCAAACCAAACCTGCCGACGTTCCTGCCCCACTCCCCGCCGACTTCAAACCATCCACCCGGCCCCGCGCCGTCGCCGCCGCGCCCACAGAAGCCGACTGGTCCCGCGCTGCTACCTGGAGCATCACCATTCCTGCCCCTCGGGTGCCCCATCCATCCGCGCAGCGGACGGGTGGGATGAACGACTCTTCATCGACCCGCGCCGTCCAGCACTTCCTCCGCATCACGTATAGCGGCGACGTCGCTCGCATCTCCATCAACGGCCATTTGTTGGACGACAACTTTGCCGACGGCCGCCCTTGGCTCATCGGCCTGGATCGCTACGCCCCGCAACTCGTGCAGTCCGGTGGCAAGCTCGACCTCTCCATCTACCCACTGCGCAAAGACGCTCCTATCTTCTTCGAGCCTGGATACGAACCCAAACCCGACACGCCGCCTGCTGCCCTGCAATCGGTCGAGCTTGTCACGCAATACAATATGAGGCTCAAGCTGGACCCACATGCAACCCAGAAAAAGTGATGGTTCCCCAGAAGCACGAATTCCTTGTTTTGGCTCTAGTAGAGGGCATAAACATACTTATTGCACTAAATAGACGGAGTGAGCAATATGAGACAGTATTCCTGCATGGGCAGAGCTAGCGTACTGGGAGACAATCAACCCGTGAGGATCAGGCCCCCGCAACATGGGGGCCTTTTTTTGTAACGGATGGTGCAGCGACAGGGCAGAAATTCATTGTTGAAGAGCACAGAACATCCGCTCTTACTGTTCCCTATGGTAGAGTTCGCTACGGAATCCTGCTTCGAGATTCAGCTTCTCGAACATAACCCTATAGCGGAACCAGAGTAGGTATACCCCGGTGGCAATCCCTCCGAGTGGCTTTTTCCTCAAGAAAAAGCCACCTTCGATGCTCTTCGCTTAGGCACGGTTACTCTGGCTCCGCTCTAGAAGTTTCCCTATCGACAAAGTGGGGAGTCCCATAGATCACTTGGAGAGACTTCCTCATCGGGTGCATATCGAGCATGGTATAGCAGCTTCCTGGGACACCCTTGGATGGATTCTCTTTCGCGAAGGCAAATCCGCCGAAGCCGAGAGTTATCTCAAGGCGTCATGGATTGCTGAGGAGAACCCGGAGACCAACAGACATCTCTCTGAGGCTGCTTCAAAGGGCACAAGCTGCAACTCGATGGCGCGCGTAAGCTCGCCCTTGGCGGCGCGGAGGGAGGCGCGGAGGTGTCCTGCGGGAGCGAGTTTTCGGGGTTTTGCGGGTCGGGTGGAAAGAGTTCGTCAGCCATGATTTATGGCTCTATTATAAGCGTTTTGGGGGGTGGAATGGGCGGGGCGGAAGGGGCGTTTTGGGGTGGTTTGGGAGGGGTGTAGCTGAGGCCGTGCCCGGGGTCGATCGCGCAGACAATGAGCTGGATTACTGAACAAATCGGCGTTTATCGGTACTAACGCGCACCTCCATACAATCAGCCGATTCGCCCATTCGCTATCGACCTTTGGTGCAGAATGCACGGCATCATCTCTTCGGCCACAACACGCGAGAACTCTGGAACCTGTTCTGGCAGCAAACAGCCCCCGGGGCCGATACCTAGCCGCTCCATCGCTGTTGCAAATGCTCTTTGCAGGACGCGCTCGCGCTCTCTTGCTAGCGATGCAGGGTAGCCAATCGCCATCATCGCGTTAAGCGCTTTCAGCAGTTCGCCAGAGTAGTCGTCCTGGCTATCGCAAGCAGCACGCAGCTCCTCGCGCGAGAATTTGAGATCGAAGGACAAGCCAACTTCCTCGCCGGTGCTAGGATCGACCGCATAGCTGTTTTCAAACGCGTGTCCCGTGTACTGCGATGATAGGCAGATCAACATTCGCCATGTGCTGTATAGCTCGACATAGCCGATCAACTGGCCCGTAGCCGGATCGCCCTGCACGGCAACGCAATGAAACACCTGTTCCTGCGACCGGTTTGTCACCAAATCTCGTTTGTAGAAATAATCGAAGCAGGGGACGCCATCTTCGTGGAGCAGGTAGGCGCGGGCTTCGATGCATACCTTAGGCGGAACTCCCGAGGCAACCGCTAGCGCATAGGCCGACTTCACAAACGACCTCCCGGCAGTCGGCCCCCCTGGTGACAGTTGTGTGAAGATGGGATCGTTTAGATAGGTGCGCTCTATCTTCAGGTTACGCATCTGCTCTTCGATATCCAACTTCGGATAGCGTCGCTTCATCCCTGACAGGAACCTTTTTGCTTCCCCCTCGGTACCCACGCGCGTTTGAACGCGAAGACCTCCTTCCGTCTGTGTGCGCACCGGTTCTTGGGGAAGGAAAGTCATATGCCCCTCGGGATGTACCCGCACCTGTTGACCCGATACCGTAGCGAAGTCCTCAGCCTGCACATTGCCCCGGTCGCGTTTGATGGCGAACAACAGATTGAGAGGATTCAACTGCTTCGTAAGATCCGCATCCCATACACTGCCTGTCCGGTTGTTGCACGCCTTGCAGAAGACATTTCGCACAGTCTTCTGTCCACCGATCCCATTTGGTAGCAGATGTTCTCTGGAATTGCTCTCCGGCGTCAGCAGGACATCGCACAATGCGCAATGGAACAGGGTCGGCAACTTCGTCCCATCCGCGGCAATTACGCTCATAACTACGCCTTTCATCGGTTCCGTTTCTTAGGATACGTCTCCACACCCACGCTTGGCTCACTCTGCTGACCAATAATCGTTCGGGCGCACGAGTACCACGAAGTCGGCATTGCGACTGGAATCTCACGACCAAGCTGGGGTTGAGGATGGCTGGCGCAAGCGCGTTTAGGGGACCGATTCTGGGCGACGAGTCTGCGGTCACCAACTCGCTTTGTTTCTCTGTGCCTCTCTTCGATTTGAACTTCGGCGACTTGTCGTCAAACGAGAGACCCTCCTGGCATTGGGCATCTCCCAGCGCCAAAACTGTTTTTCCGCCGCCGGGCGCTCGGGACCCGAATGGGATGATAAGATGAGTTGCTTTTGTTTGCCGAAGCGGAGCGGATTGGTTTGCCAGGGCCGTCGTATGGTTCTTCCGGCTGTTGG
>Ga0181521_10008972_pt1 | contig 10125 bp, 14 predicted proteins | sample PEATcosm2014_Bin_32_FD_119764 | JGI IMG/M metagenome (GOLD analysis project Ga0181521, IMG submission 119764) | Peatland microbial communities from MTU Mesocosm Facility, Houghton, MI, USA - PEATcosm2014_Bin02_60_metaG | ecosystem: Environmental > Terrestrial > Soil > Wetlands > Peat | place... | reverse complement strand
GAACCGATTAGCAGTGAGCTTTCAGTCTACCGCGCTGCGGTGACATGAAGCCCCCCATGCATTCAACGGCACGAGGATAGCAAGGCAATTCAGCGCGATTTGCCCGCGCCAGGAACGAACCGCGAAAGCACGGGATCTGTACTCGATGCGAAAGGATACCAAGGCTGAGTACAATCGTGGCCTTGAGAACAAGGCAATTGCACTTGGACTTAATCCGAACCACTTCAACGTCGAGGCTCTGAATCAGAAGGCCAAGACGCAAGAGGATTACCAACCCAACGGGAAGATCGGCCAGAACCTTACAGCGTTCCGTGCATTCATCGAACACGGTCTTGACGCAAAGGTTGCCAACGATGCGTGGCAACGTTCAGGTTCGCCTGATCTTGATAAGTCGATTGCGTGGTGGGATGAGCACGCCGCCAACGATCAGAATTTCCAACGGTTCCGAGCGTCGATTATCGCACCTGCTCAAGAGTACATGAATTTCCTGAAGGCGAATCATGCAACGACTGTAGGTGATGAAGCGGCACTTAATGCAATCTTGAAGGATAACGCTACGCCACAAACCATCTATACCGCTCTGCAGACTTTCACGAGAACGGCTGATGACAGATTGCTATCTCTAGGTCAAGGATATGTCAACTCGGTCGGTACTACGAATCCAGGCTTGTTGACAAAGACGGCTATCGACAGCATGAAGGCCCTCGGCGTTGATAGTCGGGCGAAGAATGTTGCGGGCGAACTCCCTCGGGCACAATCTTGGGTAACTAATCTGCAACCGCAGACACTCAACACGCAGAATCCGCAAGACAGGAAAGTTGCTAAACAGTTCCTTGACGCTGCGAGCGGTGATAAAGACCTAGCTCAGAGCATGGCGAAGGAACACGGTTACTCGTTCTAAGGAGCTATCATGGGAAACATATTCGACGACGTAGCCGCACAACCCGCTCAACCGCAACCTACCACAGCCCCGACAGCCGCACCCGCAGCGTCGGGGAATATCTTCGACTCCGTCGCAGCGGAGCAATCACAAAAGACAACTACGAGTTCGGCGGGTTCGAGTTCTCTGTCCGATGCAGGCGTCGTATCCGCTGTTCTCGGTTCGGAAAGAGATCCATTGAAAGCGGGATTTGAAAAAGGTCTTGCAGAAGCAGGACACACGGTCGGAGCCCTTGCAGGGAAAGTTATGCCGAATTCTTGGCGGGATGCACTTGGATTGCCGTCATCCTTCACACAGCCCGATTATCTTCGATCAACAAGTGGAGCGGAGACAGCGGGCAAGGTAGGCGAGGGTATCGCAGAGTTCGTGATGGGTGACGAAGCCCTCAAGGGTTTGCAAATTACCGAACGATTAGGGCTGGCACAGAAGATGTCACAGATGGCGAAGAGTTCGCCGTACATCGCCAAGATCCTAGAGCACGGTCTGACGGCAATACGTGGCGGAGCGGTCACCGTGCCCCAGCAGATGCTTCATGGTGCGACCCCGACGGAAGCATTGAAAACAGGAGCAGAGGCGACTGCTTTAGGCGCGGCCACAGGGGCTGCGGTTGAAGGGGCATCCAAACTAGCCGACGTTACCGGAGTATCCGAGAAACTTGCCAGTGCTCGTAGAGGCGGAATTCTATCAGGCGGTCAACCGAAACTCCAGACTGCTGTTCGTGAAGCAGCACAAACAGGTACGGATGTTGCTGCGGCACGCACCGCTGCGGAGGCAGCAAATATTAAAGTCCCCGATCAGTATAAGGCTGCAATCGACGAAGCGATGAAGGCAGAGCCTGCATGGACGCCTGAGTCGGCGAAACCAATTGCAAAGGCTCTCGGAAAGGATTTCGAGATTCGTGGTTCGGTTGGAGAAGGTAAACCGACTGACAATGATCTTGATATCTGGCAGAAGAACGGCAAGGCAAACGCCGCCGACACACTCACGAAACAAGGTTTTGAATACAGTCATGACACACCCCACGGGGAAGTGTGGACGAAGGGCGACCAGCACATTGATCTTTGGGATTCGGAACACGAGCCGATTAAAGGCTATGGTAAGGATACGAATGCTGAAGTGACTGCTCCGAATCCTGCAACAGGTGAAGTCAACCCCGTCCCTGGAAAGAAGGGTGTTGTTACGGCAATAGAAAACGTCAGCAATGATGTCAAGGCGAAGTCTCAGGGACTCTATCGCCAACTCGATCAAGCAACGGGCGGACGCTGGCAGCGATATGAAGATCAGATCAAGAATATTGAAGCGAAGATGGACGAAGTCAACGGAATCGATGATGATGCTTACGACCGATTGGAGACCAAGCGGAACGATATCGAAACTTCTCAGGCTCAAGCAATCGAGGATCTGAAAGCGAAGGGTGTCGATCCTAAGATCGCTGATGACGCAGTCGCACATTATAAACAAGCGATGGCCCTCCGTGATTTGGACAAGGCGGTGAAGATCAGCACCACGGGTGACGTTCGAGTAGGAATGAGCGAGAAAGTCAATCCGAAGATGTTCGTCAATCGTGTCCAGAAACTGTATAGCTCTGGTCGGCTGAAGCAAGCCCTCGGTGACGATGGTGCAAATGCTCTGTTGAAAGCGGCTTATGATGCAAAGAATGCCCAGTCGATTCGTCGATGGGCACTAGCAGTCACTGGTCTTGTAGCGGCAGCTAGCGGTGTCGGACATCACTACGGTGTTCTGAAAGCGGGGGCTGAAGCAGCACTCTAAGAGACTGCAAGATTGCGGAACTGGAAAGAACAGGGAGGAACATCATGGTAAATGCGGGAATGAACACGGAACGACTCGAAACTCATGCGGAGTTGCTGGTGCTTGTGCCCAGTGCTTCCCAGAAGGACACCATCGAGAAAAAGGAGAGACGCCCTCTGCTGCATCAAGTATTTTCTCGGGTGCTACGGACTTATCCGAGACTGCGAATGTTTGTATTAGAGTGCCGCAGTTTCCTGTATCGCAGTCGTATTGTATTGACCAGCAAAGATACTCATCGTGTTCCCATGGGCCCTGCGTATCTTGAGTCTCCATCTGGACGTGTTTTTCGGAATATTCGTTCACTTGCCTGCAATGAAGACATAGAAAGAAATGCTTCCAACCGACCGTGGGCAACTCCGCTTGACTGGGCTGCGTATCGTGACTCTTGGGAGGCGGGAGTGGAATGGGCTGTAAACACTCTGGGTTCGGACACTTTAGTAGATAGCGAACATAAGGCATTGCTCATCTCCGAGCGTTTGTAATTGAAAGCAGCGACTGCAACAGGATCTCCGCTTGACGAACTGCTTTAACGTTTGCCCGTCGCATCCTCGTTCGCAAACTCCAGCGGGTTTCCGTTACGCTGGATGAAACTCCAGAGTCGATCTCGCTCCGCTGTCGCAAGGGTAGCGGCGGTGAAGGCGTAGGTGAAATGCTCGGCAGGGGTACTCTGTAAATCTAGGCAATTGACCATCTCGTCCGACTCGCCCAACAGAGTTCCGTAGGTTGCGGAGTCTACCGACTTTGCTGTTCGCCATAACCGAGCATCGGCCAAGCACTGTGCAGTTCCAAGGGTTGTCGTTGCGTGTGGCAAATCGGCGTCTATCTTTTGAGCAAATGCCGATGCTGCACAGCAGAGTAGGAATATCGCTAGAAAGGTTTTCATAGTACCTCCAGGGTGTGAACCCACGGCTGCACCGCAGGTAGTTTAATTGTGTGACTCATTGCTTCGACGACATCTGTTGTGGGTGCATCGAGTGTTGCATTGTAAAAATGAATCCCATCGACAACCACGTGACCCCGAGCACCGTGAACATGCCCTGCTACAAAAAGCTGGGGGTGTGCTGATAGGACGGCTCGACGCAAAACGGGAGAACCCATCCCTGCGTCAAGTATCCCATGGCACGGCTCGTGGGAAATGACGACATCCGTTCCCGCTGGAATATTTGGTGCGGATTTCCACGCCACTCCGTAAAAAGTGACGCCATTGATTTCGATGCTCGAATCTTCTAGCAGATGAATCGGGCGAAGTAATTCGGCTGCGTCCTTTCGACAGTTCAGAACGAGGTCATGATTTCCTTTTACTAGAATCTTGACTTGGTGTGGCAAGGATTTGAGCCAAGCGATATCCCGCCGCAAGGATGAGAGGTCATCACCGCAGGCAAAGTCCCCAGCGTGTATCAACACATCGCCGTCGGGGACGACGGGATGGTTCTCGTGGGTGTCGGAGATGGCGACGATCTTCACTTACCCGCCTTCAGTTTGAGGTAGGCATCGAGGGCCCGTCTGATTATTTCAGCAGGTTTAGCCCCCGTCTTCTGGAATTCCTTCCCCAAGGCTGCTACCTGTTTGCCAGTCAGGAACACTGTAGTGCGTTTCAGGTTCATGCATATAACTGTATACAAGTGGAGCCGTCTTGTCAAGCCCCGAAGGATGGGCCCGAAAGTGACAAAAAAGGAGGATATATGGAAACCGTTGAAATGCTCGACACAGAATTATCAAGGGTTGAACGGCAATGTGAGGCTCAAACGGTGGATGTTCATCCTTGGGTCTCGAACGACAATCCCCTCAGCCTTCAACATTGGAGACTCACGCAGCGAAAACTCAGGCTCCTCTGCCCTGGCAGACACGGCGGACTTCCAAAGGCGGCTCAAGCCAAGAAAACCCTGTCATCGACTCATATGGCGGCTTTGCAGGCGGGCAGACTGGCGAGACTAGCTCTTAAAACCCACGAATGCCCATTGTAGGAGCCTCGTGGGGCGTCACGGATGCCCCAAACGACTTATGGCTTGGAATCCCCTAAGTGTGACATTTGGGGATGGTTTCACCCAATGTTAGATGTAATACGCAAGTCGGAAACATCTGGAAGTACAAAGTAGTTTGGGTCAATGACCCAGGAAAGGTAATACAACATGCCAAACTTAGTCAGCAACGGCCCTTACGAAGAGGGCGGGAACGATGTAGCAACGGGAATCGGGATTCCATGTTTCATGCACATCGCAGGCTCGGGTGTCACCAACGCAGGAATACCGCTGGGCAATCAAGATTCATCCCCAACCCCGTACTATGACGAAGCCCAAGTAGGTTCGATAGCGAACCAGGGCCAGGGAGTTGGAGCGGTAGCGGGTGCAGCGGGTTCGAGCCAGCCAGTCGCACAGTACGCTTTGACTCTGAGCGTCTCGGGGACAAAGAGTTACCAGGGAACCGTGTATCCCTCATCGACGGGTCTTATCGCATCCCTTGTGGATGTACTCTCGAACCCTGTGATCGTATCGGAGTACTATAACGAAAATTTCCTATGGACCAGCCAGGGAAATCCACAGTCCATAGACAGCTTCTACAAGAGGTCAAATTCCTTCCAAGCCCAAACCGCTTCGTTAGCGGCTTCAGTATCGGGGAAAATTTCTCCCCCGTACCCAGGTGCTGGAACGGTGAATTCCTCCGTCATCGTGCTTGGCAATCCGTCGGGCTCCTACTATGCCGATGTAGTGGTAACTGCCAAGGCTGTAGGCTTCGCAGTGGTGGAAGCCTCCTACGCCGTGTACGACAATTCCTTAGGCGACAACCTGGGATACGATCCGGCATCGATACAGCCGATTATGAAAATCTACGCTCTGCTGAATGTGACGGTTCTGCCGTAGTACGAGGTTGGCATGCCTCAGGGCGGCTCCAGTAGGATGGGGTCGCCCGCCTTTCCAATCGTGCCATTAAGGAAAGTAGGGTACCTATATTCCAGTCGGAATTGTTAACAATGCATCTTTAGTCGCCGCCCCCTTTGAGTCGTGCGAGACCACACAGGCAGATACATCGCCTGCGACACAGCACGGTTGTTATGGGGAAAGTGTATCCCCAACCATCCAATGTCTGCGAGTGCAACCTTTGCCGAGTGCGGCCCGTGTACAACTCAGTGCTGCAGGTTATGAAGGTTACGACGCCAACATCCAGCAAGTCGGGCCGAATCAATATTCCGTCACGCTCCACGTTGGGAACACTCTTACGCTTCTGCCCGCCCCAGCAGATTGCTTGAACAATGAGACCGCTGCGGTGGCACCAAACACAAGCGTATTCCAGTTTCGATCTCGGCAAAAATTTGTAATTTCAACTGGGCAAGATCCGAATGCATACACGCCAACTTGTTTACTGACCGCCGTTGCCCCTGGAATTACCGAGGTAACAGTCACGAGTTTCAGGAACGTCAACGCCCAGATTCCTGGCAGTGCCGTTCCATCAGGTACAGAGGGAACGCAGTGCAGCCTGATCTGCAGAGTCGTCCCGTAACATTTGAAGTTCGCAGCAAGGCAGAAGGAGATTTTATGGCAATTGAATTCAACCCGCTTGACCCTGTCAGCATCGCTGACTACTACCAGTACAACCCGTCAGATTTCAACAGATACGCAGTGGTCCAGGCACTTACAGCCTTCGCAAACAACGGTCAACCCCAGTATCTCAACGCATATCTTGCGTGGCTGCAGAACACAGATGATGAATATTCCACCCCTTCATAAATCAGGGGCTAACAAGGAGGACAAATGAGTGGAAACAAAACACCGGAGCCCCAGAGACAATGGAGGACAAGCACCCGACGGCAGTTTGCACAAAATCCCATCGGTCTATGAGCAACAAAAACAACAGGCGGAAATAGACTCGCACAAGAGACTGGTTCAGCAGCAACTCGGCAACGTCGCTCCGATTTATGGAAATCAGCGGGTGCCTCTTTACCCAGCACCTGTTGCTCAAAGACCAGCAAGTTCACCGATGGTTCCACATCCCCAGTTCAATACGAATTCGTCGACCTACGAATTCTACGGGGATTGTTTGAATCTGGACGTACTCACGGAGCATACACGCCTCGCCCTGCAGCGGGGGGCGTTCAATATGGAGTGTCTTGTGAGTCACCCAGAGGATACCCAGATCCTGCATGACTGCGGATTCGTGCTCAGTGGAATCGTGGGCAAGAACATCGGCGGGCAATCCGTTCAACTCCAGCGTTGGAGATTGCTTCTGCAACGCAGTGGTGACGGTGAGACTGATGCGATTTCGCCAAAGTAGGACCTATGCCAAAGAACCAACCATCACCTGAAGAGTTCGGAACAGAATTATCCCCGCCGGATAACATACCGCTCGGCACACAAGGAATGATTCGCCCAACAGTGAATGCCCAAGCAGGCGGGAATGTGTCGAAGAATATCCAACGACGCATCAAGAGATTGAGCCGTGTTACGGCCAACCCGTATGCGATTGATGATCAAAAAACGCATGCAGGATTAATAGGAGACTAGTGAAGAAACAACTCAAACAAGAACAGCCGTGTGTTCTGCACCTCGTACCGAACTGCGTGTGGTGTCGACTAGATGCAGACCGCTATAGCGACAAGGACTTCGAACGGCTCAATGCTCAACGTCGAGAACAGTTCGAGTCGGGCGAAAGCCGTATCGGACACGGCAAGTAGATTATATAGGAGGAGACATGGAAGAACCCAAATGCACCAGACGGAGGGTTTACAGATTGCGGAATCTCAAGTCAATCGCAGCAGAGATGCTCGAAGAACTTTAGGCGTTATCCAAGGATGAATCTCAGTCAGCCGCCAAACGCTCAGTGGCCTTGTTTACCAAGGCAGAACTTGTGATGTCGTTGATAAACGCTTCCTCAAGTGAGGCCCGTGCGAAGTTGAAGCACGGCACCGAGGAACCCGAGCCCCCAGACGGGAAGAATTCAAAGCCACAAGCACCAAAGGCAGATTCTGACGCAGCCGCACGGGTAGCTAAGTTCCAAGAGAGAATCAGTAATCTATAAGGAGGATGTATGGACACAGAGATGGAAGCCGCAGTGAACGCCGCCGTAGCAGAAATCGAACGTCAAATGTCACCTGACGATCTGCTTTTGGAAGTAAGGTCCCACCTGATTTCATTGACGGGTGATTATGCTACTCCCGTGGTTGAGAAAAAGATTAAGGAATTCTGCGAGGCTCTGCTCTTTGAGACCGTACCTGCCATAGAAGCCGCAGTGACCCCCGACGAAAAATGGCACCTCGCCGTCTCGGCCAGAGACGCCTGTCGTTCTCGAATTGAATCATTGAAATCTGAGAGGCTGGCGGAGTTTCTGGAAATCGATAAGAGACGGGCTCCCTGGCGATATCGGACTCAAGCCAAGGTTCCATCATCGGCTATGAGCGTGCCAGAGAACATCATACCTTCGAAGGTCAGCAAGATTGAAGAGGTGTTCTAGGGGGGGGGGGTATGCAGTTCTTTGGGAGAGAGCCATTTGCACAACAGCCGTACGAATTCGACGAGATAATCCCAGCAATCCCAGATGGGCCCTACGTGGATGAGAATTCGCCATTGACAGAAAAAGAAGTTCGCTTCGAAGAGGACCCGAGTTCCCGTCATCGTTCTATTTACTTCGATTTTCACAACAACCTGGGCGAGGCAGAACTTGAGATCGTGGCGGGCTACAACCCGATTGGACGGGACCTATTAAACGCTGCCATCAGCGAAACTGAATCGATACACGGCCCAATCAAGACCTTGGTTATCACGATGGCTCGGGACAACGCACGGGCATCCGCTTTATTTTTTGTACAGAGCGGATTCCAGCGAATACAGGACCGCAACCGCACGACATGGTCCTACTCCCTGGACGTCGAGGAACGACGTAAGGTTGGAAAGCAGCGTCCTAAGAAGGTGAAGGCCCGTGTTGTAGATGTAAAACCTGAGGCTAAGATCGAACCTAAGTTCACGATGACTATATCTGAGTTCCAGGCGAAGCAGGCCGAACTCGATGGACTGCGGGCCCACATCAAGAAACTGCAGGATGAATGCGCTTCAGACGGAATATCGTGATTTTGCTAATCATATATCTTATCGCTCTGGCCCTCGTGGCCAAGATGTCGATGGATCGACTCAACCCTAAAATCTAAACTTCGGGCCGAAGAGTCGTCCGCCCCGACTGAGCCTGTTCCAATCATTCGCCAAAATGCACACGTCAGCTTTAGAAATTTCTCCACGCCAGCGCGATCAACAGCCCCATGCCAATTACTACGAGACCGAGAGCAACACGCTCGACCCAGCCCAACAGATTGAACACGGACGTTTCCTGTTGTTGAAACTTCGCAATCTCGTCCTCGAACCCCTTGTCTACTTTACCGAACTCCTCGTTGGTCTCTTGAACGTCAATCGGTTTGCCCCTTTTCAAACTCTGGTCTGGAAACTTTACGAGCAAGTCCAGGCGGCATTGCTCTTTGGCTCGAATCGCAATGAGGTTTTGCTTGGTGTAGGCAGCCGTTAGATAGTATGGATATTTCAGATTTCTATACATCGCCGCGATCATCGCGAGCACGAGCACGATGAGCGCAGACCGCAAGAGCCAAGCAGGTTGCAGCCTGCTTGCGTGTGAACCCACGAAGGAGACGAGTAGCGCAATTGTAGCGCCACTTCCAAGAGCTATCTTTTCGAAGTAGTGAGTCTTTTCCTTTGCAACCTCTGCGTAAACTTCCAGCGCACGCTCACTGATGTCGGCTGCATGCTTAATCGCATTCTCCAGACGAGTCTTAAGGCGGAGTTCTTCCAGTTCGGGAGACGGAAGGCTCATACGTTCACCAGCCCTAGTTTAACGCGTGCCGAGGGTAGTGCTAAGAAGTCGGCGTATTAAGTTCAATCCCTCACCCATTCGGGAACGGGAACGAACATAGGCACTACAAAGGTAGAAATCTGGGTGCTCGCTGGAAATGCTTTGCGATTGGTCGTGGCGGGACTGGATTCATTGGATCGGGAAGAATCCCGGGACCGCATTGCGCAGCGTTACGCGAAGAAGCGCACAAATCGTGGCAGTACTTTGTCTCCGACGAAATTGTATATCTCCCAGAGGCCGTCTCTGTTCTCAACGAGTGCGTCGGGATCGATAACCGGATCGCCCCCGCCGAAATTTACCGTAACAGTAATGCGTGGATCGAGTTGCAATTTGTCCTTGTGGGCGATAGGGATGCTCACTAAAAGGCAGTCATCGAGATTCTCAATTGTGGCAAGTTTCGTCATACCTTGAGGAAGGTGAACGAGGATTTCGCCCCCGTTAGCAGGAATCCTCCGGTGCTTGTCGAGATTACACATAGCGTTAAGCCTCCACAGAGGATGCGCTTTGTAGGATGCCGCTCCGTGGTATGGCTG
>Ga0181521_10008970_pt1 | contig 10128 bp, 7 predicted proteins | sample PEATcosm2014_Bin_32_FD_119764 | JGI IMG/M metagenome (GOLD analysis project Ga0181521, IMG submission 119764) | Peatland microbial communities from MTU Mesocosm Facility, Houghton, MI, USA - PEATcosm2014_Bin02_60_metaG | ecosystem: Environmental > Terrestrial > Soil > Wetlands > Peat | place... | reverse complement strand
TTTCGAGCCTTACCTAACCAAAAGTGAGGTAAGGCTCAGACTATCACAACCCACGCGGCAGCCCCTTGAGCCGGGCCTTCAGCGCACTTCTCAGGTCGTCGAATGCGCCGGATTCAGGTACAAGCCTGCCGGGTATACCGTCGGGTTGCTCAGTGGCCTCAAACGGAAAAGGCTCGGGAGTCCAGCCCGAGCCTCATCCAAATCCGAAAGGAAATAACGCTCATGACTATTGTAAGCCCTCGTGCGTCCCAAGCCAAAGGGCGCCAACCAAGAATCCCGTCCGGCGCCAACAGAATAAACCCAGCAGCGGCCCAGTGCAAGGCGCTCTTCGATTGGAGCGCAGAGCTCAGAAATGAGGCAAACAAGTGAAAAACATAAATGACTTCTTGCAAGGCGGCCCGCTCCAAGCAGTTAGTGTTACCCAAAGGGCCATGAAACAAATCGTTGACCAAATCCTCCCGCCGCTCATATCCGCCAATGCCGCCGATCCCGTGTTGTTCCGTTACGGTGGCGCGCCGGTATGGATCGAGTTGGATGATGACCGCAGACCCACTTTCCGGTCGATCACGCAGGATCGGATGCGTCACGTTCTGGCGTGGAGATTCTCCTGGCATCGCTACAACAGGAATGGCGAACAGGTGCCTACAAATCCTCCTCTGGAAGTCGTGCGTGATCTCCTCGCGTCGCCGAACATCGACCTGCCGATTGTGGAGGGCATCGTTTCCGTCCCAGTCTTTGCACCGGACGGAACGCTACAGCTTGAGCCCGGTTACAACCCTGCGACTCGCCGCGTCTACCTGCCGGGTGATCGTTTAGATCGCCTCCCGCCGGTTTCGGTCAACCCAGGCAGAGACGAAGTTGGCGAGGCGCTCGCACTGATCGAAGAGATCCTGGACGATTTTCCTTTTGTCAACTACGGCAAGGCCCATGCTCTTGCGGCATTGCTGGTTCCGTTTGTCCGGCCGATGATCATTGGCCCGACGCCGCTCCATCTGATCGAGAAGCCCAAGGCCGGCACCGGGGCTACTCTATTGGCCCAAGTCATTTGCGATATCTGCCTCGGCTATCCGATAGCCGCCATGACCGAGGCCAAGGGTGAGGACGAATTCAGCCGGAAGATACACTCGAAACTTCTCGGCGGTCCCGCCGCTATTCTGCTGGACAACCTACGACAACACCTGGATAGCCCGGCTCTGGCTGCGGCACTGACTGCGGACCTTTTCGAGGATCGAGTGGTTCAGCGGTCGGCGACTGCGGCGGCCCCTATCCGATGTCTATGGCTGGGCACGGCAAACAACCCATCCCTGTCGAGCGAGATGGCGCGACGTACCATCCCAATCCGCATGGACGCGCGAATGGAGCAACCACACCTCCGAACCGATTTCGCGTATCCGAACCTGCGCGAGGTAGTTGCACAGAATCATGAGCTGCTCGTTTGGGCGGTGTTGACCCTGGTCAGCGCGTGGTTGGCCGCCGGCCGTCCGAAGGGCACAAAGAAACTAGGGATGTATGAAAGCCACTCGGAAATCATCGGCGGCATTCTGGATGTGGCGGGCGTGCCGGGCTTCCTCGACATCGCTCAACAGCAGGCCAAGCTTGAGGACGGCGAATCGAACCTGGCTCCGGTCATTCCCTTGTGGCAGGATAAGTTTCAATTCCAGTCAGTCGGTGCGAAGGAATTGTTTCCGCAGTGCGCTGAAATCGACCTGGGGGGAGGCAGCGAGACCTCGCGGAAGATAATCTTGGGTAAGATGCTTCACGACAACCGGGATCGCGTGTTCGGCGATGTTGTAATCGTCGAGGCAGGCATGCGGGCGGGTTCAAATCTTTGGCGCCTAGCACCCGCCAAGGACGGCCCGAACAACTGATGACCGCGAAGCCAAACCCGTTCGGGTCGAGGGGAGTGGGGGAGTTGGGGGAGTCTTTCTCCCCCCTCAAAAGAAATGAAGTGAAGTGTTGTGTGTGTGTGTGGAGGTATGCAAAGCACTCCCCCAACTCCCCTACTCCCCCACTTTTGGGCGTCCCCGCCGGGCGGGCGTCCCGGAAGTGACCGCCAACCACCCAGGCAAGCGCCACAGCCCATACTGCCGAAAGTTTCCCGCCGCACCTGGTTGACGGCGCGTGCACAGTACCTCAGGCGATTCGAGACTGCCAGGCTGGACCGGTTGGACCGGTCGAATCGTCTCAAAACGCGATTCTCCGGAAAGTGTTCGAGATCCGGCGCGGACACGGCGCGGCTGCACGTCCCTACCAGACTGGCGCGCAGCCGAGCGAAGTGCCCGCAGAGCAACCCTAATCGGTAAATCGATGCGAGGAACCAGATGACAACCAATCCCCAACGATACTCGCAACTCTCACCGGCGCGCCAGGCGCTGGTACGTCTTTGTCAGGAGGTGAATTTCGGCCAGATCCTGGAGCTGCTGGTGAGAAATGCAGAGCCCGTCTGGGACCCGGGCCCGACCATCCTTTCGGAGGTCAGGCTCGATATCGAAGAAGCTGTGCGGACGGAAGGTGCATTACCCGATTTTCGACTTCCGTCCGAAGTCCGCCGTTTGACCCACCAACTCGATCAGATCAAAGATGGAAAAATCGCTAAGATCGAAATTCGAGATGGCCTTCCCCGGCGCCTCTTCGCTCACCTTATGACTCGTGCCGGGTGCCCGCAGAGCGGCGTTCCCTGAGCGGCTCATCTTGCTGAAACACAGGGAACCGATTCTGTCCCGGCTCTGTCCCGGTGCCCACTCTGTACATCGACAGGCGAACGGATTATCATAGAGGGTAGAGGCTGTTCGCTTGGCCGGCGCCTAAGGCGCAACTTGCGGAAGATTCCTCCAACCCAATTAGGGAAGGTGAGAAATGCTTTCGCAGACCATGGCGCAGCGCATCGAGTTCCGCCCACTCCATCAGTCCACACCACAGGCCGAGAATCCCGTCGTAGGGGGAGGGCGCGGATGAGCGACTCTTCTATCCTGCAAATCCAAATCTGGCACATCGACCGCTTCGTTTTCTACGCCCGGAACCCGCGCAAGAACGATGCCGCCGTTGATCGGATGTGCGCATCGATCCGCGAGTTCGGATTCAAAATTCCGGTGCTCGCCCGCAGCGACGGAACCGTGGTGGATGGCCACCTCAGAATCAAGGCGGCGCGCAAGTTGGGATCATGGCCGGGCGGCGACATAACCGGCATCCCCGTGATCCTCTGCGACGAGTGGACCGAAGCACAGGTGAAGGCGTTCCGGCTGATGGTCAACCGGTCGGTGGCCTGGGCTGAGTGGGACGAAGAGCTGTTATCCCTCGAACTCCAGGAACTGGCCGCGGCCGATTTCAATCTCGAACTGACCGGTTTCGATCCCAGAGAACTTGAGGACCTCCTGACGCGCCCTGACAACGACGAGCAGGCCGATGTCGCGCCGCCGTTGCCCGAGAATCCAGTGTCAAGGCTGGGTGATCTGTGGCTGTGCGGCAATCGCCGCAACCAACATCGCGTGCTTTGCGCGGATGCGACCAGCCCGGAGGCGGTGGCGCGATTGCTGGGCGACCGCAAACCGTTCCTGATGATTACGGACCCTCCCTACCTTATTGCCTTGGACAGTGAGTGGCGCGACCGCGCCGGTCTCAACGGCTGCGGCCCTGCGGAAGCCAGCTACATGAAGCATCGCACTGAGGGCCACACGGAGACGACCATCTCCGGGGACACCCGCGCAGATTGGTCAGAAGCGTTCGAGCTGGTGCCGAGCCTCCAGATAGCTTACGTGTGGCACGCGAGCGTTTTTACGCGCGAGGTACTTAACGGGCTGGAGCGGATCGGTTTTCTATACCCGCAGCAGATCATCTGGAACAAAGGCCGGACGGTGCTCACGCGCACGCACTACTGGTATCAACACGAGCCGTGCTGGTACGTGCGCAAGAAGAACGCGCCTTGGTTCGGCAAAGCGGGCGAGAATGCAACCGTCTGGGATTCGCCATCGCCCAAGTTCATAATGGGCGGTTCCGACGAAGAGAAGTTCGACCATCCAACTCAGAAACCAGTAGATTTGATGCGGCGCCCGCTGCTGAACCACACAAAGCGTGGGGAGGCTTGCTACGAACCCTTCCTCGCAGCCGAAATCACCGAGCGCGTCTGCTGGGGCATAGAGCTTGATCCGAAGTACGTGGACGTGGTGGGGAAGCGGTGGCAAGGCCTGACGGGCGGGAAGGCGACGCTGGACGGCGACGGCCGCACGTTTGACGACATCGCCGAGGAGCGTCACCAGGAGCCTAAGTGAATCGCTCGCTGCCAAGCCGAGATTGCGGCTGTCGAAGCTCAGATCCGGGCCGGGCATCCCGATTTGCAAGGGCTGTGCCGTGCACTGGCCGATTGGTCGGCGGAGCTGCGGCTACTGCGAGCCAGCCGAGGTTTGGCCACTGTTGCGCCAGGGTCGGCCCACGTTCGCCCACGAGGCGACGGCTTGGCTTGTGGGCCGGAAGCAGAAAGCCCGCCAAAAGACGGCGGCGGGGCCAGCAACGTCCGGGCAAGTGCGGACCTATGACGGAGAGGCCGGTTTTGTGAAGTCGTTTCGCGTCACGTGCGGTTCGGACGTGCTGTGACTGACCCGTTGCGGGAACAAGGAGCGCAGGTGACTTGTTGAGGACGTACTTGGCGGCGTCGCGTCTGCCGCGAGGCTTGGCCCCCGTCAGCGTCCCTTTTGGCCGGTGTTCGTTCGGGGGGCGTACAGTGCAACGTCGGGTATGCAGGACAACTTGTGGAATCCGCACATAGAATCTATGCTCGCCGCGTCATATCGCGTGGGGCGGGCGCAGAAGCAAGAAAAGCCCGCCACGGCAGTGCCGGGCGGGCTGGGAAGGAAGGTTACGTCGATGCTACTTGTTGATGCGGTAGGTCCGCTCGCCCTTATCGGATTTGAAGGACTCGACCGCGATGCCCATCTTCTTGCCAAGGAAGCCGGAAACCCAGCCGCGAGTTGTGTGTTTCTGCCAGCCGGTATGCGCCATGATCTCGGCCATGGTCGCCCCACCCTTGCGCTTCAGCATTGCGATGACTTCCTCGCTCTTGCTCCCGGCGCGGGCAGTCTTCGGCTCGCCGGACTCGCCGGACTTCCGCGCAGCCTTCGCCTTCGCGGCCTTTTTGCCCTTGGGTGCGCCCTTGGCGGCGGTGGCCTTCTTGCTCGCCTTACTCTTGGCCGGTGTGCCCTTGGCGGACTGTGCGCCGCCCTTGGCGCTCTTTTTGCCCTTCGGCTTGGCGGGCGCCGCCTTCGCGGGAGCCGCCTCGGGCTTCGCGGCGTCGCCCAGCCCCCGGATGCGCTCCCAGATGCGGCCGACGCCAGCCTTGCTGCTCTTGAAGCTCTCCACGGCCGTCACGCCCGGCAGGCTATTCCAGACGGCTACCAGTCGCTCCGCCGGCCAAGCCTTGGCCAGTTCTGCCAGTTCCTTCTGGCTGCTGAAGCTGTCGAAGGGCGTTGCGGTTGCGGCGGCGGCCTCCTCGGGGGTGCCGTGCGCCGTGATGTTGTTGTCGGTATCGATAGTGAACGTCATTGTGAGTCTCCTTTGTTCCGCGCTGTTCGCGGTCATCACATCCATCCCTCTGAACCGCTTGAAAGGCAAGGCAATTCTGCACAGAATCGACGAGGGCGAATGGCAGTCGATGATGGGCGGGGCTTGGCGCGGCCCGCGCTGGAGGAGGCCGCCTAATGGGAATGCGTGGACCGGCTCCGACTCCCACCGCTTTGCGCGTGTTGGAAGGCAACCCCTCCAAGCGTCCGCTCAATCGCCGGGAGCCGCAGCCACGCGCCCGCGCACCCAAGTGCCCGGATCATCTTGACGAAGCCGCCAAGAAAGAGTGGAAACGGTTGGTTCCCATTCTTAAGCGCATGGGAGTGCTCACCGAGGCCGACGGCATTGCGCTGGGGAACTTGTGCCAGGCAGTCAGCACGATGGCGCAAGCGCAGGTCATGCTGAACAAGACCAGTTTGATCTACGGCCGGAAGGGCCAGCCCATCCGTGTCACGCCATTTCTGAAGATCATCCATGAGTGTTCAGACCGGATAAACATCCTCTGCCGCGAGTTCGGTCTTACGCCCGCAGCCCGCTCTCGTTTGCAGATGGGAAGCCAGCCGGCATCCGATCCGGATGACGTGCTGAACGGACATTGGCAGTGATGCCCCGCCATGGCTCGACGCAAGGTTCGCCTGGAGCGCCCCGCCGATTGCCGGTACGATGAGCGCAAAGCCGAGCGCGCCGTACGTTTCTTCAACGAACATCTCCGCCACACCAAGGGGCGCTTCTATGGCCAGCCCTTCAATCTGCGGCCCTGGCAGGAGCTAGACATCCGTGAAATCTTCGGGCGCGTGGATGAGCACGGAAATCGCGTCATCCGCCAGGTCTATATGCAGATGGGCAAGAAGTCCGGCAAATCGAGCATGGCGGCTGGGGTGGCCCTGAAGCTCCTGTTCGCCGACGACGAACGCGGCGGCGAAATCTACGGCGCAGCCGCCGAGCGCCGGCAAGCCGGCATTGTGTACCAGACGGCGGCCTCCATGGTGAAGCAGAATCCGAGACTGTTGCGGATGTGCGCCAGCGGGAAGGTCAACGAGAGCACCAAACGCATCGTCGTGCCGGACTGGGAATCCTTCTACGAGGCCATCTCGGCCGAGGTGGCCGGTAAACACGGCTACAACTCACACGGCGTGATTTTCGATGAGGTCCATGCGCAGCGCGACTTCCGGCTGTGGGAAGTGTTGACTTACGGCTCCGGCGCGGCACGCACGCAGCCCTTGGTGTTCGCCATCTCCAATGCGGGCGTTCCGGGAGAGTCGCCGGTGGCCGAGATGCTCTACGACGAAGCCGACCAAATCCTGCGCGGCATTACGCCGTGCCCGGAGAGCTTCTACCCGGTGATTTACGGCGCCGAGGATAACGATCCCTGGGACGATGAAGAAATCTGGCGGCTGTGCAATCCGGCCTACGGAGATTTCCTGGACCCGCGCAGCGTGCGCGAGGAGTTCGAGAAGGCGCAGCGCCGTCCCGCCGAGCAGAACAGCTTCCGGCGGTTCGTGCTGAGCCAGTGGACGAAGCAGGAGACCCGCTTCATCGACATGGCTGACTGGGATCGCTGCAACGGGCCGGTGGATATCTATGAGCTAAGCCATCTGCCTTGCTACGCCGGCTTGGATCTGAGCACCAAGCTGGACATCACGGCCTTGGTGCTGGTCTTCCTACAAGGCAACGGGTGTTTTCATTTGCTCCCCACCTTCTGGGTGCCTGAAGAGAATCTGGGCAACCGGCCCAACCAGGAAACTGCCAAATACCGGGTGTGGCAGCAACAAGGCTATTTGAGAACCACGCCCGGCAACGTGATCGATTACGCGGCGGTGCGGGAGCGCCTGAACCAGTTACGGGAGGAGGCCAATCTGGATATCCGCGAAGTTGCATTCGACCCTTGGAATGCGACGCAGTTCGCGCAGCACCTCCAGGAGGATGGTTTCACGCCGGTGGAGGTGGGGCAGACGTACCGCTATCTAAGCGAGGCCACCAAGGAATTGCAATCCGCCGCCATGCAGGGTAATCTGCGCCATGGAGGGCATCCGGTGCTGCGTTGGATGGCCGACTGCATGACCGTCAAGCAGGATTTGAACGGGAACGTGCGGCCAGTGAAGCCGGACCGGCTGAAGAACTCCAAGCGGATCGATGGAATCGTGGCCAGCGTGATGGCGATAGCCAGGGCTATGGTGAGGGGCGGGGAGCAACGGCGGAGCGTCTACGAAACCAGGGGAGTCCGGTTCATCGAGTAGGCGGCGGACGCCACTTTCAGAGTCCCAGTGATCCCGGAACCGTCGGCGAGCGGCCACTTCACCGAGATGGCGACAAACCGTAAACTGGACTTGTAACCCTACGCCGTCAGCCGGGACCGATTCGCCCCGGCCGGGGTTGCCAGGGCGCGAACATCCGACCACGATCAACCCGTTTGCCTCTTGGGACAACCATCGGGGTAGGCATTTGCCGAAACCACCGTTGGTAGCGACCCAAGTTGAATATAGGGCGGCCTGGTATCCTGCGGGTCGACGGTGGCAGTCAACACCGGAGTTTCTTCAGTCCCATCACGCACAACCGGATCTACCTACTCCGACCGCCATCTGGATCGCCGGCGCAAGTAGGAAGCGCGGGCGAGTCCTTCGCGATTCGTGGACCGCGATAAGAGAGAGTTGTTTTCCGGCCCCAGATACTCGGGGGCAGCACACGGTTGTGTTCGCTCAGCCACCCAACTACAGAGGTAACGGATCATACACGGGTTTCTTGTACACAAAGATAGGGCTGCCGAGAACGGTAAAAGCCCAGATCCGTCCGGCCCAAGCTGTTACTGCCAGTGAAATGATCGCAATCCCGATGGCAGCGAACAAATTGAACGCCTGACTCGACTCTCGGCTCTCGGTCGAGCGAGGGTCAGTTTCCAATATAAGATCGGCAGTCCGGGCCAGCGGGAAATCGCATGATTCCCTGTCCCGAGATAGATCGGGATCGGCCACTACAGAAATCGGCGTGGGCGAACTCGATTCGAATGAACCTTCATAAACAACTCGCAATTCGCCACATGCGTGCATAGCGGAAGTATCGGCCAGAAAAGCCATGTCGGGACTCAGAGACTGCTTCTTTGCCGCGAGCCTGCGGAGTCGTGATTGCCACATCCCCGCTACGTCGCCGTGCTTGAAGACCCACGCAGTTGTCTTCTCGGTTCCCGACGTCAAGGCACACTTGGCAGTGCACGATGAAGTACTCGTGGTCGTTCCGCGAATTGCGTTAGGGTTGAACTCGGTCTTGCAGTCGAATGTGCAATCCGCAGTGGCGTTCGCTTCCGCCCATTGACGGCCGTTGTCGGCCGATTGAAAACGCCAGTAAGTTCGAAACCCGCTGACACTTGGCACCGTAACCAGAAGGATGGCATAGGTCATCTTGGCAAGGGTGGCACGTGTGGTTAGGCAGAAAGGCACGCCGGCTTCGGACTCTGGCTCGGCTGGGCAGTGCATGTCCGCGCGTTCGCTCAAGGCAGTGGCCGTCCTTCTATTCAGGCCAGTGAGAGCTGCTCCCAATGTCGCCCATACCACGGGGTCCGACCAGTATCCGACGTGGCCGCCTAATCCATAAAGATACCGCTGGTTTGTACAGGCATCGAGGCTTCCCTGGTCGGGCGGTCCCAACTGGAGTTGGCTGCCGATGAAATCGTAATTCCGAAAAATATTAACCCAAGCAAATTCGGGAACATGGCAAGCTAACTCAGACGCGGCTTCTCTCGGATGTCCTATAAGATTCGCATAGAAGCGATAAATCAAGCGTAGTAACGGTGATCCCAGTGTGACGAGTGTCACGCGACCAGCGGTTATCGGCGAGGTCCCTCTGAGGAGGTAGTCAACAGCTATGACTGACCCAAGACTGTGCGCAAAGAGTACCAAATGATCCTGCGCGCCCAGTTTGAGAAGAGCAAGATGCTCAGCGAGGGCCACGCGCAATTCGTTTCTGTACCGCGCGTCGCCAATCCAACACGCAACATCCGACGTCACTTTTACCAAGGGTACGACGGTACCTCTGACCAGACGGTAGACTAGCCAGCCAGCGAAGCCAGCGATAACGGCCCAGATCGCCTCGGCCATGACCCAACTGAACGCATTTGACAGGCCGCTTGGTCCACCGAGAATAACAGCCATTGTCATCCCGATTACACCGCTGATGACCACGTCCGTCAGGCAGCCTGCCAATCGGCTTAGCGGGGACCATATCCGGAACAGCCACGGTGATGCCGCGATTATTACGAGCGGCCAAAGTAGCGCGGTCGCACAGGTGCCGATAACGGCCGATATCCACCGAATCCCGAGTAGTGGCGTCTCTGAATATGCGACTAGGGACGCCCCACACACAAGGCCGGCGACTGCCAGAAAAGTCATGAAGGCATACCACCACCCTGTCGCCAGGCAAAGAACCGGCAAGAGTACTGCGGTAACGAGATAAGCGCGGTGTGTCCCTTTGGCGCTCGCGAGAAGTTACCCACCCCTGCTTTCCAAAACTGACCCAGGCATTCTGACCTGAACCCGTCTCACGAACCAATGCGTGGTGACCTGAAGCATCACCATGCCAGAGGCCCGG
>Ga0181521_10008968_pt1 | contig 10129 bp, 12 predicted proteins | sample PEATcosm2014_Bin_32_FD_119764 | JGI IMG/M metagenome (GOLD analysis project Ga0181521, IMG submission 119764) | Peatland microbial communities from MTU Mesocosm Facility, Houghton, MI, USA - PEATcosm2014_Bin02_60_metaG | ecosystem: Environmental > Terrestrial > Soil > Wetlands > Peat | place... | reverse complement strand
GTTGAGCTTCGAGAGCAGGCAAGGAATCGGGCAAGGGGGCTCCTTTCTGAGTAATTTATAACACTCAGAAGACTAACACAAAAAAAGGAACGGAGCGAGTTGCCCCGTTCATGTCGCGCACCCGCACGAACGGTCAACCCAAAGCAGTACCCTCCGCCCAAAGTGGGGAGCCAGATAGAGGAACAGCACGCAACTCATCGCGGTCGACGGGCGGGGCGTGTTCCTTCCGGCGCGTCCTGGCATGACGCCCCCGGAAGCCAGGCGGAACGGGCGTCACGATTGTGTTCTACGGGATCGGCTTCGGGCCCGTGACTCCGGCGGCGGTAGACGGCCAGGTGACCGCACAATTGACGCAGGTGCAGTCGAACTTCCAGATCTACTTCGATAGCGGACCGCCGCAGCTGGCCACGCCGACTGCATATGCCGGCCTGGCCCTCGGTTCACTGGGGCTCTACCAGTTCAGCGTGGTGGTTCCCGCAAATATCGTTCCGGCCGGTTCCGGCGCAGGCTTCGTCAATGTGGTTTGGTCTCGCGATTTCGATCGATATCGTGACGACCGTACCGGTGGCGGGAGCCCCGGCGCTTTCGACGGTTGCATTGCTGGCCACGGCTCTGCTGATCGTCGTGCTGGCATGCCGGAGAATGTACCGGACCAATCCACGGACCGGACGCCGTTGTCAGATGGCGGCCGAGCGAACAACGGTTACGGGTCCTACTTGCCGAAGACAATGTCGTCAATCAAAAAGTCGCTTGCCGGCTCCTCGAGAAAAGCGGTCATTCCGTCCTTGCGGTTTCGAACGGAAAGGAAGTTCTCGCGGCCATCCAGCGGGAGTTTTTCGATGTGGTGCTGATGGACATACAGATGCCCGAAATGGACGGTTTCGAGGCTACTGCGCGGATTAGGGATAACGAGGCGAACCGGGGCCTGCATCTGCCCATCCTGGCACTGACTGCGCACGCTATGTCCGGGGATCGCGAAAAGTATCTGGCGGCGGGAATGGACGGCTACGTGAGCAAGCCTCTGCAACCGGCTGAACTGATGAAAGCCATCGCCGATGTGACACGTCAACCCGATCGGCCATCAGTCCGGCAATAATCCCCTTTTCTAACGCTTTTTGCTTGGGGGGAGGGAGTGCTCTCGCGTGCGCGCGAGGTTTCGCTTGCCTCAATGGGTACGTGAGCGCGTATTTAGGGAACGCGGAGTTAACCCCATGCCTGAACCACACACGCACGACGAATTGCGCCAGGGGAAGAACGATGTGCGACTGCGGGCGCATATGAACCTTTCGCACAGCAACTTGTGGCGACCGCATCCTCCTCGACGGCACGTGGTCGAACACCGAGCGGCTCATGCTCGAGGGCGTCCTCGCCTTTCAACGGCGACGTGCCGGTGAGCTGTGTCGCCTGGCAGACCGGCTGGACGACGCCCAAGCATCGCGCAGAGTAGAACTGTTCCAGAGTGCGGCCTGGCGCAACGCCGTTCTCACGGCACGCAATCGATAACGCAATTCCCATGGAATCGCGTGCGGCGAAGCCATGCCGTTCGCTCATGACGGCGTGGTCCGCGTCGCGGCGTGTGCCGCCGGGGTGATGAACGCTATTGCCGAAGATCATTCCGGGGATGGCGCCCGGCCCGCCACTCCGCTCCTTCGCCTAATTCGGCAACTTCCCCCAACGGCGTTTCACGGGAGGAATCCGTCAGCCGCCCCGCATGCGGGCCGCGCTCGGGGCTGGATCAATGTCCGAGTGGCGCGTGACACACTCGGAGCAATGCCAGTCAACGTCTACAAGCCGACTTGGGAGTAATCGCTTTTGGGTGCCAGTTCAAAGGCCGTTAAGCGCACGGAAATCCCCTGGGAGCGCGCCTAATTACGGCGAAAGGCGCGCGTAGCTAGCGCGAGTTCCAGGCGAGCGAGTAAATTTCCTGTATGCCGACGTCGCGAAGGACAACAGGAGATTCTTGAGGGTCGAGCGTGAAGGAAATCCCCGCGAGGTGACCGGCCAAACGAACACCGCTCAGGCTAGCTGCCACCTCAATGGTTTGGTCGCTCACGCGCACTCGCACAACCGCGGGATCCTTACCCCTTCGCAGAAAGTACACGTACTTCCCATCGCGCGACCAGCGATGAATGCTCGCGTTCCCTGGCAATTCCGTCCAGGATCCGGCTCGGGAATCAAACAGCAGCGCATGTCCGTCACGCGACGAGGTTGCAGCGATATAGCGTCCGTCGGGCGATATTTCCGGTGCAAAAGCCCCTTCCGAGCCCGGCACTTTTCGGACCTGCCGCGAGCGCAAATCGACCAGAAACACGCCCGATTTATCCGGCGACGGGTTGAGAAATGGAGCTGAGCTAAAAATAACCGAGGCGCCGTCAGGCGACCAACTCGGATTCACGATATCGAACTGCTCTGGCGATACCGGCTCCATCCTGCCGCCATCCGCGGGAATGATAAAAGCCTTGGGCCGCTGGCCCGGCACTTCGCCGTGTACCACAATGCTCTTGCCGTCGGGCGACCAGCGCGGCACCCTCGTTATCACCGGCGGGAAAGTCAGTTGCAGACGCTCAGTGCCATCCAGCCGGCTTCGCCACAAGCTACGCTCAGGGAAAGCCACATACGTAATCCACTGCCCATCGCGGGAGAAGTCGGCCATCTCACCGGAAACCCCGCCTAAGTACGGAACAAACTGCATCGAACGCTGATCGAGGTGCTGTAACTCGCCTCGTAGCTCTTCGCCGATGACATACAGCGTCTTACCGTCGGGGCTAAAGGCCGGAGACTTTGAGTTCATCTGGCCGGAAGTGACCTGCATGGGAGAGACGGGCCGCCCTTGCAGCCGATCCAGCAGTCCGCGCCTCTCCCGTAACGCCCAGATCTCTGTTTTCCCACTGCGGCTGGACTGAAAGACATAATAGTTTCCGTCCGGCGTCCAGACGCCGCAGCACTCCGCCGGAGATTGGTTCCAGCCTGGTAGTAAAGGGTGAACGTTGGCGCCATCGGCGCCGGCTTCCCACAAAGAGCTTGTGGAGCCGTTCGTTAGCGTCAAGCGCAACCATTTTCCGTCGGGAGACCATCGAGGCCTCCACCCTGAGCCTGGCAGATGGGCGAGCAGTTTTGCGTTGGTTCCGTCCCGGTTGGCGCGGAACAGCTCTTGCCCATTCACGTAGGCGATTTCAGATCCGCCAGGCGACCACGCGGCATCCATCGCGCGGACGTCACCCAGCCGGCGAGGCATGCCTGCCGGCAAAGAGACTATCCAAAGGGGACCGGCAGCGGGTGCGTTTACCCAGTCTGTTACCAGCATTTCCGATCCCTCGAATCGAAAATCGAGAAGCTGGGGCAAGCCGAGTGCTGTCGGAATAATCGCCTTCTCACCCCCGGCAATCGAGACCTGAGCCAGAACTTGCGAATTAGATATGGCTTCGCTGAAGTACAGCCGGCTTGTCTCTGCCGATAGCGCTGCGGGTGGACCGGCCAAGCCTTGCACGACATATCCGTCCTTTATGAAACCGTCGTGCGTGACGGCAGAGAAACCCGATACTTCGGGTTTCGGAGAAGGACGGAGCAATAGATAGGCCATAGCGGCAGCCAGCGTCACAACGGCCCCGGCGATTGCAACCCGAGTCAGCCACGGCTTGGCTGCAGTGGAGCGGACACGCTCGACAGTTCGTGTAATAGCCTGCAGGTCCCTGCGAAACTCCGCGGCGCTCTGGTATCGCAGTCCGCGGTCCTTCTGCAGCGATCTCTCGACGATGCCGTCCAAGGCGGCTGGCAGTCCGGGGCGAATCCGGGATGCCGGAGCCGGCGAGCGATTCAATATAGAGTCGAAAGCGACTGCCGCTGTATCGCCTCCAAACGCCTGCCGGCCTGTCGCCATTTCATAAAGCACAGCGCCGAAGCTGAAGAGGTCGGTTCGGCTATCCAGTTCCTGCCCCCGCGCCTGCTCCGGCGACATGTACGAAACGGTCCCCATGGTCAGTCCCGGCGTCGTCAATTGGTATTCCGTTTCCGCATCTTCGGCGCGGCCCTTGTTGGATCGGGAAATCTTGGCAAGGCCAAAGTCAAGGATTTTGGCGTGACCTCGATTCGTGACAAAGATGTTCGCCGGCTTGATGTCTCGATGGACGATGCCCTTCGCGTGGGCCGTCTCCAAGGCATCCAGAATCTCCAGGCTAAGCCCGAGTACCTTCTCGATTTCGAACGATTCCCGCCTCAGGCTCCGCTTGAGCGTCTCTCCTTCCAAGTACTCCATGGCGATGTAGGATCTGCCTCCCTGCTCGCCGACGTCGTAAATTGTGCAGATATTTGGATGATTCAGGGCTGAAGCTGCCTGCGCTTCGCGCTGAAAACGGACGAGCGCCGCCTCATCCCCGGCAAACTCGGGAGGAAGGAATTTCAAAGCCACTGCGCGGTGCAGTCGGGTATCCTCAGCCTTGTAGACCACACCCATCCCCCCGCTCCCGAGCTTCTCCACGATCCGGTAATGCGAAACGGTTTCACCCGCCGCAACCTCCGCCGGGATGGAACCTCCCGACGCCAGCGTGCTCGTGGCGCGCGCTGCTACCGCAATCGCGGGGTCCTCGAGAAAGCCTTCACTCTTCTGCCGCGCGCCTAACAACGACCAGACCTCCTCCTCCAGTGCATGGTCGCCGTGACATGAGTTGTGAAGGAACGACGCCCGCTGCGCTGCAGGCAGATGGGCAACCTCCTCCAGCAATGCCTCGATCTGCTGCCAGCGGTTAGAGTCCACCGACCGCCCCTTTCGCTAGTTCGCGATAGAGCCACGCCTTGGCGTTGTTCCAGTCCCGGATAACCGTAATGGGCGAAACCTTGAGCACTTCGGCCGCCTCCTCCACGCTCAATCCGCCAAAAAACCGTAGTTCCACGACTTTCGCTTTGCGGGGATCGAACTGTTGGAGTGCGTTGAGTGCGTCGTCGAGCGCGATAAGATCGGGATCTTCGGTTATGGCTGGCGGGTCCTCTTCGAGGGAGACGTGCTGAAATCCCCGTCCCCGCTTCAGGTTATTCCGTCGGGCATAGTCGATGAGGATTCTTCGCATAATCTGTGCCGAGATCGCAAAGAAGTGAGCGCGGTCTTCCCAACGGATGCGCTGCGTGTCCACCAGCCGAATATACGCTTCATTTACCAGGGCAGTCGTCTGCAGGGTCCGATGGGCCCATTCCTTTTTCAACTCGCGATGAGCAACCCGCCGGAGTTCCTTGTACACCATCGGTGTCAGGCGGGCCAAGGCCGTCTCGTCTCCCTGGCTCCAGGCCTGAAGAAGCCTGCTTACCTCGGAAGACTGCTGGTCTTGCGGGCTATCGCTGAGTTCCATCGCTCGCAAATTCTGCCTGGGAGGTGAAATTCTGAGAACTCCATGATAGCTCCGCTGATTCTCTTACGCATAACCAGATGAAGGAGCTCCCGGTGATACCGGTCGAAGACTATGGCAGCATCGACACTCGCATCCAATGACCTCGCTTTGAAAACCGAGAAGGCACGCCGCGAGGACATTTTCTTCTGTACGATGGCGCTGGTCATCTTGGGCACCGTCCTCCTGGGCTTTGCCCAGAGCTATTATCTGGCAGGGGGTTTCCAGGCCCACTTGCCGAATCTGCTTGTTCATATCCACGCGGTGGTTTTCTCCGCGTGGATTCTGTTGTTCATTGCTCAGACCCTCCTGATATCCGGCAAACGTTTGGATCTGCATAGGCGGATCGGGATATTGGGGGCGGGATTGGCGGCCTCGATGGTGGTCCTCGGTTTTCTGGTAGCAACAGACTCGCTTTCGAGAGGGTTCGTGCCGCCTGGTTCCAAGATCGATCCGAAGTCTTTCTACTCAATTCCGTTCTTCTCAATAGCCGTTTTTTGCTTCTTGATCATCTGGGCCCTGCGGGCGCGCTTCGATGGTCCAACGCACAAACGCCTGATCTTGATCGCAACCATATCCTTGCTGGGTGCGGCGGTCAATCGCTGGCCGTTTCCGATCTTTCAGAAGGGACCGGTGACATCCGCGATTCTGACTCTTTATGTTTTGTTTCTGGCCGGCTTCGATTTTTGGTCTCAAAGACGTATTCACCGCGCTACTGTGCAGGGCGGACTGTTCATGATCATTGCGCACCAGTTAATGTTCCCAATCGGCTTGACGCCCGTTTGGCAGCGTTTCGCGACCCTTGCCGCCAATGTTTGGATGGGTCTTCGATGATTCCGCCTGCAGCCTGGGACATTCGGTTCAGGCTGCGCCATGAGAGCGGCCGGATTACTCTCCAACGCGATTGTGGCCAGCGTCCAGTACGCTCCGTCTGGATTGTCGGACACTCGGAGATTGGGCGCTCCTCGACATCGTTCGGCCAATTACTCCCGTTAAGTCCCGTCCGCGTCATCTGGCCCCGAGCGCCCATTGAGTCCTCTTGCCCGCGCTGTGGGCCCGCACGTCACCCGCGGTGGCCACCCGTGACTCCGCCCTTCTCGTCTGTTGCCTGTTCTACGAGCTGCGCGCCGGCCCGCAGCGGTCGCCCCGACCCGCGCCGCCGGAACGCAGCCGCCGCCACGGTGCCGCCGACCCCTCACGAGCGGGTCGCCGGGAACTCGCTGCGCTGTGCGGGACGGAGCAACATCTCAGCCGCGGAGGTCACTAACCGCCGGGGAACCATACGCTGGACCTCCACTCCGAGCCAGTTCGTGAATCCAGAGATGACCGAGTGTTCTCCAGCCGCGAGCGCCCGCAAGCCTTCCCGCGCCACGCAGTCCGCCGGTTCCAGGCCGACCAAGAGCTCATCCGGCACGCCGGCCACCTTGGGGAACTCCGACTCTGTCGGGCCGGGACACAACGCGCAGACGCGGATACCCAGGTCTTCCACCTCCCGAGCCAGCGCCTCTGCGAACAGGAGGCCAAACCCCTTACTGGCGGCGTACGTGGCCATGTAGGGCACGCCCTGGTATGCGGCAGTGGAGGACACGATCAGGATGGCGCCCGAACGGCGTTCCACCATGCCGGGCAGGTAGAGGTGGGTGAGATGAACCAGAGCGGAGCAGTTCAACTGAATGATTCCGAGTTCGCGCTCGCGATCACTCGCGCAAAACGTTCCGTAGGAGCCGATGCCTGCATTGTTGACCAACAGGTCGACTGCGATGCCCCGCGCCTGGGTGAATGCAAAGATCTCCGCAGGTGTATTGGGCCGGGCAAGATCGGCGGGGAGCACCTCGATGCGCACGCCATGCGCGGCGCGCAGCTTTCTTGCGGATTCCTGCAAGTCGCCGTGCGCGTCGCGCCGTCAGAACGAGGTGCGCGCCGCCCGCGACTAGTTCTTCCGCCAATGCCGCTCCGATCCCGGAGCTTGCGCCCGTGACCAGGGCCCACTTTCCACGCCAGGGATCGTTCGCCATGACGGGTAACGTAGCACCTGGATCCGAGTTGGTACAAGCGGGTGTTGGCAGCGAATTGCGCCCAGCGAATTGCGCCCAGCGAATTGCGCCCTGCGGAGGGGGGGCCTCCGTGCGCACGCGAGGGGGCCCGCGAGAATTTCGGTCGCTTCAATGTTAGCGCCGGTTTAGAACAGCAGCAATCCCGCCGGTTTGACGCCGGCAGGGGCTCCGGAATGCTCAGGAACCGGCCACCCGGGCACACCAATACGGCGCCGCGGCCGTTTTGCGCAGCTTGCCCACCCGCGTTCAGCGAAGCGTCGATGTCAATCTGTAGGCGACCCTCCTGCGCCGTCAACATGAGCAGGAACAGTGGAATCCCGAAGGTGCTTGGTGTCCGGCCGGACCAACTCGATCACAAGGTGGAGTTCACCGGCGCTGTTGGCGTTGCCCGCGTCACGCTGCGCCTGATCAGGCGGGATGAACTGGGCTGTGTTGACGCCGTACAGACAGTGAACGCTTTGGGTGTCGAGGTCCTGCATCAAGAACACCGCGTACGTCCGAAAGCCCGTCCGCGAGAACTCGACCAGTTGGCGCAAGCTTGATGGTAGCGCCGGCACCACGGTGGCGCCAAGCTGAATTTAGAATCTTGTGTAGAGTGCATACCGCGTCCCCGCCAATGGGAGCCCAGCTTCGCCAACTACAAAACCGGCGGCAACGCCGCTCTTTTAACCCGGCGCTAACAGCTTCAATGGGTACGTGAGCGTGTATTTAGGGAACCCGGAGTTAACCCCATGCCTGAACCACAAACGCACGACGAATTGCGCCAGCGGGAACGAGTGCGCCCCGATCGTGAACGCGCAGCCCGTGCGACATGGCCCAGCCTGCGGAGATTGCTGCCTGCCCGCGCGTCCAGGCGCGAGTGCTCGAACTCGCCTCGCTCCGGGCGAGACAGGCGCCGACTGCGCGCTGCGGTGGATCGAGAGCGCACGCGGTTTGCTGCGCGCCGCCGGCTGGCGCGCCGCGCTCTAAATTCTGAGGAGCCGCGCGTTCGGCCGCAACGATGCGCGGCTGCCCGATCTTCTACGGAGCATCGACATTCTCAAATTCCACGGGGTCGACGTGGTCTCGGTGGCGGAAGGCATCGACATGGCCCAGCAAATGGGCCGGCAGATGTTCGCGTATCAGGGAATGCAAGCGGAGCAGTCCCTGGGCTACCTCCGCGACAAGGTCTACCGCGGCCAGGAAGGCCAGGTGCTAAAGCGCTTGAACCCCGGTGGTAAGTGCTACGGGTATCTAAACAAGCCGATTGAGGACCCCTCGCGAAACATGAAATATGGGAGGCCCGCCGTACTCGGCGTACGGCTGGAGATTATAGAGGAGCAAGCACTAGTCATCCTCCGCATATTCAGAATGTGGGCCGACGGCTTGGGATATGCGTCAATTACGAAGTGCTTTAACCGGGAAGGCCTTCCTGGGCCAACGGGCGGACCCTGGTCGCGGTATAGCAGTCAGGCGATGCTCCGTAACGAGCGCTACCATGGCGTCCACGTCTGGGGCCGTACGAAGAAGTGCAAGAATCCTGAGACGGGAAAGAAAGTCTGCAAGGCTGTGCCAGAGTCGGAGTGGCGGCGCGTCGAGGTCCCCGAATGGCGAATCATGCCGGAGGAATTGTGGCGGGCGGTCGAGGAGCGGCGGGAGCGAGTGAACGCTTCAGGTGTCCACCGTTTGGGTGGCATGCTGCGGAGCGAGCGGAGCCGCACGTACCTGTTCAGCGGCATCTTGAGCTGCGGGAAGTGCGGGGGCAGCATGGTCATCTGCGCCGGGGGCGGAAAGCGCGGCTACGTCAAATACGGTTGTCACACCCACAAGCAGAGTGGCGTCTGCGACAACAAGCTCATGATCCGCCAAGACCGGCTGGAAGAACAGCTCCTCGGTGCAATCGAACAACGAATGCTGAACGCCGCTACCCTCGATGCAGTGGTTAAACGTTGCGAAGAGGAAATCCGTGAGCGCCTAGCTAAGCTAATATGGAACGCCAGGGAGCGACAATAACAGTCGCCTCGATGAGGAATGCCCTGGATGAATGCACGCGGCGGCAGGCGAGGCTGATCGAAGCGGTCGAGATCGGCGGGGACATTCCTAGCCTCACCGTTCGCCTGCGGGACGTAGGGGGCGAGATCAAGCGAATCCAGGACGCCATCGAAGCATACCGCCCCCTCAAAATTGAAGAAAGGCTGGTTGCGACGAAGGACTATGTCACCAAGGCCTGCAGGGGCTTCGGCAGTCTCTTGCTATCGAGACTGTTACCGGTATCGCTCGCGCCAAAGCCGCCTTGGCGGAGCACGTCGGGAAGCTCGTCCTGACACCGGCCATTCGAGACGGCCGACCTATTTACCAAGTCACGGGAAACGTCACCGTCCCGCAGGGCACTGGAAACTGTCGAATGCAGTTGGTGGCCAGGGACGGACTTGAACCGCCGACGCCAGCCTTTTCAGGGCTGCTACCGACGATAGGTCCTGGTAAGTCTTAGTGCTGTATCGGAAGCACTCCGGCGAGATGGCGTACAAGTCCCGCAGAATCTTCCGCGCCGGAGTGCTTTAGATACAGCGACTTGAAGGAAGCCGAGATTTGGCAGGGCAGTTGCTTTAATGGGTATTCAATCGAGATTGTGATACGCAAGAAGGAGAACTTGCTACGGGAAGGCTGACTGATCGGTTTGCGGTTCGCGTCTGCTGGCGCATTGCAATTGCCCTGTCAAATCCT
>Ga0181521_10008967_pt1 | contig 10130 bp, 7 predicted proteins | sample PEATcosm2014_Bin_32_FD_119764 | JGI IMG/M metagenome (GOLD analysis project Ga0181521, IMG submission 119764) | Peatland microbial communities from MTU Mesocosm Facility, Houghton, MI, USA - PEATcosm2014_Bin02_60_metaG | ecosystem: Environmental > Terrestrial > Soil > Wetlands > Peat | place... | reverse complement strand
TGCCGCTGGAGACGGTACACAACACGGGTGTCTCTTTGTCGGTGGTGTCGCTGGTGGAAGTGGCTGCCGTCCCGCTGTACGAGTTATTGGCCACCGAGCTGACCATGTCCGGCTGGCCGATCTCCACGTCCGCGGGCGCGGCGTTGGTGGTGGGGATGCTATTCCAGATGAGGACGCGGTTGTAGCCCAGGTCCGTCACGAACAGATGGGTGCCGTCCGAGGAGACCGCCACCGGGTTGAGCAGGTTGCTGGCCGTCGCGGAGGTTGTCTGCGCGGCCAGGTTCGGCTGGATGGCCGTGGTGAAATTCGGCTCTCCCAGAACCACGTCGGCCGCCGCTCCGTTGGAGGTGGGAATCTGGTTGTAGATCAGGACGCGGTTGTTCTGCGTGTCCGCCACGTACAGCTTTCCATTCTGAATCCACACCCCCTGCGGCCCGCGCATGGATTTCGCGGTGGGAGTGTTTCCCGACGGCAGGCCCGAGCTGACGAAATCGGGCTGGCCCACCACCACATCGGCGGGCGCGTTATTGGTGGTCGGGATCCGGTTCCAGATCAGGACGCGGTTATGGTTGGTATCGGCCACCACCAGGTGAACGCCGTCGGAAGCCACGGCCGTGGGCTCACGCAGGTTGTTCTGCGAGGCGGTGAGGTTCTCGGTGGTCGTGGTGAAATCCGGTTGCCCCAGCACCACCGTGGCCTGGCCCACGCAGACCGGGCACTTGCGATCAAACGGCAGCTTGGCGGTGGGGTTGGGCAGTTGGCTGGAGAGGCTCCCAAAAAGGAGAACGCGGTTGTTCGACGGGGCGGCGCCAATCTGGTTGGAGTCCGCCACGAACAGAGTGTCGGCGGCATACGCCAGGCCGCTTATTCCGCCGACAACCGTGTCGCTAGAATTTGGATCCTCGCTGGTAAAGGTGGTCTGCCCAATCACCAGCCTTGCGGCCTGCCCATTCGTGAAGTCGGCGGCGCTCATGGCCGCCGCGCAAAGGATAATTACCGAGATGCACTTCATGCGCAATGTCAATGGATGTGTAATGCTGCGGACTGCAAGTATCGATTATAGCAAGCGCCGCCGCCGCCGTTTTCCCTTTCGCCAGTGATGCCGGGTGGCCACACCCCGTGAGTAATTCGCACGCCGCCACCCGGGAAGACCCAGGTATCGCCAGCACATCCGGGGCTCACGCGGGTCACAGCCGGGATTCCTGCACGGCCAGGACCAACCAGTGTGGCGCCGGCGCTACGTCGCGGAGCGGTCCAGCGGCGTCACCGGGTCCAGGAACCGCCAGCATACGATGCCCATCAGGTAAACCGCGGCCGACACGTAAAACGTGAGGTTCCAATTGTTGCCGCTCCACCGCAGGATGTAGCCGATGGCCAGCGGAGATATGGCGCCGCCCATGTTGCCCAACATGTTCATCGCGCCGGCGAGCGAGCCCGCATACTTGCCGCCGATGTCCATGACCGCGGCCCACGCTCCGGGCATCACCAAATCGTTGGAGAAGCCGGCCATGCCGACCGACAGCATGGCCAGCAGCGGGTTGTGAACCGTGGTGGAGAAAGCCAGGAATCCGCTGGCGCCGGCAAAACCGAGGTATGCCATGATGCGCCGCGCCTTCGCCATGTCGCCCGTTTTCCGCAGCAGCCATGCCCCCGCCACCACGCCGGCCGGGTTGCCCAGCCCACCGAAAAGCAGGGGGAGCACGCTGAGCAAGGCGGTGGATGTAATTTCCATGTGCCGGGCCTGTCTCAAATAGGTGGGCAGCCACGTGATGTAGAAATACCAGCCGTAGGAGAGGCAGAAATACTGCCAGCAGATCATCCACACCTGCCGCGAGCGCAGAAACCTGCGCCAGGGCACGTCGCCATGGCCGGAGGCCAGTTTGGAGCTTTCCCGCAGCAGGTCGCGCTCGGCCGCGTTGAGCTTGGGGTTCTGCAATGGGTCGTTGACGTACCAAACATAAAATACGATGGCCCAGGCCACTCCGAGACCGCCAAAAACTTCGAACGCGTGCCGCCATCCCACCAGCCGCATGACCAGCGCCACCAGCGGCGGGGTGAATGCGCCGCCCCACCGCGCGCTGAGCCACATGATGCCCTGGGCGCGCACTCGCTCTCTTGCGGGCAGCCAAGTGGTGAAGGTTTTCGTCAAATTCGGAAAGCAGCCCGCCTCGCCCATGCCGAACAGGGCACGCGTGGCGGTGAGCGAAACGAAGCTCCAGGCCCATCCCGTGGCGGCGGTGAAGAACGACCACCACAGCACGATGCGGATCAGGACCTTGCGCGGCCCCATCCAGTCGCCCAGGTACCCGCCGGGGATCTCGAACAGCGCATAACACCATCCGAACGCCCAAAAGGCCCATCCCATTTGCACGCTGGTGAGCCCGAGATCCTTCTGAATGGAAGGCGCGGCAAACGAGATGGAGACGCGGTCGACGTAGGTAATCACCGCCAGCGCCACGGCGAAGACAATCACCCAGTAGCGAACTCGCGTTGGTCTTGCGATACGGGCCACGTCACGCCCGCCGTGCGCGAAGCCCGAAATGGTACACCAGCGCGCCGGCGCCGACGGTCGCCAGAGCGGTCAGCGAGGCCGCCGGCTGCCAGATGACGCCGTAGACCATCATGCACACCCCCACCAGGATATAGGAGGCCGGAATCAGCGGCCAGGCAAACTGGAGCGCGCGCAGCCGCTGCCACTCCGGGCGCCCGCGCCGGAACACGAACACCGATGCCACCGACAACACCGTGAACAGCGTCAGGCTGAATCCGATGTAATACACCAGTTGGGGAAACGGCGTGAGCGTCATCAGCATGGCGCACAGGCCCTGGCTCAGGATCGCATTGACCGGCGTGTGCCAGCGCGCGTCCACCGACGCCGCGGCGCGGAAGAACGCCTTGTTCTTGGCCATCGCGTAGTACACTCGCGGGCCGATGGTCACCATGGCGTTCACGGTGGAGACGATCGAAATCGCCATCAACGCGGAAAAAGTGCCCGCTATTCTGGTCCCGAACAGGTTCGAGGCGGAGAGCGAGCCGATGGCCATCACGCCTTTCATGTCCTCCAGCCGGGTGGCGTAAATGTAGATCATGTTCAGCCCCAGGTAAAGCACAGCCACGATGGCAGTCCCGGCGGCCAGCGCCGCGGGCAGCGTGCGCTCCGGCCGGCGCACTTCCTCCGCCACGTAGGTGGCGGCGTTCCATCCGCTGTACCCGAACATCACCCACAGCAGGCTCACGATGAACTGAGCCGGCAAGCTCACCGTGGAGGTGCGCACGGCGTGCTCGGAAAAGTGGCTCCAGCTCCCGCTGCCGGCGGCGAAGCCCAGCAGCACAAAAGCCGCGATCACAATCAGCTTGGTGGATGTGAGCACGTTCTGCACCTTGGCGGTGCGGCCCACGCCGAAGCAGTTCAGAATGGTGAACGCGGCGATCAACCCGCAGGCGGCCAGTTGGCCTCCGCCCAGACGCAGCGAAAACGCGCCCGAGCCAACCACCAGCGTCGCGTTGGCCTGTTTCAGGCTGGGGAAAAAGTATCCCAGGTAGTCGGAGAACGCCAGTGCCGCGGCCGCGATCGGCGCCGAAAAGCCCGCGAAGAAGGAGACCCAGCCCGTCATGAAGCCCCACTCCGGACCAAAGGCGTGGGTCAGGTAGACATACTCTCCGCCGGAGCTGGGGAAGTTAATGCCCAGCTCGGAATAGCTCAGCGCGCCGGCGAAGGCGAACAAGGCGCCGACGGCCCAGCAGGCCAGAATTATACTGGCGCTGCCCAGTTGGCCCGCCATGAGACCAGGGGTGGCGAAGATGCCCGCCCCCACCATGTTGGAGATCACCAGCGCGGTCGCGCTGAAGAAGCCGAGTTGCCGAAGCAGCCCGGGCTTGAGGCCCTGCGTTTTCAGGTTGGCCATTCGGGACCTAGAGCAATTGTAGCGCCGGGCCCAGGGGGCACCCCCTGTGCCGCCGGCTTCTTTCTAGCCCGGACAACCCACCGGCGGCAAGACCGCCGGCGCTACCCCGCGGGATCATTGCGCCAGGCGCAAGATCGACGCGGCCACGGCATGGAATGCCTGTGCCAGCGAGGCGGTGTCGGCGGCAGGCCGGGACCGCCCCAGCAGGCCGGCTACATCGATAGTCGCAGAATCTCTGAGAGAAGAGTTTCAAACGCCGGAGTAACGTCATCCACGGTCTGAATCTGTAAGTACATTCCCGATGGAATACTGGAATTATACACGGTATTAACTGCGTTGGCCCCCCCCGGCCCACACGGCATGCCTGGGGAGCAGTTCGCCATGCGCTCCAGTAGCACCGTGTCCACGCCTCCAGAGCCCGAGACGCTGCCTGCGTAACCCATGGTGTAAATTATCGGCGTGAGAGTAGTATCGCCATGAATTTGCCTCGCTGCCATATCCGCGGCATTCCAGGAGGCCAGTCCGACCTGGCAGGCGTTGCCGGACGCCGGTAGTCCCCCGGAGAGGGTCCCGGTGAGGGTCAGGGGGACTCCGCCCGTGCCCCCCGCCCCTTTTTGGCAGTTAGCAGTCGTGGTATTCCAGATATTGGACTGTTTGTAGTCGCTCTGCGTGTAGGGCGCAACGCTCGACCCTTGGGTCGAATTTCCATAGTAGTCCACACTGGGTATGTTGACGACGCTTGTAACCGCGGTTCCGTCCCCCCAAATGCAACCGCTGCCCGCGCCAGAGGTGTTACTCAGGAGGATTTCGTTACCACCGCTCGTGCCGGGGGAAGCCAGCTCCGCCCACGAGGTCACGGACATTCCACTGGTACTGGTTTGCGACCGTTCGCGAATTCCATTGGTGGCGTTGCTGTTATAGGCATAGCTGCCCCACTGCGCCATCCAGCCCAGCATCGAGTGGGTCGCCACTGCGTTGGGATAGACTCCATTGGTTCCATCGTTGGTGTAAGTGCACCCACTTCCGGATTTGAGGGAGCTGGTGGAACTGTTGTTGAAGTCGGCTGTAATACCGTTGGGTGCGCCATCCGTCCACAGCACGATGATATTGAGAGCTCCGGGTTCATTTGCCGCTTGCAACTCCTTCCAGGCCAGCATCAGCCCTTCGGCCGTGCCAGTGTTGCTGCCCGACACCATGTTGGAGATGGTAGTGAGCATGTTGGGAGTTTCCGTCGTGCCCTTGAAGTTGACATCCGGGCCGGTCGCGCCGGTCGGGGGATTTTTACCCCAATCCGCCGGCGGATATGCAACGAAGGAGCTTCCCGAAATCAGCACAAGACCGAGCTTGTCGCGACCCGCTGCAAATTGGTTGACGAAGTATGTTGCGCCAGCCTGTACGGCTGACAACTCGGCCCCCATGGAGCCGGACCGGTCGAGCACCAGAACCATCACCACATCTCTGCGGGCAGCCGTGGCTGTGGCTGTTACCGCTCCGCTGGAAAAACCAAGTATTCGCATGAATATCAGAGGAACTTGCACGCTGGCTGCGATCGACACAGTTCGCTGCTTGTTCGTGTCGTCCTGGTAGATCACAACACAATTGCCGGAGTTGGTATATGTGATTTGCGTTCCCGTGCCGGTCGGCTGTCCCGCCGTGGTCGAGGTCGACCCCGTACAACTGCTGTCGTTTAGATTGTATGCACCCCAGTAACCGCCGCCTCCGACTGTAGCGCCAGTGACGAAATTGGCTCTGATGAATTCGTCCGCCGCCAAAGTTGCCGCCGACTCTTGCGCGGCTAGGGTTAGCCCGGCGCTAAGGGATTCGGCGGCGGCCAGGGCGGCTCCATCCACGGCCGCTTGCAGCTTCGCCTTAACGCTGTACAACATCGTCGCATCGATGCCGAGTCCTACCAACGGAATCAACAGGGCCGGCATGATCATGGTAAACATGATCAGAACGCTGCCGGCCTTCCGCCTCCGCCTCGGCGGATCGTAGGCCGGCCGCGGTCTGGTATCAGGAGGATTAGAATACCGCATATGCATAGTTGCTTCCCTGTGTGTATCCCGCTTGCCCCGAGCCCGCAAACATAACCTCCACCACATATACCGGTTGGCCGGATTGGTAACCGTCCGTGCCATTCTCCTGCGGCGCCGGCAGCAGGTTGAAGGTGGACACGTCTTTGGCGTCGGTTACGTAAGTGGTTACGGCAACGTTGAAATTAGAGTCCATATCCGCGGCGGGCGCCGTGCCGAAATTGCTGGTTCGCAGGGTTGTATTGCCCTGCGTGTATTGTTGCGTGAATACAAATTTCCCGTAGTTCGAGCATTTCGCAGTGTGCGACAGCGGAGATAAACTGCCGTAAGTGGAGCCGGCCGAAGCGCAGACACTGTTTCCCACGTAGGTAAGGGTCGAAAAGACGACAACTCCAGTTCCCGAAGCGGTGAGTGCGCCGAGCTGCTGGGTTATGTCGGTGAGAATAGCGCTCGAGGTAGAACCGCCAGTGCTTGAGAAATTGACCCCGCGGCTGTACATGCTCGCCAAATCTCGCGCCATTTGCGTGACCTGTTGTCCCCGAACCATGGTGGAGCCAATCCACATCGTGCCGAGTATCAGCGGAACAATGACCGGAACCAGCAGAGCGAATTCCACCATGGCTCCGCCCCGATTTAATGGTTTTCGAGTGCGCATCGTGTTTCCCCCTACTGCGGCGGTACCACGTAACCTCCCGCGGATATCGAAGGCGCTTCCATTCGGTCCCAGGATACGGCTGTCATCGCGATCTTATTGAGTGAGTTCAGCCCCGGCATCGCGACAGTGGGCGCGAAATTCTTCGGCGAGATGGATTGTACGGAAACCTCGACCAGCGGGAGCTGCCCGTCCTCCTGCATCCCGTTGCCGCCAACCACACCGTCTTCATTCGTCAGCGAGCCGTCCGCATTGACAAGATACCAATCCACATAGATATTGTTCCAGCCGTTGACGCCGGTCGCGGTGCCGGCGGTGCCCCTCAGCGCTCCGAAGGCGTGGCTCTGAACCATTGTCTGTATGGAGGCTCTCTGTCCCATACCGCTCATTGTCTGGCTGGTAACGGCATAGCGCACACCCTGCGCGACAGCGTACTGCAACGTCGCCCGCGAGTACACCGCCCATGCGATGTTCAGGATGAGGAACAGGAACCCCAACACCGGGAGGAACGCCAGCGTGAACTCCAGCATTTGCGACCCCCGCTGCCTCCGCTTGCGCCAACGAGACCTGTTCTTTTCACGGCTCCGATGGGTGGCTCCCCCGGCAACGGCAAGCAATGCCTCCTTGAGATTGGCAGCAGTCTCGAGTTCTTGACAGGAATCGGCTGCCGCGCCGGCTCCGGTCGCGTGCGCTTGCGTACGGATGGTTAAGAGATCGGACACTTTTCAACCCCGCTAGCTCATATCCCGATTGTTGTCCGCCGCGGTTTTCCAGTTGAAGGTAGGCAGCAGCACCAGCGTGAATTCCAGTGGCTCCGCACCCCTCAAGCGAAAGGCTCGGGGCCAGCGTACCCTCTTCTGTCCGGTCCCAGGCTCAAACTGCGTCATTGCACCAGGCCTCCAACCTCTTACCCCGCACTCGCCAGCAGAATCATGGCGCCCGCGGAGAAGCCCCACTATTGAGAGGTTTCTCCTCATCTGTGGATAACAAGGCCGACAGCCCTGTATCAAGTTACCGAAGGTTAACTGGGAACCATATCCGCGGGCTGGAGAGGTACTATCGGCGCTTGCGGGCCAGGGCCGCTGAAGATTCCAAATCCCTTAGCCGGAGAGGGGTCTATCCATTCGTATGCCCGGTGGTTTCGTCGAGACCAGCTTCGACGTGCTGAATGGCACAGTACGGATAGACGGCCACGCGGGCATCGCCTGTATGGCGCGCGCGCAGTTGGGCGACGACCTCTTCCCAAGTCCGCGCAGGGATGGCACCCGCCGGGAACTGGGGATAGTTCATGGAGCGTTGGTCCAGGTATTGCGAGTAAACGATCACCGCCGAGTTGGGCCTGGGTTTACGGGCCTCGAGAACATCCCAGAAGGTCCGGCCATTACGGTAAGCCACGCTCTCATTCCAGTAGTTCCAACTGGTCATGACATGCGGGTTCTGAATAATGAGCACGGCGGTGCCGCCATCCCGCAGGCTGCGGTTGACCCAATCCAGCCCCTTTTCGCTCTGGATGTTCTGGGGGTAGTTGTTGGCGATGACGATGTCGGCGTTCTTGAAGGTAGGCGTCCGGTAGTGCAAGTTGGCCATGCGGCAGGCCGCGTGGTGCGCCTCGTTGATGTCGCCGGCGAAGAGCGCGCAGGTTCGCCGCCTGCGGTTGTACACCACCTGAACGGAGAAGTCTATCCGCGCCAGGCGCGCCGCTTCCTCCATGTCCAAGCGGACGTCGTTGTGGAACACTTTCAGCGCGTTGTCGCGGCTCCCCCCGCCGATGGTTTCATGGTTGTACTTGACAGTCTCGATGGACGCCACCCCTGGCAACACGGACTTGGCGCCGCCGCCATAGCCGGCCCGCTGGTGGACCTTGATGCCGTTGAGGGTGATCCTCAAGTCGGCGGCCGCGTAGTTCTGATTGATCTTGATGCGGTTCTTGCGGCTGGTTTCCCCAATTTCCTTGAGGTTCTCCCAACAGTTGTGGTTGATCCAGGCGTATCGTTGTTCGATGTCTTTGCCGAGCTTGCGGACCACCTCGTCGGACGGCAGAGCGCGATGCGTGCCCAGGGCCGCCAGGAAGAGGATGTGGTCGTCGGCGAGGCCGGCGGCCTTGAGCTCTTCGAGCACCAGGGGCGCAATCTCGTGAGCGGGCGTGGGCCGCTCGAGGTCGTCGAAGGTGATCACCACCCGCTTCTTGCCGGCGGCCAGTTCGCGCAACGGGGGCGTGCCGATGGGGCTTCGGATGCGGCGGCGCATCTCGTCCTGGCTCAGGGGCGCCGCGTCGTGACCCGCCATCTTCATGACGTTAACCTCCCAGGAAGCGGGCAGATCGATGCGCTCTTCGATGTCGCCGAAGAACTCATGCGTCGGAATCGTAACCGATTGCCGCTCGCCGTTGAGAGCGGCCACGGCCTCCGGCAGGAAACTACCCGCCGCCAGTCCAGTGCCGATGAGCCGGGCGGATGCCAGGCCCGCCCCACCGATGCTCAGAAATTCCCGCCGATTCCGCTTCAGCATGGAAAACTCCCTCTCCGACTTCTACAACCGGTTCGCTACGGCCCCGGTGGTCCGAGCGCCGCCGATAAGAGATAATGATATCTCCATATGGACCGTACCATGAGAACTCCCTTTAGGTTCGGCATCCTCTTGCTGGTTTCGTTGGCGGCGATGGCGCAACGGCCCTGGCAACAGATGACGGCGCCGACCGTCCGCGAGGCAGCCGCCAACTTCAGATTTCCGCCGCGCGAATACGGGGCGATTCACTGGGCCATCTGGGGCGGCGAATTGACCCGCGAAAGAATTGTCCAGGAATTCGATTCGCTTTACGCCAACGGCGTTTACATCGTGAACTTCGGCCCCGCGCGCGGGATGACCCCCAAGTATCTCTCGCCGGAATATTTCGACCTCATCAAGTTCGCTGTCGATGAGGCCCGCAAGCGCGGCATGAAGGTTTGGATTGCCGACGAAGGCACCTACCCAAGCGGCTTTGCCGGAGGCCTGATCAAAGAAAAGTTCCCGCGGCTCGCCATGCAGGGGATCGTGGCCGACACGCGCGTCTCGATCACCGCCGGCCAGACCCTCTCCATCCCGCTGCCGCCGGACACCCTGGGAGTGTTTGTGGAGAACGGCTCGGACCACACCACCACTGTGCTCCCCATGCCCGCGAACGGCCAGTTGACCTGGACGGCGCCCAATACAGGCTCCGATCCGTATTCCCCGAATTTCCTCTGGGACGTCGTGTTCGTGCGCCATGTCTACCGCAGTTCCCCCACCCGCTACATCAACCGCGAGGACGGAACGTACAGCAAGGATGCCCGCTATCCGTTGATCGATTACCTGAATCCGGACGCCACGCGCGCGTTCATGTCCACCACCCACGAGGTCTACAAGCGGCTCTTCGGCGCGGACTTCGGCAGCACCATCCTGGGTTTCTTCGGCGATGAACCGGACTACGCCAGCGCCATACCCTGGACTCCCGCGCTGCTCGATGAGTTTCGCAAGCAGAAAGGCTACGACCTCCAGCCCTACCTGCCCCTGTTCTTCACCGGC
>Ga0181521_10008966_pt1 | contig 10130 bp, 11 predicted proteins | sample PEATcosm2014_Bin_32_FD_119764 | JGI IMG/M metagenome (GOLD analysis project Ga0181521, IMG submission 119764) | Peatland microbial communities from MTU Mesocosm Facility, Houghton, MI, USA - PEATcosm2014_Bin02_60_metaG | ecosystem: Environmental > Terrestrial > Soil > Wetlands > Peat | place... | reverse complement strand
TCTCCCTCGGGCTCTCGAAGCGCTGCTGGACCTTTGCCCGACCAAGTGCCATGGCTCAAATTCTTGCCGACCCGGGCACAAATCGCGAGCCTTTCGGTGCGATTATTTCAGGGGCGTCCTAGTGGTGTCGATATGGACCCGCCCGCCCCGCCCTCTGTATCGGGGTGGCGCCTTCCGCTCCCCTGTTCTGTTGGTGGGCGCCGAGGGACTCGAACCCCCGGCCTGCTGGTTGTAAGCCAGGCCCGAACATGCGGTGCGCTTACGCGCGAAAGCCCAGCATCGAAGACATCGCTGCTGAAGCTGCGCAGCTTGAACGCATACTTCGTGAGCTGTCCGCAGTCCGCTTTGTCGAAGTAGGTTCCGGGCCAGGCACTTTCACCGGATACCTTGCGGGGACGGGCATCGCCATCGACCAGAGTCGAAGGGCGCTGGACGTTCTGCGCACCGTTGCTCCCGGAGTACCCGTGATCCAGGCAGATGCCACTGCCCTACCTCTGCCAGCCCACGCCGTCGACCGCTTCTTCTCCGCCCACCTCTATGGCTTGCTTGTTCCGAGTGAGCGTGAACCCTTTCTTGCCGAGGCGCACCGGGTTGCGTCCGAGGTCGTGATCCTCGACGCCGGTCGCCCCCTAGGAGTGAGCGCCGAGGAGTGGCAGGATCGGACCCTGCCGGGGGGAGGTCGCTACAGAGTCTTCCGCCGCCACTTCGATGCAGACGCGTTGGCCGCCGAAGTCGGTGGTGTGGTCCTGTTCGCCGGGCAGTTCTATGTGCTGGTGGGCACTGCGGCCGCCCCATGATTCTCAGCCCGTCTATCGAGGGAGACCGGGCGAGATGTGCCGGTCCCCGTGCCCCCGGGTGCAAGCCTCAATCGCGTGCCCGGTATCGCACACCCGATGCACTGCCCCAATGACCCGATCCGCCTCGGCTTCGTACGTGACCCAGTTCGCCGGTCTCGTGACACGCCCTCTCGGTTCTACGGCCGAAATTGCTGCCGTCGCGAGCGGCGTCTGCTCCCCATCTCGACCCCGCCGAAAGTCCTCGTAAATGGAACGACATACGACGACGTAGAGAGGCCCCGCGGACAGCGATAACCGCTACCGGAAGGGGATCCCGTTACGGCTACGTGAACCGGCCTGGGATCCCCGGATTCTCTGCCACACGTGCCGTTCTGCGTTGAGGTTCGGAAGGAGGTGCTGGTCGTTCTGGCGCTGCGTTCTTACCGCCTTGACGACGCGATCGGCCGAATCGGCCGCAGATCGACGCCGTCGAACAAAGCCATAGCGAACTTGCGGTATTCGCGTTTCCGCGGGATCCCTTCATAGCCTGCGGTACCGCGGTTCAGCAGGATGCTCCTTCAGCCTGGTAGCGCAACCAAGCTATTTGCCCTCGCTACAGCCCCGAACCACGATGCGCTGGGCTTGGGGTGGCGGGCGAATGTTTCCCGATCGACGCTGTGGAGTCCGAATTTGGGCCCAAACCCGTGGGACCATTCGAAGTTATCGAGCAGGCTCCACACGAAGTACCCGCGTATGTCCACGCCATCATCGAGAGCGCGCCGCACACCCCGCAAGACTTCGGCGAGGTAGGTGATCCGCTCGGCGTCGTCATCGGTGGCGATTCCGCTCTCCGTCAGGAGCACTGGGATACCGGTCATTGCCGCGGCTCGTCGGGCACAGTGCTCGACCCCCTGCGGCCAGTACTCGTATCCCATTTGGGTTGTGGGCACTCCCGGCTCGTTGGGAGTCTGGCCCTCGGGACCGAAGTGCACACGCGAGTAGCACTGGACACCTATGAAATCGTCCCCCTCGGTCGCCCGGAAGAACCTGTCTTCTAGAATCTCGCGGGCCGCTTCGAGAACGCTCTCCCCGCCCGGATCTGCCACCATCTCGTCCATGGACAACGTCAGGCCTACGGGAAAGTCGCCGGGCCCCGACCGCAAGGCGTCGACCCCCAGGCGGTGGGCTCGCACCATGGCCTCGTTAATCGCCATGTGGCGAACAAAGTTGTCCTCGAACCCGGGTGAGGAGGCTCCGAGGTCGTAGGCCCTGACGCCGATGAGGTTGAGCTCGTTGATCGTGCAAGCCCAACCGATGAGGTCGCCGAGATGGGCGCCGGCCCAGGTCACGAAACGGGAGAATGTCTCCGGCGCGTCCGCTGCCTCCCACCCGCCTCGCTCGGCGAGCCAGGTCGGGGTAGTGAAATGGTGGAAGGTCACGACGGGGACGATGTCCCGTTCGCGGCACGCCGCGCAGATCCGGCGATAGTGGTCCATCGCGGCGATCGAAAACTCGCCTTCAGCCGGCTCGATTCGGCTCCACTCAAGTGAGAACCGGTAGGCCCCGAGCCCCATGCCTGCGATGAGCTCGATATCCTCAGGCCAGCGATGCAGCGAATCACATGCGTCCCCGCTCGACTCGGCATAACCGGAGTTTGGGTCGTGCTCCTTTGCCCACGAGTCGTTGTTGACGTTGCCACCCTCGACCTGATGAGCTGCGGTCGCCGCGCCCCACAGGAAGTCTTCGGGGAAGCTGAACTCGGCTGCACCGGTGTCGGCTCGGTCCACGACCGATCACTGTAGCGCCCGACGGGTATTGCCGGTCAGCGGACGATCGCCCTCATGACACACCCCCGGAGTCCCGCGCCGACAACGAGTATTCGAGAACGGTGGTCGGCGAATATCCGAGAACGGTGGTCGGCGAATCGTGTCCGAACTCCTTGAGCTTGGACTGCCTGTGGTGCGTCGTCGCCTCCGAGGACGTATCCGGCAACGGCGTGGCGGTACCGATCGACGGATATCGCGTGCGAGGTCGACGTTGGGTGTCCCGAATGGGGATCCTTCTATGGGACGCAGAGAGTTGGCACAGTGGGTTCGGTGCTCGCTCCACTCCATGTGCCTCGGACGAATCCTCGGTGGCTGCGCTCCCTAGTCGGTGGGCGCTCCTCGGAAGACAACTCGCAGGACTTGGTCTGGTCGGTGTCCGGGCCAGAACGCATGCATTGCCCACGTCGCTCCCATACGACGGAGATCGTCTATCGACACTCCCGGGTGCGCCGCCAGAGCGACGTCGAATCCCTCGAGTGACCCGCGAGCGCGACGGACACGAGCGAGGATTTCGCCCACCTGCTCTTCATCCACCTCGATCGGATAGATGCCGTCGTAGGCCGCCGCCCGGTCAACAGGGCGCACAGCCCCACCCTTGCAACCGAACCAAAGAGGGATTCTCGGGTGCTGGACTGGTCCGGGTTCGATCCGCACCCCATCGACTTGTATCCGCCCAGCACTTTTGACAATTTCACCCGACCAAAGCGCCGTCAACACCTTCACTCCCTCGTCAAGGACCTCTGCGCGCGCACGGGCCTCAGTCGGATCGCCAAAGGCGGAGAACTCGCGTCCAGCGTCACCACCGAGACCGAGACCGAGCGTCAGTCGCCCTGAGCTGAGGCGATCCAGCGTGACCGTTTCCCGGGCCAGCTTGATGATGCGTCGGCGGGCCAGGGGTGTGACCATGGTCCCCAGACGAATCCGCCGGGTGGTCGCTGCAACTGCCGCCAGCACGACCCACGGATCAGAGATCTCCCAGGCCTCGGGGAGGGGGCTCAGGATGTGATCCCAGACGAAGAGCCCGTCCCAACCGTTCTCGTCCGCGGCCTGTCCGATCTCAACAATTGCTGCCGGATCCGCCAACGGTCCAAACAACGGGAGGTTGATGGCGTGGCGCACGGAAGAAGAGTAGTGGGATCGATCTAGCAGGCAGCGGACACGTTCGGGACCTTTCGGCCTCGGTTCTCCTCTGGCGTCGGTGGGGGATCCTTGGCTGGTCCCTCGCCCCGGCGCTCGCGATCACACGTATCGGGTTCGGCGATTAAGTGCCTCTGAGTCTGGCAGCTTCGTCGGCGGACGCTGAGCGCAGAACCGCCATTCCGGCGTGCCGGCCGCCCTTGACAGGTAACCATATGGTGACATATATTGACCGGGTGTGGACGACAACCTCGTGTTCAAGGCGCTCGCCGACCCGACGCGCCGCTTCCTGCTCGATCTCCTCTTCGAGCGTGAAGGTCGCACGTTGACCGAGCTCGAGTCCCAAGTGGACATGACGCGCATCGGGGTCATGAAGCACCTGCGCCTGCTCGAAGAGGCGGGGCTGGTCGTCACGCGCCGATCGGGCCGGGAGAAGCTGCATTTCCTCAATCCCGTCCCGATCCGGCTGATCCATGACCGGTGGATCGATAAGTACACCGAGCGCCACGCTTCGGCGCTCGCAAACCTGAAATCCAACTTGGAGGTACAGAAATGACCACGGCAACCACTTCCGAGACGATCCAGATCTACCGGGTGTACATCAAGACGACGCCCGAGGCCATCTGGGAGGCGATCACCAAGCCCGAGTGGACGGTGCAGTACGGCTATGCCCCTCTCGTGGAGTACGAGCTGCGTTCAGGCGGTGCCTTTCGGGCTCACGCGAACGAGGGCATGAAAGCGTTCGGGTGCCCGGACGTCATCAGCGATGGCGAGGTGATCGAGGCCCAGCCGCCGCGAAAGCTGGTCCAGACGTGGCGGATGACGATGACGCCGGAGATGGCGTCCGAGGCGTTTACCCGACTCACCTATGACATCGAGCCCGTTCGGGGCGGTGTCACCAAGCTCACCGTCACCCACGACGTGACCGGTGCGCCAATGTGGGCCGGTGTACTGAGGGGCGAGAGTGAGTCGAGCGGGGCCGGCGGCGGCTGGAGCGAGATCCTCAGCGGCCTGAAGACGCTGCTCGAGACTGGCCAGCAACTCCCCTTCCAAAGTGGCCCGGCATAAAAGCGGTTCGGCGTCGGCAAAACTGCACATCGCTCGCACCAGAGCGGAGTCGCTCCGAAGAGCCGGTTGTCGCGTCCTAGCGAGGGCGGTCGACGCGGGCGAGCCGGGCGTCCCGAATGAGGGAACCGGTAGCGGTAACACCGGGTCTCATTGCTGGACGGCTGCACCGTACCCGCAGGGATATTCCCCACGGGTACGGGCACGGGCACGGGCGTGAGCACGGGCACACCAGCATCAGTTCTCACCCCTCGGTGTTGAAGTCGGCGGTGTTGATGCCCTCAGGACTCGCTCTCGTTCGACAGCCCGATAGACGGTGGAGCGAGCCACATTGAACAGGTCCGCCAGTTCAGCGGTGGTGTACTCACCGGATTCCAACAGGGCCACCAAATGAGCTTCCTGGCGATGGTTGAGTTTGGGTTGCTTGCCCCTGAGGTGCCCCTTGGCTTTCGCGATCTTCATTCCTTCACGATTCCGCAGCCGAATGAGATCGGACTCGAACTCGGCAACCATGGCGAGGACGTTGAAGAGCAGCCGTCCGACCGGATCGGTGGGATCGTAGACGGACCCACCCAGATTGAGGCTCACCTGGCGAACCGTGAGTTCGTCGGCAATCGCCCGTGCGTCCGGAAGGACCGTGCCAGCCGATCGAGCTTGGTGACGACGAGTGTGTCGCCCTCTCGACAAGCGGCCAGGGCCTCACGCAGGCCAGGCCGCTCGCGGTTAGTGCCAGTGAGTCCATGGTCGACGTAGATCCGGTTGGGAGCTACTCCGAGCGCCGCCAGGCCGTCGCGTTGGGAAGTGAGATCCTGCTGATCGGTGGATACACGGGCGTATCCGACAAGCAGCGCTGTCATAGCGCACCTCCAGTGATGGGTCGGACCGGAGGTTCCCGGGTTACCGACAACGGCCAGGGCCGCTTCATCATGAATCGGCTGCTTCTCACTCCATCTGCAGGTGGCGATGGTCCCGCGGTAACTGCGGCGGGCACGACTCGCGTCAGTCGGTCCCGTGATCCTGACAAATGACGATTCCCTGATGTATGAACTCTCCGCCGCGGGCCAGGCCGAGGTTAGATTTGTGGTCATGAGCACCGCCAAGGGGACCTTCGAGATTGCGATGACTCCCGGAGCGACTGAGGTTGAGGGAGCCGTCGGCCGGTTGGACTTTACGAGGACCTTTTCCGGCGGTCTCGATGCGATCGGGAGGGGCCTGATGCTCTCCTGCGGAGACCCACAGGCCGGAGAGGCCGGCTACGTCGCGATCGAGATAGTTGAGGGTCGGCTCGGCAAGCGCGAGGGTGGCTTCGCACTGCAGCAATTCGGCACGATGCACGGAGGCTCGCAAGCGCTGCGCTACGAGGTGGTGCCCGGATCTGGCCGCGGAGCGCTCGAAGGTATTGCTGGCTCGTTCCACCTCACAGTCGAGGACGACCGGGACGCACCGGTACGAGCTGGAATACGAGGTCTGAACCGGGCGCTCACTGCCGGGCCATACGAGGATCCCGCCACGGGGAGGGTATTCGTACTGCCCCGTGCCGCGTGGGCTTCACAGCTCGATCTCTGAATAGAGGCGGTGGTGGGCGAGCAGCTCGGCGCACCGGCTTCGGCAGGCCCGGGCGACCCGAGGATCGATCTCGTACTTCGCCTTGGCTGCGGATGTAGCGGGTGTCGTGGCTCGTAGTGCAGTGACTATGACGTCGGCGACTTCGGCGAGCTCGTCTGACCGGAATCCGAGTGTGGTCAGCGCCGGTGTGCCGAGTCGGATGCCTGAGGTGTACCAGGCACCGTTGGTGTCACCTGGCACGGAGTTGCGATTGGTGACCACACCCGCATCGAGCAGAGCGGCTTCGGCCTGACGGCCGGTGAGACCGAAGCTGGCGGCCACGTCTATGAGAATGAGGTGGTTGTCAGTTCCACCGGTGATGAGATGTGCTCCTCTGCCCAGTAGTCCGTCAGCGAGGGCGCGAGCGTTGTCCACGATCTGGGTCGCGTAGGTGGTGAATGAGGGTTGGCGAGCCTCGGACAGAGCAACGGCCTTGGCCGCCATCACGTGGGGCAGTGGGCCGCCGAGGACCATCGGGCAGCCTTTGTCTACGTAGGGTGCGTATTCCTCGGTGCAGAGCACCAGCCCACCCCGAGGTCCGCGCAGTGATTTGTGGGTGGTGGAGGTCACGACATCGGCATGGAGCACCGGATCGAGGTCACCGATCAGCACTTTCCCGGCCACCAGCCCAGCGAAGTGGGCCATGTCGACCATGAAGGTAGCCCCGACGTCGTGGGCGATCTCGGCCAGGGTCGCGAAATTGGGATTCCGGGGGTAGGCCGAGTACCCCGCCACGAGCACCAGCGGACGGAACTCTCTCACCTGGGCCGCTATGGCGCCGTAGTCGAGGAGTCCGGAGATGACATCGACCCCGTAACTGGCCTGGTCGAAGAGCTTCCCGGAGATGTTGGGTCGGAACCCATGGGTGAGATGCCCACCGGCGTCGAGAGCCATGCCCATCATGCGTTGCGAGTGCAGCTCGTTACGCAGCTGGTCCCAGCTCACGGGATCGAGGTCGTTCACGTGACCCACTCCAGCCTCGTCGAGGAATGGCTGCTCGACTCGGTGGGCAAGAATGGCCCAGTAGGCCACCAGGTTAGCGTCGATGCCTGAATGAGGTTGGACGTAGGCGTGCTCGGCGCCGAAGAGCGCCTTGGCATGGCCGGTAGCCAACGTCTCGATCCGGTCGACCATCTCGCATCCGGCATAGAAACGATGGCCGGGGATGCCCTCGGCGTACTTGTCGGAAAGCCAGTTACCCATGGCGAGCAGCACGGCCGGTGACGCGTAGTTCTCCGAGGCGATGAGCTTCAACTGGCGTCGTTGCGACTCCAGCTCACCGACGATGGCTTTGGCCACGTCTGGTTCGGCGGCAGAGATTACCTCCAACGCCGATCGGTAGGCAATCGCTACGACTGGATCGGGCATCACGCGCTCCTTCGGACGACATCGAGTGTTCGCCCAGGCGCACGGCTCTCTCCGGCATGCTGCCGGTGGGTCGATCCCCGGTGGTGCTCCACCCAGACGCCAGTAACGACCCGCTGCAACGATAGCCCCAGCGAGCTGCGAAGAGGCAGGTACTCGGTCAAAGGATGACTTGGAGGCGCCCGTGGAACGATGAGCTTCGCTTGCTGCATCTTCCGGATCTCAATGGTGCCCGTAAGCTGATCCCCTTGTCGGGCACACGAGCGAATTTCAGCTGACGATCTGAGCTTACGCAACGGGATCGATGGGTCAGGAAATGGTCCCGGGCACTGTGGGTCAGGCTGGACATGGTGATCTGGGTGGTGAACCCGCCAGCCCGCGGTCGAGTTCCGTAGGATCGGATCGTGGTCAGACTCCTCGTAGACACGTCCGTCTGGCTCGACCTGGCAAAACGTCGTGATGGCCAGAGATGGATCGTCCCCGTTCGGGTGCTCAAGCACCAGGGCAAGCTAGAACTCCTGGTGCCCTCTGTGGTGATTGTCGAGTTCGAGCGCAACCGACCCCGAGCCGAAGCCGCCGTCACATCCAGCGTACTCGATCGGTTCCGTCAGGTCCGCCAAGATCTCCACGAGTTCGCCGGGGATCAGCGCATGGAGTGGTTGGAAGAGATGGCCCATCGCGTACCGATGGTGTCCAGTGGGACTCTCCAGAATTTCGCCGAGATCAAGGAACTGCTGGATACCGGAACGCAGTTAGTGCCCGGCATCGTTGAGACCGACGCCGCCATGAAGCGAGGACTGGAGAAGAGGGCACCGTTCCACCTCAACAAGAACAGTTCGGCTGACGCCTTGATCATCGAGCTCTACGCATCTGCCCTGAGGGACAATAAACACCACGGCGATGTCCACGCTTTCACCACCTCAAACTACTCCGACTTCTCCGTACCGAATGGTGACCGACGCGAATCGCACCCCGACCTCGTCGAGCTCTTTGCCGATCCGCGCTCGGGCTACTTCTATGGAGTAGACGGCCTGGGCGACGCTCTCGTTAGCAACTTCGGCGAAGAGTTCACGGAGTTAGCCGACGAGACAGAGCTGTTCGATGAGGAGCCTCGGACGCTGGCCGAGATTATCGAAGCCGAGCAAGAGTTCTTTGACAAGGTTTGGTACGTGCGCAAACTCATCATGAGAGAGAAGATCGAGGACGGCGACGAGGATCCACTGTCGGAAGAGATGAACGAACGGGTCGACGCTGCGATGCGAGCGGTCGAGGAGCGCTACGGAGTCGACAACGTGGGCCCCTGGGATGACTGGCGCTGGGGATTCGTCAACGGCAAGCTGTCGGCCCTGCGATGGGTGCTCGGCAGCGAGTGGGACTTTCTGGACACCTGATCAACTACTTCGTGGGCGCTTCAACGACACCAGACAGCAGATCCCATCGCTGCTCGACACTCATGCAGCCATCCATTGGGGTATCCCTTGCGGGCGCACGAGGTCGACGTGGAGGATGAGTCAGTCAGCGCCGGATACGGTTCCTCTTCGGGGTACCATGCGGTCATGTCGGGAGCAGAAGGTCGACCGCAAGCACGTTTGGGTCCGCACCCCGCTCGAGTGCTGACTGGAAGGCATTCTCATCGTCGGTCAGCACGCCGATCCACATCGCCACATTAGGGTCCACGACATCTGAGACCGCTAACGCCTCTAGACGCGAAAGCCACTTGAGAAACAGATCGCGGTACCGAGCCAAGACTTGAGTGTCAGTAACTTTTGGATCTGCTCCACGCTCGAGAGCATCTCGGAGCGCATCTGCTTTCTCGCCACCACTCAGGACAGCAACGAACATATCGACGTCAGGGTCATCGACTTCAGCTGCCTGGAGAGCCCGAAACTTCAGAAGATCCTTATTCCCTGCGCTGATGTGCTGGAGCGGAACCGCCGCCGAAACCGAATCATGCCAATCCCTGTACCGAGCCAAGACTTGAGTGTCAGTGGCATTTGGATCTGCTCCACGCTCGAGAGCATCTCGGAGCGCATCTACTTTCTCGTCACCGGTCAGCACAGCAACGAACATATCGACATCAGGGTCATCGACTCCAGCGGCCTGGAGAGCGCGAAATTGTGACAATCGATCGGGTGTTGCAGCCGTCTCGATCACTGCTCGACTGGACATGACATTGTCTATAACTCCATACGAACTTCGGAGGAGCGAGCTACTCCTCGTGAGGTCTGATACATAACCGGCGATTGTGTGGACATCGTTGGAGCTTAAGCCCCGGAATAGTTCGTACGTGCTACGTGCTCTACTCGAGACTCGCTCGGGATCCGGCAACTCAAGGATCTCAAGAAAGTAGATCGAC
>Ga0181521_10008965_pt1 | contig 10130 bp, 7 predicted proteins | sample PEATcosm2014_Bin_32_FD_119764 | JGI IMG/M metagenome (GOLD analysis project Ga0181521, IMG submission 119764) | Peatland microbial communities from MTU Mesocosm Facility, Houghton, MI, USA - PEATcosm2014_Bin02_60_metaG | ecosystem: Environmental > Terrestrial > Soil > Wetlands > Peat | place... | reverse complement strand
TAAGCTTCGCGCTCAGTCTCGCGATACATATGTCCTTCGATCGTAACGCGTGAAGCGTCCACCATCGTTGCGATGCCATGCGCCACGCCCGGCGGAGCGAGTACGTTCGCAACAGCCACTGTCGCGCTCAGTGCAAGCGCAACGTACGCCGCCGCAAGACCGAGCGTCCGTCGAGCGTCCAGAAACGCAGCGACCGCTAAAACGCCGGCCGCCCAGGCAAGCGGAAGTGGAATCGCGATGTGAAAATTGCCGAGCGCATCGCCCGTGGCTACGGAGATTGCCACCGCGTAGATCGGCGCGATTCGTTCAAGCGGGCTGAGTGCCGGAATTGGAGGTAAAATCTCGCGGGGCCTGATCGAATGCAGCCCGACAGGTCGCGATGCGGCGCGTTTTACGGAAAGTGCTCCCGCAGCGATAGCTATGCACTCCTTTGCGCATCAGCGGCGGCGTGAGGTCGGTGTTGACTTGAAGATTATGCGCCGACACAAGCAAGTGGCGCGACCAATGATGTGTGCTTTGGGGAACTTTCGCGTTAATCGCGGGCGGGTGTGTCGTTGACTCGAGTGCCGTCGCTGCCCGGGGGAATGGCGGATGAAGCGAGCGGAAGAGCCGGTTGATCCGCGGAGTCGGCGGATTCTTCTACGTCGAGCAGCGCCGTCATTTCGTCGAGATGCCGGCGAATCTCGGCGGCAAGTTCGCGATTGAGTCCCTTCACCGCCGCAATCTCGTCGGTGGTCGCCTCGCGAATCCGCTTGAGACTGCCAAAATGACGGAGCATCGCGCGCCGGCGCACCGGGCCGACGCCGTCGATATCGTCGAGGACCGAGCGCAGCCGTGCGCGCCGCCTTAGTTCGCGGTTGTAGGTGATCGCGAATCGATGCGCCTCGTCGCGAATCCTCACGAGCAGGAACAGCGCGGTCGAATTTTTCGGCAGCACGATCGGATCCTTGCGCCTGGGAACGAAGACGCGCTCCTCGGACTTTATCACTTCTTTTTCGCGCCGGTCGTTCAGAACGTGTTGCTTGGCCAGCGACACGCAATCGATCTGATCGGCAAGCTTGAACTCGCGGATCACTTCGAGCGCGACGTTCAGTTGTCCCTTGCCGCCGTCGATGACCCACAAATCAGGGTATTCGTTTTCGCGCACCGCGCGCTCAAGCCGGCGCTTCAGGACTTCGTACATGCTGGCGAAGTCATCCTGACCTTCGAAACTGCGGATACGGTACCGGCGGTAGAGATTCTTTTGCGGCTCGCCTTCGTCGAAAGTCACCTGCGACCCGACCACCATCGAGCCCTGCAGATTAGAGATGTCGTAGCATTCCATCCGCTTGGGCGTGTTGCGCAGACCAAGCTTGGCGCGCAGATCCTCGAGCATCCGCTCGCGGGTCTTTTCGCTGTCGCGCCGCGAGGCAAAGCTTTGGCGCGCATTGTCCATCGCCATTTCGAGCAAACGCAGCTTCTCGCCGCGCTGCGGCTGAAACACTTCGCATTTCTTGCCGTGGCGCTCTGAGAGCAGCTCCGCGCGCACGGCGGCGTCCTCCAGCTCGACCGGCACGATCACTTCGTCGGGGATATTGCGCGCGCCCGAGTAATACTGAGTCAGCAGATCGGAGAGAATTTCGTGAACCGGAAATTCCAGGTCCTGAAAGCTCCATCCCTGGGTGCTGGTCAGCTTTCCGCCGCGGACGATTAGAACGATCGCCTCGATGAAGCCGCCTTCGCGGTAGATTCCGAACACGTCCTCGTCGATTCCCCAGTGATGCAGCACGGTTTGCCGCTCGACGGTTTTTTCGATCGCGCGCACGCGATCGCGGACCCGCGCGGCCTGCTCGAACTCAAGCCGCGACGCGTGATCCTTCATCAGGTCGCGCATCTCGCGGAGCAGCTCGAGATTTTTACCTTCGAGCAGCATCTGCGCGGCGTGCAAATGGCGGCCGTACTCCTCGCGATCGACCGGCAGACAACACGGTCCAAGGCATCGCTTGATCTGATATTCGAGGCACGGCCGCGAGCGATTGCGGAAGACCGTGTCGGTGCAGGTGCGCAGCGGAAAAACTTTGCGGATGACGTCGATCGTCTCGCGCAGTCCGTCGGCCGAACCGAACGGCCCGAAGTAGCGCCCGCCGTCCTTGACGATCTTGCGGGTGACCGTGATTCGCGGCCACGCGTGATTGGTGATCTTCGCGCTCAGGTACGATTTATCGTCTTTGAGGCGGATATTGTACCTGGGCCGGTACTGTTTGATCAGATTGTTTTCGAGGATCAGCGCCTCCTTCTCGCTCGCCGTGACTATCGTGTCGAAGTCGCGCACCCGCCGCATCAGGAACCGGACCTGGAAGCGCCCGTCGCCGCCCTCGCGGAAGTATGCGCGCACGCGGGAGCGCAGCGACTTGGCCTTGCCGACGTAAAGTACCTTGCCGGCGCGATCCCGAAGCAGATAGACGCCCGGCTCGGTCGAGGCAGCCTCCAACTTTTGATCGATGGAGACCGATTCGTCCTGGACTGCGCGCGAATCGGAGCCCGCGTCCGACCCGGTCTGCGCGGGCGCGTCCTTGGGATACTCGATCAGCGAGCCGTAATCCGGGCCGGTCGGCTCGCCGCCAGCCGGTTGAGGCGGAGTTTCGTCTGCGCCGCGCTTTTCGTTTCGATCTTCCGGGCCCATCGTCGCGGGTATTATATCAATCGGGGCCCCAAGTATCCGCTGTCCGGACACGCAGTTTCGGCTGGCGGATGCGCCGGAAACTCAGGGCTTCGGATTCGAGAGTCTCCCACCGGCGGCTCGGCGACCGTTACCCGCTTCAAGCCGCGGTCTGCTACTTAGCTCGATGCGTGTCACGCGCGTTGCGCGCCATCGTAATCTTTCAAGCAGAGGGAATTTGAAATGGGCAGACTTGACGGCAAAGTGGCGGTTATCACGGGCGCGGCGAGCGGTATCGGGCGCGCGACTGCAATCAAGTTCGCGGGCGAAGGCGCGGCGGTTGTGATCGCCGACCTTAACGACGAAGGCGGCGAAGCCGCGGTCCGCGATTGCAAGGAGAACGCCGGGCGCGCGGTCTTCCAGAAGACCGACGTCTCCGCCGAAGTTGCAATCAAGGCGCTCATCGCTCGCGCCATCAAAGAGTTCGGCCGACTCGATATCATCTACAACAACGCCGGAATCGGCGGCGCGGTCGGATCGCTCGAACAAATTTCCGTCGAAGACTGGGACAAAAGTCAGGCTGTGCTGGTGCGCGGCGTGTTCCTGGGAATGAAGCATGCGGCACCCGAGCTGCGCAAAGCCGGCGGCGGTTCGATAATCTCGACTGCGTCGATCGCCGGCATCCGCGGCGCCGCCGGACTGCACGCCTACTGCGCGGCGAAGGCCGCCGTGGTGAACCTGACGCGTTCGGCAGCGTTAGAATTCGCCAAGGATAAAATCCGGGTCAATTGCATCTGCCCCGGGATAATCAATACGCCGATCCTGCATCGCAACCTGCCCGGTATGAAAGAGGCGATGGAGCAATGGATGACCAAGGCCCAGCCGATTCCGCGCGCGGGCCATCCGGAGGATATCGCCGGAATGGCGCTCTACCTGGCCAGCGACGATTCGGAATTCGTCACCGGGCAGGCGATGATCGTGGACGGCGGACTAACGATCGGCACCCAGTTCACCGACGCGCGGGGAGCCGACATGCCGTCGGCGATTCCGCCTGCCGGCTTCATGGGCCCATCGTTCCAAGGTTGAGCGGTCTGCCCCGATCCTGCGCTATTAGACGAAAAAACGAGGCGCGTCCGAGTGGATGCGCCTCGTTACGTCTTTTGAACCGCGAACGTTGCGGCTTTGACTTATGTTCAAGTGCGCGGGTAGCCGGGTAATCGCGCCTGCATCGCATTGGGATACTCGAGCGGCAGCCCGCTCGCCTTGTCGAGCGCCGCGAGCTCCGCAGCCTCGAGCCGAAATCCGATCGCGCCCAAGTTCTGTTCGTTCTGCTCTTCGGTTCGCGCGCCGTAGATCACCGAGCTGACACCGGGTTGCTGATTCACCCACGCCAGAGCGACTTGCGAAATAGTACGGCCTCGTTCCTTCGCGATTTGCTCGACAGCTTCAAGGGTCGAGTAGTTTCGCTCGTCGGCGAGCCGATTCCAGAGATCCATTCTGGCAAGCCGGCTATCCTCGGGCGGGCGCTGACCCGAACGGTACTTTCCGGTCAGAAATCCACCACCGAGCGGACTCCACGGAATCACGCCGACGCTCTCATAGCGGCACAACGGCAGGAGTTCACGCTCGATCTCGCGCGAAATCAGGCTGTATTGGGGCTGGAGGCAGTCAAACCGCGCGAAATCGTGTTTGTCGCTGACCCATAGACTCTTCATCAGTTGCCACGCCGTAAAATTCGACGCTCCGATATATCTGGCTTTGCCTTGACGCACGAGGTCGTCGAGTGCGCGCATCGTTTCTTCTATCGGCGTTTCGAAGTCCCACGAATGGACCTGGTAAAGATCGATGTAATCCATTTTCAGCCGGCGCAGACTGGCTTCGACTTCCGACATGATATGCGCGCGCGAGAGTCCAATTTGATTCGGCGCCACCGGCTTGCCCATGAAAATATTGGCGTTGAAGCGAACTTTTGTCGCGACAATCAAATCTTTTCGCCGCTCGCCGATAATTCGCCCGAGAATTTCCTCCGACGCGCCCGCCGCATAGACGTTCGCGGTGTCGACGAAATTACCACCAACCTCAATGAACCTGGCGAGAATTTTTCCCGCCGTAGCTTCATCGGTTTCGCGTCCAAACGTCATGGCGCCAAGGCAAAGTTCCGAAACCTTAAGCCCGGTGCCGCCTAATCGCCGATATTCCATGGCTTTTTCGAATCCTCCGCGACCGAGTCTAGTCCGACCATTGACGCATGCAAATCGAAGCGTTTCGACTTTGAATAATCCCTGAAATGAATCGTCTCAATAATTGGGTGCTCACGGCTCTAGCACCCACCGGTTGAATGTTCCTCCCAAGCAACCGGAAACCGTCCGCAGCCTAAGCGGACGGGTCGCTACGAACAGGCGGGCATTGGAGAGTCCCCCCCCTCTCCACATGCCCGCCATTTTTTGTTTCAGAAATCTTCATCGCCGCCAAGAGTCGGACACAGCACTCACGCGAGATGAGATCGAATCGTAAATTTCGTTCGCAAATCGCGCCTCAACTTGACAGCACGAGCCGGCATCGTCATAGCTCATAACTTGATGTTCTCGCGGTGGCTCAGATGGCTGGTGGTCGCGCCGGTTGTATTGTTCGTCTTCGGAGCAATTGTGCTCAGCTGCGGCGGTGGCGGAGGAGGGGCTACGCCAACCCCCGGTCCTGGCTTTGCCCTCACCTACATGACGATCGCGAATGGCCCCCCGGCAACGCCCACCTTCACCGCTACGCCCAAAGGGACGAAGTCGCCCACAGCCACGCCGAGCCCCGCGACGCCCACGCTGACGCCGCGTCCCGCAGCAACCAGTACCACCTTGTCGAGCTCCGGCCCGGATGCCGTGCCGACCGGCGGGACGGTCCCATTCAATGTAATCGGTACATTCATCAAGGGATTCAAAGCCGAGTACGAAGACATTACCGCGGGACCGCTCACACTTTGGACCTCCACCGACAACAGCGTGCTGCAAGCGCCTGCATCCGGGCCTCAGGGCGGCATCTACACGACGGGATTGGCGGGATGCGTCTGTATCCTCGCGAGCAATTCAGGAGTGAGCAGTCAGTTCATCGGCATCGGCGTTTACCAGGACGTCGACACCTGCCCGCTATGCCCGACTCCTCTACCGACGGCGACGCCCAAATCTGGGCCACAGGCTTCCAGTACGCCTGCGCCATCGGCGCGGAGCGCGGGCGTTCTGATGTGGACTTTCGATTCCGGCGCGGAGCTGCGCGGACGAATCGCGACCGGTGCCAACGGCTCGATATATTTCATCACCCGTGACGGCGTGCTGCACGGACTGAGTTCAGCCGGCAAGGAAACCATGCGCCACGATGCCGACGGTCTTTCGCCGGCAGTGTTGCCCGACGGGACCGTGGTCGCGATGTCGTCCGGGTCGGCGCTTGCGGCGATCGGTCCCGACGGCGCCACACTATGGCATCTCGAAATCGGCGAAAGCGCGGGGCCGCTCGCTGCGACGGACCGCGCGATCTACGCATCCACGGACGCCGACCTCGTGTCCGTCAGCACCTCCGGCTCTCTCAATTGGCGCGTCAGCGTTGGACCGGTGACTACTGCCGCGACGACTCCGGACGGAGTCGTGGTGGGAACCTCGCGCGGCGCGGTCATTGCGCTTGCGTCAGACGGCGCCGTGGTCTGGACATTTGAGCCTGATGGCGGATTTTCGGGATCGGTCGCGTATGCCGACGACGTCGTCTATTCGGGCTCAGCCAGTGGCGGCGTGTATGCGATCGATTTGCGGACCGGCAATCCGATCTGGCACGCCAACTCCGCGCATGCGGTAACCACAGGACCGGCGGTCGCTCCGTCCGGAACAATCTTCGCCGGCTCGGATACAGTCTACGGTGTCTCCGCCGACGGGGAACTCCGATGGAAAGATCCGACGCTGAAACCGGGTGAGGCCGGCCTGTTCGCGCTTGGCTACGACAGCGTGTTCGACGCGGCGACCGGCGACGTTGGCGCGGTGCTCACCGGCGACGGCAGCTACGTCTGGACGTCCCGAAGCTTCGGCAAGATCGTGACGGCCGCATCGTCGGCTTCGGGGATGCTGTACGTCGGGACCTCGACCGGGCGCATCTTCGCCATCAGATAACAGTTTTCCACTTTTTCACTTTTTCACTGTTTCACTCTTCGTTGTTCCCCGCTGCTGTCTTAGTTCGGGGCTGGGTGTCTGAGCGTGAAAACGCGAGTGGCCTGATTTCGGTGCAAGTAGACGCTCGCGCCGCAATTTGGTAAGGAGGGGGCCCTGGCTGGGTTTGTCCCGCCTTTTCCAGCCGGTGTCGGGCTGGCGTGCTATCGCGCTGGCCCGTTCTGTTTCGGCGCGCTTCTCCTGCCCCGGGGTGCTTGACCTGGCGCGCTGAAAAAGCGTGACTGTAAGAGTATGAGCGCCATAGAAATCATCAAGCGCCGTCTCAAGGAAGATCGCATCCCCGAGACTCCCGAAGAGGTCGGACAAAAGAAGAAGCGCCCGCGCGAAGTCGCGTTCATGGACGTGAACCTGTGCTTCCCGTGCGGCAAATGCCCCGAGTTTTGCCCGGTGCAATGCATCGAGTACCTGGCGCCCGGCTCGGTTCCGGGCCGCGGCGTGCAGCCGGTGCAAGACCGCTTCCAGGAATGCATCGGATGCTACATCTGCGTCGAAGTATGCTCACTGCTTACGGACTACGACGCGGTCAGGATGTACGACAGCAACCTGGTCGAGGAAGTGCTGGGCGTTAAGATCACGGACACGCCACCTCCGGAGGAAATCCCGGCGCAGCCGTACGAGGAATATTTCGCGGAAGGTGGAGAATATCGGCATATCGGGAAGGGATCGCGCATCCGCGAGAAGATGAACGCCGAGGAGCGCGCAATCTTCGCGCGTGAGCGCGTCCGCGGCTGAGGCGCGGGAGATTGTCAATCACTTGGCTTATGTGAAACGGCCTCGGTTCAAATCCCCTCGAAGACGGCAGCCGGCCTCCTGCGCGCTCTAGCCACCGCTAGACGTGATCGCTCGCGATTGCATAAGCTGCTTCGCGGTCAAACACAGATGGAAAAGGTCAATTCCCCGGAAGCCGACTTCGGGTTTGCAGCGCAATTGGACAAGAGCGCCGCGCACGTGGCGCTTCTGGCGCTGGTGCTCGCCGTTCTGGTCAGGACCGCCTGGATCTCCGATGACGCCGAAATCACCTTCCGATGCGTATTGAACCTCCTCCACGGTCACGGCGCGACCTTCAATACCGACGAAAGGGTCCAGCCTTTTACTGATCCTCTCTGGTTTATGCTCGTCGCGGCTGCCACCCCGATCTTCAGAAATATCTTTGCCGCTACCTTTACTCTCTCGATTGTCCTGTCTTTAGTCACTTGGTGGCTCTTAATCTCGAAGATGGCGACCAGCTTCTGGTCCGGGATGCTCGCCGGCGCCGCGCTTGTGCTGTCCAAGGCTTATGTCGACTATTCGACTTCCGGCCTGGAAGACCCTCTATCTCACCTTCTTCTCGTTTGCGGTTTGCTCCTCGGGTTCAGGTACCTGGAAGACCGGGTTAGACGCCTTCCGACAAGCAGCCTGACCGTATTGAGTTTGATCTATCTATGCAGGCCCGACTTGATACTTCTGGTTGGTCCATTTTGTCTGCTGCTACTTTTGCGCTCGTACCAGGACCTCCGGACTACCGCGCGACTTATCGCTACTGCGGCCATACCGGCATTGCTTTGGACAATCTTCAGCGTTTTCTATTACGGAGCACCCTTCCCCAACACTGCTTATGCAAAGCTTGCTACTGGGATTCCATGGGGAGAATCCATGCAGCAAGGGTTTATCTATTTGTTCGACTCACTATCCCGAGATCCTCTCACTCTGACCTTTACCGCAATTGGTATAATGCTGGCGTTACGTCAAGCTGCGGAACAAAAAGCGATCGCTGCGGGAGTCATCCTTTTTCTGGCATATGTGGTCAGCATTGGCGGCGACTTCATGACTGGCCGCTTCCTTGCGGCTCCGCTTTTGGCGGCCGCAGTGATCGTCGCCCGCACCAGGCTCGCCGGCTTCGCAATCGGGGCCATCGCGATCGTAGGGGCGGCTCTTGGAGCGCTTTCTTTGAACTCCACGATACTCAGCGGACAGGCTTATTCCGATCGTTCAATGCCACAAACCGGAATCAACGATGAGCGTGGCTTTATGTTTCCTGGCCGCGGGCTCCTGACTGCAAGACGCAATACTCAGGATAGCCTGTTGCAGCCGGACTGGAGCCCTCGCCCGAAGTCAGTAACCATAGCCTGTGGTCTATTGGGTTCGGCCAGTTTGGAGAACCCGCCGGAAAATCACTTCATCGACTCCTGCGGTTTGGCGGACCCTCTTCTAGCCAGGTTGCCGGCCAAGCTTGATCCCAACTGGAGGATCGGGCATTTCGAGCGGCGGATACCAGATGGATATGAAGACAGCATCCGGCAGGACAAGAATCTTTTGAAGGATCCGCTTACGAGGGAGTACTGGGAAGTCATTCGCCAGGCCACCCGAGGGCCGCTCTTCAGCTTCGAGAGATTCAAGGCGATAGTCCGTCTCAATCTTGGTCTTGTGACGAAGCCCGATTACGATCTGTATCGTACGGGTGCCCCCGGTCACCCCTAGCGTCCTGAATCATAATTGTGCTGAATAACTTGCACCGCTCTCGGCGCTTACCTGGTTTCACCTTTTGAATGGCAAGCGCCGGCCTCTCCTGGCGCAATGAGAACCTATTGAGGAGAACAATTTCGGATCCGAGTTTCCTCGGCTCCGAATGCGCGCAGCCCGCTCGGGACTATTTGCGCGCCGCGCGCCAGACCTCGGGCTTCGTCCCGGTCGTCATCTCGGGCAGCGAGGTCAGTTCGACGCGATCGGGCGTTATCAGCATCAGGCCAAAGTCTTTCGACTCGGGACCGCCGGGCCAGAACTGCCCGAGATCGTAATCGAAGACCTTGCCATTCCAGATTCGCTTCTTCTCCGCCAGGTCTTCGACGAACTTCGCCTTGCCCGTGACCGTCAGATGAACCATCTCGGCGCCGATCTGATAGAAGAGTTCAACCCTGGGGTTCTTGTCGATATGGCGGGCTTTCGCCGACGTGCGCCCGGTTGCGATCCACACCCGCTCGCCTTCGAAGCCGGGATGCACCACGCGGACCTTGGGTTGGTTTCCGTCGGCGGTCGCGAGATATGCCCAGGTCGCCTTGGCGGCGGCTGCGTGAGCCTTGTCCCAAAATTTTGAATCGCTCATCCGAATAAATTCCTCCGCAATCTTTTCCTACCACGGCCCGGCACGAGTTTGACACCGTGAGCATCCCCAACTAGCTTGAAACCTCGGCACGGAGCAGCGCTATGGAACGTCACGCCCGTCGCGCGCAAGTGCTGCGCCACGCCAAGCGCATCTTTGCCCGCAAGGGATATCACAGGACCAATGTCGCGGACATCATTGCCCGCGCCCGCATCGCGCG
>Ga0181521_10008956_pt1 | contig 10141 bp, 7 predicted proteins | sample PEATcosm2014_Bin_32_FD_119764 | JGI IMG/M metagenome (GOLD analysis project Ga0181521, IMG submission 119764) | Peatland microbial communities from MTU Mesocosm Facility, Houghton, MI, USA - PEATcosm2014_Bin02_60_metaG | ecosystem: Environmental > Terrestrial > Soil > Wetlands > Peat | place... | reverse complement strand
TTGCGCCCGTCGCCGACGTACGCTGACACACCCTTCGCGCGAGCTATCTCGATCAGGGGGGTGATGAGACCCTGCTTGAGCCGGTTGTGGACCTGCGGCAGGCGCATCGCCGTCGCGCGCACGCCCCGCGACACCATCTCGGTTGCAGCCTCCTCCGACGCGCTGCGGGGGATCATCGAGCTCGGAGTGGGCGGATCGTCTTCGGTTGCGGCGCGGCCCGGCGTGAGGGCCACAGCGGTCCCCGAGGTGACGACCAGGGGCCGGTCCGATCCAGCGAGCACGGATCCTAGAGCCTCGATAGCGCGCCTGTCTGCCTGACAGTTATCCATGTACTTCGAGAAGTCGTGATTGAAGGCGAGGTGAATCACGCCATCCGACATGGCTGCTCCACTGCGTAGGCTTTCGAGGTCTTCAAGATCGCCGCGATGCACCTGCGCGCCAGCCTCGACCAGCGACTTGGCGCCCGCATCCGAGCGCGCAAGACCGATCACCTTATGACCGGCGCTGATAAGCTCCGGAATAACTGCAGTACCGATAAAGCCTGTGGCACCGGTTACGAAGACACGCATTTCGACTGCTCCTTCAAGTTGATTTTCGACTGGTTCATTTTCGATTTCCTCATCTCGCCAGGTGCCCGTCGAAGAAGCGCGCAATCTCGCCGAACACCTCCCTCGGCACCGTCAGCGTCGGGTCGAGCAGGTATTGCGCGTGCGACAGCCTGTCCGTGGCGAATTGCTGATTCTGCGGAAATCAGCAATTCGCCACACACACGTCCGCGCGCGTCCAAACCAAACTGAATCGCGGGTTCCTGTTTCCGCCCGCGTACTCCTCATCCGCCCGTGTGCAAGCCTGTGGCTGTCAAAACCTCGCATTGCTACGGTCCGCTATCAGCTATTGTAGTGTCATCGGCAGTCTGACCAATCCGCGCAAGAAGAACGAGCCCTTGTAGGAAGGCTTCATGTCTCGGTCCTTCATGCGTACGCGCGGAAAGCGTCGCAACAGCTCGCCGATGGCGATCGCGCCCTCGAGCCGCGCAAGCGGAGCGCCGATACAGGAGTGGATCCCTTCGCCGAACGCGACGTGATCCTTAGGCTCGCGTGCGATGTCGAACTTTTCGGGCAGCGCGAATTGATCTGGGTCGCGGTTGGCGGCCGCGAGAATCACAAAACAACCGGTGCCTGCCTCGATCTCGGTACCGCCGAGGTTCACGTTTTCCAGCGCGCCTCGGAACGTCGCCTGCACCGGACCGTCGTAGCGCAGCATCTCTTCGATCGCGCGCGGCATCAGCTCGGGCGAGCGTCCCAGCAGTTCCAGTTGGTCAGGATTTCGTCCAAGCGCGAGCATCCCGTTACCGATCAAGTTGGTGGTAGTCTCATTTCCAGCAAGCAGGAGCAGAACCACGAACGCCAGCAGCTCGTCAGCGCTGAGCGATTCCCCCTCGTCATGCGCGGTCACCAGGGCGCTGATCAAATCCGAGCCGGGATTTCGCCGCCGCTTTTCGATCTGTTCGGAGAAATAACCGCGCATCGAATCGACCGCCTCGTGAAACGATGCCGGCAGGAGGCTTCCGGGCGTCGTGTTGTCCGACGACACGATGATGTCGGATTCGTGCTTGAAGGTCTCGTGGCGTTCCGGTGGAACGCCGAGCATCTCCGCGATCACCATCACGGGCAGCGGGTTTGCGAGATCAGTCATGACGTCGAGCTCGCCCTTGCTTTGCATGACATCTAGAAGCCGCGCGGTAATCTCGCGGATGCGCGGTTCCATCTCGCGAATGCGTTTCGGCGTAAAGTCGCGCGATACCAGCCTGCGCAGGCGCGTATGCACCGGCGGGTCCGATGTGAGCATGGTCGGCGCGCCCTTGAACGGTCCCTGGTTGCGCATCTGCTCCATCTGCGGCGCGGGTATGATTTTTCCGCGATCGGCGGAAAAACGAGCCGAGTCGCGCAAGACCTCCGTCACGTCGCAATAGCGCGCGACCAGTGCGATCTTGGTCGTCAAGTTGATGACCCGTGGCGGCCCCGCGAGCAACGGCGCGTAGTATGGGTAGGGGTTGGCGCGGAACCCAGGATCCCACGGATTGAAGTAGACTTGGTCAGTCGTCATGAGTCAGGCTCGGCGCGAGTCGATGACAGCGATGGCGCCACGGCAAGCGCGCCAAGGGCTTTCCCGCAATCGTCGCGCCATCGCTGAAAAGCGGCTTCATCTGCGGATCATTCGACGTGACCACACGGTCCCGCGGCTGAATGCAGCTTCGATGCGGTCGTTCGATCATACCGCCCGCTACGCGCTCGATACAAAGGTGATCAAGACGCTGTGCGCGGCGAATTGCTGATTCTGGGAAAATCAGTAATTCGCCACACACAGGCTGCACGATTCCTTGCTTGACAGCGGGTTGTAGTCTGGCTAGAAATTGGTTGGACCATCCAATCATTGGATGCATTGGCCGAAGGGACAAGAAGCCATGAGCGCAGACCGGCGCCGCCTGAGCCCCCTGACGAAGATCCGGCTCCACCAAGAAATTGTGGAGCAGCTGAAGGACCGGATCATCCGGGGCGAGCTGCTGCCCGGCGCCAAGCTTCAGCCGGAACGGGAGCTGGCCGATCAGCTCCAGGTCAACCGGACCACGGTCCGGGAAGCGCTGCACAAGCTGGAAAGCATGGGACTGGTCGAGATCAAGCACGGCAATGGGATCTTCGTGAAGGATTTCCTTGAGAGCGGCAGCCTGGAACTGGCCCGGCAAATGTTCTTCCTCGGCGGCCGGGTGAACCTGCGGGTCTTCGGGAACCTCAACGAACTGCGCCGGCTCCTGCTGCCGGAAATCAGCTACTGCGCCGCCCGCAATCGGAGCGAAAAGGACCTCCACGAGCTGAAGGAGGTCGTCTTCCACAGCGACGACATGCCGCTCGAGGAAAGGGACTGGCGGGTCCACAACCTCATCGCCCGTGCCGGCGGCAACCTCCTCATCGTCATCCTCCTCAACTCCTTCACACAGCTGGCCCGCGACTCATCCAAGCTCTACTTCGAGGTCGAGGCCAACCGGCAGCGATCGATGAAGTTCCACCGCGACATCTACGCGGCGATCGAAAAAGGCGATGCGCCGAAGGCAAGGAGAATCATGGCAGACGTGCTGCGATTCGCCGAGATCCAGACCCTGAAGGCGCTCGACGTCGATTCCAGGAGGACAAGGAAATGACGTCCAGCACCGGCACGATTTCCAAGAACACGGTGATCATCAAGCGGCGGTGACGGATGCCCACGGGAGCCTAGGCGGTCAATGGAACGGTTCATCGATAAACATTCGGACGGCGAGATTGCGGCCCAGGTTGTTTACGCGGTGCGGGAAGAGATGGCCCGGACACTCAAAGACGTGATCCTGCGCCGAACGGGCATCGGCAGCCTCGGGTACCCGGGCGACGACGTGATCGGAAGAGTCGCGACCATCGTCGCCCGAGAGCTTGACTGGGACGACGGCCGCAGGGAGCAGGAAATTTCGCTGGCCAGAGCGGCGCTCAGTTTGCCGCAGTAAATGGTGACCTATGATTCCTCTTTCCGAATTTTCGCCGCACACGCGCACCCGGAACCTGCAGGTGTTGGAGCGCGAACGGTTTGATCTGCTGGTGATCGGTGGCGGCATCACCGGAGCTGGAATTGCCCGCGATGCGACGATGCGCGGACTGCGCGTCGCCCTGGTCGAGCGCCGCGACTTCGCGTCCGGCACCAGCAGCCGCTCCTCGAAGCTGATTCATGGCGGGATACGTTACCTCGCCCAAGGTGACGTCGGCCTGGTGAGGGAGGCCGCCAACGAGCGGCGCGCGGTGCGCCGGCTGGCGCCGCATCTGGCCACACCGCTGCAGGTCCTCATTCCCGTATACGGCCGCGCTGCGTACGCAACCATCGCCACTGGCTTGTGGACCTACGATCGCATGGCGCGCGTCCTGCGAGATGAGCGCAACCGCATGCTCAGCTGCGCCGAGACGCTCGCGCTCGAACCCGGATTGCGCGGCGATCGGCTCTACGGCGCCGGGTTGTACTATGAGTACCTCACGGACGACGCACGCTTGGTGATCGCGACCATGCAGACCGCGGCCGCGCTGGGCGCCGTCGTTGCCAACTATGCCGAGGTGGTCGGCCTGCTGATCGAGGGGGGCCGCGCGACCGGCGCCTTCATTCGCGACGCCGAGTCGGGCGCCGAACTCAAGGTCGAGGCCAAGGTCATCGTCAACGCCGCCGGTCCGTGGGTCGACGAGGTGCGCCTGCTTCAGGGCGTCAACGAGAAACGCCGGCTGCGTCTCGCGCAAGGCATCCACGTCATCGTGCCGCGCGCGCGTTTGCCGATCTCGCGGATGGTCAGTATCCAGGCGGCCGACAAGCGCGGACTGTTCGCCATCCCGCGCGTAGTGCTGGTCTACCTCGGCACCACCGACACCGAGTATGAAGGGCGCTACGACGACCCGCCCATTCAACAGCGCGACGTCGACTATCTGCTTGCCGCCACCAACCGCGCCTTCACCGTCGACCAACTCGGAGCGAACGACATCGTCGGGGCGTGGTCGGGGCTGCGTCCGCTGGTGCAACAAGAAGGGAAAAAGACGACCGAGATCTCGCGTCGGGATGAGATCCTGGTCGGGCCGACCGGCCTCGTCACCATCGCCGGCGGCAAGCTCACCACGTTTCGCAAGATGGCGGCGCGTGTCGTCGACACCGTCCTCGCTCAGATCAAGACAAGCGGCGAAGCGCTGCCTGCATCGACGCCCGACAGCGAAACCACGGTCCTGGTCGGCGGCGATACCGGTCTGGACATCGAGGCCTATGCGCGCGGGCTCAAGCACGACTGGCCGCAGCGGCCGGCTGACATCGTCGATCACCTTGTGACCGTCTACGGGAGCACGGCTGGGCGGATCCTGGAAACGATGCGGGAGGAGGGAGCCCACGCCGCGCGCTGTGCCCCCGATTCGGTGGTGACCGACGCGGAGGTCGCGCACGCCGTGCGCTTCGAGATGGCCCTCACCGTCGAGGATTTCCTCGAGCGCCGTTCGCGCCGGTTTCTGTGGGCGATGGACAATGGCTTGAATATCGCGCCGCGCGTGGCGCGACAGATGGGATCCCTGCTCGGATGGGATGAACGGCGCATCCAGCGCGAGGTCGCAGCCTACGAGGATCACGTGCGCGACGTCCACACATTCCAGTCCATGATTCCAACACAGACCACGTAGGACAGGGGAGAAGATATGGCGCAATTCAATGCAGCCGCTCATCGCCAAGCGCTCACCGAACTGCTGGGCGCGCCGCACGTGCGCTGGGACGACTCCGAACTCAGCGACCACGCGCATGACTATTGGGTGATTTCGGCGCTGCGCGAGCTGCAAGGCAGGCTGGAGAATCGTCCGTTGTGTGTCGTGCGTCCGCCGACGCTGGAGCACGTCGTCGCCGTGTTGCGCTATGCCAACGAGCAGCGCTTACCGGTGGTGCCGTTCGGCGCCGGTTCGGGCGCCTGCGGCGGCGTGCAGCCGACGGAGCGCATGATCGTCATCGACATGCGCCGCATGGATCGTATCCTCGAGCTCAGTGAGACCGCGTGCACGGTGCGCGTGCAGGCCGGCAAGATGGGCGGCGTCTTTGAAGCCGAGCTCAACGCCGCCGGGTACTCGATGAGACACTTTCCGCAGTCGATCGACGTCTCCACGGTCGGCGGCTGGGTGGCGACGCGGGCGGCGGGACAGTATTCGACACGCTACGGCAACATCGAAGACGCGCTCCTGGCCTTGCAGGTGGTGCTGCCCACCGGCGACGTCGTGCAGACGCGGGTTGGGCCACGCTCCTCGACCGGTCCCGACGTGCGCAACATGTTCATCGGTGCCGAAGGCACCCTCGGGATCGTGACCGAACTCACCGCCCGCATCGTTCCGCTGCCCGAGAGCAGCGTCACCCAGGCGATCACGTTTGCCAGCTTCGATGCCGGGCTCGATGCGATCCGCGACTTCATGCGCGTGGGCTGGCGCCCGCCGGTGGTGCGCTTGTACGACGGCACCGAATCGGCGCGACTGTTTGCGTCGTGGTGCACGGACAAGGACAACCTGCTGTTGCTGCTATCGGAAGGGCCACAGGCACTCACCGCCGTAGAGATGGCCGAATGCACGCGGCTGAGTGCCCTCCACGGGGGCCGCGTCATCGGCGCCGGGCCGGTTGAACACTGGCACCGCGAACGCAACAACGTGCCGGGGTGGCAGGTGTTCCTCAAGAAGGGTCTGGTGCTGGATACGATCGAGGTGGCGACGACCTGGGACAAGATCCACCAGCTCTACCGTGAGGTGGTGGCGGCGCTGCAAAGCGTGGAAGGGATCCTCGTTGCTTCCGGCCATAGCTCGCATAGCTATGCGACCGGGACCAACATCTACTTCACCTTCGTAGCGGCGACGCCGTCGCCGGAGAAGGCCGAAGGCACGTACTTCGCGTGCTGGGCCAAGGCCATGGAGGCGACGCTCAAGTGCGGCGCTACCATTGGGCACCACCATGGCGTCGGGCGCTTACGAACGCCGTGGATGGCGCGCGAGCTGGACGGCGGTCTCGACGTCCTGCGCAAACTCAAGCGCGCCCTCGATCCCAATGGCATCATGAACCCGGGAGTGCTGATCCCCGACTGAGGGGGAAAGAAGGCAATGAGAAAGCGGAAACCGGCAACGGGGGATATAGATCCGACAACTGTTCGGCACGGGCTCTGCGTTGACCGGGCACCCGTTTCCGGTTTTCTGGTGCCTGTTTTCTGTGTTCTTCGGTAATTTATGTCCTATGTACTAGCCATCGATGAAGGCACCACCGGCGTGCGCGCCCACATCTTCGACGCGTCGAGCGCCGTGATCGGTGCGGCATACCAAGAGATCGGCGTCTCGTATCCGCAAGCGGGTTGGATGGAGCAGGACCCGATCGAGATCTGGCAGGCGACACGCGCGGTGTGTGCGCGCGCGCTGCAAGCGGCGCGGTTGCAAGCCGGGGACATCGCGGCGATCGGGGTATGCAATCAGCGCTCGTCGACCGTGGTCTGGGAGCGGGCCACCGGCAAGCCCATCTATCCGGCGATTGGCTGGCAGGACTTGCGTAGCGTCAAGCGGATTCCGCAGCTCGTCTGCGCCGGCGTGTTCACCACGGTCTTTTCGTCGGCGGCGAAACTGGAGTGGATCCTGCAGTCAGCGCCGGATCTTGTGCAACGCGCCGCGCGGCGCGAGATCCTCTTCGGTACCATTGACACCTGGCTGGTCTGGAACCTCTCGGGCGGTGCCGCGCATGTCACTGACCACTCCAATGCTTCGTCCACTACCTTCTATGATCTGATGCAAGGTTGCTGGCACCAACACGCGCTCGCGGTGCTGAACGTCCCGAACCAAATGCTGCCGACGATCTGCTCGTCGAGCCAGGTCGTCGGGCTCTCCACGGTGGCAGCATTTGGCGCCGAGGTCCCCATCGCAGGAATGGCCGGCGACCAGCAAGCCGCGCTGTTCGGCGAGCTCGGCATCGAAAAGGGCGCGGTGAAGATGACGCTCGGCACCTCGGCGATGGCCGACGTCAATACCGGTGCGTCTCCGGTTATCTCGAAGCGCGGGGTGTACCCGAACGTCCTCTGGGGTCTGAACGGGCAACTCACGTACAGTCTCGAAGGTACCGTGGTGAGCACCGGCGCGGCGGTACAGTGGCTGCGCGACGGCTTGGGCATCCTCGGCTCGGTAGAGGAATGCGGTGCGCTGGCCGGGTCGGTCCCCGACAGCGGCGGCGTGTGGGCGGTGCCGGCGTTCCAAGGCCTGGGTACGCCGTACTCGGACGCCAACGCGCGCGCCGTGATCGGCGGGTTGTCGCGCGCCAGCACCCGGGCGCATGTCGTCCGCGCGGTGCTCGAAGGGATCGGGTATCGCAGCCGCGAGGTCCTCGATACGTTGCTGGAAGAGATCGGGGCGGCGCCGCCGGCGCGCCTGCGCGTCGACGGGGGCGCAGCGGCGAACGACTTCCTGCTGCAGCATCTCGCCGACGTACTCGGCTACCCGGTCGAGCGCCCGCAGTCGGTGCAAGCCTCGGCGCTGGGGGCTGCCTACCTCGCCGGGCTGGCGGTCGGTGTGTGGAAGGATACCGACCAGCTGCGATCCGCCTGGCGCAGTGGCGGCGTCTTCGAGCCGCGCTGGCACGCGGATCAGCGCGATTCGATCTTTTGCGCTTGGCAGAAGACGATCGCCGCGACCAACCTCGTCGTTGGTCTTGATTCCTGGCACGGCGGAGCCCGGGAAAGGACTTTGCCCTGAGCGAATTCCGCGCCTACCTACGCAGGCCTACTGTGCGTCGTTACCGGACCGCGGTGCCTTATCACTACTAAAAATTCAATCGGAACCGGGCTGCCTCCTCAAAACTCCAACCTGTCACTGCTAATAATTCCGCGAGCCGCGTAAGCGTTGGAGTTCTTGCGGACCACAGACTAGCTTGGCTGCGGCCAGTTATGCCGAGCTCATTTCCGGCCGCTTTTGCTCGGGGGCTGCCATAGTTTTTGCAGGCTTTTGAGGCCACCCTCGAGCGTCTTGCGCAATTCCCTGGTTTGCTTGAGAGCCTCCTCGCCGAGTCCGCTGTCGCGAATCGACTGCATGAAGGACTCGTTCGCATTGCGCCACGTCTGGAGCCACGCTTCGATTTGGCTGGCTGGAGGGTCGCTCTTCGACTCCTTGGCGGAGGAGGATGAATCCGCGCGAGCCATCGTCTGGCGAATCCGCCGCTCCCAAACGGCGAAGCCCTGATCGATTGCCGCTACGTAGCCATCCTTGGCCGCGCGGGCAAGTCCGATCCAGTGCTCCATCTGCCGTTCGCCGTCGGGTATGCGGCGTTTGGCGAGGTCAGCAATCGCGCCGCCGATCGTTGAGAGGCCGTCAACATATGCTTGCGTTATGTCGCGCAGCACTTTGCCAATTCCGGTCGAGTCAGCCATGGATCAACTCCACTTCGAACACCGCCCGCATCGTTCAGGCGACCTTGCGCATCTTCGCCGCGGCCGCATGCCACTTGCGCATGTGATCCTTGTGGCTCTTGAGATAGGCGGGGCCATCGTAATACTTGTCGTAAAATTCAAGCTCGATGTGCTGCGCCTGGATGTAGACGTAGAGCACCGCCGGCGGCGCGAACGCGGGGAAGGTGCCGAACGTATCCCAGACATAGCGGCAGGTCTCCTTGCAGATCTGGATGGTCTTTTCCGGCGTGTGCGGTACCTGGCGCAGGAAGTCTGCGCGGTTCTTGTACGGCACCGGCTTTTTCGCGAACGGGTTGAAGGTGCCGTTGGGGCCGAACTTCTTCGCCACCACGGCATCGACCGCCGCGTCCATGTCCTTGTAGTAGGGCGGCCGGAAGGTCTCGAACTCGCCGTCGATTCCGATCGGCGCGGGGAAGGCGTCAGGGTTCTTCGCGTTGGACTCGAAGCGAAAGCCGAGGCCGCAGCCGGTCGGCGTACCGCCCATGACCACCATGCTATTCATTCCGCCGTACAACCATCCGCCCAGGCCCAGCGCCTGCTCGGCCAGCAGTATGTTGTGGCCGATGAACGCGCCCTCGGCGCCGGCAGTGGCAAGCATCATTTGGCTCTCGAACATCGAGAGCGGCACGGGGGTGTTGACCCAGCCCTCGCGAATCCAGCGCTGGTCGATGCAGGGACGCATATTGTTGCGATCATCGACGATGTATTGGCCGAGGTCCGCCTGCAACATCACGGCATTGATCATTTCCTCGGTGATGTCGGTCACCGGCATGAACAGAGTGGTGCCGGGCATGTTCGCGTTCCAGAGATTGAATGACATGATCGCGCCGGTATTGCGCGGGACATCGAGCCGGCCGTCGAACAGCTTGACGCGGTTCTGGCGCACGAAATCGAGCAGCCGATCGCGATCGCTCCTGGAGGCGACGTCCTGCAAATGCACCGGTTGCACGTCGCGCAACTTCATCAGGTAGACACCCTCGTCATTGGTATAGAAGAGTTCGGTGCCGTGATTCCCGCACGGGCTCGCCCAGGTGCGCCCCACGTGCTCGACCATCGTGTTGCACATCCCGTCCCAGTTCTGGACGTCATCGAGATTGTCCGGGCGCGGCGTGTGCGGCATGTCGGACAGGTTGAGGCCCGAGACCC
>Ga0181521_10008952_pt1 | contig 10146 bp, 4 predicted proteins | sample PEATcosm2014_Bin_32_FD_119764 | JGI IMG/M metagenome (GOLD analysis project Ga0181521, IMG submission 119764) | Peatland microbial communities from MTU Mesocosm Facility, Houghton, MI, USA - PEATcosm2014_Bin02_60_metaG | ecosystem: Environmental > Terrestrial > Soil > Wetlands > Peat | place... | reverse complement strand
GTTTGACCTGCCGGCCGAGTCCCAGAGCCGCGGCGGGAAGACCGGCGGCACCGGTGCCCTGCTCCGCCCGCGCCCGAGCAGCCGGCCGGCTGGCCGCCGCCGTGGGCGCAGCGGCGACCGCAGGCTCTGGTTCGCGCTGGGCGCGGTGGTGGTCGTCTTCGTGGGGGCGATCGTGGCCATCGTCATGGTCGCCTTCCCGTCCGGGTCGGGCGGCCCCGCGCACACCCTGGTGACCCCCGACCAGCTGAATGCCTTTACCCGCAGGCCCGCGCTGGAACAGCAGATGAACGTCGCGCAGCTGCGCCAGGACGTCGTGACCACGAGCTCTGGGCAGGCCCGCCACGTCGTCGAGGCCGTCTACGAGGCCGGGAACTCCACGTCCGGGAGCACGCCGCAGATCATCCTGTTCATCGGCGGCAACCTGCTCAACGCCTCACCGCAGGTGTCGGTGACCAGCTTCACCCAGCGCTTCAAGGGCGCCAGGATCACCAGCGCGGGCGGCCTCGGCGAGGCCGCGTGCGTCAATGCGACCGCCTCGCAGCCGGGCAGCGTGGCGATGTGCGCGTGGTTCGACAATGACAGCTTCGGCGAGGTCGTTTCCCCGACCATGAACGCCTCGGCGCTGGCGGATACGATGCGCCAGATCCGCCCGCACGTTGAGCTGGTGGCCAAGCGGTAAGCCCGGATGCGGTCCTAGCTGCCAGGCTTTCCGGTGGCCCGAACCTTGCGCAGCGAGAGCCGGGTAAGCGCGATCGCGACGCCGAGCAGCAGGATGATCAGCCCGACGAGCTGCGCCCCGAACTCCGAACTGCTCAGCGAGAGCGGGATGGTCGGGGGATCGACGACCCGATCTTGCTTGCCGGGGCTGGCCAGGCTTTCCGGAGCTGGGCTGGGCACCGGGGACGGGCTGATCCGCGGGAAGAGGTTCGACGCGCTGCCTGCCGGGATGATGGTCGAGGTCCCCGGCACACCGACGAGCGGGACCGATCCAACAGGCAGGCTCGTGCCGAGGCTGTAACTCGTCCCCGACACGCCTGGCGTCGTCACGCCTGAGCCGCCGCTCGTCGTGCTGGCCGAGGAGCCCCCGCCCGCGGCCTTCTTCGTGCCGGAAACGCTCGGACTGGGCGACGGGGTGGTCTTCGCCACGGTGACCGTCGGAGCGCTGGCGGTGGCTGTCAGCGGTGAACCGCTCGTATTTAGGACGGAGACGGTGGCGGCGAACTTTATCGTCTCTCCCGCGGGAGCCGTCTTCGGCACGCTGACCTGCGCCACGATCTGCGATGCGGGGGGCCGGTTCACCGGAAGAAGGGGGAGATCACAGCTCGTGCCGGTCGGATCACTGATCGGATTAGTGGTGCAGTTGTCGACCGTGAATACCGGCTGGCTGAACGCCGGGGTCTTCGTGCCCGGCGTCAGGGTCGTCGAGATCGTGCCGCTCTCCGACGAGGTGGACCAGGCGGAGATCCGGAACAGGATGGTGCCGCCGGCCTGCACGCTGTTCGCCGAGGCTGTAACGGTCACGGAGGGCTTCGTCGGCGAGGAGGTGGGGGTGGGCGTCGGCGTCAAGGTGGGCGTCGGCGTCAAGGTGGGCGTCGGCGTCAAGGTGGGCGTGGGCGTCGCCGTCGAGGTGGGGGTAGGCGTCGAGGTGGGGGTAGGCGTCGACGTGGGGGTAAGCGTCGACGTGGGGGTAAGCGTCGACGTGGGGGTAAGCGTCGACGTGGGGGTGGGGTTCGTCGTCGAAGAGGCCGCGGGGCTGCTTGCCGCCGGTGAGGACGATTTGACCGCTGCGCTCTCGGACGCTGTCGCGCTCTCGGACGCCGCGAGGCTACTGGACGCCGCTGGGGTGCGGGACGCGCCGGTACTCGACGGCGTGACCGAAGCCGACGGCGTGGTGGCCGCCATGGCCGTGCCGGTCATGCTGCCGGAGATAACGAAGAGACCGGTGGCCAGGCCCAGCGTGAGCGGTCGCGCGTGCGGGGATCGCATGAGGACAACCTGTCTGTGTGCTGTGACATCTGGGTTCGTGCGCTTCGGGATACGTCGTCATCTGGGTGCACGGACTGCCTTTTGGCCGTAGACGTTTCTATTCGACACCGATACCTGCGCTCACCGCCACCCCTTGAGACCCGGTAGTTTCGGGTTTGCTTCCATTCCGTCGCTCAGAGTTACCTCCCTCGATAGGACCGCAGGCGCGTTCGTGGGCGCGGGCCGCGCCTTTTGGTACGACGTTTTCCGATTCCCCGGCCGGTTCCGTATATGCTCGCCCGGCGGGAAGGTCGCCGTGGCCCGTCCGCCCTCGCAACCGCCCTCCGGCGGGCCCGCCGCGCGATTCCTCATGGCGGCCGCCGTGGGTCAGGCCTAGTGACCGAGCGGCCCCAGCGTGACCCACCATGGATCGAACCGGTTATTCGGGGCACAGCGGTAGTAAGCGTGTCAGTTGGCGTGCGGGCTGCGGTCGGCGCTCCTGGTTCCCGGCCTTCGCTGGCCCATCACTACCGGGAGCTCCACCCGAAGGCTGGTCCCTGCGCCGGCCGGGCTGTCGAGGAATATCCGGCCGCCGAGCGCCTCCACCCGGTCCTTCAGGCCGGCCAGGCCGGTGCCGCCGGTGAAGCTGGCGCCGCCGGCGCCGTCATCGTGTATCGCGATGCGCAGCACGTCGCCCGCGACGCCGGCCTCGACGCTGACGGCCGAGGCGCGCGCATGCCTGGCCGCGTTGGTCAGTGCCTCAGCCACGACGTAGTAGGCGCTGACCTCAACCTGCTCCGGCGGCCGCCCCTCGAGACGTACGTCGACCCGGACGGGGATCGGGGAGCGGCGGGCCAGCGTGCGCAGCGCCGGACGGAGGCCGCCGTCGGCCAGGATCGCGGGGTGGATGCCGCGCGCGATCTCGCGCAGCTCGTCCAGCGCGTCGGCCACCCCGGCGACGGCGCGGTCAAGCTCGGTGCTCAGCTCGGTGAGCTCTGGCGGCACGGCCGCCTGTGCCCCGCGCAGTTGCAGCGCGAGCGTGACCAGCCGCTGCTGGGCTCCATCGTGCAGGTCCCGCTCGATCCGGCGGCGCGCCTGGTCGGCGGCAGCCACGATGCGCGCCCGCGAGGCCATCACCTCGGCTTGCGCCCCGGCGTTCGCGATCGCGGTAGCCACCAGCTCGGTGAAGCCGGCCAGCCGTGTCTCGATATCGGAGAGCAGCAGCTCCTGGTCGGTAAACGCCACGATCATGACGCCCCACAGTCGGCCCTGGACGCTGACCGGCACGCCCACCGAAGAACGGAATCCCCAGTCGCCCCCGGCGACCTGGCTGATCACACCCGAGCCCTCCTCGTAGTCGATGCGGGCCGGCTGTCCCGTCTGGTGGACCAGCGTGCTGACGTTCCGTCCGCCGAGCGGCAGCCAGGTGCCGACCGAGGTTGGAGCAGGGCCCCCTGGCGCGGTCGTGGTCCACTGGCCAACGACCTCGAGGTTCTGCTGCCCATAACGGATCAGGACGGCGAAGTTGGCCGTAACGAGTCGGCCGACCTCCTCCGCGACCGCGGCGAATACCTCGTCGGGCGGCGCTCCCCGGGCTACGAGCGTCGCCACCCGCCTTAGCGTCGCCTGCTCGTCGGCGATCCGGCTGAAGTCGGCGTACAGCTGGGCGTTGTCCAGGGATACGGCGAGCTGGCCCGCGATGAGCTGAACGGCGTCGAGCCGTCCGGCGGTGAACGCACCGCGGATGAGCCGGTTTTCCAGCAGCAGCACCGCCCGCAGCAGCCCCCGGCTGAGAATGGGCACGGCTAGCAGCGAGCAGCAGTCGACGTCGGTGAAGTACGGATCGCGGGCAAACCGGTCATCGGCGGTGGCGTCAGCCACGGTCAGCGGCTCGCGCGTCCGGCGCAGGAAGCGAAATACCGACATCGGGATCGCCCGTTCGCCGTCATCGTCGGCGCGGACGGCGGGGCCGTCGTTGCCCTGCGTCGGCCGCCAGCCCTGCCTTTCCTCGTCCCATAGGACCAGGCGTACCCCGGTGGCCCCGGTCATCGCGGCGAGCACCTCGGTGACCCGGGCGTGCAGCCGTTCAACGCTGGTCTCCGAGCTCAGCGCCTGCGAGGCGGACAGGATGCCGAGCAGGTCGACGGCGCCGGCGATGCCGGGGGCACTGTCCTGCGGCTGATCCGCGTTGACGCCGGCCGGCAATCGCAGCGCCGGGTAGGCCCAGTCCAGCTGCCTGACCTTCGCGGTGGCCCCCCAGGCCAGGTATTCCGCGCGGGCCTGCGCGAGCAGCTCGTAGCCGGTCTGCTCAAGACCGTGGGCGAGATGGAAACGGGCCGCTCGCTCGGTGATCAGTGCCCGGTGCCACGGTCGCTGACGGCTCGCGGCCTCGCGCCGGGCGGCGTCGAAGGCGAGCGCGGCGGCGCGGAAGTCGCCGTCAGTCCACGCCCGCTCCGCCTCGATGAGCCGCAGCAGGTGCAGGAAGTTGTCCGGCGCGTCGGCGGCCCGGGCGGCCAGCCACTGCGTGACCTCGTCCAGCTCGGCGAGCAGCGCCGCACGCTCGGCGCCGTCCGCGGCGCGCGCCTCCCAGGCCAGGCTCAGCCCGCGCAGCGGGTGGGCCATGGCGCTGTTGGCGTACCCGAAGGTGACCGTCAGCAGCGGCAGGGCCGCCGCGCTGTGCCTGGCCAGGTCGGCCTGATCGCCGAAGATGGCTGCGGCGATCGCACGCGTGAGGTAACCGTGAACGAGCGAGGCCGGGTTGCTCTCGTAGGCATCGGCCGGGGCCGCCTCGCCCGCGTTAGCGCCGTCCCGGCGTAGCACGTCGACCAGCCACAGGTAGCAGTGCAGCCACCGGTTGGCCTCCTCACTGCCGGTCCGGCGCACGAAGCTCAGCGCCGTGTTCAGCTGAGTCAGGCAGGCCTGCATGGTCGGCCCGCAGTCGAGCAGGCCCGTGATCGTCTGGTAGTACGTGTAGCTGGCGGAGGCCAGATCGCCCTGGGCACGCAGTGCCTCGCGCGCCTCCCGGCTGGTCTGGATGCCGAGTTCGACCGGTCCGAACCAGGGCTGCAGGAGTGCGACTACGAGGCGCGCGTTCGACGCGCCGGGCTTGTATTCGCGGGCTTCGCTCAGCGCTAGGACTCGCCGCGCCACCCGGTAGGCCGCAGCGTAGTCCCCCCGCCGCCAGATCGCGCTCGACGCGGCGGTGGCGGCCGGCCCGGCCAGGGTCACGTTGGCACCATGCTCGGCCCAGATCCGCAGGGCCTGCAGGCCTGCCCAGCCGTAGGCAGCCCGGTCGTCCACGAAGAACGCTACGGGCAGCAGCGCATCGAACAGCCGGCCTGCCGCGACCAGCCCCGGGTCAGTGACCTCAGGGCGCGCCGCGTCGTCGGCCTCGCCGGTGTGGTCCAGCCACCCGTACATGTAGTCGAGCTGACGGTCGACTTCGGCCAGCAGCCCATCCGCGGCTGGGACGGTGATACCGCACTCGCGCAGCGACGTGATGCCCAGATCGATCGCCTCGGCGGTGCGGCCCCGGTTGGTCAGGCTCCGCATCTGCACCGCCGTCACCTCGGGACGGTCAAGCACCGTGCTGGTCAGGGCGTCGATGACGGCGTAGTCCTGGTCAGCCTCATCCAGCCGTCCCAGGCTGAACAGGGCCGCGTGGCGGCGGGTGCGCAGACCGAGGAGTGTGGCGGTCTCGCCTTGGGCCGTCAGCGCGAGCGCCGCGGTGAGCAGCCGCTCCACGAGCCGGTGATCACCGATCATGGCCGCCTGCTCGGCGGCGCGCGCCAGCAGTCCCGCCGCCGTTCGCCGCTCAGCGGCGCCTCCGACCGCGTCCGTGACGCGCAGGTACTGCTCCGCCGCCACCGCGAACAACTCGGGCACTGCCGCCAGCCGGCGCGCCATGGCGAGCTGCAGGGCGCGCCGCCGCTCCAGCTCAATACCGGCCAGGACCGCCTCGCGGATACGGTCGTGGCGGAACCGCACCGCCTCGTGCGCCCTGGGCTCCAGCACCAACAGGCCATCCTCGACGGCCGGCGCCAGGGCATCGGCCATATCGTCGGCCGTCGTGCCGGTCGCGATCCGCAGCAGGCTCAGCTCGACCCGCCCGCCGAGGCAGGTCATCGCCTGCACCGTGGCCCTGGTCTGTTGCGGCATGGCCGCGAGACGAGCCTCTTGTAGCGCGGCGTCCTCGGACCTGTCCAGGCGGGCCCGCACGGCTTCCGCCTGCCACTGCCACCCAGCGGAGGTTGCGGTAAGCACGCCGTCACGGCGCAGTGCATTGAGCAGTTCCACGGTCTCGTACGGATTGCCTTGGGTACGGGGCTCGATCGCATCGGCCAGGCCCGCGGCGTCGGCCTGGCCCGCGTGCAACATCTCACCGATCATGGTGACCAGGCTTGCCTGGTTGAGGCCGGCCAGCTGGAGGTGCCGCACCGTCGGCTGGCCGCGCCACCGGGCCAGCGGGGTCGCGAGCGGATGTGCCGCGGCCACATCGCCGTGCCGGTACGCGCCCACGAGCAGGAGGCCTGCGGTCGTCTCCTCGCTCAGCAGCAGGTCCACGAAACCGAGTGGCGCACCCCCCGCCCACTGCAGGTCGTCGAGGAACATCAGCACGGGCCGTTCCTTCGAGGCGATCGACCGTAGCGCCCGCACGGACGCGAGCTGCACCCTGGCCTGAGCGGTCAGCGGATCCCCGGGATCTGGGGGCACCGGCAGCAGCGCCGCGAACTCGGGGATCACTGCGGTCAGCAGGCCAGCGTTTGGCCCGGCCGCCGCCAGGATCCCCATCCGCACCCTGGCCAGTTCGTTTTCCGGTTCGGCGAGCAGCAGCCGGCCAAGCGCACGGAAGGCCTGATGGACCGCGTCGAATTCCAGGTCCCGCCGGTACTGGTCGAACTTGCCGGTCACGAACCAGCCGCCGCTGCTAGCCACTATCGGCCGCAGCTCGTCCGCCAGCGCCGTCTTGCCTACGCCAGGCGCCCCGCTGATCAGCACGTCCGCGCACTGGCCAGCCAGCGACTCGGTGAACGCACTGTGCAGCTCCGCGACCTCCGCGTCGCGTCCCGCCAGCCGGGACGGCGGCAGCAGCCGGACCGGGACGTCATGCTCGCCGGCCCGCGGCATGCCCGCGCGCGGATCGGCGCGGGCATCCCGCAGCCGCTCCAGGTCATGCACCAGGCCATCCGCCGACTGATACCGGTTATCCGGCTCCTTTTCCAGCAGGTGCATGATGATCGCCGACAGCGGCTCCGGCACATCGGGGCCGGCCGCGGCCGGCGGCACCGGCAGCCGGGCCAGATGATCGTGCAGCAGCCGCGACGCGGGCCCGGCACCGAACGGCGGTTCGCCCGTGGCCAGCTCATAAAGCGTGGCGCCCAGCACATACAGGTCGGCGCGCTGGTCTACTGGCCGGCCTGTCCGGCCGGTCTGCTCGGGCGCCAGGTAGGCCAGCGTCCCCACGATCTCGCTGTGCTGGGTGAACTCAGGGCGGATTTCCGGCAGCGAAGTCGCGAGCGCGAAGTCCACCAGGCTGGGGGCACCGTCGGCGGAGAGCACGATGTTGGCCGGCGTGATGTCGCGGTGGATCACCTCCCGGCTGTGCATGGCCGCCACCGCTCGGGCCAGCGGCACTGCCAGCCGGATGAGGTCGTCCGCGGCCAGGGACTCGGCCAGTCCCGCCAGGCTCGTGTCCCCGGCGTCCGCCAGCACGACCGACCCCGGGTACCGCGGGCCCTCCGCCAGCTGGGCGACGCCCGGGACGCCGCGCAACCGGGCCAGCATCGCCGTCTCCTGCGCAAGCCGACGTGCCGCGTCCGGCCCTAGCGGCTCCTTACGGATGACTGTGCCACCAGCGAAGAACATCCGGGTAACCCGCGTGCGTCCGCTCTCGTGCACTATCCCGGTACGGACGGGCTCAGCTGGGCCCAGCGGCGCTTCAGCTCCCCCCATCCGGCACCTCCGCGCCCTACCGCACCGATTCCACACCTTGCCCGCGTTCCATACCTTGCCCGCGCCCGATCGATGGCACAAGGGGCATGGCACTAGAGACTAGGAGCCAGTCAGCCCGTCCCGAGGACCTGGCGGATGGCGACAGCCGACAGCTCGGCCTTGGCCAGGAAACCGGCGGTAGGGCTGTCCGCGATCAGGTCCGCGTAATCGTCCTCGGCGTGCGAGGAGATCATGATCAGCGCCGCTGGATGCCCGCCGCCGGCCAGCCGCCGGGCCGCCTCGAACCCGGACTCCCCGCCCAGGCGGATGTCGATCAGCACCACGTCCGGCCGCAGGGTCCGAACCCGCTCCAACGCCTCCGCGCCGCTGCCAGCTACCCCGGCCACGGTCATCCCGTCCCGCTCCAGCAGTGTCCGCGCCGCCTGGAGGAACCCCTCGTCGTCATCGACTATCACGCACCGTAGCTGCACCCGAATATTCTGCCAGCAGGCGGCTTCACTTTCATTGCAGCTAGCAGGAATCGCTACGTAAGTCCGCGTCCAGGAAGGCGAGCACGGCCAGAACCCGGCGGTGAACTTCGGCAGTCTCCGGCAATTGCAGCTTCCTCAAGATACTGCGCACATGCTTTTCGACCGTCCCCTCGGTCACCCATAGGGCCTGCCCTATGCCGGTATTCGACCGTCCCTCCGCCATCAGGGCGAGTACTTCCCGCTCCCTCGCGGTCAGCGCAACCAGCGGATCGCCATTCCGCCGCGCCGCCACCAGTTCCTGCACCAGCGCGGGGTCAACCGCCGACCCGCCGCGTTCCACCCGCTTCAGGGTGTCGACGAAATCAGCAATGTCGGTGACGCGGCTTTTGAGCAGATACCCGGTGCGCTGCCCGTTCGCGACCAGGTCAATCGCATGCTCGACTTCCACGTGCGCCGACAGCACCATCACCGCCGTCTGCGGGAAATCCCGCTTGATCACCCGGGCCGCCTCCAGACCCTCGGTCGAGAACTTCGGCGGCATCCGGATATCCACCAGCACGAGGTCCGGCCGCTCCCGGCCCACTAGTTCCATGAGCTCTGCGGCGTCGCCGGCCTGGCCGACGACCTCCAGCCCGGAGCGGTCCAGCAGGCTCGCCAGGCCTTCGCGCAGAAGGACATCATCGTCGGCCAGCACCACTCGCGGGCGGCTCGTGCTCACACCACGATTATCGGTCCCGAACCACGTACGGGCACAACGAGGAGCTCGCATCGTCGAACGATGAGCTGATCCTGGTGAGGCCCAGGCACTGTGCTGACAGCGCACGTAGCCGCATGGCGCCGGCCGCGGGATCTACCTGCTAGCCCTACCGCGATCTGGCCGCTGGCAGCAGCGACAGAAGGCCGGTCAGGGCCGCATCGTGGATGCGTACCTGCGGCAGCGACGGTACCGGAGGCAGGCCCGGACGTTCGGCCATGGGCGGCCGGCCGCCGTGCCCTGGCCGGGGTCAGGACCGCGCCAGAGGGCCGTGCTCTGGGGGTACCACCGCTCGCCTGACATCCCGCATCGCCGTGACGAAAGGACTTCTCCATGTCACATCACCTCGACACGCCGCTGGCGGCTCAGACCGGCCAGCTGTACCTCGACGACCTGTACGTGTTTCCCGGCGAGGGCAGCACGGTGTTCGTCATGGACGTCAACTCCAACGTCAACGGCCTGCACTCCGAGCCGGGCTTCCACCCCGAGGCGCGCTATGAGTTCAAGGTCCACTTCGACGGGGCCGACGTTGAGACCCTCACCTACCGGGTGTCCTATGGTGAGGGTGACGCCGACGGACGCCAGGCTCTGCGGCTCCACGTCCTGACCGGGGATCAGGCACGCGAGGACGACGCGGCCGGGGAACTCCTGCTCGAGGGCCGCACCGGGCAGACCGCCGCTGGAAACGGGATCCGGATCTGGGCCGGGCGGATCGCCGACTCCTTCTACATCGACCTGTCGCTGCTGGCCCTCATCAACGGCGCGGTGGCCGCGGGGACCGCACCCGACCTGTCCGGGTGGCGGCCGCAGGACGCCAAAAACAGCTTCGCCGGCAGCCTCGTCCATTCGATCGTGCTGGAGGTCCCGCACGCCCATCCGCAACTGCGGCCCGGCGCCCGCACCGGCGTGTGGGCCGCCACCAAGCTGGCCACCGACGCCGGTGGCTGGCGGCAGATCAACCGGGCCGGGCACCCGATGATGTGGCCGATCTTCTGGCCGAACGAC
>Ga0181521_10008945_pt1 | contig 10151 bp, 6 predicted proteins | sample PEATcosm2014_Bin_32_FD_119764 | JGI IMG/M metagenome (GOLD analysis project Ga0181521, IMG submission 119764) | Peatland microbial communities from MTU Mesocosm Facility, Houghton, MI, USA - PEATcosm2014_Bin02_60_metaG | ecosystem: Environmental > Terrestrial > Soil > Wetlands > Peat | place... | reverse complement strand
TGGCAGAACGCGTACGTCGAGCGCGTGATCGGCTTGATTCGCCGCGAGTGCTTGGATCACATCGTGATCTTCAACGAGCGCCATCTGCGCCGCGTCCTGTCCTCGTACGTCGACTATTACCGACGCACTCGCACTCATCTTTCGCTCGACAAGGATTGCCCCGACTCACGCCTGATCCAGCCTCGCAGGGTCGGAAGAGTCGTCGCCATCCCGCAGGTCGGCGGTCTGCATCACCGCTACGAACGTCTCGCCGCCTGATTCCTCCCGGATTCGTTCTCGCCGTTGGTAGCGTCGCGGCCCGTACGCTGTCGTCTGAGGACTCTGTATCGGAGGTTTTTCAATCTCGATCAGGGGTGAGCCGCTTGTGGTTCAGATCGCAGCCCGTCTCACTTAGGAGCGTCGATTCGATACCGATTCTCGCAGCCGCTCGAATTCCGCTTCAGATGGAATTTTCAGTAGGGACAGCATCGTCTGTTAGAAGAGCGTTTGCCAAAGACGTCGCCTTTTTGCGCGAGCGGACGGAGCGCGTCGGAGACGGACAGACTAGCGCGAATCTTGCGCGCGCGGCGGAAAGACTGGACGAGTTATATGCGAGGAGAAGAGCCGGGGCGGCCGCGAGGTAAAACTCGCGGCCGCCCGTTGTTTAGCTGCCTATACGATCAGAACGCCACTACGATATTCGGCGTAAAGGAACACTCGTCCATGGTAAATCTGACGGCCTTGTGCTCGGTCTTCTTGCCGACCTTGAGATAGACCTTGACTCGATAGTCGCCTAATTTGAGCTGGCGTGGATTGCTGACACCGCCAAATTCCGCTTGGAACTGGAACGAAGGGCATGGCGCCACGCCGTTTACCGTCTGCAAAGTCGCCTTCTTTATCGTCTGTATTGTATATTCGTCTCCTTCCGGCTGGTCCGGTCCATACGCGTTTTGCAGCGAGATTTTCTTCACCGTCGTCACCGGGACTCCGCCCAGAGTTACCAGCACGCGTACGCCGCGATCGACGGCCTCGCCGCAGAACGGCACCGGAGTGGTCATGGTGGCGCCCGTGATCGGATCGTTGACAAAAGTGAAGTTCACGTCACCCGTACTCGTGCGGGCGAGAGTAAATGGCTCGAAGACCACGTCCAGGTCGCCATCGCCAAGTTCATCGCCCGGCGCCAGCGTTACCGGCAGGCCCGGAAGTCCGGTCAGCGAATAGTCCAAGCCCAGAGGGTTTACGCTACTAGATTGGGTGAGAGTAACCGAGTTCATCGTCACCGGGCATGCGCCGCCGTCCGTGACCGGAACACCCAACCCCAGAGGGCACGCAGCTTCCTGCTGAATCACCGTCGGTGGGAAGGTGAGTCCCGCCGGGAACGTCAACTCCGCGGACCCCAACGGTGTGGTCGCAGTGAGAGGAATAACGACCACGGGGTTGATCGGGTCGTTGGTGGTGATCGTGAGAGTGCACGACTTTGGTCCTGCCGATGTCGGCGTGAAGTTGACGCCGATGTCGAGTTCCGAGTCCGGACTGATCGTCGCCGGGAACTCAAGCGGGTTCACCAGCGTGAAGTCGGGACAGGAGATAACCGCCGACGTTACGATGAGGTTGCAGGGGCCGGTGTTGTTGACTTTCAGCGTCTGCGGCGGAGCCTTTCCTCCGCAAACCTCAGTGCCGAAATTGCCGCTGCCGGTTACGAGGATTTTCCCATTTCCTTCTGTACCGCTGAGCGGAATAGTGACCACTGGATTGTCCGCGTTGCTAGTGATCGTAAGATTGCACGACTGTGGTCCTTGTGTTGTCGGCGAGAAGTTGACGCCGACGCCGAGACCCGAGTCCGGACTGATCGTCGCCGGGAACTCATTCGTCGGGTTCACCAGCGTGAAAGCCGGCAAACAGCCGGTGAGGACGGCCGACGCCACATTGACGTTGCAGGCGCCGGTGTTGTCGATTTGCAGCGTCTGGGTTACCCCCGTTCCACCGCTGCAAACCGAAGTGCCAAACACCCCGGAGCCGGTCCAAGTGATGTTCCCCTGCGGCGCAGTCCCCGTCACGCTCACGGGCATGTTGCCGGCCGGGTTGTTGGTGCTGTCCACCGTGATGGTGCCGGATTTCGCCCCGGTGCTCAGCGGCTCGAACACTACCGGCACCGCCAGCGAATTTCCGGCCTGCACTGACAGCGGATAGACCAACGTGCTCGGTGCCAGGAAGTCCGCATCCGAAGAGGTGATGCCGCTGATCAGCAGCGGGCACGTCCCGCTGTTCGCGATCGTCAGGTTGAGGTCGGCCAACGCACCAACGCAGACGTTGCCGAAGGCGCCGCCGCTGGCGATCACCGTGCTGCCCTTAGGCTGCCCCACCGTCGCCGTGTAGGTTACGTCCTGGCTCGGATTGACCACGCTGTTGCTGACGATCTGGAAGGTCGCCGTCTCGGTTATCCCTTCATTCGCCAGCGTCGGTGTGTACTGAATCGTGAAATCAACCTCAGCGTTCGGACTGATCGTCACCGGAAAGCCCGGCCCGCTAATCGTGAAATCGGTGTTCGGCGGAACCAGCTGATTGATGCTCGTAATGGTTAAGTCCGAAGTCCCCACGTTGAACAACTGCAACAGTTCGGTTGGCGTCTGCCCCGGGCAAAGCGTGCCGAAGTTGAAAGTGCTGTTGGTCGTCAGCAGTGGCCCCGTCGGCGGTGCTAACTCAAAGACGCTGCGGCCGAAGGTGCCCGCCCGCAGCAGTTCCGGCGTCACGGTGGTGTCGAGCGCCAGCGATACCACGTCCACCGTCGGCATACCCACCCCGAGCACCTGCCAGGTCGCGCCCATGTCGGCCGTCTGCAGAACACCTGCGTCGTTGCCGACGATAATAGTGTGCGGAGTGGTGGTAGGATCGATCACTACCGCATTCGTCGGGAGGTTAACCAACGCAGCGCTGAGATCCGTCCACGTGGTCCCACTGTCGTTGGTTATAAAGACGTGACTGCCGAACCCAGGGTACGTCACGACCACCGTTTTGGTGTTGGTCGGATCGATCGCAACGCCTGTGACACCCTGCCCAGCCACCTGCGACGGGATGGCGGTCCAGGTCGCCGACGAGCCCAGAAGAGCGTTGGTAGTAAATGCGAGCGTCCCGTCGTTAAGTCCCAGCCAGATCGTGTTCGAATCGATCTTAACGGTTGCTATCGCGTTAACTTGAGCGGGAAAGCCTTGCATCAGCGCGTAGGTGACACCGCCGTCGGTGCTGTTCCACAGACCGAAGGATGCAGGGGCACCGAAGTTGACGCATGAAGTGAGAGGGGTACTGTTAAATGAGATCATCGAGATGTATGCGTTGCTGCCATTGTTCGGATCGAATGCGTCGATCTGACCAAAGGCGAATACGGGCATTCCATCGGTATGCCCAGGGCCGTCCACGAGGCCGCCGGCGCCAGTCCAGGAGTTGCCGCCGTTGGTTGTGTACTTTGGACAGCCGTCGGCCGCACCGATTACGTGCAGCGGATTACTTGTGTCGACCGCCGCTGCCACACCGTCGCCTGCATCATTGCCCATATGCCAGGTAGTTGGAGTGTCACCCGCCCGGAAGCCGGCTGTGCCGGTATCTTGCATTCCACCGTAGCTATACTTGTTGTTCGCGGGACTTCCGCGGCCGATATCGATCGCGCGGAACAGGGTCGTCGCAAGCGAGGTCCCCGCTGCACTGCCGTTGATATTGCTCCAGGTGCCGCCACCATCCGAGGTCGTCGCGATACCGCCGTCAGTGCCGACGAACAATGGTGTGTTGCCGGACGCCGGCGGGGTGGGACTGAACGTCAAGGCATGCCAGTCGTTGTGTACCTGGAGGCTGCTTCCGGGTGAGTCCGCGAGCGCAAAGCTTGCACCGCCGTTGGTCGACACAAACAGGTTTATGAAGCCTTGATAGACGATGCTCGCATTGTTGGGCTCGACTGCCATCGGCTGGGCGTAAGCTATATTGCCGAATTGGCCTGCCGGGATTCCGGTGGCCGCGGCCTGCGCCCAATTGGCGCCGGAGTCAGTTGAGACGAAGAGCCCCCAGGCCGCGCCAACCCCGCTGGTATTCGCAACGCCTGCGTAGATCGTATTGTCGTTAGGTTTGGTGGATTGCGCAAACGTAATGAAGCCCGGCGTGAAGTTGGCGACACTCAGTGGCGACCCATTACTCGCCGTCCATAGGTTCGGCCCCCAAGTATTCCCGCCGTCTCCCGAAACGAAAAGTCCCGTACTGTTGACAGCCGCTATTACCTGGTCGGCCACCGTGGTATCGAGATGGAGATCGTCAATCTGGCCGCTGAGTGTCTTAGTGAACGCCCCGCCGGCGTTTGAAGAAAAGTACACGCCATTATTGGTAAACGAGCCATCGCCCTGAAAGCCGGGGTTGGTCCCGACCGCCAGGGTGTTCGCCGCACCAGATGCCATCCGCGCGATCCCTTTTCCCGTCAGCGCCCCCGAGCCGGCCGAAAGGGTCCAGTGCAAGCCGCCGTCGGTCGATACGTACACTCCGACCCCTAGGAAAAACCCTTGCTGCCCGTTGTTGCCAGTGCCTGCGTAAACCACCGAAGGGTTGCCGGCATCGAGGGTTACCGCGCCCATTGAGAGTGAGGTCAGGGCATCGGTCGTGGTTTTCCACGTCGTACCGCCATCGGTCGATTCCCAAATGCCACCAGCTTCTGTGGCGGTGAAAATCGTCTGATTGCTGGAGCGAGGATCGATCGCGATATCCTGAATCTCGCCCGAGTTAGGGCCGACGCCCATCACGTTCTGATCGCCGTCAACCTCTTCTGGCGCTGGCCCAATCTGTGTCCATTGCACCCCGACCAGGCCGCCCGCGTGCGAAATTGCCAGGAATGCTGCCGTCCCGGCCATCAGCACCACCGCTACGAATGTTACTGCAACAAGAATTTGTCGACGCACTGTCTTATCCTCCACGATATCGACGGGACCACGCCCTTCCCCCCGGAAGAGACTACGAGCACCGGGCTCACCGGCTACTTATCGGCCGTGGGCGAGGACTTCTTGGCGCTGTCGGACGATGGATGTGGATGCCAGCCGACGTAGGGCGCGACCTGCATCTTCTTCTGCTGCTCAACGCCTGCGCGCCACAGATCGGGCCGCGGGTTGCCAGAAGCGTCCGAATGCTCGCGCAGGAACTCCTGCTGCTGCATTTGACGCATATGGACCTTGGCCGAACCCTCTACGCTCTTGTCCACCGACGAATCTTGTCCCCCGGCCGACGAAGGATCAGCAAACGCGCGCGATCCGGAGCACACGACTGCTCCGGTCACACCCACCATCGTGGCAAGCGCCACGCCCAACGACACCGTAACCGCAGTTCTTGGCCGACGCATCTGTTTTCCTCCTCCCGCTGAAACTCACTCGACAATACTGTCTTCTGGCGCCATTAGTCGAAGCCGATCCGCATCATTTCCGTCCACGGCCAGCACTGTCGGGAACTCTTTGCATTTCAGAATCCCTTATAGGTTAAGATCAGCACGGACGCAGGGAATCTAGCCGAGAAGCCGCTCGTGCGTCAAGTTAGCCAGTTATTTTATATTAATTTTATTAATATCAATTTTATTAATAGTGAGTCATTGGTGGGGACTGGTTCAGTGTCGGTGAAGGGGGGATGAACTATTCAGCCTGCTGTGCCTGCCAAAAACTCCGAAAGCGGCGAAAAGTCCGGGCTTTTGAGATTCACCATCATGAGGTCGCCGGGATAGGTAGTTCCAAAGGACCCGCTAGCCAGCGAGACAAGAGGAGATTATGTTTGTGTTGACTCCAAGGCCATAATAAAGTGAAAAATGACGTGACAGGCCGGAAGTTAAGTCGTGCGAAAATTGTCCCGCGGCTGCCAAATTATCGCGGTCCAAGGTTTGCCCGTAAGCTGCCCTTGAGACTGCGCGGAGCGCAGATAGTTCAATTCGGTACGGTAGATGCTGACTTAGAGGGTGGTGGTCTAGCGATCGATTATCGCTTGACCGATAAGGTCAAGCGCGTTATTTTCTCATTCAATGAACTAGGCATGTGGGTAAGTTATTTAGGTGATGTTCCTAGAAGACCTTCCAATCGGGATGTAGCCTCAAAATAAGATTTCTTGTGCCCTCCCAAATGTCGTTTGCAAGCCAAGTCTGACTGTGTTTGTCTCGATAAAAATATCGAATCTTTATGAACGCATCTTTACTTTGACCAAGGCACTTCTCAAAAGTGAGCGGTGGAGACGATCTGCCTGCGCGTCGGCTTATTTCCACATGCATTGGGTCTCTGAGGGCAGCGCGCGCTTCAAAGTGAAGCCGTACCTCGTTTTGCTGGCTTTGGGTCAACATCCCAAAGAGTACTTGGGTATTGTGATGTTCAGGGGGGTCAACTTTTCTCTCAATGATTAGCGATTTGAGATACAGTTCAAAACTGATAGATGCGCAAACTATCGCGGGCGGAAGGAGTTGTTGTTGCTGCGGTCTTACTAAGACCTGACTTCCACGTCGAAACGATTCCCCAGAAGCGAATACCTCCTTCGGATCGTCTTTTTCCGCAGTGGTCTTAGCTGTGCGCGGGTTCTTTGCCACGCTTCGCTTTGGACGCAGAGCCAGGTCGCAGCAGCGGCTTGATCACTGTCTTCAATTTCTCCAAATCGACGTGCCGGAGTTCTTCGCGCAACCGCTCGTCTTCTTCTTTCGTTTGCTCGCTGACCATGCCGCGAGTTTAGCACGGGTTTGGCGAAGCGGGAATCGCTACACTGTTTGAAGCAGTTTCCGAAACAATGCGGGATCGTTGCGCCCGTTGAATCGGAAGGCAAATTCATTGACGTAAAGCGGCAGATATTCGCGGGTGACATGGTGGAAGCTGCCCATGATGCCGCGTTTGAGCAGGCTCCAGAACGATTCAATCGTCTGCGTGTGAACGGAGCCGGTTACATACTGATGCTCGGTATGATTGACCGTTTTGTGGACGAAACCATGCGCGCCAAGATGGCGATAGCCAGCGTGTTCATCGGTCACGACCATTTTGGCTTTGGTGGATACCGCTTCTTTGACGAAATCTTCCATCGTCGTGAATCCCATTTCATCGACGGCTTTGGCGACGAGATTACCCTTGCGCGAAATCGCGCCGATCACGCCAATCTTGCCGTAAGCGATGCCCGTTCCCGGGTAACGCCGATATTTTGATTTCTTGTTCCAATGGCGATTCGCGTCTTTGCCGCCGATATACGTTTCGTCAATTTCAACTTCGCCCTCAAGCTGATCGATTCCGCCGCGCATCGCGCAACGGAGCCGATGGCACATGAACCAGCTTGTCCGGTAGTCGGAGCCGGAATCTTCACCGAACACGGTACGATGAATCTGAAGCGCGCTGATTCCCTTCTTGCTGGTCAGCATCAAGTAGGCAACGCGAAACCAAATATCGAGCGGAATCTTCGTGTCCTGAAAGATCGTCTTCGTGATCACGGAGAACCGATACCCGCCGTTTTTGCTGCAAGTGACCGGCTTGCCCTCGGTGTCCATCGTGATCTTTCCGCTCTTGCAGACCCAGTGAAATGGCTTCGCCTTGAGCGTAATCACGCGCGCATTGCCGCATCGCGGGCCGATCGGACCATCAGGCCACCGGCATTCGGCCAGCAGCTTCTTACACGCATCTTCGTTAGGAAAGTCAGCCTCAAAGGCTTTCAACGTCTTCATGCCCTAATATCTACGCTTTTTTACGATTGGAGTCAATAGCAACATAATCCCCAGACAAGATCGGCGAATCTTTGACGAATCGATCCGATTTGTCGCTTCTCAAAACTTGGTTTGCGCCGCGGCAGCGGTCCGTCGGAACCGTTCGCCACGCCCTCAGGCTATGTGAGATCGTCTAGATTTGCGAAGGAATTCGGGCGGGACCAAGTTTTGAGAAGCGACAACCGAAGATCGGCTTTGCGGCGGTGAAGAATTATCGCCGTGCCCCAGCTGAAAGCGAAAGCAAAAATGACATAGACTATGTTGAAGATCATCTCGTTCGGCGAAGCCGGCGGTGGATTCCTCGCGGAAAAAAGCACCAGGTTGAGCGTGACGTAGATTGCATATGCATAGCCGAGGTACATCGCATAGCGGCGCATCCGCCAGATCCCGGTCGCATAAATCAACAGAACAATTCCCAGCAGCGGCCCAAGGATCGCATCCGGTGTGCCGCTCAGCCGTTGGCCAAAAAAAACCAAGCCCGTGGTCGGACCCTCGAGATGAAGCGGCTTCAGGATGTCGGTTGATGCGAGAATTGTGAACAGGACCGCCAAGGTTGTCAGCATTCCGCCACGCCTGGAATCAGCCATCGCATGACCCTCCGCGAGTATCGATCTAATATCTTCCAACCGGCAGCGATAGCCCCCGCCAACCAGGTACGGACTCCAGCACAGATGCTTCTTGTTCGGGCCGAATCGTTGTTGTACTTAGTCAAAACCTAAAGCCGGACGTATTGATGATGCAGCCCGCCAAGGATTGGAATCGCCGATTCCGTGCGCCCAATGGCGGATGTTGTCGCGCGTGGCCTCGTGACACCATGGCTCCAGCGTATCTTCAATCGGCACGCCGATCAGTTGGCGCAAGTCGGCGAGGCCTTTGTCCGTGATCTGCGAGAATCGTTGCTGCTTTACTTGGTCCGGCATGAAGAGCTGACTCCTCCTATTATGCTGGATCGGTCCGCGACGGTGGCCGGCTTGCTTCTGTGCCTCACAGCTCCTGCTTGAATTTGTGCGAGGCGACGCCGCGCGCAAAATCGAACTTGCGCCCCTCCTTAAACTCGCGCAGGATGCGCCGCGACACCACCATCCGATGGACCTCGTCGGGACCGTCGTAGATCCGCGCAAAGCGCGCGTGACGGTACATACGCTCCAGCGGCGTGTCGCCCGACACCCCGAGCGCGCCGTGCACCTGAATGGCGCGGTCGATTACGTCGTGCAGCACCTTGGCGCCCCAGAACTTGATTAGCGAGATCTCGACGCGCGCCTCGTCGCCCCGATCGATCTTGCGCGCCGCATCCAGCGTGAGCAGCCGCGCCGCCTGGATCTCGGCGGCCGAGTCGGCGATCCAGTTCTGGATGGTTTGCTTGTCGGCGAGCGGCCCGCCGAAGGCGTGGCGGCTAATCGCCCGCTCGCACATCAGCTCGAAGGCGCGCTGCGCCTGCCCGAGCCATCGCATGCAATGGTAGATGCGCCCCGGGCCGAGCCGCTTCTGCGCGATCTTGAAGGCCTGGCCGCGCGGGCCGAGCAGATTGGTCAGCGGGACGCGCACGTCATTGTAGCGGACCTCGCAATGCCCGCCGGAAATCTCGCCCATCACCGGCACCACGCGCACGATCTCGAAGCCTGGGGTGTCGGTCGGCACCACGATCATGCTGAAGCGCTCGTAAGGCGGCGCGTCGGGATCGGTGACGGTCATCACCGTGGCGAACGAAGCGCGATTGGCGCCGCTAGTGAACCACTTGTGACCGTTGATTACCCACTCATCCCCATCTTGCACCGCGCGGGTGCGAAGCCCGGTCGGGTCGGCGCCTGAGACCTCCGGCTCGGTCATCGAATAGCAGGGGTAGACGTCGCCGTTGACCAGCGGCAGAAGCCACCGCTTCTTTTGCTCGGGACTGCCGTACAGGTTGAGCATCGTGGCGTCCTGCGCGGAATGAGTGCCCAGCCCGACAATCGCGTACTCGCTTCGCCCGACGATCTCGTTGACGAACACGTAGGGCATGAAGCCCAGGCCGCCGCCGCCGATTTCCTTGGGCAATCCGAGCGCCCACAGCCCCCGCTCCTTGGCCTTCTGCTGGATGGACTGCATCAGGTACCACGCTTCGGCCTGCTCGATGGATTGCTCCACCGACCAAGCCTCGTCGCCGCCGCGGCTGAGCGCCTTTTCGTTGGGATAAATAAACTCGGTGATGAAATCCTCGACGCGCTTGCGGATGTCCTGTATTTCAGGGCTCGATTCCAAATCGCTCGACATGGCGGCACTCCTTTTAATTAAAATGGAAATTGTGGTTTAGTTGTTCCGGGCCCGTCCCGATTTCGCGACGGGCGATCGCGGCATCATGGCGTACAGCGAGCGATCGCCCTCGCTCCCCTCAATGCACCTCGACGCCCCCGCAGATATTCAGCGCCTGCCCCGTCATGTATCCGCCGTCTTCCGACGCGAGAAACGC
>Ga0181521_10008944_pt1 | contig 10151 bp, 10 predicted proteins | sample PEATcosm2014_Bin_32_FD_119764 | JGI IMG/M metagenome (GOLD analysis project Ga0181521, IMG submission 119764) | Peatland microbial communities from MTU Mesocosm Facility, Houghton, MI, USA - PEATcosm2014_Bin02_60_metaG | ecosystem: Environmental > Terrestrial > Soil > Wetlands > Peat | place... | reverse complement strand
CAGCCAGTGCAGGTCATCTCGTTCCGATTGGCTCATCGCGATTCGTTCCATCCTTCAACCTTGCGGTTGTCAAGAGGAACTTTCTACTTGGCTCAAAGCGGAACTTTCTATTTGGCCGCGACAAGGAGCAGCCGTGGGAAGTCGTCGAGCCAGGCTCTGTGGTACACTACTGACTTATGGTAAGCGTCACCCTCGCGCGGCATCATCATCACCACTCCACGCGATGGGCGCTGCAATAGTTTCCACCACAAAATGGAAAGGACGCCCGCCGCGAAACCGGCGGGCTTTTTTTGTTTTACGATGATTCTCGATTTCGAAAAATCCGGCGGGCTCGTCACCGCCGTCATCCAGGACCACTCGAGCGGCCGCGTGCTGATGGTGGGCTTCATGAATGAGGAGGCCTTTCGCAAGACCGTGGAAAGCGGGTTCGCGACCTTCTGGAGCCGCTCGCGGCAGAAGCTCTGGCTGAAGGGCGAAAGCTCGGGCCACCGGCTGCTGGTGAAGGAGATCTCGACCGACTGCGACCGCGATGCGGTGCTGGTGAAAGTGGAAGCGCAAGGTCCCGGCGTCTGCCACGAAGGCTACGAAAGCTGCTTCTTCCGGCGCCTGGATTCCGGCGAATGGAAAGTGGCGGACCAGCGGACTTACGATCCCAAAGCGGTCTACGGAGGTAAGCCGTGAAGCTGAAACTGGGCATCCCCAAAGGCAGCCTGGAGAACGCCACGGTGGATCTGTTCCGGCGCGCCGGGTATGTCATCACCACCAGCAGCCGGTCGTACTTTCCCGGCATCGACGATCCGGAAATCGAGTGCATGCTGATCCGCGCGCAGGAAATGGCGCGCTACGTGGAGGACGGCATTCTCGACGCCGGCCTGACCGGCCGCGATTGGATCGAAGAGAACGGCGCGCAGGTGGTCGCGGTGGCGGACCTGATCTACGCCAAGCAGAGCTTCGGCAAAGTGCGTTGGGTGCTGGCCGTGCCGGAGGCTTCCCCGTTCCGCAGCGCGAAGGATCTGGAAGGCAAAATCATCGCAACCGAGCTGGTCGAGACCACGCGGCGCTACCTGGCCGGGCACGGCGTGACGGCGAAAGTGGAATTCAGTTGGGGCGCCACTGAGGTGAAGCCGCCGGTGCTGGCCGATGCCATCGTCGAGGTCACGGAAACCGGCTCGTCGCTGCGCGCCAACAAGCTCAAGATCATCGACACGGTGATGGAATCGAACACGCAGTTGATCGCCAACCGCGATTCGTGGCAGGACCCGGCCAAGCGGCGCAAGCTGGAAGACATGACGATGCTGCTCCAGGGCGCCATCAACGCGCTGGGCAAAGTGGGGCTGATGCTCAACGTGCACAGGGACAACTTGCAGGCCGTGTTGGCGGTGCTGCCGGCGCTGAAGCGGCCCACCATTTCACAATTGAGCGACGAGGAATGGCTGGCGGTGAACACCATCCTCGATGAATCGACGGTGCGCGATATCATTCCGCGGCTCAAGCAGGCGGGCGGGCAGGGAATCGTGGAATACCCGCTCAACAAGATCGTCCTGTGATCCGGATTATCAAGAGCGAAGATTCGGGCGCGCTGCTGCGACGGCGCGCGGCGCGCATGGAGGCGGCCGAGGCCGTGGTGCGCCCCATCCTCGAAGACGTCCGCCGGCGCGGCGACCGGGCGCTTCTGGAATACGCCCGCCGGTTTGACGGATTCACGCGGCGCACCGTCCGCGTTTCCGAAGAGGACCTGGCGGCGGCGCGGCGGCGGCTGAGCCCGCAGTTCCGCGGCGCAGTGCGGACCGCTGCCGCCAACATTCGGGATTTCGCGCGGCGGCAGATGCCGCGGACCTGGATGCGCCAATCGGGTGGCGTGCGGGTGGGACAGGTGGTGCGTCCGCTCGGCACGGTGGCCGCTTATGTTCCGGCCGGACGCTATCCGTTGCCTTCCACCATTTTGATGACGGCCGTGCCGGCGCAGGTGGCGGGGGTCGCCAACATCTGCGTGGCCTCGCCAAAGCAAGTGGACCAGGTGTGGGGAACGGCGGCGATGCTGGGCCTCACGCGCGTCTTTGAAATGGGCGGCGCGCAAGCCATCGCGGCATTTACATTCGGCACCCGCACCGTGCCCAAGGCCGACCGCATCGTGGGGCCGGGCAACATCTACGTGGCAGCGGCGAAAAAGCTGTTGGCCGGAGAAGTGGGTATCGACTTCGTGGCCGGGCCGACGGAGATTCTCATCATCGCGGCCGATGGCGATCCACGCTATCTGGCCGCCGACATGCTGGCGCAGGCGGAACACGACGTGGACGCTTCGGCGGTGCTGCTGACCACTTCGCGGCGGCTGGCCGCGGCGGTGGCGAAAGAGGTGGACCGGCAGCTTCTCACGCTGCCGACCGCAGCCGCGGCGGCGCAATCGATCGCGCGCAATTCGGCCATCGTGCTGGTGCGATCGCTAGAGGAAGCGGTGGAAATATCCAATCGCTTCGCGCCGGAACATTTGAACATACCCGATGCGCGGCTGCTGCCGCAGATCGAACATGCCGGCAGCGTCTTCGTAGGGCCGTTCAGCCCCGAAGCGGCGGGCGATTACGCTTCGGGGCCGAATCACGTGCTGCCCACCGGTGGAGCGGCGCGTATCCGCGGCGGCCTGGCGGTGACGGATTTCGTCAAGGTGATTTCGGTGCAGCAGTTGAACGCGGCGGGCCTGGCGCGGCTGGCGCCGTCGATCGTCACCCTGGCGCGAGCCGAAGGGCTCGAGGCCCACGCCCGATCGGTGGAGGTGCGGACCCGTGCCCGGTAGACCGCCCAAGCTGCCGCGAGGCGCCATCCAGCCGCGGCCGGCCGTGCTCGCCATGGCGCCCTATTCGCCGCCCACCGCGGGCCGCGCCGGCAAGCTGCGCCTCGACTTCAACGAAAACACGGTGGGCTGCTCGCCGCGCGTGATCGAGGCACTCGCCCAAGCGCTCGATGCGGCGACGCTGGCTGTGTATCCGGAGTACGGCGAAGCCAAGCAGACAATTGCAAGTTATTTCGCCGTGCGGCCGGAGCAGTTCGTTTTCACCAACGGCACCGATGAGGCGATCCAGGTTTTCATCAACACTTACGTTGACGACCATCAGGAAGTGCTGCTGCTGAAGCCGGCTTACGCCATGTACCGCTTCTACGCGGAAGTGGCGGGCGCGCGGATTCGCGAAGTGGAATACGCCCCGCCGGGGATGGAGTTTCCGCTCGAGACGCTGATCGAGGCGATCACGCCGGACACGCGCGCCATCCTGCTGGCCAATCCCAACAACCCCACTGGCACCGGCGTTTCCCTGTTGGGGATCGAGCGCATCCTGCACCGCGCGCGCAAGGCCGTGGTGCTGGTGGATGAAGCGTATTACGAGTTCAGCGGCGTGACGGCGCTCGGCGAAATCGAGCGCGTGCCGAACCTCTTCGTCAGCCGCACGTTTTCGAAAGTGTTCGGCATGGCGGGCATGCGGCTGGGCTGCCTGTTTTCGCACGAGGCCAACATTCGCTTCCTGCACAAGGCGCAATCGCCGTACAGCGTAAACTCGCTGGCGGTGCTGGCGGCGCGGGCCGCGGTGGCGGACGCGGACTACATCCGGACTTACGTGGCCGAAGTGCTGGCCGCGCGCGAACTGTTGTGCTACGGCCTCGAGAAGTTGGGCATCCGCTACATCCCCAGCTCGGCGAATTTCGTTTTGGGGCATTTCGGCGCGCGCGCGCTGGAGGTGCGCGACGCACTGGGCGCGCAGGCCATCCTGGTGCGCGACCGTGGCTATGAAGCGCCCGGCTGCGTCCGCATCACGGTGGGCACGCGCGAACAGACGCGGCGCTTGCTCGAAGCGCTCGAGAAGATCTGGCAACGATGAGCCAACCCATACTGGTTTTCGACATGGACGGCGTGCTGGTGGATGTCACGGAATCCTACCGCGAAACCATCGCGCAGACGGTGGAGCATTTCACCGGCCGCCGGCTCACGCCCGCCGAAATCCAGCAGTTCAAGAATCGGGGCGGTTGGAACGACGACTGGAAATTGTCGCACCACATCGTCACCGAAGCCGGCGTCGATGCGCCGTTTGAAGAAGTGAAGGCGCACTTCCAGCGAGTTTTCCATGGCAATGGCACCGATGGTCTGATGCTGCGCGAGCAGTGGGTGGCGCGGCCGGGGACGCTCGAAAAGCTCAACCGGCAATTTCGTTTTGCGCTCTTCACGGGGCGGCCGAAATGGGAAGCCGAGTTGACCTTGCAGAGATTCGCGCCGGAGCTCGAATTCTCGCCCATCGTCGGCATGGACGAAGTGCGGCGGCACAAACCGGATCCGGAGGGCTTGCTGCAAATACTCGAGGGCAACCCCGGCGCGAAGGTTTACTACGTGGGCGACACGGTGGATGACGCACGCTGCGCGCGCGCGGCCGGCGCGCCGTTCATCGGGATTGCGCTGCCCGCCAACCCGCTCTACATCGACCTGGTATTTCTGTTTCAGGAGCAGGGCGCTTACGCCATTGTCGATGACATCAACGATCTCGAAGAGGTATTCGCGACATGAGGCAGGCCGCTATTCGCCGCGACACCAAGGAGACGCGCATCGCCGGCCGGTTGAAGATCGAGGGCCGCGGCCGCTATGAGATATCCACCGGCATTCGCTTTCTCGATCACATGCTGGAACTCTTCGCCAAACACGGCGGCTTCGATTTGGAGCTGCGCGCCGAGGGCGACCTGGATGTCGACCAGCACCACACGGTGGAAGACGTCGGGATCGTGCTCGGCCAGCTTTTCGCGCAGGCGCTGGGCGACCGCAGAGGCATCAATCGCGCCGGGTACTTTGTGCTGCCGATGGATGAAACGCTGGCGGTGGCGGCGGTGGATCTGGGCGGCCGGCCGGCGCTGGTCTACAAAGACCTGGTGCGGGTGCGGCTGGTGGGCGATCTGCAGACCGAATTGCTGGAAGATTTTTTCGGCGGCTTCGTGAATCACGCAGGCGCGAACCTGCACGCCAAAGTGATGTATGGCCGGTCGAACCATCACAAGGTCGAGGCGATTTTCAAATGCTGGGCCAGGGCGATGCAGTACGCCTGCTCCAAAGACGCGCGATTGAAGGGCCAGTTGCCCTCGACTAAGGGGTTGCTATGAAGCTTCCGTGGCCGTGGCGCGCGCAGTCTTGGTGGGACAGACCATCGGTTTGCGTGGTCTGTCATCCTTCGCTACGGCTCGACGCATTGACAGACGACACTAACCGATCGTCTGTCCCACCTCGCGGCGCCACGGAGTTTTCATGATCACGATTTTCGATTATGGGGCCGGCAATTTGCGGTCGGTCGAGAACACGCTGGCGGAGCTCGGCTGCGCCTACGCGCTGGTGCGGGACAGCGCGGGGCTGCGGCGGGCCGACAAAATCCTGCTTCCCGGCGTGGGCCATTTTGGCCAGATGATGCGGGCGCTCGACGAGCTGGATGTGCGCGCGGAACTGGTGGAGCGCATCCGCGCCGGCGTGCCGTTCCTGGGGATCTGTCTCGGTTTGCAGGCGCTGTTTGAAACCAGCGAAGAAGCCCCGGCGGCGCGCGGCCTGGGACTGTTTCCGGGCGTTGTGCGCCGCTTCTCTTGTGACGCGCGCGTGCCGCACATGGGCTGGAATGAGCTGGAAGTGAAACCCGGTTCGAAGCTGGTGCGGGATTTGCCCGGCCGGCCGTTCGTCTACTTCGCGCACAGCTACTACGTGCCGGTGGATGCCCGCGCCGCGGCGATCTGCACTTACGCCGTCCCGTACACGGCGGCGCTCGAAGCGGACAATGTATTCGGTGTGCAATTCCATCCCGAGAAATCCGGGCCGGTGGGATTGAAGATTGTGCGGAATTTTGTGGAGATGTAAGTAAAGGCCGCTCGCTGTAGTGCCGTGGCCGCGTGAGAGTGTTGTTTGTGGGGCAGGATGTTATCCTGCGCGGTGGTTGCCAACCACCGCGCGGGCCGATTGCCAATCGGCCCGCAGCTTGCCAAGCTGCTCCACAAGGGACAAGCATATTTGCGGCCGCAAACCCAGGGCGAGTAGCGTGGATTATTCATGCTGGCGAAACGGATCATTCCCTGTCTCGACGTCACCGGTGGCCGCGTGGTCAAGGGCGTCAATTTCGTAAACCTGCGCGACGCGGGCGACCCGGTGGAGCTTGCCGAGAGGTATAACTGCGACGGCGCCGACGAACTGGTGTTTCTCGATATCACGGCATCCAGCGACGCCCGCGAAATCATGGCCGGCGTGGTCGAGCGCACCGCCCGGAAGGTGTTTATCCCGCTGGCGGTGGGCGGCGGCATCCGCTCGGTGGCGGATGCGCGCGGCATTCTCATGGCTGGCGCCGACAAGGTCTCCGTCAACACGGCTGCGGTGCGGCGGCCCGAGCTGATCACCGAATTGAGCCGGGAATTCGGCGCGCAGGCGGTGGTGCTGGCGATCGACGCCCGCCGCCACGCGCCCGGACTGTGGCACGTCTTCACGCGCGGCGGCCGCGACGATGAGGGCATCGACGCCATCGAATGGGCGGCGCGGGGCGAAGCCCTGGGCGCCGGCGAAATCCTGCTCACTTCCATGGATACCGACGGCGTGCAGGACGGTTTCGATTGCCCGTTGACCCGCGCGGTTTCCTCCGCCACCCGAATCCCCATCATCGCTTCCGGCGGCGCCGGCAAGCCGGAGCATTTCGTGCGCGTGTTGACCGAGGGCTGCGCCGACGCGGCGCTGGCGGCCTCCATCTTCCATTACGGAACGTACACCGTGAACCAGTTGAAGGAGGAACTCGACCGGCACGGCATTCCGATGAGGATGAGCGGATGATTTTCCCTTGCATCGATCTGATGGGCGGCAAAGTGGTGCAACTGGTGCAGGGCCGCGAGAAGGCGCTCGAAGCCGATTCGCCGGAAGAGATGCTGCGCCGGTTCGCCGCGTTTCCCCAGATCCAGGTAATCGATCTGGACGCCGCCATGGGCCGCGGCTCCAATCGCGACCTGGTCCGCCTGCTGGCCGCGCGGGCGGTCACGCGCGTGGGCGGCGGCGTGCGCACCGTCGAGCGCGCGCGGGCCCTCGTCGAACAGGGCGCGCACAAAGTGATTGTGGGCACCGCGGCCTTCACTCCGCAGGGAATCGACGAGGCGTTCCTCAGCGAACTCGGCCGCGTCATCGGCCGCGAACGGCTGCTGATCGCCGTGGATTCGAAGGGCGGCCGCATCGTGGTCAAAGGCTGGCAGGAGGCCACCGAGTTCACCGCCGAGCGGATGCTGGGCCTGCTCGAGCCTTACTGCGGCGGCTTCCTGGCCACCTGGGTGGATCGGGAAGGCATGATGCAGGGCACCGACCTCGCCTGGTTTCGCCGCCTGCGCGCAGCCACTACGCTCGAACTCACCGCCGCCGGCGGCATCACCACTTTGGACGAAGTGCGCGCCCTGCTCGATATGAACGTAAACGCGGCGCTCGGCATGGCCATCTACACCGGCCGCTTGAGTCTGGAAGAACTGGCCAAGCTGATTGCGTAGTCGCGACGCCGTTCTTCAGAGTTTGGCCAGCAGTTCCTGTATTTTTTGTCTCTCGTACCCCGAAGGATTGTACTTCAGCGCCTCCACCAGCGCCTGCCGCGCCTGGCTCTTGTCGCCCTTCTGGTACCACGCCATGCCCAGGTGATAGCGGTAGGTGGAAGAGTTCGGCTGCTGCGCCACGTTCCTCTTGAAGATATCGAGCGCCTGATCGCTCAGGTTTTTCTTCAGGTAGATCCACCCCAGCGTATCGGCCACCTCCGGGTACTTGGGCAGCAATTGGGTGGCGCGCTGCGCCCTGGTGAGAGCCTGATCCAGGTCGCCGCCGTGTTCGGCGATCAGAAACGCGTCGTTATTCAGACTGACGCCGTCGTTGGGCTGCAGCCTGATGGCGGCTTCGTATACTTTCATGGCCTCGCTCCAACGTTGCGCGGAATCGAGCACCAGCGCCAGTTCGCTCAGCACCGTCACGTCATCGGGCAGAATCTCGCGCGCTTTCTGGAACGCCTGGATAGCGCCGGCGGGATCTCCTTTGCGGCGGTAGGACTCGCCGAGCCGAACATAGATTCGGGCCCGCGCCTTGGAGTCCTTGCCCATCTTGTCGATGATCGCCTGGTAGTCGGCCACCGCGTCATCGAACTTTCCGACCCTCACTTCCACGTCGGCCAGCAATAGCTTCATCTCGGCGCGCTCGGGGTTCTTGGCGAGTTCCTCTTTGAGAGTCTGGATGGCGGCGTCGGATTTGTTCTGCTCCAGATCGCTCTCCACCAGCCCTTGCATCCCGCGGATATTGGCCGGGTTCAGGTCGTAGGCGCGCCGGAACTCGTCATCGGCCTCTTTGTACTTCTTTTCGATCAGGCTCACGCCTCCCAATTGATAGACCACGTCCGGTGAATTGGGGATCTGGGTGCGCAAGCTTTCCAACAGTTGCCGCGCCTCGGCGTTCTTTCTCAGCCCCAGCAGCGCGGCCGATTCGATGATCCTGGCGGACAGGTTCGCCCGGTCGACCGAAAGCGCCTCCTCGGCCGCTTTCATCGCGGATTCGTAATCTCCCCTGGCGATTTCCAGCCGCGCCAGTTCCAACCGGGCCATCACGAAGTCCGGACGAAGTGCCAGCGCTCTTTCGAATTCCTGGCGCGCCTGTTCCAACTCGCCGGCCGCGATCGAGCGGTCGGCCACAGCCCGCGCCTTGTGCGCCATGCCCAGCCGGTAGTGGCTCGCCGGGTTCTTGGGATCGGCCGTCACCGCACCCTGCAGATCCACCATAGCGGCGCCCAGTTCGCCCCGGTTCAGCAACAGGCTGCCCTCCACTTCCTTGGCGAAACTGTCCTGCGGGTTGTCCTTCAAGATCTGGCGGTTGATGTCCTCCGCTTCGGCCGCCTTCCCGCGCGACATCAAAGCTTCCACGATCCGCTTCTGGTACATCGTCTTCCGCTTGGGATCCTGCGATTGGCCCCGGCGGTACTCTTTGGTCGCCGAATCGGTGTCGCCCAACCGCCGGTAAAAGTCGCCCACTACCAGGTATCCATCCGGGAAATCCTTCAGGGTCTTGATCTGCTGCAGCACTCTGAGCATGTCGTCCTTGCGGCCCTGATAGCTGTAATGCATCGCCAGCGAGGTCAGAAAAGTGTACGACTTGGGATTATTCCGATAGGCGAGCTTCAGAGTCTGCTCCCCCGCGTCCATATTCTTTTCCACCAGCACCTGCAAACGATACAGTTCGTTGTAAGCGACTTGAAAGGTCTTGTCTTTCTCGATCACCTGCCGGTAGATTGTCTCGGCTTCTTCGGGCTTGCCCTTCTCGGCCGCCACCCGCGCCAACTCCATCGTAACTGCGGTCTGGCCGGGTTTGGCGGCATTGGCTTTTTCGTATTCGGTTTGCGCCGTGTCGAGTAAGCTGGTGCCCTCGTCCTTGCGGCCCGTCCTGAGGGCCAATTGCGCGCTCACGAAATTGAAATCGCCATAGAGCCGGTGCCCATCGTAGGAATTCGCGTCGCGCGCCAGCAGCTCCTTGATGTATTTTTCCGTTTCCGCCATCATGGCCGGATTGTCGCGGGTCTGTTCCGCCGCCAGATAGATTTCGCAGACCTTGACGGTCGCATCCCAGTGGTCCGCCGAATTCTGAGGCAGGCGCTCGATGGCTTTGTGGAGCTCGTTCACGGCGCCGCCCAGGTTGCCGGTCTTGATGAAAGTGAGCCCCAGCTTGTAGTGGGCCGGTCCCCACAAGCGGTCCTTCTGCAACGCGTCGCCGTACATGATGGCGGCTTCCTTGTACTTGCCTCGGTCAAAGTACCGGTTGCCGCTCTCCAGGTAGCGCCGCTTCACGACATTGGGATCCCGGCTGCAAGAAACCAGCGTAAGCAGCGCGGCAGCGGCAACGAACAGGTGGATCGTGCGCATGATAAGGCCTACCGTTTCTCCGTTTAGTTTATGCCGATCGACGGACAACGCGCCATGCCGGCGTGCCGGACCGGGTAATCCGATCTTATTGTAGCAGCCCTTCCGGTTGGCCTCTACCGAGGCGCCCGTAATCCGTCCGTAGGCCGGCGGCGAAGAAGAACTCAAGCACCCTGGCGGGGGAAATCGAGGTGGCTCATGGTGCGAGCCGCTGCCATCAGCGATAACAGGCCGATGGATAGCCGACT
>Ga0181521_10008942_pt1 | contig 10153 bp, 9 predicted proteins | sample PEATcosm2014_Bin_32_FD_119764 | JGI IMG/M metagenome (GOLD analysis project Ga0181521, IMG submission 119764) | Peatland microbial communities from MTU Mesocosm Facility, Houghton, MI, USA - PEATcosm2014_Bin02_60_metaG | ecosystem: Environmental > Terrestrial > Soil > Wetlands > Peat | place... | reverse complement strand
CGTCCTCGTCGCCGTAGGGACCCTCCGACCAGCCCCAGCCGTCGCCGGAGTCGTCGTCCCCCCACCCGTCGCCGCCCCAACCGGATCCGACGACCGGCTCGTCGGCCTCTCTTGAGCTGAGCACGTCGGTCTCGGTCACCAGCCGCGAGGCTACTGCGGCCTCGCTCCCGCCACCGGCCAGGTGCGTGGCCCAAGGGCGACGCGCGCGAGGCTGGAGCCATGGAGCCGGCGAGGACCAACCCGTCCAACCGGCGAGGCCCGGGCCTCCCCGAGCCGCTCGACCGGGCCCGCCGCCTGGGCGAGGGCCTGGCCACCACCCCCCTGCGGCTGCTCTCCAACCTGGCCGACCCGATCCGGGACGACATCGGCCGAGGGGTTCGACGCTCGTTCGGCATCTCCGGGGCGCCCCGCCCCCGCGCCATGGATCCCGAGACGGCGTTCGTCCATCCCGACAGCGTGGTCCGGGTGGTCCACAGCGATCTCGGGGTGATGATGATCGGTGGCCTCAGCGCGCTCATGCTCCAGGCGCTCCACCCCCTCGCCATGGCCGGCGTGGCCGACCACTCCTCCTACGAGGACGACCCCATCGGACGCCTGCGGCGGACGGCCAACTTCGTCGGCACCACCACCTTTGGGACCACCGCCGAGGCCCGCGAGGCGATCAGACATGTGAAGGCGGTCCACCGCCGGGTCCGGGGGGTCGCGCCCGATGGCCGACCGTATTCGGCCGACGACCCCGAACTGCTCACCTGGGTGCACGCCGCCGAGATGTACTGCTTCCTCGAGGCTTCCCAGCGCTTCGCCGCGCGTCGGCTGAGCAAGGACGAGTGCGACGCGTATTACAAGCAGACCGCGCCGGTCGCGATCGAGCTCGGTGCCGAGTGGGTCCCGTCTTCGGTTGACGAGATGCACGCCTACTTCCTTCGCCTCCGCCACGATCTCTACGGCGGGCCGCAGGCGCTGGCGGCGCGGGACTTCCTCCTCCGCGGGGTCGCCCGCAAGCCCGAGGACCGAGCGGTCTACGGGCTGATCGTGGCGGCCGGGATCAGCGTGCTCCCCCACTGGGCCCGGGCCAAGCTGAGGATCCCCACGCTTCCGATGTTCGACACGGCCGTGGTCACCCCGGCGGGCCGGCTCCTCTGCGTGGCCCTGCGATGGGCGGTCCCGCCCCGGCGCTGAAGGCTCAGCGGGTCAGACCGAAGCCGCCGTCGATCACCATGATCTCGCCGGTCATGTAGGGGGACTCGGCGAGGAACAGCACCCCGTCGGCCACCTCGTCGGGGGTCGCGCCACGTTGCATCGGCGCCACCCGGCGGTAGAACTCGCGGCTGGCCTCCCAGGTCGCGCTCCGGGGGGTGTCGACGAGTCCCGGTGCCACCGCGTTCACCCGCACATCGGGGCCGACCACCTTGGCCACCAGCTCGGTCATATGGTTGGTGGCGGCCTTCGAGCACGCATAAGGAACCGAGCTGCCCACCTCGCGAATCCCGGCCAGCGAGGTGACGTTCACGATCGATCCCTTCGACTCGGCGAGCGCCGGTACCGCGGCAACCGTGAGGGCCCAGGTGCCGAACACGTTGACCGAGAAGATTTCCTTCCACAGCTCGATCGGCGCGTCGGTCAGGTTCTCGTGCGGGACGACCGGACCGGTGCCGGCGTTGTTCACCAGCACGTCGAGCCGACCCCACTGCTTCAGTGCCGTCTCCACCAACATGGCGCACTGGTTCTCGTCGGCCACGTCGGCCTGCACGTAGCGCGCGTCGGGGAGCGAGTCGGCGACCGCCTGGCCGGCCTCGACCGAGCGGGCCGAGTTGATCAGCACCGACGCACCGAGCGAGCCGAACCGCTTGGCCACCGCTTCGCCGATCCCGCTCGAGGACCCCGTCACGAGGACGACCTTGCCCTTCCAACGGCCCTCGGCCTGTGCGCTCATCGCGGCACCACTCCCCACGCTCCCTCCCACTGCTCTCCCGGATGCAAGATGATCAGCCCGCGACCTGAACGGAAGGCGTCGGGCGGGCACGTCATGGGCTCGACCGCCACCGCTCGACGGCGGTGCTCGGGATCCAAGGTGTCACCGGTGTAGCACATGAGGTACCCGAAGCCTTCGTCCATCCACACCCGGGTCGCGCTCTGCTCCCCGGGGTCGGCGAGCTCGACCCACGCCAACCGGTCCGCGGCGCGCTCGAGGCCCGTGTAGGCGGTGTCGAGCTGGGTCGGCCCGATCGGGCGTTGCTGGGTGAAGTCGTACTCGGTCCCGGCCACCGCCCGGACCTCGCCGGTCGGCAGGCCACGCTGGTCGAGGACCAGCCGTTCGTGGGCCGGCAGGACCAACAGCGCGGTGTCGATCGGGTCGCTCGTCGGCTGGAGGTAGGGATGGAAGCCCAGGCCGAACGGGAGGGTCGATCGGCCGACGTTGGAGGCCACCGTGGTGACCGTGAGTCCGTCGCGGCCGAGCCGGTACTCGACCCTCACCAACAGGTTGAACGGGTACCCGGGCGTCGGGAACACATGGCACCGCACGGCCACCATGTTCTGGGCCTTCACCTCGAGCTCCCAGGGCAACCACCGGACCAACCCGTGGATGGCGTTGTTGCGCTCGGGCTCGTCGAGCGCAGCCTGGGCGGTCGTCTCGCCGAAGGTGTACCGGCCGTCGCCGAGGCGGTTGGGCCAGGGTGCGAGCACCTGGCCCCGGCCGCCGTGAGACCACTCGTCGGCCGCAAACCCAGCCACGACCGGCCGCTGGTCGAGCGTGTAGCTGCGCAGCGTGGCCCCGACCTCGGTGATCACCGCCCGTTGGCGTCCGTGGGCGATCTCCCACTGGGTGCCGGTCACCGAGCGCAGCTCGGCCGCCTTGGGGCCCGAACCGGTCGGGCCCGCCAGTGCTTGAGGGTTGCGTGGTGGCATGGGAAGGGGAGGCGCCCGACCGGCGAACTTCGGACCGAAACGCCGGCGGTATCGTACTGGGCGAGTGCGCATCCTGGTCACCAACGATGACGGTGTGCACGCCCCCGGCCTCGGTGCGCTGGTCCGGGCGCTGGCCCGATGGGCCAAGGACGGCGAGGGCCACGAGATCGTCGTCGTGGCGCCGCTGGCCAACTACTCCGGTGCGTCGGCGGCCGTCGGGACCGTCTTTGAGCGCGAGGCGGTCGAGTTCCGGCGGGTCCACATCGAAGGCGCCGAGGAGATCCCCGCCTACGGCCTCGACGCGCCCCCGGCGTTGGCGGTGGTCGTCGGCACCTACGGTGCCTTCGGCCCGCCGCCGGACCTGGTCGTCTCGGGGATCAACCTCGGCGTGAACGTCGGGCGGTCCATCCTGCACTCGGGCACCGTTGGCGCCGCCCTCACCTGCGCCCAGCACGGGCTGCGCGGCTTGGCCGTGTCGCTCCGCTCCCAGCCCCACCCTTACCAGTGGGAGACCGCCGCGGAACTGGCCCTGCGGGTCATCCCGGCGGTCGCGGCCGCGCCACCAAAGACGGTGCTCAACCTGAACGTGCCGGCGGTGCCGCTCGACCAGCTGCGCGGGGTGGTGTCGGGCCGGATCAGCGACGCCGGCATCGTGAAGGGCGCGCACGCCGAGATGACCGGTGGCGATGCCGGGACGGTCCAGCTGGTGCTCGGCACCGCGATCCCCTCGCTCGGCGACACCTCCGGCGAGGACCCATCCGACGACGCAGCACTGGTGGGGGCCGGCTACGCCTCCCTGACCGCGTTGCACGGTGTGGGTGAGGACCACCGCCCCCACATCCAGGTGGTCGTCGAGCGGGCGGTGCGCGAAGCGGGCCTGCCTCGCCCCTGAACGGGGACAGGCCGGCGATTTCGCGGGCCGCCGAGCCGCTCAGTCGTCGGGACCGGGCCGTCCACGGGCGCGCTTGGTCTCGCCCCTCGATCGTTTCTCGGCCAACCGACGTTCCTTGGACCCCTTGGTCGGGGCGGTGGGCCGCCGGACCCGTTCGGTCTTCAGACCCTCGGCCAGACGGCTGACCAGGCGATCGAGCGCCACCTGGCGGTTCCGGGCCTGGGAGCGATCTTCGCCCGCACTCGCGCGCACCACCGGACCGATCCGCTCGAGGAGGCGGGCCCGCTGCCGGGGCCCGAGGCTTGAAGAAGCGAGCACGTCGAAACGCACCTCCACCCGGCTGTTGGTCCGGTTGGCGTGCTGGCCGCCTGGTCCGCCCGAGGTCGTGGCGCGCCACTCGACCTCGTCGAGTGGAATGGAGAGCGAACGGCCGACGCGCAGGCGATCGCGATACGGGCCCTCTTCGGTCGGGCCGACGCCGGTGTCGGAGTCCTCGGCCACCCTCGTGAGCGTACGACCGCGACCAGGGGATGGGTGGATATCGGGACCCGCCGGTACGCTCCGCACATGGAGCATCGCCACCTCGGACGCAGCGGCATGGTCGTCTCCGCCATCTCGTATGGCAACTGGATCACCCACGGCGGCCAGGTCGAAGAGGACGCCGCCGTCTCGTGTGTGCGGGCCGCGCTCGACGCCGGCATCACGACGTTCGACACCGCGGACGCATATGCCCGCGGAGCGGCCGAGGAGGTCCTCGGGCGCGCGCTCAGCGGCGTCCGCCGGGACTCGATCGAGATCTTCACCAAGGTGTTCTGGCCGACCGGGCCCAACCCCAACAACCGGGGCCTGTCCCGTAAGCACATCCTCGAGTCCTGCGACGCATCGTTGCGGCGACTCCAGACCGACCACGTCGACCTCCTCCAGGCCCACCGATACGACGTGGACACCCCGCTCGAAGAGACCCTGCGAGCCTTCGACGACCTGGTCCGGATGGGCAAGGCGCACTACATCGGGGTCTCGGAGTGGAACGCCGCCCAGATCGCCGACGCGCTTCGGATCGCCGACGAGATGGGTCTCGATCGCATCGTGTCCAACCAGCCCCAGTACTCGTTGCTGTGGCGGGTCATCGAGCCCCAGGTCGTGCCCCTGTGCGAGAACGAGGGCATCAGCCAGATCGTCTGGTCTCCGCTGGCCCAAGGCGTGCTCACCGGGAAGTACCACCCCGGGGCGGCCGCGCCGACGGGGAGCCGTGCCGCATCGGAGTCCGGTGCGGCGTTCATCCGAAGTTTCCTCCGAGACGAGGTGCTCGAACCGGTGGAGAACTACGCGGCGATCTGCCGGGAGGCCGGTCACACGCCGGCGACGGTCGCCTTGGCGTGGGTGCTGCGCAACTCGAACGTGGCCTCGGCGATCGTGGGGGCGACCCGGCCCGAACAGCTGGCTGAGAACGTCACCGCCTTGGACGTCGACCTGAGCGACGACCTGGTGGCGGCCATCGAGGCGGCACTGGCCCCGGCGGTGACCGACGACCCCGCCCTGACGGTCAGCCCGGCCAGCCGGATCTAGTCATGGGGACCACGCCCCGGTCGTGACGGCCGGCACCCCCCACCGGGTCGTCGTCATCGGGGGCGGGTTCGGGGGGTTGTTCGCGCTCCGGGCCCTGCGACGAGGCCCGGTCGACGTCACCGTGATCGACCGGACCAACCACCTCTTCCAACCGCTCCTTTACCAGGTCGCCACCGGAATCCTGTCCCCCGGCGAGATCGCCCCTCCGATCCGCGACATCGTCCGCCGCCATCGCCGCACCGAGGTGGTGCTCGGTGAGGTGACCTCGATCGATCTCGGCACTCAGACGGTGACTGCGCACCAGGGGGCGTCCGCCCACACCATCGGCTACGACAGCCTGATCGTCGCCGCCGGCTCGCAGACCTCCTACTTCGGCCATGACGAGCTCAGTCGCTGGGCACCCGGCATGAAGTCGATCGACGACGCGTTAGAGCTGCGTGGCCGGATCTTCGGGGCGTTCGAGATGGCGGAGACCGAATCCGACGCCGGCCGGCGAGACGAATGGCTCAGCTTCGCGGTGGTCGGCGCCGGACCCACCGGCGTCGAGATGGCCGGCCAGATCGTGGAGCTGTCCAGACGCTCGCTGCACCGCAACTTCCGCCACATCGACCCGCGCTCGGCACGCGTCTTGCTGTTCGACGGGGGGACGTCGGTCCTGGCCGACTTCGGCCCGCGGCTGGCCCAAAAGACCGGGCGCGACTTAGAGCGCCTGGGGATCGAGGTGCACCTCGGCGCGATGGTGACCGACGTGGACGACCACGGCCTCGAGGTCAGCTTCGGCGATGGCTCGACACGCCGGTTCGCCGCCCGCACCAAGATCTGGGCCGCCGGGGTGAAGGCGTCCGCGCTCGGCAGCACCCTGGCCGAGCAGTCCGAAGCCCAGCTGGACAGGACCGGTCGGGTCGAGGTCCTCCCCGACTGCTCGCTCCCGGACCACCCCGAGGTGTTCGTCGTCGGAGACCTCATGACGCTCCTTCACCTGCCCGGCGTCGCCGAGGTCGCGATGCAGTCCGGCGCCCACGCGGCCAAAGTGATCCTGCGGCGACTGGCCAGCGGAGAAGACGGCCCGGGGGCTCCTCTGCGCTACCGCGACCTCGGGTCGATGGCCACCATCGCCCGCTTCCGCGGGGTGGCCAAGATCGGTCGGATCCAGATCGCCGGGTTCATGGGCTGGGTGGCGTGGCTGGTCGTCCACCTCACCTTCCTGACCGGCTTCAAGAACCGCCTGTCCGCGCTCGCCCACTGGGCGGTCAGCTTCCTCGGCCGGGCCCGCGCGGAACGGACCATCACCGAGCAGCAGATCGTGGCCCGGCTGGCCATCGAGGCCCAGGAGGCCGACGGCCGGGGCCCCTAGCCGGCTGGTGGCTCCTGAGCGTCGGGATACAACGAGGCCCGCAGCTCCCGCTTGAGCATCTTGCCGGTCGCGCTGCGCGGCAGCTGCTCGGTCGAGAACGTCACCAGCGTCGGCACCTTGAAGGGGGCCAGGCGCTCCCGCACATGGGCCTGCAGCTCCTCGACGGTCACCGTGGCGCCCCGCTTGAGCACCACCGCCGCCGCGACCTGCTCGCCCAGTCGGGGGTCGGGGACCCCGAACACGGCCGCCTCGTAGACGGCCGGGTGCTCGTACATGGCCGCCTCGACCTCGGCGCAGTAGATGTTCTCGCCTCCCCGCAGCACCATGTCCTTGGCCCGGTCCTCGACGTAGATGTACCCGTCCTCGTCCAAATGTCCGATATCACCGCTGCGGAGCCAGCCGTTCACCATGGTCTTGGCCGTCTCTTCGGGCTTGTTCCAATAGCCACGGATCACGTTGGGTCCCTTGAACCAGATCTCGCCGCGCTCGCCGACGGCGACCGGCTCGTCTCGGTCATCGCGGACCTCGATCTGCATGACCGGGACCACCCGCCCGGCACTCGAGGGGTGAGAGAGGTAGTCGTCGCCGCTGTTGCCCGGCCCGTATGCGTTGGTCTCGGTCATCCCGTAACCGATGGCGGGACGGCCCGAGGAGAACTCCTCTTCGACCCGGCGCACCAGTGTGGGCGGTGACGGTGCGCCGCCGCCCGCGATGGAGGCGAGCGAGGACGTGTCGTACTTTTGGAAGTTGGGCGACTCGATCAGGTCCCAGCTTTGGGTGGGCACCCCGACGAAGGTCGTGATCCGTTCGCTCTCGATGAGCTGGAGGGCCTTCTCGGCGTCCCAGCGGTACATGATCACCAGTTTGATGCCCGCTGAGAACGCCGAGAGCATCACCGGAATGCAGCCGGTCACGTGGAACAGCGGCACGGCCAAGATGAGGGCCGGCGGGTACGGGGACGTCTCGGCGGGCGCCTGACCCTCGCTGCGGGTGAGCTCGATGCCCAGGCGGCACCCGAACGCCATGAGCGCCTGGACGATCGCCCGATGGGGGGACACGGCGCCCTTGGCGGCCCCGGTGGTGCCCGAGGTGTACAAGATCGTCGCGTCGTCTTCGGGACCGAAGGTCACCTCGGGCATGGGTCGACCCAACTCGACGACGTCTTCGTAGCGCTCCACACACGCGGCGTGGGCGTCGTCGGCATGACTCCGCACGGCGATCAGCCGGACCCCCAACCGTTGGCAGGTCAGCGTCATCCGAGCGACCCGCTCGGGATCGGCCAGGACGACCGAGGCGCCGGAGTCCTCGATGGCATAGGCGAGCTCTTCCTCGGTCCACCAGGCGTTGAGAGAGACCGAGATGGCGCCGACCGAGAGGGTGGCCGCGAACGAGATGATCCACTCGGGCAGGTTGCGCATCGCGATGGCGACCCGGTCGCCCACCTTGATCCCGTAGTGGTCGACCAAAGTGGCGCCTAGCGCGTCGACGTGAGTCATGACGTCGGCGAAGCTCCAGCGCTCCCCCTCGTAGACGAGGAACGTCTCGTCGCCGCGTCCGCGCGCGGTGGCGAAGATCTCGCGCAGCGTGGGCGGCGCATTCTTGAAGATCTTGAAGGTCACGTCGTCGACCGTGTAGTCGACAATCTCGAACGGCTGGCCCTTCGCGGTGACCCGGGCCGCCGCCTCGTCAAAACTCAGCATTCGATGCTCACCACATTCAATTTAATTGGGGCCGCGCCACCCCGGCGCTCGGGCTCGCTAAGGATGCCACCCCGGCCGAACCGAATCGAGCTGACCACGCGCCTGCTGCTCCTTACCGGCCGTTCATATCGGACATTTTCGCTGCTCTTGCTCGATTCTCAGACTGACTCAGAAGGATCAAACCATGAGCCGGCAAGACCAGACCCCGAACAACTTCCCTCCCGCCCGCCGACTCTCCCTTCACCCCCTCGCTCTCTCCACGGCCGCTTAGGGCAGGTGGCCCGCCTCAATCAGCTCGTCGAGCATCCGGTCGATCGCGCCCAACCCGATGGAGAGGTGGCCCTGGCCTTGCTCGAGATGAGCAGAAACCCCCGGCACATGCGACGCGAGCCATTCTCCGTGGGCAAACGGCACCATCAGGTCGTCACTCCCCTGCCACACCAACGTCGGAACGGAAATCTCCTCTAAGGCGAAACCCCAGGGCCTGGTGAACGCCAGGTCGTCATCGAGCCATCCGTCCACACCCGTACGCAATGCCTCGCGGAAGCTGGCGACCATATCCTCACCAAACTCGTCAGTCAGGACAGCTCGGTCGACGTCGGGTAGCAAGGTGTCCAAAGAGGCGATCACGCCATCGAGCGTGATGTCCTTGAGATGCTCCCTCGTCGCATTGAGGTACGGGGCCAACGACTGCTCTCCCCCGTGGGCCGCCCCGAACTCGGCGACGTTCTCCTCGCCCATCCCGGCCATCCACTCGAGCCCCTCGGCCTCATGGGGAGCGACCCCGGCGATCACCAGCACCGCAGCGGCCACATCGAGCCGCGCTCCGCACGCCAATGCATGCGGGCCACCCCCCGACCAACCGGCGACCAGACACCGATCCGTGTCGAGGGCGACGAGCACCTCGGCGATGTCGGCCACCACGTCGGCGACCGAACGGTTCCTGTGACGGGTGGAGCCTCCATATCCGGGTCGCGAGGTTGTGACGAGGCGCAACCCGCGTGCATGAGCGGCACGTTCGATCACACGAAATGGAACGAAGGCGCCGGGAGTCCCGTGGTGGAACACGAGGGGGACGCCGTTGGGTGGCCCGCTGACCAGATAATCGAGACCGCGCCCGTCGGCGAGCACCAGATGGTCAGATAGCGCCATGCCGCCATTTTGGCAGCGGGTAGACCGGCGCGGCTAGCCCCTCACGCGTCGACCTCACGCGCTGCGGAGCGCCGTCGGCGAGGGGCGTGGCCCTCGTACGGTTCGAACCCACTTCCAAGGGACGTCTCGCCGTCACTGACGAGGACATCTCCTCGTCAGTGACGGCGAGGATCCGCGCTAGGAGCAGCCGCTCGTGGTCCCACAGTTCGTACACACGTAGCACGAGCCGGCCCGCTGCATCGCGTCCCCGCAGCTGTAGCAGAACGGGGCGTCGCGTTGCTCGGCCCTCGCCAGAGGCTGGTTGATCGCCGAGGACGACGTCATGCGGTCCTCGCCCAGGTTGACCGAGGTGGTCGCGCTCTCCTCGACCCCGGGCAGGGTCGGCTGAATGCGCTCGGACGCCGACAGGACCCCGAGCTCGAGACGCTCGTCGTAGGACAGGTAGTCGAGCGCGAGCCGGCGGAAGATGTAGTCGACCAGGCTGGAGGCCAGCCGGAGGTCGGGGTCGTCGGTGAGGCCGGCCGGCTCGAACTTCATCGCCGAGTACTTCTGGATGTAGGTGGCCAGGGGCACGCCGTGTTG
>Ga0181521_10008939_pt1 | contig 10154 bp, 7 predicted proteins | sample PEATcosm2014_Bin_32_FD_119764 | JGI IMG/M metagenome (GOLD analysis project Ga0181521, IMG submission 119764) | Peatland microbial communities from MTU Mesocosm Facility, Houghton, MI, USA - PEATcosm2014_Bin02_60_metaG | ecosystem: Environmental > Terrestrial > Soil > Wetlands > Peat | place... | reverse complement strand
TTGTTGCTGGAATCGCTGAGGTAGGCTAATGTGCACGGGGCCTTTTCTTCCCGTCTTACTCAATGCAAATGATTTCGATAATATTTCAGGAGCCTTCGAAGGATTGTCAATCCTGGTGCTCATTTTTGTCACGGGTTTGAAGATCTCCTCCAGAAAGAATGGGTCGTCGACTCCGTGAAACGAACCTACTTGATCTTTAGGAGGTGTTGCTCCTGAGAGATGGGTCATGGGTGAAGCGGATGCGTATGCAGTAGCCACTCCTGTCAGACTGTTTGTGGCGCCTGGTCCGGCAGTCACAAGACAAACTCCAGGTTCTCCGGTAAGACGGCCCACAGTGTCGGCCATGAATGCGGCACTGTTCTCGTGTCGTACAGTAATTCGGCGAATGCTCTTCTCGTTTCGCAGCGCGTCATATACGTCAAGTACGTGGCTTCCAGTGTATTCAAATAGGAAACGAACTCTCTCACATGATAATGCACGGGCGACGGCCTTTCCCCCGGTCATTTTCGTCAAATTAGGTTCTCTGCCTGTGTTTCGAAGAGAAGCAACCGTTAGGCTAAAGAAGATATTCTTAGATATCGTATCGACTTACCGTCACTTTGGGTTGAAATCAACATCAAGCCACCCCTAGAATGATGAACCGTCATCCGAATTCTATCCATTATCAGTCGATGAATCATTGAGAACGCTAAATCATTCCAGACGCTGAATCTTTCCAAGAGCAACTGCCAGGTCGGTTCCAACTGAGGTTTGGTATTACTTCTAGGATATGGCTAGACGACTTCCTCACTTACGCGTGAGAATCAACAGGTGACCTGGAACAGGCCGATCACAGGGCCATATGCCTTGTTCCAAATGCCGATTGCATCAGGAGTGGGCAGCCACTTCACTCGGCATCTTTTTCCTTCGAAATATGTCTTCGCCTCGTTTGAGAGCACTATGTTACCGTATTGCCCTGCGCCGATGATGAGTTGTTCGGCGCCTTCTTGGTAGACCTGCTCGGCTTCGCCAAGCGAAATAATGTGGGATGTGCCACAGACCGCTTTGGACAGTTTTTTCTTCCGTTTCTTGCCATTGCCATTCAGCCGGATGACCACATCTAGTTCGTCACCCTCGATGATGATTGAGCCAAACTCGGTCCGATCGATTCGAGGTCTCAATTCCAATCTCCATCTCTTCGCGCTTGTAATATCAAAAGCGCGGAAGCTTATAGTCTCTTAAAGTCTCGGGCAGCTCATCGTAGTGGTTCGCTAGTCCCAGCTGGTCGAAGGATATCTTGTGTGCGCAGCTAGAATGGTGCTATGAGAGCTCGCAGATTGTCGCTCTATTCTTCGACAGTATCATCCGTAGACTACTTTTTGCCGGAGTGACTTAGGAGGCAACCTTCCACTTATGACCTGAGCATGTTCGGTCAGAGCTTTAAGATCGAATATACCGGTGCGAGTTTGTGATTGAGAATTTCATCCGACTAGGAATTGCTTGGAGTTCTTCAGCTTAGATTGCGGTCTTCCCACTTTTGAGCCCAAGTCTTGCATTCATGAGCCGTTCGATAAAGTGATCAATGTCTTCGCTCGTGTTGTAGAAATGCGTCGAAACTCTAATGTGACCGCCGTGGGTTGATCTGCCACTCACCTTTACCTTCTTCTCCATCAGCTTTCCGGCAATTATTGTGGCGTCCGGCTGAAAGAAGCTCACTATCGGGGACTTTGTACCTTCAGGAGTATACATGTTGAATGCAAGGTCATTCAGGCGATTCCAGAGATAACCTGACAGTTCTAAGACTCTGCTCTCCACATTCTCCAAACCTATTCTGGAAATGTATTCCAGCGATCGTTCCAGTCCATACATCCCTTGATAGTGAAGGGTTCCGTACTCGAACTTGTCGCCTGCCTCCCCGCTTTCCGAAAGCCGTTCGGCGCGTTCACCTTCCCATATTTGGTTCTTCCACCCAACCCGGTCAGGGATCAAATCATCGAGTCTGTCTCGGCGAACATATAGAAAGGCAAGTCCAGCGGGTCCCATCAAATACTTGTAAGGAGCAGCCGACAAGAAATCCACGTTTTCCTCTTTGAGGTTGGTCAAAAGTGCGCCTATCGCTTGTGTTCCGTCGACAAGTAGCATCGCTCCATGCTCGTGCGCAATTTCTCCAACTTTCTTGAGGTTGAACCGAAATCCGTTCGTGTATGCCACTTGGCTCACTTGTACCAGTTTGGTCCTATCGTCAATGGCTTTCTCCAAATCAGCGAGCTCTATGCGACCGCCCTTCGGCTTGACAGTCCGCACCTCAACTCCATTCCTCCTGAGAGTTATCGTGTCCGTTGGATTATGTTCCCATTCTGGAAAGACTACGTTGTCGCCCTTACTCCAGCTGATTCCATTTATCACAATGTTCAGACCGCAGCCAGTGCTTGTCGTAAAAGCAATCTCGTCCCTAGTTGCACCAATGAAGGAGGCTACCATATTCCTGACGATCTCGCCCTTCTCAAGCCACTCCGAAAGAATCGTTTTACCCATCGTAACCTTGAACTGCATCCACCTATCGAGAAACTCCTCGTATCCCTGTCGTACCTGGAGCGGGTACAGTCCCATGAAAGACGTGTCCAAGTAAGTCCATTCCTTCAGGGCCGGAAAATCACTTCTGATACGCAAGATATCCATGAGTCAGAACACCTGCTACGAGAACCAACGTATCTTGCCATGTAAGACTTTGCACACAATAGTTCGGAGGTGGCTCTTCGTTAGCCAACTGGTCTTATGGGGACGATTCCATGAGTTTCAAAGCTGTCATTGGCTGCTAATCCTCAGTCTCCGCAAGGCCACGATGTAAGAATCTGTAGACTGAAAAAACAAAAAGAGATATAACGAGAGGTTGGATCGTCGTTCATCTGAACCGGTCGAGCTAGCGGACTAAAGATGAAGAAACTGGAACTTGAAACCCCAGCTGTGATAGTTGACCAAGAAAGACTTGTCGCAAATATCAGAGAAATGCAAGATTCCGCAAATTCCACTGGCGTTTTGCTAAGGCCTCATACCAAGACACACAATTGTCCTGAACTGGCCAAACTTCAGTTAGAAAAGGGTGCCACGGGCATTTCTGTTCAGGACGTTGGTCATGCAGAAGCTATGACAAATGCTGGAATCACTGATATTTTCATAGCGAATGAAGTCGTTGACCCAGCTAGGATTGAGCGGCTCGTCAAACTCCAAGAGAGAGCGACAGTCAAGGTCGCAGTCGACGATTCAGTCAACGCAGAACAAATCGCGAGAACAGCTAGTTCACACGGGAGAATCGTGCCTGTCTTGGTCGACGTTGACGTAGGCGCAGGTCGGTGCGGCGTGCCGTTTGACGAAGCTCCGAAGCTAGCCAAGAAGATATCACGACTGAAGGGCGCGCGCTTTGATGGTCTGATGGGTTACGAAGGACAATTCTATAATGTCACAAATAGACAACGCAGGGAAAAGCTGACAAAGCGACTTATTGCTCGACTAGTTAAAACGGCAAAGCTGATCGTAAAATCCGGACTCGACGTGCCTATCGTGAGTTGTGGTACAACACCAACTGCCAGCGCCGCTGCTAGGGTCGAAGGAGTAACTGAAATTCAGCCAGGTAACTACGTATTTTATGATTTGATGCAAGTTGAAATGGGTGTTGTCCCCGAAGAGAAGTGTGCTCAGCGTGTACTTACAACGGTCATCAGCACCCCAAACCCGAGAAGGTTTGTGGTGGACGCTGGCGTTACGACATTCGCTCATGATCAGGCCAGGTTCCCAAAAATATTGAGCGTGCCAAGTGCGACTCCAACGGAGATCAATCAAGAACACCTCATAATACGAATTAATCCGAAAGTAATGCGCGTGCACGTCGGCGACAAGATCGAGTTCTTACCATATCACGCTTGCTCAGCAACCAACCAGTTCGATCAGATTTATCTCACGAAGGAAGAGAGGGTTATAGCTACTTGGGACGTGACGCCGCAGAGAAAACTAAACTGATCACGAATGGCTCTCTAGTCTCGTTTCACAAGAACTCACATTCAAAACCCCGAAAGCAAGGTGATGCAATTCTGCGCGAGAATGGCGAAGAAGAAGAGTGACGGAAAAGCCATCGTCGCAGCGTCAATCGAACTCCTCAAGATCGCTTTCTGGCCTTTCAAGGTTAAGGAAATTGCGCTGCAACAATTTACCTAATCTAGCCTTCCTGGCTGGACAGGACAGTGTCAGCATCAATCTTATTGTAGCTTTTTCTTCTCTTAGTGCCACGTCAATCCGTGGGTAAAAGGAATCCAGAAGTAGGCGAATTTGCCATAGGCCTATGTCGGTTCCAATGGATACTGAGACAGCGGTGCACCTGAAGTCACTGTTCGAACCGAGAGGGGTGGCTGTGATAGGGGCGTCGTCGAAGAAGGGAAAGATAGGATACGAGATACTCAGAAACATAGTCGATGGACACTTCGCTGGGCCAGTCTACCCAGTCAATCCTCACGAGGAGAACATCCTTGGTTTGAGTGTCTATCGATCAATTATTGACATCCCTGACATTGTGGATACATGCATCATCACTGTCCCACCCGAACAGGTTCCCCGCGTTTTGCTTGAATGCGGTAGAAAAAGGGTCAGTGGAGCCGTGATCATTTCTGCTGGGTTCAGTGAGATTGGCAACTTTGACTTGGAGAAACAGGTTTCAAAGTCCGCTCTAGAGGGTGGTGTCCGCGTGATCGGCCCAAACTGTGCTGGAATCATCAATACGGAGAAGCACCTTTACGCCACGATCGAGTCTCGAATCGCTCCAGGCAGCGTTGCTTTCATAACCCAGAGCGGCGCGTTCGGAGGGTTAGTGCTTGCCTCTGCTAGAGAGCAGCGGATAGGTTTCAGCAAGTTCGTGAGTTATGGAAATCGATCTGACGTTGACGAAGCTGAACTCCTAGAATATCTCTTGGGGGACTCTCAAACGAGAGTCATAGCAATGTACATAGAAGGGTTGCGAGATGGTAGACGATTCATTCAAGCTGCAAAACAGGTCAGCTTGGTCAAGCCTATTCTAGCCATTAAGAGCGGGTCATCAGCTGAAGGCGCACGTGCTGCACTTTCACATACGGGCGCTCTGGCTGGCTCCGATAGGATCTACGACGGAGCGTTTCGCCAAGCAGGAATCATCAGGGCACAAGACGTAGACGACCTTCTCGACATGGCCAAGTCACTCTCCTGTCAACCCGTATCCAAGGGAGACCGGATTGGGATCGTCACAAATTCTGGTGGTCCAGGAGTTATGATGGCGGATGCATTGGCGAATTTTGGCCTCAAGGCTCCCGAGCCGTCGCCTGCGACTTATGATAAGCTGGCTTTTCTACCATCCATATGTAGCCGAAAGAACCCTATTGACCTAACTGCGGGTACAGATTCCGAGAGTTACCGGAGAACCATCCGCGTTTTGGCGGAGTCAGAGGATTTTGATACTATAGTGGTAGTATTCATCCCCCCCGCTTTCCAGAAATCTGGAACGATAAGCGAGGCTGTGCTTCAGGTAGCAGGAACCATCTCAAAGCCTATCGTAGCATGCTTCATGGCAGGCGACCTGGTCAGAGATGGAGTAGAAGCGTTGGAGAAAGGAGGTGTTCCGAACTTCCCTACGGTGAGCCGTGCTGCTAAAGCCGTCTGGGCATTGGAGCAACGAGGGAAAATCCTCGCACAACAGCCGCAGAGTGCATAGTCTAATCATCATGCGATATTCTTAATTCAGTTCACCGCGCTCCAGAGCGTCCATGACTATTTCAGCAGCCGACCGACTTGAACCTATTAAGGCCTCAGCGATAACAAGGTTCGTAATTCTGGCCTCCAAATCGCCAGATGCCATAAATCTGACACACGGAGACCCAAGCTTTTCAACGCCCGACCACATTATCGAAGCGTCTATCAAAGCGATGAAGGAAGGTTTCACGCACTACGGTCCCTTCCCAGGGTTGACTGAGTTACGGGAGGCTATAGCGGAGAAGCTTAGGCGAGAGAATGGAGTGCCTATTGACGGGCCCGACGAGGTTCTGGTGGTGTCAGGGACGCAGGAGGGTATGCTTCTGGCAGCTATGGCCTTTTTACAAAGAGGCGACGAGGCCCTCGTTCTAGCCCCATACTATCCTGCATATCTTGAGGAAACGCAACTTGCGGGGGCCGAACCTGTTGAGGTCCCTCTGAGTGACGATAACCATTACCGGATAGAGGCAGGGGAGCTCGAACGGTACGTTACTCCCAAAACGAAGATGCTTTGGTTAAACAGTCCTGCCAATCCAACTGGCCACGTTTTTTCGAAGAGAGATTTGGAAGCGGTGGCTACGGTTGCCGAAAGAAATAACCTGCTAGTCTTTGCGGATGAGATTTATGAGAAACTCGTATACGACGGCGCTAAGCACGTCAGCATCGGCTCGCTGCCAGGTATGGAAGAACGAGTCATAACCACCAACGGTTTCTCGAAGGCTTACGCCATGACTGGGTGGCGGGTAGGGTATGTGGCGGGGGATAAGAAACTGGTTGACCTGATGAGCAAAATCCACTACTACACCATTCTCAGTTCAAGCACGATCGCACAGAAAGCAGCTCTAGCTGCACTAACCGGACCCCAAGGCTGCGTTCGCGAAATGGTTCGCGAATACGACAGAAGAAAAGCCACCGTGTTGCGGACCCTAAGAGAGATCGATGACGTGACCTGGGTTCCGCCTGAAGGCGCCTTCTACGTTTTCCCAAACATCTCTAAACGCACAATTGACGACGAGAGTATGGCGCAAACCTTGCTAACTGAATATTCCGTTGCCATGGTTCCTGGATCAGGATTTGGAAAAGCAGGCGCAGGCCACCTCCGAGTATCGTACGCGGAATTCCCATCGGAAGTGGTAGAGGAAGGGATGGCTCGATTTCGGAAAGCGTTTGCTCCGATTTCGCGATTAGTAAGTTAGTTGCAACGTTGGATGTCTGAAGCGACGAGCGCACAGACTGTAACGCTCGTATGGATATCATATACAAAGTACTTGTCCCTATGTGAAGTATATATGATACCTGTATGACCCCGGCAACCGATCAGTCGTGTGAGCAGTTCAATCATGGCCCAACTGGAAATTACTTCCGAGACTACGGGAAAGGCAATTCTTCTAATGGGAAACGAAGCGATCGCGAGAGGTGCCATAGAGGCGGGGGTAAAGTTAGTCACTGGGTACCCGGGGACTCCGTCATCTGAAGTCATCGGATCGCTTCTTCGAGTCGCTGAGCAGTTGAAGATCAGGGTGGAATGGGCCACAAATGAGAAAGTGGCCTTAGAAACAGCTGCTGGGGCTGCCTTTGCCGGCGTTCGAGCTTTAGTCACGATGAAGAACGCGGGGTTGAATGTGGCGGCTGATGCATTACTTTCGATAGCTTACAGTGGTGTCGAGGGCGGGTTAGTAATCTACGTGGCGGATGACCCGTCATGCCACTCTGGTATGGAAGAGCAAGACAGCCGATTCTACGCAAACCTCTCTCTTCTACCCATGCTCGAATTGTCCAACCCTCAAGAAGCGAAGGATGCAACAGTGACAGCCTTCGAGCTGTCGGAACAACTGAAGCTCCCAATCTTGATCCGTTCAACAACTAGGGTCGCCCACTCCTCAGCTATAGTCAGATTAGGCCCCATACACACAGTGGATAGGAAACCAAACTTTGAGAAAAATGTTAGGAAACAAACAAGGGCTTCACGTCTGTGGTGTATGGAACAACACACAGACCTCATTAGGAAAGTTCAGGAGTCAAAGCAGGTCTTCGAAGAGCTCCCCGTGAATAAGCTTGTGATGACGGGCGATGAAGAGTACGGTGTGATTGCTACTGGCGTTGCATGGAATTATTTGATGGAAGAAGTGGAAAACCTCGGACTAAGTAATCTAGCTCTATTGAAGATCGGCACTGTGAATCCTTTGCCAGATCAGCTGATCAGCCTCCTCCTAAACAACCGGAAAGCCGTACTCGTTCTAGAAGAGCTAGAACCGTACGTGGAGTCACACGTTAGAGCTGTCGCGTCAGGCCTTCCGAAGAGGACTGTAATACATGGAAAGATTGACGGGTTAACGCAGAGAGTTGGTGAGTACTCACAGGAAACAGTAAGGAAAGCTCTTGGAGAGTTAATTGGAAAAGACCTGGTTGCTAATCCGCATCACGAGGTCAAACAGGAAATTCAGGCCCCCGTCAGGAGCTTACCCTTCTGCCCCGGCTGCCCACACATGGGCACCTATCTCGCCATCAACCGCGCCTTCAGGCAGTTGAGGTTGGGAAACGACGGAGCCATCGTTACCGGCGATATCGGTTGCACGATTCTAGGTATGAATCGACCCTTTGAGACATGTTGGACAGAGATCTGTATGGGAGCATCGATCTCAACAGGGGTTGGGCTCAGGTATGCTGGGATAGATAAGCCGATACTAGCGACCATAGGAGACTCGACATTCTTCCACGCCGGGCTTCCCGAACTCGTGAACCTTGTTCTAACCAAGACAAGAATGGTAGTCGTAGTGTTAGACAACCGAATCACAGCAATGACGGGACACCAACCCAGCCCATCGAAGCCTCGGGGAGATTCTGGGGAACCTACCATTAGGATCGAGGACGTTGCGAGATCTATGGGAGTTGAATTCGTCCGCGTCGTCGATCCCTTCGACCCGAAAGCCACCTCAGACACAATCATCGACGCCATCAATTTCGACGGCCCATCCGTAGTGGTAAGCCGCAGAATGTGCGCCCTAGAAGCTCGACGAGAAGGAATCATTCAACGCATAGCATCGATCGATTCAGAGAAATGCACAGGATGCCTTGTCTGCGTGAAACTCCTAGGTTGTCCAGCCCTAGACCTAGAGGGCGACGGGAAAGTTGTAATTGACTGCCTGCAATGCTCCGGATGCACTCTATGCGCCGAAGTCTGTCCGTTCCATGCCGTCACGCCAGGACAGTGGAGCCAATGAACGAATTCAACGTAGCAATAGCCGGAGTCGGAGGGCAAGGCAGCGTCGTTTTAGCACAGCTGATCGCGCGCGCGGCTCAAACAGACGGTTTTGAGGTTCAGACCGGGGAAACGCTTGGTATGGCCCAGAGGGGTGGCTCGGTTGTTAGTTTCGTGAGATACGGTAAGAGAGTCTACACTCCGCTCGTCCCTGAACATGAGGCGCATATTCTAATCTCTTTGGAGCCAGCTGAGGCCTTAAGGTCAATCCGATACGTCGGCCCCTGCACGTCAGTCCTTTTGAATACAAGAACAAAACACCCACTCAGCGTCTTACTAGGAGAGCAAAAATATCCAGAGCTGAAAGAAATAGAGGCGACGCTTAACTCCGCTGGAGCCAAGACATTTCCATTCGACGCAGCGGAGCTAGCTGAGAAGGCGGGTAACGCCAAGTCAGCCAACGTTTGCTTGTTTGGAGGGATGGCTGCTCTAGACAGCCATATCAAACTTGACAGCTACAAAATTGCTCTGAAAGAAGTTCTCTCTGAAAGATCATTGCAAGCGAACGAGCAAGCCTTTAGCCTTGGGTATGAAACTGTCTCAACTCTACTTAACTGAACACCCATTTACCGTCGGAGAAGCTGATAGACTAGGCGATTGCAGCTTCTCGCGAAAGTTATGAAGGACCAACAACTGAACGCACAAGGTCTGAACTCAAGAATAGCGTGTTCCCGGTTCTCTGGCGAAGTAAACCTTTCTTCGGTTGTTCGCGACAATAAAGTAGTAGGAACTCAAGGAATCATTAGAGATATTTTGTGAACGAGCGCTTGGAATATGAAGACGAACGAGAAGCTGGCTATGGTATTCAGAGAACCTTAGCCTGACCGGCAAGCGTATGTACTTATGGGTCCACTTCTCAACAGCATTTGAAGGCGGCCAATGTTGAAGGGATTCGCGAGATTTGGACTTAAGGGTAGTTGTCTGCAACCTCTGAGTGTAGATGAGCTGTACAAAATACACGTGTCTTCCCTTGAGATCTTGGAGAGAAAGGGAGTTTTGGTCTATGAACCCGAAGCAGTCAGTGTCTTCGAGAAGGCCGGCTGCGACGTTCAGGAAAACAAGCTGGTGAGGATTCCTCAATATCTAGTGAAGGAATCCATTAACAAGGCACCAAGCTCAGTGACGCTTTGCGGGAGGGAAAAAGAAAATG
>Ga0181521_10008938_pt1 | contig 10155 bp, 10 predicted proteins | sample PEATcosm2014_Bin_32_FD_119764 | JGI IMG/M metagenome (GOLD analysis project Ga0181521, IMG submission 119764) | Peatland microbial communities from MTU Mesocosm Facility, Houghton, MI, USA - PEATcosm2014_Bin02_60_metaG | ecosystem: Environmental > Terrestrial > Soil > Wetlands > Peat | place... | reverse complement strand
TTGCATCGGGGTTACGTCCACGGCCGCCCTTGGCGCTAGCGGGTTTCGTTAATCCGCCACGCGTGTCGCCGAGGGCGACCATCACCTACCGCGCAGGCGGCGGAGGTTGCGTCGGTGGGCTTTCCGCGTCCGGGTCGATCAGAGGCTCCTCGGTTACTTTGCCACCGGACACGAGATAGGCACGGCGCGCCAGATAGGCATCGCGAACGAATGCATAGGGATCGTAGGTGGTCTTGAGCGTGTCATCGAGCGGCAGCAGCGAGACGCGCCGGTCGATGAAGTCCGGAAGGTACAGACCGTACTTGATATAGTCATTCCGGATGTACTGCCTCGGGTTCGTGTACGTATCGACCAGCTTACTCGGCGCGTCGCGCGCATCCGACGGCCCGAGTAACGGCAGTTCCACGAACGGCCCGGCGTGCACGCCCCAGTGGCCGAGCGTCTGGCCGAAATCGTCATCATTGCGATCCAATCCCGCCGAAGTCGCCGGGTCCAGCAGGCCACCCACTCCGACCGTCGTGTTGAGCATGAAGCGCCCGAGATCGCTGGCGGCAGCGGCGAATTTTCCCTGCAGCGCGTCGTTGATCAACACGGTCGGAGTATTGAGATTGGCGAAGAAATTGCTGACTCCGGTGCGGATGGGCTGGGGCACGACCCGTACGTAGGCGCGCGCCACCGGTTTGGCGATTCCCCGATCGAGGGCGTCATTGAATTTATAGACCCCGCGGTTCCATGATTCCCAGGGATCCTGCGGCGAGCGCGGACTATTCGGCTGTAAGGTGACGCAGCCGCTCAAGGTCCCCGCAAGCAGCATGGCTGCGCTCAAGCGCACGTACCCTTCCTTGCACATTTTTTATTGCTCCCTGATCGAAATTGGCAGCGGCGAAGCATCGACGCACGGTTCGGCCGCGAAAACGCTCAGTCAATGACGGCCGTTGCCGTTCCCGTTGTCGTCCGCGACCGTATTTTTGCGGTTTTTTGGCATTGCCGCACGCACTTCTTCGAGCATGGCGCTGATGCGGGCGCGTTGTATGGGGTTCAAATCCGGAAGCGCCAAGCCGAGTTGTAACTGGTTCGAGGCCATCATGAGATCGCCGTTCATGAGATAAAAGTCGGCCATGTAATAGTACGAGTCGGCCACATTGCCGGCCGCGTTCGCGGCTTTCGCAATGAGTTTCGCTTGATTCGGCGTCGGCTCGACCTGATTGAACAAATCGTCCAGGATCAATTGCGCGCGTTTGTTGTCGCCCGCGTGCATCAAGGCATCCGCCAGACGAATCGTCAGCGGCACGTTACGGGGAAACAGAAACTGCGCTTTTTCGAGCACGGCTTGCGATTCCTTGATCTGCCCGTTCGCCAGGTAAGCCTGCCCCAACGCGCCGTAGAATTGCGTCACTTTCGGATTCTCGCGCAGCAATCCCTGCAGATCGGGAATTGCAGCGCTCGGATTGCGCGCGTTGATATCGGCGACCGCCTTGCCGTAACGTTCTTCGATGCTGAGGCCGCCGCCATTTTTCAAGACATTGGCGTAATAATCGCGCGCGGCTTGCGGATTGCCCACCAAGGACCTGAGGCGCTCGCGTATCAACCGGTAGGTCAGCGAATCCGTATGGTAGATGCGCCCGATCAGCTCCGCGCGATTGCGCGCCTCCGCCACGCGCTCAGCCGATAGCGGGTGATCGATCAAGAATTCGATCGCCTTGACTCTGCTCGGCTCGGGTGAATTTCGCTCCAACGCTTCAAAAAAGCTCGCCATCGCCAACGGGTCGTAGCCGGCGCTCGCCATCGTGCCGATACCGATGCGGTCGGCCTCGAATTCTTGGGTCCGAGTGTAGTTGATCTGATGCTGGATGGCGGCGCCCTGGGTCGCCAGGATGGCCCCTTCCATGGCACTGGGATCGCCGCGGCCCGCGGTCGCCCCCAGCAGAATGGCGGCCAGCATCGCGGCCGTCGAGACCAGGCCGGCATGCGTTTGGTCGATCATGCCGCGTACCAAATGCCGCTGGGTGACATGCGCCGTCTCGTGAGCCATCACGCCGGCGAGTTCATTTTCGTTGCGCGTCGCCAATATCAAGCCGCTGTTGATGGCAATGAAGCCGCCCGGCATGGCGAAAGCATTGATGACGGGATCGCGCACCACGAAGTAATTGAACTGATGTTGGCCTTCCTCGGCATGGCTCGAGAGGCTGTGGCCGATTTCTTGAATGTAATCGCTGACCTCGGGATCTTCGAGAACTTGCCCCTGCGCGCGCATTTGGCGCGCCCACATCGTGCCGACTTGATACTCTTCCTCGAGCGATACCGCCGCGGTGGCCGGACTTCCCAAGTCCGGCAGGTCCTGATCCTTGGCGCTCAGGCCAGCCGCCCAGCCGACTGAAATGCTGGCACCGACCGCAACAGCGGCCGCAACGGCGGTCAACCATTTCAAGAGCCTCATTCAGCCTCCTGTAAACACCCTTGGAGTGCTTGCGGCGCCCCAAAGTTCGTATATACGTGCCGCGAAGCCCATTACAAGTGCCGCGAAGCCCGTTACAAGTGCCGCGAAGCCCATTCAGGGGTCATTTCAAAGGACTTCGGACGCATAGTCTGCCAGACGCGAACGCTCGCCGCGCACCAGCGTGATATGCCCCGAATAGGTCCAGCCGTGGAATCGGTTGACGACATAAGTCAGCCCGGTCGTGGTCTCGGTGAGATACGGCGTGTCGATTTGCGCGATGTTGCCGAGGCAAACCATCTTGGTACCTGGGCCCGCGCGGGTCACCAGCGCTTTCATCTGCTTGGGCGTCAGGTTTTGCGCTTCGTCGATGATGATGAAGCGGTTCAAGAAAGTGCGGCCCCGCATGAAGTTCAAAGATCTGATCTTGATGCGATGGCGGAGCAAATCGGTGGTGGCTCCGCGGCCCCAAGTCCCGCCCGACTGGCTCTGCGTCAACACTTCCAGGTTGTCCATCAGAGCGCCCATCCAGGGCTCCATTTTTTCCTCCTCGGTGCCGGGCAGAAAGCCGATGTCTTCGCCCAAGGGGATCGTCACGCGCGTCATGATGATTTCGCTGAAGCGATTGTGATCCAAGGTCTGCGCGAGACCGGCCGCCAGCGTCAGTAGAGTTTTCCCGGTGCCGGCCGGACCCAAAACCGTGACGAAATCGATTTCCGGATCCATCAATAGATTCAAGGCGAGATTTTGTTCGCGATTCCGGGAACTGACTCCCCACACATTGTTACGCTCGGTGCGGTAATCCACCGTGAGCTCGAGAATGGCCGACTCGCCCTCGAGCTTGCGCACGATGGCTTCCACGCCATTCTCGCCCGGATCATAGACGAATTGATTGGTTTGCCACTCGCGCACCAGGGGTCCGCGTATTCGATAGAAGGTTCGGCTTTGCTGCTGCCAGGACTCCATGCCCTTGCCATGCTTTTCCCAAAAATTGGGCGGCAACGGTTGCACACCACTGATCAGCAGATCCGCATCTTCGATGGTCTTGTCGCTGGAATAATCCTCCGCTTGAACGCCGACGATCGCCGCCTTGATGCGCAAATTGATGTCTTTCGAAACCAATGTCACTCGGGCAGTGGGGAATTTTTGTTGCAATGCCAGAGTATTGGCCAGGATGGCGTTGTCGGCGCCGTGGCCGGGTAAGCTGTCCGGCAACACGGATTCCAGCAATTGAGTTTGAAAAAACAGTCGACCGACGGGCGGACGTTTGCCGTGGTTGATCGGCACCGCAGTCGGCAGCGCGAGGCCGCGATCTATCTGCTTCTTGGTCGCATTGCGCATCAACTCGTCGAGAAAGCGGCTGACCTGACGCACGTTGCGGGCCGACTCCGACAGGCCCTTTTTACCGGCGTCCAGTTCCTCGAGCACGGTCATCGGTATGTAGATGTCGTGCTCTTCGAAGCGAAAGATCGCGGTTGGATCATGCATGAGCACATTCGTGTCGAGCACGAAAATGCGCCGTTCCTGCTTGGCTTGACGCGCCTTCACAACCGCGGCTGTGACGGGCCGCAAAGTACCCGTCACAGTGCCTTCACCGCCGCCAGAACCGCCTCGGCATGGCCGCTCACTTTCACTTTGCGCCATTCCTGCCGCAGCACGCCCTTCGCATCGATCAGAAAAGTGCTGCGTTCCACCCCCATGTACTTCTTGCCGTACATGCTCTTTTCTTGAATCACATCGTACAGCTTGCACACTTCTTGATCGGGGTCGCTCAAGAGTTCGAACGGAAATCCCATTTTCTTTTTGAATTTTTCATGCGCCTGGACCGTGTCCGGGGAGATGCCTATGATCAGCGTCTTCAATTTCTTGAATTGCGCATACGCGCCGGTAAAGCTCTCGCCTTCCTGAGTGCAGCCCGGAGTGTTGTCGCGCGGATAGAAATAAATGACCACATGACCCCCGGCGGCATCGTTCAGCGACCATTTGCCGCTCGTCCCGTCCAAAGTGAAGGGCGGCGCCTTCTTACCGACTGCAATCTTGCTCATGTTCTTGGATTCCGTGTGCGGCTCAATTTTTCACAGGTTCGAAGATGGCGTCCAAATTCAAGTGATCGCAGAAATCCATGAATTCCTCGCGCAACACACCGATGTGCAGGCGGCTCGGAACGTTCACGATCATTTGCACCGAAAACATCGGTGCACCCGTGTGTGCGGCCGCATAGGAGCGGGTGGACAACTCCGCGATGTCCACCCCTCGTTGTGAGAAAAAGCCGGACAGCCCGGCGACGATACCGGTCTGGTCGAGACACACGACATCGATGGAGTAGGGCAGCATGTCGTTGCGCGCGGCACGCTCTTCGGTGCGCCGCAACTGGATATTCATGCCGGTGGCATCAGCCAGCTTCTTGAACTCACCTTCGAGTTTCGCGAGCGTATGCCAGTTGCCGTTCACCAGCAGCAGCATCGCAAACTCGTTGCCCAACGAGGTCATACGACTTTCGCTGATACTCCCGCCACAATCCGCAACAGCCTTGGAGAGTTCGTGGACCATGCCGACACGGTCCCCGCCGACCGCGCAAATCACGATATGTTGTTTCATCGGTGCAAATTCTACCGGATGGGCGCTTGCCACGGTGCATGTCCGCCGCTTAAGGTAGCGATTATTTCCTTTGGAGTTCCTGGGGATGTTTCGCGGAAGCCTGGTCGCTATTGTGACGCCGATGACCGCCGATGGCGGCTTGGACTGGCCGGCGTGGGACCGGCTGCTCGATTTCCACGTGCGCGAGGGCAGCGACGGCGTCGTGATTGCCGGCACGACCGGTGAGTCGCCCGCGCTCACCGTCGATGAAATCGAGGAATTGACCCGCCGGGCGGTGGCACGCTGCAGCGGAAAGCTGAAGCTGATCGTCGGTGCCGGGACCCACGCGACCTCGAGCACCGTGGCGCGCACTCGAGTGTTGTCCAGACTAGGCGCCGATGGCGTCATGCTGGTGACCCCTTACTACAATAAACCGCCCCAGGAAGGTCTTTACAGGCACTTCATGGCGGCCGCGGATGCGTCTGCGGTGCCGATCGTTCTTTACAACGTACCGAGCCGCACGGCGGTGGATTTGCTGCCGGCCACCATTGCGCGGCTGGCACGGCATCCGCAGATCGTGGCGGTGAAGGATGCGAGCGCATCGTTGGTTCGTGCGCGAGATCTACTGGCGGCAGTCCCTACGGAATTTACGGTGTTGTCCGGCGACGATGCGACCGCCATCGATTGGATCAGCGTAGGCGCGCGAGGGGTCATTTCGGTGTCGGCCAATGTCGCGCCCCATCGCATGCATGAGGCGTGCATGGCTGCGCTGGGCGGGGATTTGGCGAGCGCGAGGCAAATAGATGCCGATTTGCAACCATTGCACAGGGACCTATTCGTGGAAGCCAACCCGATTCCCGTAAAATGGGCGGTTGCGAGAATAGGCCTCATCGGGAACGCAATACGTTTACCATTGGTCGAATTGTCGCTCGCGCATCACGAGACGGTGCTGCACGCAATGCGGGCGGCGGGCGTTACACTTGAGGACCAAGCAGCATGAGTCTTGACCGAGCTATTTTGGTGATTACCGCGGCATCACTCGTGAGCGGCTGTCATATGTTCAGTCATTGGACCAACCGCATTACCGACTGTCATCGGCCGCAGGAATATCAGCGTGCCGTACAGGCTGCACCGCTGAAGGTGCCGCCGGGACTGGATACGCCGAACACTCAAGGTGCGCTGGTGATTCCCACGGTGGAGCTCGCCCCGCCGCCGCCTGGAGTGCACGACGCTTGCCTGGATGCGCCGCCCCGCTATAAGCCGGCGCCGCCCAACAAGGCGGCCAGCAGTTAGGCGCCTGTCTGAGCAGGCTCCTAGGTCAAGGCCGCTCGGCCCGCCGGGCGCGCGCCTGCGGACAGCCCTGCGAGTGGGGCGTTTGACGCTCCCGGCTGCGCGCCGCGGGCGCGGGCGCCGGCGCGCGCATCCCGTGACGATTTGATCGTCCGAGCCGCCTCCGGTACCCTTGCGGGCCCGCGTGGGTTTGGTTTTGGGTTTCGAGTGGAGAGGTGGCCGAGTGGTCGAAGGCGCTCGCCTGGAAAGTGAGTAACATCCCAAAAGGTGTTCGAGGGTTCGAATCCCTCCCTCTCCGCCAACCACCATGAGTCTATGGCGGCTCGCGTTTGCATCTTCGCGACGACTGGTCACGAACCCCGTCAGGCCCGGAAGGGAGCAGCGGTAGAGACTTTAAGTCGGGCGCCGAAGTCCTGCTGGCGCGGGCCGCCTCCTTATCACGCGCGTGCAGCGTCTAACGGCTAAACTGATCGCATGAGCTATATCGTACTAGCGCGCAAGTGGCGCCCCAAGCGCTTCGCGCAAATGGTGGGGCAGGAACATGTGCTGCGCGCCCTTTGCAATGCACTCGACACCGACAAGGTGCATCACGCCTTCCTGTTCACGGGCACTCGCGGGGTGGGCAAGACGACCGTGGCGCGCATCCTTGCAAAATCGCTCAACTGTGAAACCGGCGTCAGCGCGAATCCCTGCGGCATCTGCGCCGCCTGCCGAGAAATCGACGAGGGACGCTTCGTCGATCTCATCGAGGTCGACGCGGCATCGCGCACCAAAGTCGACGACACCCGTGAATTGTTGGACAACGTCCAATACGCGCCAACTCGCGGTCGTTACAAGGTGTACCTCATCGACGAAGTGCACATGCTGTCGAATCACTCGTTCAATGCATTGCTGAAAACCCTCGAGGAGCCGCCGCCGCACGTCAAATTCTTGCTGGCGACCACCGACCCCCAGAAATTGCCGGCCACCGTGCTTTCGCGCTGCCTGCAGTTCAGCCTCAAACGCTTGTCGGCGAACCTCATCGGTGACCGGCTGAAATTCATTGCGACGGAGGAGAACCTCGATTACGAGCCGGCGGCGCTCGCGCTGCTCGCGCGAGCCGCCGAAGGCAGCATGCGCGATGCATTGAGTTTGCTGGACCAGTTGATCGCCTTTGGCGGCGGCACGCTGAGTGAAGCGAATACTCGGTCGATGTTGGGCACCATCGATCGCGGCCATGTGACACGGATCATCGAGGCCTTGGCGCACGAGGACGGGCCCGGATTGCTCGCGCAAGTGCGCGAGCTCGATCGCGACGCGCCCGACTATGACCGCGCGCTCGTCGAGTTGGCGGCGTTCTTGCAGCGCATCGCGATCGCGCAGATTGTGCCCGCGGCGGCGCAGCAGGACGAGGACTTCGATGAGCAAACAGTGGTCCGCTTGGGCCAGGTCATGGCGGCGGAAGATGTGCAGCTCTATTATCAGATTGCGCTGGCCGGCCGGCGTGATTTGCCCATGGCGCCGGAACCGCGGCTTGGATTTGAGATGACTTTGCTGAGGATGCTGGCATTTCGTCCCGATGCCGCGGCGGCGAGGGCGAGCACGAGCAATGGTGGCACGACGCATCGGGAGCCGAGAACGCCGGTCGCAGGCAGCGCGCCGGTTGCGGCGCCTGTCGCGCAGGCGCCTGCCGTGCCGCCTGCCGTGCCGCCTGCCGCGCCGGAGGTGCCTGCCGCGTGGGTGCCGCCTGCCGCGCCGGAGGTGCCTGCCGCGTGGGTGCCGCCTGCCGCGCCGGAGGTGCCTGGCGGTGCATCCATGGCGCCCGGAGCCGCCGCTCGGCTCGACATCGACGCCCGTAATTGGCCCGCCGTGGTTGAAGCCGCGAGCTTGAGCGGCATGGTGCGCCAATTCGCGCTGAACTGCGTTCCGGCCGCATTTGAGAATGATGTGCTCACATTGCGACTCGATCAGGCGGTGGCGGAGCGGCGCACGCGCCCCATCGAGGAGAAACTCTTGCAGGGCCTGGCCAAGCATTTGGGTCGCGACATCCGCATCCTCTTCGATGTCTCGGCGGCCACCCTGGCCACACCCGCGCGGCAGCGCGTCATGGCAGACCAAGACAAGGCATTGCGTGCCGCGGCCGCCTTCGAGCAGGATCCTGCGGTCAAGGGCTTACGAGAGCGTTTCGGCGCCGAGGTGGAGATCGCTTCGGTGAAACCCACGAACTAGCACGGGAGAAGTGAAACATGATGAAAGGCGGACTGGGGAATCTGATGCGCCAAGCTCAGCAGATGCAGGAGACCATGCAGAAGGCTCAGGCGGAGCTTGCCGATCTCGAAGTGACCGGGGAGTCGGGGGCCGGTATGGTCAAGGTCGTGCTGAACGGGCGCCATGAAGCAAAGAAGGTGATGATCGAACCGAAATTGGTCGGCGAGGACTTGGGATTGCTCGAAGACCTGCTGGTCGCGGCCGTCAACGATGCGGTGCGCAAAATCGCCGCACGCACCCAGGAGAAATATGCGGGGCTCATGTCCGGAATGAATCTGCCGCCCGGCATGAAGCTGCCGTTTTGAACGCCCCGCGCCGATGAAATACACGCCCACCCTTGCACGGTTGATCGACTCCTTGCGCTGCCTGCCGGGCGTCGGCCCAAAGTCCGCGCAGCGCATGGCGTTTCATTTATTGGAGCGCGATCGGGACGGTGGGCGGGCGCTGAGTCAGGCATTGACGGACGCGCTCTTGCATGTCGGGCACTGCAAGCGCTGCCGCATGCTCACGGAGAGCGAGCTTTGCACGATTTGCGCTTCGAGTCAGCGTGACGTCGCGCAGCTCTGCGTCGTCGAATCGCCTGCGGATGTCGTCGCAATCGAGCAATCGGGCGGCTTTCGCGGCCGCTACTTCGTTCTGATGGGGCATCTGTCGCCGCTCGACGGAATCGGGCCCGCCGAACTCGGACTGGATGAGTTCGAGCAACTGCTCGTCGACGGTGAGGTACGCGAAGTGATTCTCGCCACCAATCCGACCGTGGAAGGCGAGGCGACCGCGCATTACCTCGGGGAGCTGGCGCTGCGCTTGGGACTCAAGGCGTCGCGTATTGCGCACGGCGTGCCGGTTGGCGGAGAGCTCGAATATGTCGACGGCGGCACGCTGGCTCACGCACTGGCGGGACGTACCCGTGTCTGCTGAATCGCATTCCTAAGAGGGTGCCAGCTTTTCGTAGAGACGGCATAGCCGGCGATAGCTTTCGTAGCGACGCGCAGCAATGCGTTCGGTCACGACGGCGGTGCGCACCGCGCAGCCGGGCTCTTCCATGTGACGGCAATCCTTGAAGCGACACGTGTGGGCGAGCTGATGGATCTCGACGAAGCCGCGCTCCGCCGCCCGCACGAGGCTGGCGGGAGGGGCGAAATCACGCACTCCGGGTGCATCGACGATGGCGGAATCCGCTCCCGGCCCCAAGCGATACCAGCGGGCCGTCGTCGTGGTGTGCCGACCTCCGGCGTCGCGCGTCAGCTCCGCGGTCTGCGCCGCCGCCGCCGGTGCAAGCGCATTGACAATGGAGGATTTGCCGACCCCTGATTGCCCGACGAGCAATGTCACACCGTCCGCCAGGGCGCCACACAAGTCGGGAATACCCGCGCCCGTTAGCGATGCCACTTCGAGGCAGGAAAGCCCCAAGGCGCGATAGTTGGACAATTCCGCTTGGATCGAAGCGGTTCCGAGGTCCGACTTATTGACGATCAGCAGCGCCGCAATATCCTTGAGATGCGCGCCTGCCCAGTAACGGTCGACCAGGAACCAGTCCGGGCCGGGTTCCGGCGCCACCACGATGGCCAATCGGTCGATGTTCGCAGCGACGGGTTCGGGACGGCCTC
>Ga0181521_10008936_pt1 | contig 10156 bp, 7 predicted proteins | sample PEATcosm2014_Bin_32_FD_119764 | JGI IMG/M metagenome (GOLD analysis project Ga0181521, IMG submission 119764) | Peatland microbial communities from MTU Mesocosm Facility, Houghton, MI, USA - PEATcosm2014_Bin02_60_metaG | ecosystem: Environmental > Terrestrial > Soil > Wetlands > Peat | place... | reverse complement strand
TATCGAGAAGGGTTTGCAGGCGGGATTCTTCCGCTATCTCACCAAACCGATCAAGGTCCATGAGTTTATGCAAACGCTGGATTTAGCATTGGAATTCGCTCGGCATGGAGCCGGCCGTTGATGATCGGCCCAGCCGACATTCTGAACGCCAGGATCCTGGTGGTTGACGATCGCGAAGCCAATGTCCGCCTGCTGGAGGGCATGCTGCGCATTGCCGGCTATACTTCGGTCGAATCTACGACGGTGCCGAACCAGGTCTGCGAACTTCACCGTAAGAACCGCTATTCCCTGATCCTGCTGGATCTCCAAATGCCCGGCATGGACGGATTCCAGGTGATGGAAGGCCTGCGGGAAATCGAAAAGGAAGGCTACCTGCCGGTCCTGGTGATCACCGCCCAGCCGGATCACAAGCTGCGCGCCCTCCAAGCCGGCGCCAAGGACTTCGTCAGCAAACCGTTTGATCTGGCCGAGCTGCGCGCGCGCGTTCACAACATTCTGGAGGTCCGTTTATTACACCAGGAAACGAAGAACTACAGCCAGGCCCTGGAGGAGACGGTCCGCGAACTTGAGACCAGCCGCGAGGTGATCCGTCTGAAAACCCTGGAGGAGCGCAAGGCCGGCGAGCGGGAACTGGCCTTGGCGCAGGAAACCCAGGAAAGCCTGCTGCCCCGTTGCATGCCCCAGTTCGAGAATTTTCGCATCCACGCATTTAACAGCCCCACGCGCTATGTGGGAGGGGACTTCTACGATTTCCAGCAACTCAGCTCGGGGGAATGGATGGGAGTGTTGGCGGATGTCTCCGGCAAGGGGATGTGCGCGGCCCTATTAAGTTCAATGGTGCTGGGCGCTCTCAGCATGGAGTTTCACGCCGGAATGCAACCGCAAATGGTCTTACAGCGCGTCAACCGGCTGCTTTGCGAAAAGTCGCTTCCACACCAGTTCGTCACCCTCTTTCTCTTCCTCCTCAGCCCCGATGGCCGGGGACAATTCCTCAGTGCCGGACATAATCCGGCCTATCTGTATCGCGCCGCCACCGGAAAAATCGAGGAGTTGGCCTCTAACGCTTCTTTTCTGGGGATGTTCGAGTGCGCCGATTATCCGTCTGAAACCTTCCGTCTCGATAACGGTGACATTCTGGTGGTGTATTCCGACGGACTTACAGACGCGGAAAACCAACGGCAGGAAATGTTCGGAGAGGAAAGGCTGCTAAACCTCATTCGGCAGGAGGCCCATTCCGGAAGTAAGGCGATCGACCACGCCTTCTTGAAAGCCATTGAGGAATTCACTCAGGGCACGCCGCAAACCGATGACATCACCTTCGTCGTCGTCCAAAAATGTCAGTGAAACTCCGCGCGGCGCTCAACCGCTTATAACAGCTCCGAAGACCGCTCCTACGCCCGCCGTCACAGCCATCGCCAGAGCGCCCCAAAACGTGACGCGCATGGCTCCCGGAATTATGCCTGCGCCCCCGGCCCACGCCGCCAACCCTCTTAGAACCGCCAAAAACAACAGGGAAGTTCCGGAAACAAGAGGGATCAGATCAGACTCCGAAGCTAGGGCCGCGACCACCAGAGGCAGGGCCGCTCCCACGGCGAAGCTGGCGGCCGATGCCAACGCAGCCTGAATGGGACGCGCACTGTGACCCGGGGAGATGCCGAGTTCGTCGCGGGCATGCGCGCCTAAGGCGTCATGCGCCATCAGTTGCGCGGCAACCTCTTTGGCGAGCGCGGGTTCGAGCCCCCGGCCGACGTAGATCACCATCAGTTCCCGGCGCTCGCCCTCGTCGTCCGTCTTCAGTTCGCTACGTTCCAGCTTGAGATCGGCCTGCTCGGTGTCTGCCTGCGAGTGAACCGATACGTATTCACCGGCCGCCATCGACATCGCGCCGGCGACCAGGCCCGCGGCCCCCGCCACGACTACGTTTCCGTGACTCGCATGCGAAGCCGCCACACCGAGCACCAGACTTGCCGTGGATAGGATGCCGTCATTCGCGCCCAATACTGCCGCGCGCAGCCAGCCGACGCGTCCCGTGCGGTGTCGTTCCCTCTGGCTTACCGGCATTCTGCGCTACAGCGCTACAGTGATCGCCAGTCCGACGCCGGGATAGCGGCGGTCGTAAAGGTAGTACCCGTTGTCATACGCAATGTACACGTCATCGGTCTCATACCAGTTGTCCGCCCAGTATTCCGGCCAGGGATCGACGAGCATGAACGAATAGCCGCCATACGCGAAACGCGGATACCCCTCGTAAATGGTGGGGTACGGCATGCGAAACCAGTGTTGACTACCGAAAGAGAGATTGAAGCTGGCCTGGGGAATGTAGTAGCCGCCATAGCCGCCACGCTGCGCCCAGGTGCGATGGTCGCTGGCCCAGTGTTGAGCGCGATCCTGCTGAAATGTGCTATGCCCCTGCCAGGCGCCGTTCCGTGCCCAGCCCCGCTGCTGCTGCCAGGCGACTGCCTGCACTCGCGTACGCTGCGGTTGCTGTTGCTGTTGACGCGGGGCCGGCTGGGAACGTTGTGCCGGCTGCTGTTGCCGAGCCTGTTGGGGCCGCTGTTGCTGAGCCGGTTGCGCGCGTTGCTGTGGCTGCGCCTGCCGGGCCTGTTGTGGAGCGGGCTGCGCGCGTTGCTGTGGCTGAGCCTGCCGGGCCTGTTGTTGCCGGGCGGGTTGCGTACGCTGCTGTGGCTGAGCCTGCCGGGCCTGTTGTTGAGCGGGCTGCGCGCGCTGCTGTGGCTGAGCCTGCCGGGCCTGTTGCTGAGCGGGTTGCGCGCGCTGCTGTTGCTGAGGCTGTTGCGCCCGCTGTTGCTGAGCGGGCTGCGCGCGCTGCTGTGGCTGAGGTTGCGCCCGCTGTTGCTGAGCGGGTTGCGCGTGCTGCTGCTCCGGCTTACCCTGTTGCTGCTCGTGTTGCGCGTATGCGGGAACAATCGTTCCGAAAAGCAGAAGCAGGGCGGTACTCGTAATTCGAACGCATTGCATATTAGTTATCTCCGTTAAAGGTCATTGTCAGGTGTGCACGTGGACCGCCAGTCCACCTTGAATGTGGCAGTTGCCCCTATTTCTTGGTCTCGTGAGTAACGCATTCGGCCGTCTGTTGGGCAGGCCCCTCGACACGATCTCTGACGGCCACCGGCGCCCGCTCTGTGGGTTTATCCGTCGTCCCGAAGTCGGCGGAAGCCTCGGAGGCCGAGGAGATATTCCGGGCGCCGCTGTCTTTCAGCGTTTTCTTCGCCCGATCGCACCACTCCGGACTGTCGCAGTGCACGGATAGGAGAATCCCTCCACGCCTGATTCTGCCCACATACCGCTTGGCGACATATTCCGGCAGACGCAGGCCGGCCAGCAATCCCACGATCCAACCGGCCGTTCCGCCAGCGCCGGCGCCAATCAAGGCAGCCAGCACCGGCCCAGCAACGACGAGCGGCGCTAAAACGGGCATAGTCGCCGCCTCAATGGAAACGAACCAGGTCGCCGCGGCGCCAACCACCGCGCCCACTGCCGCGCCGGTCGCCGCGCCTTCCAAAGCCTTGGTGCGTGATTTAATTACGAAATCCTTTGAACCTGGGTTGTCAGACGACAGGACCGAAATGTCCGCCGGCCGATATCCCGCCTTCTGCAGAACCTTGATGGCATCTGAAACGGTCGTGCGATCCGCATAGATTCCCATCACCGATGTATTCCTTGCCATTTTCATATCCTTCCTTTGCATGTGCCGTCTTGGTATCTGTGCACGAGCCGGGCCAATCCCCACCGGTCGCCATATTTCGGAGCCGGCGCGGCGTGGAACGGCATGCGCAGTGCAGAATCTGCTTTTGAAAATGCAGATTTCGCGGCAGCAGCCACATGCGGATCGCCGCCTCGTCCCATGACCTTTCGAGTGGGAACGGGGGCAAACGTGCCACAGCTAAATTGGCCCGTGAACCCGGAAGGAGGGGATCGCCGGGAACGAGGATCGGAGGGGATCGAATATGAAATCGTCCCAAGCGCGAATCGGAAATCTCTGGTGCAGGTTGATGCACACGGCTCCAATGTGGCCTTCACACGGTCAGTACGAGTGCCGGACGTGCGGCCGGCGGAAACCGGTGTGCTGGGAAGGCGCCCGGACAGGGAATCATCGAAAGGATCAGGGTCAGCAATACAAGAACGCACAGGGCTGTAGGGCCGTTGCCCACAACGGCGCGCGCGAGGGCATCGGCGCGCGAACCGCCGCCGCGCGGCGATGATCGTAGAGACGGTCGCACCCTCTGGCTATCCGTTTGCTATGCATTCGTTGAATTGACGAAGCGACCTTTCAAGCTGCCCTCTGCTGCAATTGGCGGGCGGACGAAGAGTGGGCATGCCGCTCACCTGACTTTCGCTTGTTGTCGGCCGCAGAGGGTTTTTTGTCGGATGTTTTCATAATGGCCTACTAGGGGTCACGATTGCGGTAGCCGTCTGGCGATCCTAGTAAAGGAACCAACGGACGCGGCCCTCGCCTGGATCGACTGAATGCAAGACCCAGACGGCCCGACGCCGGACCCCAGCCCGAACTCGGGCGAACCGCATCGGTAGAAGCTCTCGCTGGTCTTGGAGCTGCTCCGATGCGGTTTTTCATTTTCTTGCGCTGCTTTCCCGATTAGTGGTGGATTTCCGGTAGCGTCATCCGCGGTAGATCCTGCATTCGGTGCGGCAATAATTGCATGCGCCGATAGCGCAGGCGGCAAGACCGGCTTTGAGAGATTGCCGGCTGCGGAGCGTGTCTGCCAGGGTACGGGACGTACGCCCATGAATGGGACGCCAGCTCGCTCTTCGCAGCAGTTTCCGATGGACCTCGGAGTGCTTCTCAACCCTTCCGTGTAACCAGCCAGCCGAGGCCGTGCAGGCAGGGTGCCCCACAGCGCGAAGAGCCGGTCGCACAAATTTCAAAAGGAGAATAAGCAGATGAGTGTTTTGCGAGCAGTAACAACATCGGTGTTTGGCCTCGCGCTAATGGGAGCGGTATTTTCGCCCGTCGCCAAGGCGGACGAATGGAACAGGAAAACCGTGATGACATTCAGCGCGCCTGTGGAGATTCCGGGAGTTCACCTCAAGGGGTGGGGAGTGTTGCCGGCAGGCACCTACGTGTTCAAAATCCTGGATTCGCAGTCCGACCGCCACATTGTCCAGATTTTCAACAAGGATGAAAGTCAGTGCATCGCCACCATCCTGGCCATCCCGAACTATCGCCTCAAGGCGACTGGCAAGACCGTAGTTACCTTCCGGGAGCGGCCGGCAGGTGAGCCCGAGGCGCTTCGGGCATGGTTTTATCCCGGCAGAAACTGGGGTGAGGAATTCGTCTATCCGAAGGCGCGAGCGGTGGAGTTGGCCAAAACGACCAACACGCCCGTTCTCTTCACGGCGGCCGAGATCCCGGCAGAAGTCGTGGAGCCGATCCAGACGGCAGACCACCCGGTGGTCGTGCAAATGAAGCAGGCGCCCGTCATGGCGATCCAGCCGAGCGGACAAGAGGTGCAGCTCGCCGAGGTGGTCACCCCGCCGCCTGCTCCGGCAACAACAGAAGTAGCGGCGGCGACGCTACCGCACACGGCGAGTTGGCTGCCGCTGATCGGCCTGTTCGGCCTGCTGGCATTGGGCGGAGCCTTTGTCCTGCGGCTGGCGCAAAAGCGCCTTTCCTAACGCAGGGACTTGCTCCACATGCGGCGCGTCTGACTCTTGGGCGCGCCTGTGGCCGCGGTGGTGCGGTGACGATTTTGGCTTCCGTTCGCGGTGCGGGCTAGCCGGAAAGAGAAGCATGAGGGGATGTCGCGGGCCGGAGAGAGTAGCTTCGCGGGAGCCAGCGCTCTCCCGGCCCCGGCGGCGGAGCCTCACCGCAAACGCGGGCGCCATCAACTGTGGAATGATAAAGTGCGGCCGGTGGTGCCTGGCCGCTGGGAGGATTCTTGAAACACGCTTCGGTTGTCCGTGCTGCCCGAATCCTTGTCGTTGAAGACAACGACTCAGACGTCTTCCTGCTTGAGCGGGCCCTGAAGAAGCAGGATCTCCCATTTGAACTGGTCCACTTGCTGAGCGGAGCCGCAGCCCTGGCGTTCATCCGCCGCCAGGGAACCTATGCGGACGCCGCGGTTCCGGACCTGATCCTGGTGGACCTGAACCTGTCCAAGTACAGCGGCGAAGACATCCTGCGCGAGATCCGCGGGACCACACTCTTGGCCGGCGTTCCAGTGTGCGCGTGGAGTTCTTCGCAGTCCCGGCGAGACGAGGCTCTGCTTAGGGACCTTGGGGTTTCTCTGTTCATTACCAAGCCTGCCGGTCTGGATCAGTTCATGGAGATCGGCAAAACCCTCAAGGACCTGCTCGCCGGTTCCACCACCGGCTGACGGAGCTACAATTCAGTCAGTTGGCGGGGCCGCCAGCCGCTCGGACCAGGTACGCTGCAAGCGTGGCACTTCGCGTGCTCAGTGGTGGAATTTGTTCGAGTGAGAAAGGTCAGGGTGGCGTGTGGCAAGAAGGACCGGCAGTCGACGGCCAAGCGAGGTCGCGCGCTCGCCGCGCCTGCCTGATCCTCGCCCAAAGCGGCATACGACCCCCTCGCAGAGGAAACCGAAAGCGGCCGTTAAGCCCGCCTCCGCTGCGGCCATCCTGCCATCGGCCGCCGAAGCCAGTTGCCCTTCAATTGTTGGCGTAGGAGCTTCCGCCGGCGGACTGGAGGCATTCACGGAGTTGCTCAGCCATCTGCCGGACGATACCGGCATGGCCTTCGTGCTGATTCAGCACCTCGATCCGAAGCACGAGAGCCATCTGACGGAATTGCTTTCCAGGGAAAGCAGAATGCCTGTCGCGGAAGTGAAAGGTGAAACTCGCGCCGAGGCCAATCATGTTTACGTGATTCCGCCGCACTGCAATTTGGGCATTTCGGGTGGCGTCCTTCAGACCCCGCCCCGGCCAGACAGTGGCCGCAACATGCCGATCGACTTTTTTCTCCGCGCCCTGGCGGCAGACCGCGGCAGCAAGGCCCTCGGCGTCGTTCTGTCGGGAACCGCATCGGATGGAACCTTGGGCCTCCAGGCGATCAAGGCCGCCGGCGGCATCACCTTCGCTCAGGAAATGCAAACCGCGAAGTACGACGGCATGCCGCGCAGCGCCATCGCCGCGGGTGTGGCGGATTTTGTGCTGCCGCCGGCCGGAATCGCGCGCCAACTGGTTGCCATCGCGCGGGATTCTCAGGTCACGATCGAATCTCGGGAGGCGATTGAGCCGCCAGGGGATTCAGAACTGGCCAGGATACTCCGTCTGGTGCGGAGCGCTACCGGAGTGGACTTCACGAACTACAAGCACGGCACCCTCGCGCGCCGCATCAAGCGCCGCATGACCCTCCGCGGATTCGAAAAGCTGGAAGACTACAGCCGGGAGCTCGAGCAGAACCGCGAGGAAGCAAACGCGTTGTGCGAGAACTGTTTCATCACAGTCACCGCATTCTTTCGCGAAGCCTCGGTCTTCGACGAACTGAAAAGGAGCGTATTCCCCGCGTTGGTGGAGAATAGAGGGCCCGAGGATTCGATCCGGATTTGGGTGCCCGGGTGCGCCACCGGCGAGGAGGCTTATTCGATCGCCATCTGCTTGATGGAATTCCTGGACGACACGAAATCGAGCCTTCCGTTCGAGATTTTCGCCACCGATATCAGCGAAGCGGCGATCGAAAAAGCTCGCGTCGGCACATACACGGGCGCCGCGTTGGCCCATGTCTCGCCGCTGCGCCTGGCGCGCTTCTTCACCTGGACGGAACGCGGGTACCAGGTTGCGAAGACCGTCCGTGATGCATGTGTTTTTGCCAGGCACAACCTGGCACAGGACCCGCCTTTCTCCAAGCTGGATCTCATCAGTTGCTGTAACGTGCTGATCTACCTGGGAGACGTATTACAACGCAAGGTGTGGTCGATTTTGCATTATGCCCTCAAACCCACTGGCTTCCTCGTCCTGGGTCCATCGGAAAGCGTCGGCAAGTATTCCGAGTCATTTCACCAAGTGGACAAGACCCACAAGATCTATTGCATGCGGCCGGCGGCGAATGCGCCGGCGCTACCCCTGAGCCAGGGCCGCCGCGCCGAAGGCCGGGTGGACCAGCGGGTGAGAATTGCCGAGGGGCGAACCGGGCCGGACGTGCTGAGAGAAGCCGACCGGTTGGTGCTGGCCGAGCATGGTCCCCCCGGCGCCATCGTTGACGACGCTCTGAACATTGTTCAGGTCCGGGGACGCACGGCTCCGTACTTCGAGCTTGCGTCTGGCGAGCCGACCCAGAATCTTCTCAAACTGGCGCGCGAAGGCTTGATCGCGGGTCTGGGAAAGGCGATCCGGACTGCCAGACTAAGGAACGCCGTAGCCAAAGAAGAGGGCTTCCGGATCGAAGACCGTGGCCAGTTAAAGGACGTCACAATCCAGGTGACCCCGTTCAGAGGCCCGTCCTCTTCCAAGGAACGCTATTTCCTGGTCCTGTTCGAGGACGCCGAGCCGAACGCTGACCCGAGGGCGGTGCACAAGCCCGCCATACAGGACAGCGGCGCAAGCGCCCGGCTGCGCCGCGAGCTTTTAGCAACCAAAGAGTATCTGCAATCGATCGTCGAAGATAATGCAAGCACCCTGGAAGAGCTCAGGGCAGCCAATGAAGAGGCGCAGGCGGGCAACGAAGAGCTCGAAACCGCGCAGGAAGAACTGGAATCGGCCAACGAAGAATTGAACACGCTGAACGAAGAGCTGAAGATCAGCAACGTGGAATTCAGCAAAGTCAACCGGGATCTGGCCAATCTTCTCGAGAGCATCAGCATACCGCTGGTCATGGTTGGGCGAGATCTGCGCATTCGCCGCTTTACCCGCGCCATGGAACCAATGCTCAATCTGATCCCCTCCGATGTTGGGCGGTCGATAACCGATCTTCGGCCTCAAATGGAACTGCCAGACCTGCGGCGGTTGCTGTTGGATGCGATGGAGGACGGCAATCGGCAACCGCGTGATATCCGCGACTCACACGGCCGCTGGTATTCGGTGCGCATCCTCCCGTCCGTGGGAGTGGATGGCAAAACCGACGGCGCCGTGCTGATGTTCATCGATATCGATGCCGCCAAGCGCGGCCTTGACTTCGCTGAGGCGATTGTAGAAACGGTGCGGGAGCCTCTGGTGATCCTGAACCAGAACCTGCAAGTCCTGAAAGCGAACAAGACGTTTTACGAAACGTTCCACGCCGCGCGGGAAGAGACGGAGAATCGTCTGATCTACGACCTCGGGAACGGACAATGGAATATTCCGAAACTGCGCGAGCTGCTGGAGAACATTCTCCCCGCGCACTCCACGTTTCGCGACTTTGAGGTGACCCACGAATTTGAACGTGTCGGACGGAAAGTGATGCTGCTCAACGCCAGCGAGATCTACAATCCGAATGCGCAAGCGCGGACCATCCTTCTGGCAATTGAGGACGCCACCAACCGCAAGCAGGCTGAGGAAGCGCTCCGCACAACCAATGCCGAACTGCAGCATTTTGCTTATGCGCTCACCCACGACTTGCAGGAACCTATTCGGATGGTAGTGAATTTCAGCCAGCTCCTGGCTCAGGAGTGCGCAGGCAAGCTGGGCGAAGAAGCGGACAAATTCATTGGCTATTCCGTGGATGGCGCCTTGAGAATCGAGGCCCTGCTGAAGGCCCTGCTGGCGTATTGGGAGGTCACTGAGCGGGAACAGGTCAACTTCTCGCCGATCGATTGCAGCGCTGTTCTCACTAAGGCGCTGTTGAACCTCCAGGCAGCCATTGCGGAGAGCGGCGCCATCGTAACTTCCGATCCGTTGCCAATTGTGGTAGTCGAAGAGATCATGCTGACGCAGCTTTTTCAGAACCTGATTTCCAATTCGATCAAATTCAGAGGCCAGGCATCGCCCAGAATCCACGTCTCGGCGGAAAGAGACGGGGAAGGGTGGCGGTTTGCCGTGCGGGACAACGGAATCGGTATCGATCCGCAATACATGGATCGGGTGTTCGGTATGTTCAAACGCTTGCATGGCAGAGAAATTCCCGGCACCGGCATCGGCTTGGCGCTCTGTAAGAAGATTGTGGAGCGCAAGGGCGGACGAATCTGGGTGGAATCGGAAGCAGGGAAGGGCGCTACCTTCAAGTTCACAATCCCCCTCCGAGAATCTG
>Ga0181521_10008935_pt1 | contig 10156 bp, 9 predicted proteins | sample PEATcosm2014_Bin_32_FD_119764 | JGI IMG/M metagenome (GOLD analysis project Ga0181521, IMG submission 119764) | Peatland microbial communities from MTU Mesocosm Facility, Houghton, MI, USA - PEATcosm2014_Bin02_60_metaG | ecosystem: Environmental > Terrestrial > Soil > Wetlands > Peat | place... | reverse complement strand
CGCCTCGATCGACGCCTCGAGTTCGCGAAGGAAACCCTGGCGCTCGCGAGGATTCACCAAGCCACAACCAGGCGCCGTCACACCCTTGTTGGCCACCAAGCAAGCGCAGAACAGCGGCGACTTGCCCTTCTCCCCCACAAACGTTTGGAGCGTCTCGGGGCTGCGCCAATCAAACATTTCGTAAGCGTCGTAACCCAGGCGGCTGAGCAATGCCAGAGCCTCCGGCACGGGCATGCGGCCCAGCATGCCCCAAGTAATCGACAGCCGCAGGCCCTTCTTCCCTTCCAGGTTCGCCCGAGCAGGCGCGGGCATCTGGGTAAGCGAGAGAGCTCCGGCCGCAACGCCAAGAAATAAACGACGGTCCATGACAAGCCTCCAGTGCGAAGAAGTCGCAGTGTGGGCGCTGATTATATGCGAACTGGAATACGCGAGCAATTGTATTGGAGTACCGCAGCTTGACAGTTGTGGAGGAGGGAGAGAGAATGCCGGTTCGTCGCAGGAGGAGTGGGGCCTGCGTGCCTGCCGGGCGTTCTCTGCGTTCTCCGTGCGTTCCAAGCATTAACACAGAGGACCCAGAGTATCTCAGTGGCCTCCGTGTTAAAGCTTTTCTGCTCAAAGAGAACACGGAGCACTAGTGAGGCTGTGATTACGCATCCGTCCAGTTATGCAAAGCAGTTAATCCTGGGACTCAGCTTGGTCCTTCTTTACCCCGACTATTCCGCCCGTGGGGCGCAACTCAAGCGTTACGAATATTCCCTGCCCCGCATGGGCTCGATCTTTCACATTGAACTGTACGCTCCCGATGATGCGACTGCGTCCAGAGCGGCTGAGGCTGCCTTCGCGCGCGCTGAGGATCTCGAGCAGATCATGAGTGATTATCGCGATGACAGCGAGCTCATGCGCCTCGCGCGCGAGGGAGCGCGAGCTCCCTTTCCCGCTAGCAACGACCTCTATGATGTCCTGGCGAAATCGATCCACATTTCCGAACTGTCGCACGGGGCATTCGACGTCACCGTCGGTCCCCTGGTAGCGTTGTGGCGAGAAGCTCGCAACACAAGACGCTTTCCCGATGCTTCGGATCTAGCTAAGGCGAAAGCGTTGGTGGATTACAGAAACATCGAACTCGATCCCACGCGGCGGGCGGTCTTCCTGAAACGCGCCGGGATGAAGCTGGATCTGGGCGCGATCGGCAAGGGCTACGCCGCGGACCAGATGCTGGCCTTGTTGCAGAAGCGTGGACTCCGCCGCGCTATGGTGGTGGCAGGGGGAGAAGTGGCCATTGGAGCGCCGCCGCCCGGCGAATCGGGGTGGAAAGTTGCCATCGATGCGGCTGATTCGGAAGCTGGGAAGGCGCCCTGCACTCTCGTGCTGCACGACGCCGCCCTATCCACCTCGGGAGATTCCAAGCAGTTTTTCGAAATCAACGGCAAGCGGTATTCACACGTCATCGATCCCTTCACCGGCGTGGCTCTGGAAGGCATGGGCAGTACGACGGTGCTCGCCCGAGACGCAACCACCACCGACGCGCTGGGGACGGCCCTTTCCATCCTTCCGGTTGTCGATGGAATTCGACTTGCCGAATCGCTACCAGGAGTGGCAGTCTACATGGTTCGCAAGTCTGAGAACGGCTGGAAGAGATATTCTTCGCGAGGGTTTCCAGAATCGTGCCTGGGCCGGAACTGAACGCCTGCACTTCTTAGTGAGTGTGGCGGCTCACCGGAGGAGAATTTAACGATGGCTACACCCGTTTTGATCGACATCGATTCATCGAACCTGGCCGAGTATCCGTGCTGCGGCATCAAGAACCCATCGCACCCAGGGCTCCTCGCCAAGCGGTGCTGGCTGAAGGCCCAATTCAACTTCGGTCTAAGAGCCAAGATCCTGCTTGATGCGGGCGGCAAACCGTTCGGCTATATCGAATATCTTCCCGGTGAATTCGCATGGCGTGGAGTGAGCGCCGCCGGCTACATGTTTATTCACTGCATATGGAATCAATCGAGCCGGCATCAGCGCAAAGGGTGGGGGAGCGCCCTGCTCGAAGCCTGCGTCAAGGATGCCAAGGCGGCAAGCATGAACGGCGTCGCCGTGCTGACGCGTGCGGGCCCCTGGTCGGCCGGCCGCTCTCTGTTCTTGGCGAAAGGATTCAAGCTCGCTAATGCCGCTCCGCCGGACTATGAGTTGTTGGTTCACAAGTTCAAAGCCGGCGCAGCCGATCCGGCCTTCAAAGGAGGTTATGATCGAAAGGCCGAGCGATTCGGAAACGGGCTGACGATCATCCGCTCGGCTCAATGTCCGTACATCGCGAAGTTCGGCGCCGAAATTGCCCAGACCGCCGAGGAAGAATTTCATCTCAAGCCCAAGACGATCGATCTTGAGTCATGGAAAGATGCCCAAGATGCTCCGACACCCTACGCGGTATTTGCGATTGTCTATAAGGGACGAATTCTGGCCGATCACCAGATCAGCCGCACTCGTTTTCGCAACATCATGAAGAAGGTTATGGGATAGACCGCGGCGCATCGATGCTTCAGCGGAAAGCACGGGAGATGGTTTGACGTATTCTCCGGATTATTTGGCATGATTTCCAGTCCCAAGCGAGTTCGTACAAGTTTAGCGCTAATTGGCGCGGGCACCCTGCTGGGTGCCACGATCATATTAGGAGGCAAGGCGGGCGTCGATGCCACCTCGACGGACAAGTTCTGCGACCAAACCTGCCACGCGCATCCGGAGGCCACCCAGACCTGGATCAAGTCGACGCATTTCACGACCAAGAGCGGGGTGGTGACGCATTGCATTGATTGTCACCTTCCCGGCTCAGGGCTCACCTATTACACCGAAAAGGCCCGCTTGGGCGCGCAGGATATTTACGGTAAAACCTTCAAAGATCTCAGCAAAATAAACTGGCAGGCGAAGCAGCACCTCGATGAGGCCCGCAGTTTCACCTACGACTCCGCCTGCATCCGCTGCCACGCCAACCTCTTCAGCGCAGGACTTTCGAAGAAGGGAGTGGACGGGCACCTGCATTATCAGCGCTCGAAGGAGAAGATGCGCTGCATTAACTGCCACCTGCATGCGGGACATTATCGGGGTAAGCAGGCCGAGGAAGTTCCTGAGGAAGCTGAATCCGAGGAACGCGGCCTCGACGCCTCCTTCCCTCTCAACCCTGAGGGGTTCCGGAATTACACCGAGACGATTCCTGGCTCGGAAGTGAAGATCCGCATGGTGGCCATTCCCGGCGGATCGTTCCTCATGGGCAGCCCCGAGTCGGAACCCTATAGGCATCCGGACGAAGGCCCTGTGCACCGGGTGAAGCTCAGCCCGTTTTGGATGGAACGGACCGAAGTGAGCTGGAGGGAGTACGAAGTGTACCTGCTGCAACGCGGCAGCCGCAGCCGAACTCGTGACAACCCGGGGGCCAATAAACCCGACGCGGTGACGGGACCTACGCCGCCCTACGGCTCTCCCGACCAAGGCTGGGGGCGAGGCTCGCGTCCGGCCATCACCATGACCCACTACGCTGCCACCGAATACTGCGAGTGGCTAACGGCAATCACCGGCAAGAAGTTCCGGCTTCCCACCGAGGCGGAGTGGGAGTATGCTGCTCGCGCGGGATCAACGTCTGCGTATTTCTTTCCCGGCGATCCGGCTCGGTTCACCCGCGAGCGGTGGCTGAATCGGTGGATCGGCGTGAAGACAGCGCCGCTCAGCGAATACGCATGGTACTTGGAGGATAGCGCGAGCAAAACCTATCCGGCCGGTGGGACCAAAGCCAATCCCTGGGGCCTGGTCAACCTGTTGGGCAACGTGCGGGAATTCTGCTCGGATTGGTACGACCCCCAGGCTTATGCGCACCTCGGAGATTCTGAAGTTGTCGATCCTCGCGGCCCGGCTGCAGGGCAGGAGCACGTAATTCGTGGGGGCTCGTATCGCTCTGACGCCGCCGATCTGCGTTGCGCGGCGCGCGACCATACGCGGCACGACGAATGGCTGCTCACAGACCCGCAGGTGCCTAAAAGCGTTTGGTGGTACTCGGACTGCACGGATGTGGGATTTCGTGTGGTGCGGGAATACGACGCGGGCGCGGCGACGACTTTCGTGGCTACGGAAAAATAAACCGGCTGTCATCCTGAGCGAAGCGAAGGAAAAGTTTTCGGCCAAACCCACGGCGAGAAACAACTGCACTGATCCTTCGCTGCGCTCAGGACGACACGCCAAGTTCGAGTTCTGGTTGATTCGGAGACTTTCATCGACTTTTAAAGGAGAGCAGACATGAGTGACGAAGGGAAGGTAGATCTTAACCGGCGGACTTTTATCGGCGCTATCGCGGTGGCGGGCGCGGGTGCGGTGCTGGCAAGTTGCAGCAAGTCCTATCCGACTCTGACTTTCGTGGACACGGCGCCGGACGGTCCTACGCTCAAGGCAGGCCTGATCGGCTGCGGCGAGCGGGGCACAGGAGCGGCCACGCAGTTTGTCAAGGCCGGGCCAAACCTGAAGATCGTGGCGCTGGCTGACGTGCTGAAGGACCATCTGGACACTTGCCGCGCCAGCCTGGCAAAGGAAGCCCAACAGCAGGTCGCGGACGACCACTGCTTCATCGGCTTCGATGCCTATAAGAAGCTGCTCGAATCCGATGTGGATGTGGTGCTGATGGCTACGCCGCCGCATTTCCGGCCGATCCACTTCGACGCCGCAGTGGAGGCCAAGAAACATTGCTTCATTGAGAAGCCCGTGGCCGTCGACGCACCCGGCGTGCGGTCCGTGCTGGCGACCGGCCAGAAAGCGGCGTCCTACAATCTCTGCGTGGTGGCGGGCACTCAGCGGCGGCACGACCGCGCCTATCAGGAAACGCAGAGTCGTGTCGCCAACGGCGCCATTGGCAAGATCGCCGGCGCCGTTGCCCGTTGGAATCAAGGCCAACTTTGGTACGCGCCCAAAAAGAAAGAATGGTCGGACATGGAAGCGATGATTCGCGACTGGGTGAACTGGGCATGGCTATCCGGCGACCACATCGTTGAGCAGCACGTCCATAATCTTGATGCCGTCCTTTGGTTCACCGGTATGAACCCGGCCAAGGCCATCGGCGTGGGCGGACGCGCTCGCCGCGTGACTGGCGACCAGTTCGATTTCTTCTCCATTCAGTACACTTATGAAAACAACACTCGCCTGGCAAGCATGTGCCGCCAGGTTGACGGTTGCATCAACGACGTCTCCGAGTACGTGGTGGGGACAGAAGGCTACACCAATTGCAAGAACACCATCTACGATCCCGCCGGGAAGGTGGTGTGGCAGTACCAGGAAGCGGGGGCGGACCCGGGCAAAACCAAGTTTGACCCGTACGAGCAAGAGCATGTGGATTTCGTCACCGCCATCCGCAAAAACCAGCCGATTAATGAAGCGGAGCACGTCGCCCATGCAACGTTAACAGCAGTGATGGGAAGGACCGCCGCTTATACGGGGCAAGAGGTCACCTGGGAAGCCCTCATGAGCTCAAACGAACGGCTCGGTCCGACCGAGTACGCCATGGGGCCACTGCCCGGCATCAAGGCCGTAGTGCCCGTGCCAGGTAATGGTGAAGAGACTGCCAAACACGCGCGGGGATGAAGAGCAGGTTTCAGGTATCATGTTTCCAGTATTTGGTAGGGGCAACCACAAGGGTTGCCCCTACTTGCTGCTGGGGTCGTTCCCTTCCCTAAACGGTAGCGTGCTCCGTCAGGTCGCTCTTCATGATCCAGACTGAACGTTAGCGCCGCCGAAAACGAGCTTCTCCGACATCCCTCCTAGATCAACCCCGGTAATCACATTGGTGTTTCCCTTTGTGTTGAGCTCGAGCGCTGTGTAGTCATTCTTCACCGATTGGGATTGCACCTTGGCTTGTTCCTTGGCAACAAGCCGTCCGCCTGAATAAAACTCCACTTCCGGCGTTTGAGTGTTCTCGGGAACCTTCACGGTGTAATTGCCGGCTTGCAGTTCTGTGCCGTTCCATAGCCTGGCAGCACTATCGAGTGTCACGGAATATGATTTTGTCGAGGATTTTCCGAACCAGGAACGAGCGAAGCCCACGCTGGCGGCCACTACCATCGCTGTGGCCAGCGAAAGGATCAGTCTGACAGACTTGACGTTCATGAACATTCTTACCTCCTTTGGTCTTTGTTGTGCCCATATAATTGGACGCTCTTCAGCTTTGGCGGGTTGCGCGGTCAGAACCAGGCGTGACACAAAGGGAGGTAGATTACCGGCCAATTCGACAGTATTCGCGGGCATTTCTTCTTGGCTAAAGCGCTCGTCAAGGGCAGGCGTGATGGGAATTCATTTTCGCGCTTTCCGGTGTCGCGGGCCGCGCTTCGCAGTGTGTTTGGGCTCAGGCCGCTCCGGCATCGCGTCGCTTTGCCAGCCTGCCACGGTTCCCAGCGCGCGAGTGATGGTGTCAAACAAAGCGTACACCTTTTGATACTTGGCGCCACTGCTGTCTACCACCCGCAAACGGAAGCCAGGCAGAGTGCCTTCGTGCGTCACCAGTATCGGAAAATATCCTTGCAGATCACCTTCCCGATAGGCGATGGCGTAGGTCTGCTTCCTCTTCCACCAGGTGAGCACTCGAATATGCGTATAGTCATAAGTCTCCGTGCCCGCGCGGTCCGCCACAATGTATTGGGGCACCTGCCGCCCGTTATCATCAATGGTGTTCAGCACCAGCCAGGCGACGAGATTCACATCCTGGGTATAGGTCGAGATGTTTTTGGGGACGTCGAGTTCCACGAGACGTCCGAGAATCCAGCCCGCGCGCGAATCCGATCGGACCAAATACCAGGCCTCGACGGGAGTCGAGGGAAGCGATGGGACATCGGCCGTAACTCCCTCGGTGGGGCGCGGTAACATGCGCCGGCCAAAGATCTCCAACTGCTGCTGCGGCTTCAATTGCGCCACCACGGCAGCTTTGCGCGAGGGTTCGAGATGTACATTAACTGAGTCGGCGGCGTGCCCCGCCGCCTGCGCGGGCAGGTTCGAGATTTCGCCGAGAAGATGTTCATCCGCCGCGTATGTGGCGTCGGTCATCAGCCCGTCTTTATCCACCCAGCCATCCTGGCCGTTTATCAAGCGCACATGAGCCCACGTGCGAAATCGGGCCAGGGCATAAACACGATCCCCGGATTTGAGAGTGGCGATTTGCATGCGAATCTCGGAAGGGCTGTCCCAAACTCCCAATGTATCCGGCAAAACGTAAGCAGACTCACGGATGGGTTGGACAGGAGAATAGGTGAGGAAATAACTCATGAACGCCAGCACCGGTTCACCGGCTTTGCTATGTTTGGGGACGTAGACAAGAAGGTAATATGCGGCTGAAACCAGCGTCACCAGGAGCAGCGCTAAGAACAGGGTTCGGACTTTCATTTCTCGCAATCGTATTCAGGCCAGGAGGCAAAGCTTGCGGCATCTCAGAAGCAAGTCCTCAGAGGGTCCTCAAATGTCCTAATACGAATCGTGGCGCCCCGGTTTGTTGCGGTGCCGTTTTCGAAATAGGATGCTGCCGCCGACTTGAAAGCGTAGTGCGTCCGTCACTCGTCAGGCCCAAGCACGCTGTTTCCTTTGTCGATGAGTCGAACGAAGGCCCCCTGTGCATTCTAGCTTACTTCTGACAAAGAGCAAACCCAGTTGAGTAACGTGAATTTGGCTCGCGGCGGGGCGAGGCTTCAGAGGTTGCGGGAAAGCCCTTGAGCACTGTCGTTCTCAGCGAAGCCCTGGACAGGACGATGCAGGACGAAGCGAAGTCCGATTTCAGGACTCGATAGGGTCCACCGGGCGCCAGAAATCGGGGAATCCCCGCAGTTGATCTTTCAAAGAACTGCGCGGATCCTGCGTCGCCTGTGTCTCGTCAACACGACAGTCAAACCCGTGCTCCCAGGCAGCGGGGCAAACTCGGAGAGTCCGAGCCCGCCCCGCATTGAGGTGGCACTGGAACTAACGCAGGAGGGCAGCGTCTACGTGGGTAATTCCCTCTAGACATCGATGCAGACTTAGCGACCTCACGGCGTGGTCGAATGCACAATTCTAGCCGCTTCGACATACATTTCGTCGGCGTAGGAAGTGAATGGTGGGAACACGGTGCGGTCCTGGTTGTTGGCCAAATAGTCGATTGCAGCTTGAGTGGTATTGGTAAGCTCTGCCGCCGCGGGAGCTATCTGGTTGATTTCCGCTTGCTGAGCCTGAGGCAGCTTCTCTTCCATTACACGCAGTTGGCGGACCATCTGGTCGATCTGGTTGATTTGACCCTGCATCTGGTCCAGTGCGCCAGCGTCGGCTCGCCAGTCGATCTCGAAAGCCTCCCGGCCATATTCACCGAGAGTATCCGCTGAATTCACCACCCCTTGCGCATCTTGGTGAACTTCAGCCAACAGGCTTGAAGCCTTCTGCGAGAGATTCCCCGCGGTTTGCGCAGCCGTCGGACTTCCTGCCCGGGGTGGTGGTGCGGCCGCGAAGAGCGCGGAGGCTAGCGAGAATGCGGCGAGGAAGCCCGTCAACCTTAGCATTGAACTTGCTTTCATAGTTGTTATCTCCTTTCAATGAATTAGCAGGGCCAACCGTAGATGGCTCCGCCGATTCGTACAGGTGGTTGGATGCTTTCGCAGCGCCTGAGGTTGGACATAATGTCCCTTTTGACCCGCCTCTTCTGCCCCGCTAACTGTCAGCGGGTTATCCATGAGTTGTCCGACTGCTTAATTCCTCTGTGCTGCCGCTTCCGTTCAGCAGGTGTGCGCCTCGCTGTTTGCGGTCTTTCATGGGAAGCGCATTCGGGCCGCAAGACGGCAAATCGGCGTTGGCGCGCAGGACAGAATGACGTTCCAGGAAGCGGCGCGCTCTCACTTTTCGCTCTTGCATTTTCCGCTGTTGCATTTTCCGCTTGACAACCTCACCGGTCTGTGATAGCCTATTGTGGTGGTGTTGTTTTGGACAGAAAGTCGCAGGCGGGCGCTGGTACGCGCCGAGGCGCAAGGGAAAGCGAAGGGGTCCCGGCTATGGAGGAATGTAGGGAACTACAAAAAATGAAAAACAGTGGGAACTAAGCTAAGAAGTACTTGAAAACAAAGGACATCGTTTTTTTGAAAGTTGCAGATTTCGCGTGTTTTGTGCGCAGATTAACCCCTATCGGACCTCAAAAGGAGCAAAAGACACCCCGTTTTACAAAAACGAACCGAAACTTCGGAGTCGGAGAGCAAGCCCCGAACAGTGACACATAGTCGGCTACACAAGCGCACGATCGCACGCACCAAGAGAAAGGCAGGCGTGGACCCCGGCGGCGGCGAATCTCTAGCTGTTGGCAAGACCCTTGATTCTGTGTTTAACTAACCGGTCACGGCTCGGATCCCTACTTCTCGAGGCAGGTATGAACACAGTAAGCCGCCGGTCGTTCTTGGAAAAGGCAGGAGTGACGCTCGGAACTCTTTCGTCACCCGCGATGGGCGGCGGACCTTCGGCGAGCGGAGCAGCAAAACGGCCGAAGGCCGACGCCACCGTTCAATACGGCACCGAGCGGTGCGTCGTCGAGTGGGCCTACTACTCTGGCAAAGCTTACGCCGACCCTTGCAATGAGCTCGAAGTGGACGTAGTGTTCACCGACCCTCGCGGTAACGAGCAGCGAGTTCCGGCATTTTGGGCGGGTGAGCAAGTCTGGCGCGTGCGCTTTTCTCCTGCTACCGCGGGGCAATACGCTTATCGCACAATTTGCAGCGACGCGGCCAATGGGGACCTGCACGGGCAGTCGGGTACGCTCGAGGTATCCGCCTATGCGGGAGATAATCCGCTGCGGAAGCACGGCCCCGTGCGCGTCGCCGCGGACCGTCGGCACTTCGAGCACACCGATGGCACGCCCTTCTTCTGGTTGGGAGACACCTGGTGGATGGGATTGTGCAATCGGTTGCGCTGGCCGGAAGACTTCCAGCAACTGGCGGCCGACCGGGTGAGCAAGGGATTCACCGTCATCCAGATCATTGCGGGACTATACCCCGACATGCCGCCTTTCGACGCGCGCGGGGCGAACGAGGCCGGGTTCCCGTGGGAAGCGAATTATGCGCGCCTTAATCCCCGCTACTTCGACATGGCGGATTTGCGCATCCAGTATCTCGTCGAGCGCGGGCTAGTGCCTTGCGTGGTTGGATGCTGG
>Ga0181521_10008934_pt1 | contig 10157 bp, 8 predicted proteins | sample PEATcosm2014_Bin_32_FD_119764 | JGI IMG/M metagenome (GOLD analysis project Ga0181521, IMG submission 119764) | Peatland microbial communities from MTU Mesocosm Facility, Houghton, MI, USA - PEATcosm2014_Bin02_60_metaG | ecosystem: Environmental > Terrestrial > Soil > Wetlands > Peat | place... | reverse complement strand
TTCGACGACGACGCACCACCGATCCCGTCGGCTCGCGGCGCGGACGCGGACGATCCGGCCGCTCGCCGAGCCATCGCCCGCATGGGCGGGGGCACGCGCCATCCCGGACCCGGTCGCCCCGCTCGCGCCGTGCTCGTCGCCGCGGTCGTGCTCGTGATGGTCGTCGTCCTGGCCGCCGTGGGCATCGCGCTCAGGTCTTCGCCCGCGCCGCACCGGAGCGCGCCGGCGCGCCACGCGACGACCCCATCGTCACCGCCCACCGCCCCGGCCGAAGTGGAGCCGGTCGCCACCACCGCCTCCACGGCCACCTACAGCACGTCGTCGAACGCGTTCACCGTGGTGCTCACCGCGAGCGGCGATTGCTGGGTCATGGCCGTCGACGCCACCGGCAAAGTGGTGTGGACCGGGACCATGGCCGGCGGTGAGGTTCAGACGCTGACGACGACGTCGGGGATGCTGAAGGTCAATCTCGGGGCGGCCAGCGACGTGACGATGACCATGCAAAGCCGTCCCGTGGTGTTGCCGACTCCGTTCCACTCGCCGTTCGTGGCCACCTTCACATCGAGCAGTTCATCCGCCTGAGCCCGGCTCCGACGCTCCGGCCCCTTCGGCCCGGCCGACGGCCTCGAGTACGAAGGCGAGCACCTCGGCCTCGTCGCGCCAGGCGTCGTAGCGCCCGGTGGGCCCCCCGTGGCCCGCTTCGAGATCCACCTTGAGTTGCACGCGGTTGTCCGGGTGGGCGGCGCGCAGCTTCTGCACCCACTTGGCCGGTTCCCAATATCCGACCCGGGGGTCTTCGAGCCCGGCGGTCACGTACATGGACGGGTAGCGGACCGGTGCCACGTTGTCGTAGGGCGAGTACGAGCGCATGACCCGGTAGATGTCGGGGTCGGCGCCGGGATTGCCCCACTCCTCCCACTCGATCACGGTGAGCGGGAGTGTCTCGTCGAGCATCGTCGTCAGGCAGTCGACGAAGGGGACCTCGGCGACGATGGCGCGAAACGCTTCGGGCGCGGCATTGGCCGCCGCCCCCATGAGCAGTCCGCCGGCCGAGCCTCCCCGGGCCACGAGGAGCTCCGGTCGCGTCCATCCGGTTTCGACCAAGTGGCGGGCGCAGGCCACGAAGTCCGAGAAGGTATTGGGTTTGTGCGTCAGTTTCCCGTCCTCGTACCAACGCCGGCCGAGCTCGCCGCCGCCGCGCACGTGGGCGATGGCGAAGACGAAACCGCGGTCGAGCAGGCTGAGGCGGATCGAGGAGAAGAGCGGGTCGATGCTGGCTTCGTAGGCCCCGTATCCGTAGAGGAGGCATGGGGCGGTGCCGTCACGCGGAGTGTCGCGGCGCGCCATCAAGGAGATCGGCACCCGCGTCCCGTCGTCGGCGACGGCCCACGCCCGCTCGGTGACGTACGCGCTCGCGTCGTAGCCGATGACGGGTTGGCGTTTGCGAACGACCGCCGTGTGCGTGTCCATGTCGATGTCGAACACCGATCGCGGTGTCACCAGTGACGAGTACTCGTAGCGCAACACCGACGAGTCGAATTCGGGATTGGCGCCCGTCCACGCGGTCGAAGGGGACTCGGGGGTCCCGACCAGGTCGCCGAGCTCCAGGGGGCCGGCGAAGGTGGGGTGGTCGCCCAACGCGACGATGCGGATCCGGGCCTCGCCACCGATCCGTTCGAAGAGCACGACATGGCGGGCGAAGACGTCGACGCCGTCGAGCCGGACGTCGGCCCGGTGGGGGACCAGCTCCCGCCACGGGCGGTGTCCGCCGGCGTCGGCCGGCCGGGCGACGAGGCGGAAGTTCTCGGCCTGGTCGTTGGTGAGCGCGAAGAAGGTGCCGCTGTGGTGCTCGAGCGCGTACTCCACCCCCTGACGTCGGGGATCGACCACGCGCGGGGGGTCGTCGGGGCGCATGGCATCGATGACGTGGAGCTCCGAGGTCGTCTGCGAGCGCATCTCGATCAGGACGAAGGCGCCGTCCTTGGTGCGCCCCACGCCGAGGTGGAACCGCTCGTCGGGCTCCTCGAGGACCAAGGTGTCCGCCGCCGCCGGCGTCCCGACGCGATGGCGCCAGACCTGGTGGGGTCGATTCGCCTCGTCGGGGCGCGTGTAGAAGACGGTGGCGTCGTCGCCGGCCCAGGCCACCCCGTACGAGGTCCCTTCGATGGACTCGGGACGGTCGTCGCCGGTCCGGAGGTCCCTGATCCGCAGCGTGAAGCGCTCGTCGCCGGTGGTGTCGGCGCCGTAGGCCAGCAGCTGGTGGTCCGGGCTCACGACCAGGCTGCCCAGCGCCAGATAGGAGTGCCCCTCGGCCAGGGCGTTCTCGTCGAGCATGACCACTTCGTCGGGCCAGGTGCCAGCGTCGACCGAGGAGTCGGGCTCGGCCGGCGTGTCCCCGGCGCTCTCGGTGCCCGGGGGCGTGTCGGGGACTCGTCCGCCACCGTCGACCGGGAGGCGACAGTGGACGGGGTAGCTGCGACCCTCGAACGTGCGCGAGTAGTACCACCAGGGGCCCTTGCGCACCGGGACCGACAAGTCGGTCTCGACGATGCGGGAACGGATCTCGTCGAAGAGCCGCTCCCGGAACCCCGCCAGGTGGGCACCGAGGGCTTCGGTGTACTCGTTCTCGGCCCGGAGCACCTCCAACACGGCGGGATCGTCCCGGTCGCGCAGCCAGGCCCACTCGTCCACCCGGGTGTCGCCGTGGACCTCGATGACCGTCGGTCGGCGCTCGGCCACCGGAGGGGCGGGCCGGACCGTGGGTCGGGTCGATCGGGCGTCGGGCGGTGGATCTGGCGTCGAGCGGGCGGAGGGCACGGCCCGATGCTTGCAGATCCTGCCCGGACGCTCGCTCCGCGGTGGCTGGGTTGTTACTATGCAGATAGGAGAAATCCCCTGACCCGCTCGGCCAGGGAACGGCCTCCGCAGGTGAGCCCATGAGCACGACGGAACTCGATCTCGGCCGGTACAAGCTCGGGTGGAGCGATGCCGAGGACTACATCTTCAAGCCCGAGAAGGGCCTTTCGGAGCAGCTCGTGCGCGACATGTCGGCCATGAAGAAGGAGCCGGAGTGGATGCTCAAGTTCCGGCTCAAGGCCCTGGAGCGCTTCTACGCCCGGCCGATGGCGCAGTGGTTCGCCGTCAACATGCCGGACCTCGACTTCGACGACATCTACTACTACATCAAGCCGACCGACCATCAAGTCGACTCGTGGGAAGACCTGCCCGACGCCATCAAGTCGACCTACGACAAGCTCGGGATTCCCGAGGCCGAGCGCAAGTACCTCGCCGGCGTCACCAGCCAGTACGAGTCCGAGGTCGTCTATCACCGCAATCGTGAGGACCTCGAGGCGCAGGGCGTGCTGTTCAGCGACATGGACACCGCCGTACGCGAGTATCCGGAACTCGTGCGCAAGTGGTTCGGGAAGATCATCCCGCCCAACGACAACAAGTTCGCCGCCCTCAACTCGGCCGTGTGGTCGGGCGGCTCCTTCATCTACGTGCCCCCGGGTGTGCAGGTCGAGATGCCGCTGCAGGCCTATTTCCGCATCAACGCCGAGAACATGGGCCAGTTCGAGCGCACGCTCATCATCGCCGGCGAGGGCGCACAGGTGCACTACGTCGAAGGATGCTCGGCCCCCGTGTACTCGACCGACTCGTTGCACTCGGCCGTCGTCGAGCTCGTCGCCCTGCCGGGCAGCCGCATCACCTACACGACCATCCAGAACTGGTCGAACAACGTCTACAACCTGGTGACCAAGCGGGCTCGAGCCGAAGCCGAGGCCCATGTCGAGTGGATCGACGGCAACATCGGTTCACGCCTCACGATGAAGTACCCGTCGGTGTACCTGGTCGGGCCCAAGGCGTCGGGTGAAGTGCTGAGCGTGGCCTATGCCGGCGCCGGACAGCACCAGGACGCCGGCGCCAAGATGATCCATGCCGCTCCCGAGACCACGTCGACCATCGTGTCGAAGTCGATCTCCAAAGACGGCGGGGTCTCCACCTATCGGGGCCTTGTCCACGTCGACCAGGGCGCGACCAACGCCAAGAGCTTCGTTCGCTGCGATGCACTGATCCTCGACGACCATTCGACCTCCGAGACCAAGCCGTACATGGAGGTCGCCGAGCGCGATGCCAGGATCGGGCACGAGGCCACCGTGTCGAAGGTCGGTGATGACCAGCTCTTCTACCTGATGAGCCGCGGCCTCTCCGAGAGCCAGGCCATGGGGATGATCGTGAACGGTTTCATCGAGCCCATCACCCGCACGCTGCCCATGGAGTACGCGGTCGAATGGAGCCGGTTGATCGAGCTGCAGATGGAGGGCTCGGTCGGCTGAGCCGCACGAACCCTGGGCCGGCCCGCGACGGCGGCGCCGGATGGAGGCAGCCGCGGCGATCGCTCCGGCGCCCCCGGGAATGGCAGGATGACCCCGTGCCCATGCGTGAGGAGTGCAAGCACTATCAGAGCCGGACCTACGCCACCGGGGAGGTGGCGCGCTTCTGCGAGCTCGACCTCGCCCCCGAGGCCCCTTGGCGCTGTCCCGACGACTGTCCGTCCTATGTCCGACGACTGGCCGACGTCGGATGGGTGCACGGCACCTTGGTCGAGCCGGCCATCGAGCAAGAGCCCGCCGGGGAGGACGTCGCCACGTTGCTCGACCAAGCCGAGGGCATCGTGAACGCGGCTGCGCCGGAGACGTTGGCCGAGGTCGAAGCGGAGCGGGCCAGGCAGGAACGCACGCGGGGCCGCCGGCGCTGGCCGTTCGGCCGCCGGGGTTGACCGGCGCCGACGCGACCGAGTCGCGGTCTCGACCCGTGGGGGGCGCCGGATGGGAGTCGGTCGAGGTGGCGGCGTGGGAGCGTCGAGGCGAGTACAAGACACTGGCCGGTTGGGACGTCTTCACCCTCGACGTGCCGGCCGCCGGGTCCGAAGCCCGCGAACCCCTGCTCGTCCTCCACGGGTTTCCGACCAGCTCGTTCGACTTCCACCAGGTGGTCGACGCCTGGGCCGCGGACCGCCGCGTGCTGCTCCTCGACATGGTCGGGTTCGGGCTGTCGGCCAAGCCCGACATCGCCTACGGCTTCGACCTCCATGCCGATGTGGTCCAGGCCTTCGTCGCCGAAGCCGGCATCACCCGCCTGGCCATGGTCACTCACGACATGGGCGACACCGTCGGCGGCGAGTTGCTGGCCCGCCAGCTCGAAGGCCGCTGGCCGGTGGAGGTCACCCGGCGCACCCTCACCAACGGCAGCGTCTACATCGACATGGCCCGGTTGAGCGACGGTCAGCAGTTCCTGCTGTCCCTGCCCGACGAGCGCCTCCCCGACGAGTACCGGGCCGAGGCATCGAGCCCTCTCGGGGAAAGCTTCCGGGCAGGGCTTGGCGCCACCTTCAGTGCGTCGTCGGTCGTCGCCGCGGGCGAGCTCGACGCGGCCTGGGAGTTGGCGGCGCACGGGGGAGGCCATCTCGTCCTGCCCCGAACCATCCGCTACATCGAGGAGCGCCGGCGAAACGAGGGGCGATTCACCGGGGCCATCGAGACGCACCCGTCGCCGCTCGACATCGTCTGGGGTGTCGACGACCCCATCGCCGTGGTGGCCATGGCCCATCGCCTGCACGGCGCCGTGTCGTCGTCGTCGTCGATGCGGCTCCTCCCCGGCGTCGGGCATTACCCGATGCTCGAGGCCCCGGCACTGTTGCGCGACGTCCTCGCTTCGCCGCCGGGGTAGGCGCCGTCCTCCACGGTGCTCGGGCTAGCGGCCGGTGAAGTTCGGGGGTCGCTTCTCCATGAACGCCGCCATCGCCTCGACGAGGTCATCGGACTGGAGGAACCCGGCGTTCCACGTGGCCACATAGTCGAGGCCATCGGCCACCGAGCGGTCCTCGCACGCGGCGAGCACGGCCTTGGTCCCCTCGACGGCGATCGGCGAGTTGGCGGCGATCTCCTCGGCGAGTTGGCGGGCGGCCTTGAGCGTCGCGTCGGCGTCGGGCAGGACATCGTTCACCAGTCCGATCTCGCCGGCGCGCTCGGCGGTGATGTCCTTGCCGGTGTAGGCCAGCTCCGCCACGTGCCCCTTGGAGATGATGCGGGGAAGACGCTGCAAACTGCCGAGGTCGGCCACGATGGCGACCCGTGTCTCGCGCACCGAGAAGATGGCGTCTGCGCTGGCCAGGCGGATGTCGCAGGCGGCGATCAGGTCGACGCCGCCGCCGATGCAGTAGCCGTGGACGGCGGCGATGACCGGCTTGGGACAGTCGGCCACGGAGCTGATGGAGCGCTGCATGCGCAGGATCTGTGGGCGCGTGGCCATGGCCCGGGCTGCCCCCGAAGGCCGCGATGACGACCCCGGCGCACCGGCGGCCTCGGCTCCGGCCGACGCATCGCCGACATCGCCGACATCGCCGGCCGCCGGTGAGAGCAGGCCGGCCATGGCCTTGAGGTCGAGGCCGACGCTGAAGTGCGGGCCCCGCGCCGCGACGACGACGGCGCGCACGGCGCGGTCGGCCGACAGGTCGGCCATGACGGCCGGGAGTTCGGCCCAGAACGCCGGGCCCATGGCATTGCGGGCCTCGGCCCGGTCGAGCCAGACGGTCGCCACGTGGTTGTCCCGGTCGACGGAGAGCACCTCGGAATCGGCCATGACCCCAAGCCTAGGGCGCCGCGGTGGCGCCAACCTCTCCGGGAGGTGGTCCTCGCGGACACCGGTAGGATGCCGGTGCAATCCCGAGCAAGGAATCGACCCTGACCACGTTCAGCGCTGACGCGTGCATCGCCCTCGGAGGCCCGGAATGGCTCGTCCGCCGACGGGCCGAGGCGTGGGAGCGTTTCGCGTCGAGAGCGATGCCCACGGAGGCCGAGGAGGTCTGGCGCTACAGCGGGATCGATGCCTTCGATCTCGAGCGCTTCGGCCCCGCGGTGGTTCCCGCGCCCGGGTTCGACTCGGTCGCCTTCGACCCGGCCGCGGCGCGGGTCGTGGCCGACTCGATGGGACCGCGCCACGCCCTGGTGGTCACCCGCAACGGCATCCTCGTCCATGTCGAGACCGGAGGCCTGGCCGAGGGGGCGGTGACCGTCACCCAGGCGCGCCGCGCCGGCGAGGAGCCCCCGGGGTCCCTTGGCGCTCTCGACGCCGTCCACGACGCGTTCGGCGAGTTGCACGACGCCTTCCTGCCCGACGCGCTGGTGATCGCATTCGCCCCCAAGGTCGCGGTCGACCACCCCGTGGTCGTCGTCCACCTGGTCGACGCCGAGACGTCCACCGACGCACCCGCGCCCGCCGTGTTCCCGCACCTGGCCGTGACGGTGGGCGCCTCGGCGGACGCCGGGGTGATCGAGGTGCTGGCGTCCGTCGGGGCACACCCGGGCCCCGCCCTCGTCGTCCCCGTGGCCGAGCTCGAGGTGGGCGACGACGCCCGGCTGTCGTACGCCAACGTCCAGTTCCTGGGGGCCGAGTGCGTCCACGTGGGCACCCAGGCCAGCCGGGTGGGCGCCGACGCCACGTTGCGGTCGTTCACCGCCGGCTTCGGCGCCGCCTACGACCGGGTTCGCACCGACTCGGACCTCGTCGGTCCCGGCGGGCGCAGCGTCCTGCACGCCGCCTACCTGGGGACGGCCCGCCAGGTCCACGACTTCCGCACCCTCCAGGACCACCACGCACCGCGCACCCAGAGCGAATTGCTCTTCGAGGGAGCGGTCGCCGACGATGCCCGCTCGGTCTACAGCGGGCTCATCCGCATCCGCAACGGCGCCCGGGGGTCCGACGCCTTCCAGACCAACCACAATCTGGTCCTGTCCGAAGGGGCGCACGCGGACTCGGTCCCCAACCTCGACATCGAGGAGAACGACGTGCGCTGCAGCCACGCCTCGACGGTGGGGCCGGTCGACGAGGAGCAGCTGTACTACCTCGAGTCGCGGGGCATCGAACCGGCCGTCGCCGAGCGGCTCATCGTGCTCGGGTTCTTCTCGGCCATGGCCGAGCGGGCCCCGTTCGCGGGTGCCGGGCGGTTCGTGGAACAGACCGTGGCCGAGCGATTGGCGGACCGGATCGGTGCGAGGGGTCGTCGTGACTGAGGAGGTCCGACTCTGCGGACGCGATGGCCTCGAGCCGAATACGGCTCGTCGCTTCGACGTCGGCGACCAGCGCATCGCTTTGGTCCGGATCGCCGACGACTACTTCGCCGTCGGCGACCGCTGCAGTCACGAGGACTTCTCCCTCTCCGAAGGGGCCGTCTTGGGCGAGGAGTGTGAGATCGAGTGTTGGAAGCACGGGTCGACCTTCGACCTGCGCACGGGCCGGCCCTGCTCCCTGCCGGCGGTCAAGCCGGTGCCCACGTACCGGTTGCGGGTCACCGGTGACACCGTCTACGTGGAGATGCCATGACCTCGACCACCGAAGTGCCCCGTGACGTCACGCTGGTCGCACACGAGCTCGCCATTGCGGACCTGCGCGTCGGTGTGGCCGGGCGCGAGGTCTTGGCCGGGATCGACCTCACGGTGCGAAGCGGCGAGATCCACGCCGTGATGGGACCCAACGGTTCGGGCAAGAGCACGCTGAGCCACGTGCTGATGGGCAAGCCGGGTTACCAGGTGCTCGGCGGGAGCGTGATCCTCGACGGCCGGGACGTGCTGGCCATGGAGACCTGGGAGCGCGCCCGCGCCGGGTTGTTCCTGGCACCGCAGTACCCCACCGAGGTGCCCGGCGTCCGACTCCAAGACGTGTTGGCCGAAGCCCTGGCCGGCCGTCGTGCTCCCGACCTGGCTGCGGCCAGCGCCCGTGCCGCCGAGGAGGCCCGGCGCGTCGGCCTGGAGCCGAGGTTGCTCGAACGGCCGCTCAACGTCGACCTGTCGGGCGGCGAGCGCAAGCGCAGCGAAACCTTGCAGCTGGCGGTGCTCCAGCCGGCGATCGCCGTGCTCGACGAGCTCGACTCGGGCATCGACGTCGACGGCCTACGCGATGTGGCTCGTCGGGTGCGCGAGGGCGTGGCGGAGTGGGGCCTCGGTGTGCTCGCCATCACCCACTACCGACGCCTGCTGGCCGATCTTCGTCCCGACGCGGTCCACGTCCTGGTGCGCGGACGGATCGTGGCCTCGGGGGGGCCCGAACTGGCCGACGAGCTCGAGCGCACCGGGTACGGGGCCTACGGGGACGGCGTCGCCGGAAGCTGAGCACCCGCCGGCGCCGGGGGACGGCGACGGCCGACGACGGTGCGGGCCCGCGACCCGATTTTCGAGCCCCTGTTGTACGGTTTCTTCGTGGCGCCTTTTGTCGAACACCGCGCCTCGCCTCCGGTCACGTCCGACGCCGAGGATGCCACGCGCCCGCGCAAGCGCCGGCGTCCGGTGATCGAGAAGCTCCTTATCGGCGTGATCATCGTGGTCCTCGTGGGCCTGATCGGGTCCGGCGCCCTCTACGGATACGTCAATTACCGGTTCCACCAGGTCCACAAGGTTGCGGTGCCCAGCCTGGTCGCGCCCGTCGAGGCCGGTGGGCCCTTCAACGTGCTGCTCGTCGGTTCCGACTCGCGCCAAGGTGAGACGAGCGCGACGCAGGCCGAGGAGTTCGGTAGTCCGACCGAGGTCGCCGGCGCGCGCAGCGACGTCATCAAGATCCTTCACATCGACCCAGCGGCCGGGACGGCCACCATCCTCGACATCCCCAGGGACACGCTCGTCACGATGTCGGGATCACCGGCGAGCGAAGGCGCCATCAACCGCATCAACGTCCCGTTCGGCACGAGCGCGGACGCGCTGGTCCAGACGATCCAGAACACCTTGGGCATCCCGATCACCCATTACGTCGAGATCAACTTCTTCGGGTTCGAAGGGACCGTCGACTCGGTGGGAGGCGTGGACATGGACTTCCCCTACCCGGCCAAGGACGCCTACACCGGGCTCGACATCACCCAGACCGGCTGCCAGCTCCTGAACGGCTCGGCCGCACTGGCGGTGGCCCGGTCGCGCCATTACGAGTACCTCCAGGATGGCTACTGGCAATACGACCCGACGAGCGACTTCGGTCGAATCGACCGCCAGGACGCCTTCCTGCGGGCGCTGATCAACCGGGCCGAGTCGCAGTACAACCCGCTCACCATCAACGCCTTCCTCGGTTCGGTCGTCCACGACGTGACCATCGACAACACCTTCTCGCTGTCCGAG
>Ga0181521_10008932_pt1 | contig 10159 bp, 8 predicted proteins | sample PEATcosm2014_Bin_32_FD_119764 | JGI IMG/M metagenome (GOLD analysis project Ga0181521, IMG submission 119764) | Peatland microbial communities from MTU Mesocosm Facility, Houghton, MI, USA - PEATcosm2014_Bin02_60_metaG | ecosystem: Environmental > Terrestrial > Soil > Wetlands > Peat | place... | reverse complement strand
TCCCGCTTCTACAATTCCTACTGGGGAAGCATACCCATTATTTTCCCGGCCTTCATTGTGGTGTATGCGTTCATTAACGGCGGGTGGTCCATCACCGGGCCGTATTCGACGGAAGTGTGGCCGCAACGCCTGCGCGCGACCGGTATGGGTTCCGCCTACGGCATCGGCGGTTTTGGGAGGATTTGCGGTCCCATGGTGTTGGCGCTATTCGCCGGCACCGCCAACCTGGTCACGCCCAAAGCGACGGTTACTGCGGTCGGCCCAGCCTATATCTTCTTTGCCGTTTGCGGATTGTTGCTGGCAGTCACGTATTCCTTTGCCCAAGAGACTCGCAACAAGTCGATGACGGAAATCGAAGACATGGTAAGCGCTCCGGCAAAGGCAAGAGAACTCGCCGCTGGCATAGGAAAGTAACAAGAAACCTTCTCACAATGGAGGGGGTAAGGCGTCTTATTCCCGTCTATCCGGTGTTCCCGTTCGTCAACGAGCCAGACGCTAACACGATCCGCATGATGAAAGCGATTGAGGTAAGAAAAACTGGCGGACCGGAGGTGCTGGCGCTGGTTGAACGTCCGATTCCACGGCCTAAAGCGAACGAGGCGCTGGTGCAGATCACAGCCGCCGGCGTGAACTACATCGATGTCTATTTGCGAGATGGACGCTATCCCCGTAGCCTCCCGTTTATCAGCGGGCAGGAAGCGTCTGGCGTGGTGGTGGAGGTTGGCGCCGCCGTCACCTCGGTGAAACCCGGCGATCGTGTGGCCTATACAGAAGTGCCGGGGAGCTATGCCGAATACGCCGCTGTCCCCGCGGACCATCTGGTGCGGGTGCCTGCGGGTGTAGACGAGCAGCAGGCAGCCGCGGCCATGCTGCAGGGCATGACCGCACATTACCTGTCGCATAGCACGTATCCGCTGAAGCCCGGAGACACCGCACTGATTCACGCCGCTGCCGGCGGCACCGGCTTGTTGCTGGTGCAGATGGCGCACCACTTGGGCGCGCGAGTGATCGCGACCGTTTCGACGGAAGCCAAAGCCGTACTGGCGCGGGAATCCGGCGCCGACGAGGCGATTCTCTATACTGAGAAGGACTTCGAGACGGAGACGAAGAGGCTGACCGAAGGCCGGGGCGTCGATGTGGTCTACGACTCGGTCGGTCAGACGACGTTTGCCAAGGGGCTGAATGTGCTGCGGCCGCGCGGCATGATGGTTCTTTACGGTGCATCCAGCGGCATGGTCCCGCCGATCGATCCGATGGTTCTGTCGGACAAAGGGTCTTTATTCTTCACGCGGCCTCGGCTGAAATGGCACGTTGCCTCGCGAGCCGAGCTGGAGCAGCGGGCGGGCGATGTCTTGGGCATGATTGCGGCAGGCACCTTGAAGATCAGAATCGGCAAAGTTTATCCACTTGCGGCGGCAGCGCAGGCTCATCGTGATCTTGAAAGTCGAAAAACCACAGGAAAGCTGTTATTGGTGCCGAATTGAAATACAGAACTCGTGTGTGGATCGACTAGCCGCCTTGAAGGGCCATACGAATGGCGATATAGTGCCGACCGGCTACCGGCGGTGGAGTGGCGATGTTGCAGAATACATTTGAATACGTGAAGCCCAACAGCTTGGGCGAAGTCTTGCATGTTCTGGACGAGCTCCGAGGCAAGAAGGCCCACGTGCTGGCCGGGGGCACCGATCTGATTCCCCGTCTACGGGACAGGAGCAAAAAAGCGGATTACGTAATCGATTTGGCCGGCGCAGGCCTGAATCAACTGGTGTTTGAGAAAGACCATGTCAGAATCGGCGCCCTGGTGACCTTCGCTACCCTCTGCCAACATCCGGAGGTGCGGAAAAGAGTGCCGGCAATCGCTCAAGCGGCGGTCAAAGTCGGTGCGGTACAGACGCGTAACCTGGCCACGATCGGCGGCAATCTTTGCGAGGGAGTTCCTTCCAATGATTCGGCGCCTGCCCTGCTGGTGCTGGACGCCAAGTTTCGTTTGCAGGCCAAGGGCAAGGAACGGCTGGTCGCGGCAGAGCAGTTTTTTGTCGGTCCTCGCCGGACGCTACTGGTGCCGGGCGAGATTATGACCGAGATTATCGTGCCCCTTGAGAACGACTTTAAAGCTACCTTTCTCCGTTTTGGCCGCCGTCGAGCTATGTCTCTTTCGGTAGTAAGCGCCGCTGCGGGTGTTGCAGTGCGAGACAACCAAATTGCCACCGCGCGCATTGCGCTGGGTGCGGTTGCCCCGATCCCCCTCCGGGCGCACAAAGCGGAGCAGGTGCTCTCGGGGCAGAAAATCACGCCGGAAGTATTGGCGGAAGCCGCCAACATGGCGGCGACGGAAATATCCCCCATCAGCGACATGCGCGGTTCGGCCGATTTTCGCCGCAGAATAAGCGCGGTGCTGGTGCGCCGCGCCTTGGAGAATGCAATTAGGCAGGCAACGGGACCGGCAAATGAAGAAGAACATCAATCTCAAGGTTAACGGCGAAGAGCATCTCGTGTCAGTCGACGCCAAAGATCGGCTGCTCGATGTCATCCGGGACAAGATCGGTTTGACCGGTACTAAGGAAGGCTGCAGCACCGGAGAATGCGGCGCGTGTACCGTGCTGCTCGACGGCCAATCGGTCAATGCGTGCCTGTACTTGGCGATCAGGGCGGAAGGCAAGGACATTCTTACCATCGAGGGCCTGGGGGACCCGACACACCTCCACCCCCTGCAGCAAGCCTTCATCCACACGGCTGCAGTGCAGTGCGGTTTCTGCGCGCCGGGCATGTTGCTTTCGGCCAAGGCCCTGCTGGATAAGAATCCTAATCCGAGCGAGCAGGAGATCAGAGAGGGCATTGCCGGCAACCTCTGCCGCTGCACCGGGTACGTAAAAATCGTCCAGGCCATTCAGTTGGCGGCGGCCATGCTTCAGGATGGCCAGTCGCGGCCCGACTATCAGGGAAAACAACACGACACGGGAGCGCACGCATGAGTGTCATCGCGAGGAGGGACCAGGCATGAGTTACAGCGTGGTCGGCAAGAGTTTTTCCAGAAGTGATGCCGTGCTGCAAGTGACGGGAAAAAGTCTCTATGCCGACGACTACTCCCCTCCGGGCATGCTGTATGCGAAGATCCTGCGCAGCCGGCATGTCCACGCCAAGATCTTGAAGCTAGACACGTCAAAAGCGGAACAGCTTGCGGGGGTAAAGGCGGTTATCACCGCCAGAGACTTTCCCAATAACCGGTGGGGCTTCACCCATCAGGACCAGCCCGTTCTGGCGGACGACAAGGTGCGCTTTCTTGGCGATGCCGTTGCCGCCGTGGCGGCGACGTCGTGGGAAGCCGCCGAAGAAGCCCTGGGCCTGATCGAGGTGGACTACGAGCTGCTGCCCGCAGTATTCGACCCGCGCGAGGCGATGAAGCCCGATGCTCCCAAGATTCACGGCGACAGCAATATCGCTTCCCACCTGAAGATTCGAAATGGTGACATAGCCCAGGGATGGAAAGATTCCGACGTCATTTTCGAGGAAGAAATATCCACCCAGATGGTGGAGCACGCTCATCTGGAACCGCACGCGGCGGTGGCCGAAGTGACAGCATCGGGGGAAGTGGTGGTGTACTCCGCGGTGCAGCGGCCATTTCTCATCGCTTCCGATCTCGGCAAGATTCTGAAGATGCCGCTGAATAAGATCCGGGTGGTTTCGACGGCGGTCGGCGGCGGCTTCGGCGGCAAGAACGAGATCTCCATGGAACCTCATATTGTGCTGCTGGCGATGAAAACTGGCAAACCCGTCAAGATGAAATATACCCGGGAGGATGAATTTGAGGTTTCCACCGTCCGGCACCCTTACCTCACCAAGTACAAATCGGGTCTGAAGAAAGACGGTACTCTGGTGGCGCGGCAAGTAGAGATCGTCAGCGACAGCGGCGCGTATGTTTCCTGGGGCGAGTCTACGCTGACCAAAGCCTCGGTCCATGCCGCTGGGCCGTATCGCATTCCGCATGTCTGCATCGATGGCTACCTCGTATATACGAATAAACCTATTGGCGGAGCCATGCGGGGTTTCGGGGTTACGCAACTGGGCTTTGCCTATGAGGTCCACATGGATACCATTGCGGCGGAGATGGGTCTGGACCCGCTGGAATTCCGTTTGAAGAACGTGCTGGTTGACAACTGTGTGTTGCCGACCGGCCAGGTGGTCGAGCTGGTAACCTTGAAGGAATGCATGCAACGGGCCGTTGAATTGGCGGGGTGGAAGAAGAAGGTCAACGTTATATGAAAAAACGTGGCAAAGGTATCGCAGCCATGTTGTACCCCATCGGTTTTACTTCCTACCCCAACCCGGGCGCCGCCTTTCTGAAGGTGAACCAGGACGGCAGTGCGGTTCTTTATATTGGGACCGCCGATATCGGGCAGGGTTCCAGCACGGTGCTGGCTCAGATCGCGGCCGAGGAACTGGGAATCGAGTTCGACAAAGTGACCGTCGTCGCGGCCGATACCAAATTAACACCCTTTGATCTGGGGACGGTCGCAAGCCGGGTTACCTATATCGTCGGCAATGCGGTGCAGAGGGCGGCGGCGCAGGCCAAACAGATTCTTTACGAAGTGGCAGCCGAACAGTTGAACGTCAGCCCGGCGGGTTTAGCGTCCAGCCTGGGCTATATATATGTCCAGGGTTTCCCCGAGCGCAGGGTGGAAATCAGCGCCATCGCCCAGACCGCTTACATGGGCAAAGGGCGTCCACCCATCGGCGCCGGAAGCTTCCAACCGGCCACTACCATGCTGGATAAGGAAACCGGCCACGGCAAACCTTATGGAACCTATGTGTTCGCCGCCCAGATTGCCGATGTTGAAGTCGATACGGAAACCGGTGAGGTCGAAATTCTAAAAATCACCGCCGTCCACGATTGCGGCAAGTCCATTAATCCACTTTTGACGGAAGGCCAAATTGAAGGCGGAGTGGCCATGGGAGTTGGCTACGGGACCATGGAAGAAATGGTGGTCGAAGAGGGACGGGTGAGGAATGCCCAGCTCACCGACTACATGATCCCAACCGCGTTGGACGTGCCGCAGATCGTTACCAGTGTCGTGGAGCGGCCAGATCCGACGGGCCCGTTCGGGGCCAAGGGCATCGGGGAACCGTCGCTGCTCCCCACCGCTCCAGCCATTATCAACGCCATTCAGGATGCAGTCGGGGTTCGCATCCGGGATTTACCGGCAACGCCGGAAAAGATTCTGAAAGCACTTTCGCAAGAACCAGCGCCAGCGGCAACAGAGGCACAACCGGTCAAGCCGTACGCTTTAAGCACGGTGTGAGGAAGCGTTCACGCAATGAATTTCGATATGCATTCGCACTTTATCGCGCAGGAGTTTATCGAGGCCATTTCAAAACCCGGCTCCGCATGGCAGGCTAAACTCGTGGAAAAGGAAGAAGAATCCTGGATGGTGCACGATCAGGGCTACACCTATCCGCTGTCCCCAGGATTTTATGATACTGCCGCGCGCCTGGCGGACATGGCCAGAATGAAACTGGATATGGCTGCGGTTTCCGTGTCTCCGACCCTGTTCTACTACTGGGCGGAGCCGAAGCTGGCGCTCGATGTCGCCAGGATGACGAATGACGCAATTTACCGTTTGACCAAAGAGCGTCCCGACAAGTTCGTAGGCATGGGAACACTGCCCATGCAGAATGTTGAGCTGGCGATCACCGAGCTGCGGCGGTCGGTAAGAGATTTGGGATTTAAGTCGATTCTCATCGGGTCCAACGTGGAAGGAAATCAGTTCGAGGATCCCCAGCACCTGCGTTTTTTCAAAGAATGTGAAGCTCTCGATGTGTTCATTTTCTTTCACCCCTACTATGTTGGGACCAAAGGGATGTTCGGCAACTACTACCTGACCAACCTGTACGGCAATCCGCTCGATACGGCGATGGTTCTCGCCAGCTTGATTTTCGGCGGCGTACTGGATAAGTGCCCCAACTTGAAAGTAGGCTTCACCCATGGCGGCGGGTTCTTTCCCTACCAGATCGGGCGGCTGAAGCACGGCTATGAAGTGCGTGACGAACCAAAGGTAAACGGCGCCAAGTCGCCGGAGCGGTACCTGCATCAGTTGTATTTCGATTCCATCGTCTTCATGGACAAGCAGCTTCGCTTCCTGGTGGACTGGGCTGGAGCCGAGCATGTGATGTTGGGAACGGACTACGCCTTTGACATGGGCGAATTCGCGCCGGTGGATTTCGTCAGCGGTGCGGGATTGGCAACCGGCCAGCTCAAGGCGGTTCTGACTGACAACGCCTGCAAGATGTTCGGTGTGCAAGCAAGGGCCGAGGTTTCGGCTTTGCGCTAGTCTGATTCTTCAGGAGGTTGGGAGATGCACGCTGGCGTGCAGCGCTGCGAGCAATTTATTGCTGGCAGGTTTGTCCCCAGCGTGTCGGGAGAATATTTCCCGTTGTTCAATCCTGAGGACGAACAGCTTAGCGCGGAGATCGCCAACAGTACGCCGCAGGACGTGGACGACGCCGTCGAGGCGGCGCAGCACGCCTTCAAGCACGCCTGCTGGCGTAACCACCCCGAGGTTCGCATTGTCGCCCTGCGGACACTGGCCGCGAAATTGCGGCAGAACATGCCGCCGCTGGTGGAGGCGGAATCTCGCGTAACCGGACGCCCGATCCGCGAAATGCGTGCGCAACTGGGCAGATTGCCGGAATGGTACGACTATTTCGCCAGCGTGGCTGAGACCCTGGAAGATACGCTCCCGCCTTTTGGACGCGGATATCTGAACTATACGCGGCGGGAGCCACTCGGGGTGGTAGGGCTGCTCACGCCCTGGAATCATCCCTTGCTGATTCTGACCAAGAAATTAGCTCCGGCGTTGGCGGCAGGCAATGCCGTGGTCATCAAACCGTCCGAGCTGGCTCCGGTGACGATCAACACACTCGCCGAACTCATTCGCGAGAGCGGCATACCGGACGGGATCGTGAACGTAGTGCACGGACTCGGATCGGTTGCCGGCAAGGCTCTGGCGGAGCATAAGTCCTTACGCAAAGTCGACTTGACTGGTGGTACGCCTACTGGCCGGGCGGTGGCGTCGGCCGCCGGACACAACCTGGTGAAGGTGGCAGCGGAATTAGGCGGCAAGGCTTCACTGATCATCTTCGATGATGCCGATTTCACGGCAGCGGTCAATGGTGCGGTGTTTGCCGGCTACATCGCCAGTGGCCAAACCTGTGTGCAGGGAGCGCGGGTGCTGGTCTCGGACAAATTGTACGAGCGTTTTGCCGCCGCATTTGTTGAGAAGGTCAGCAAGTTACGGGTGGGCCCGCCACTCGATAATCATACCGATATTGGCCCACTGGTCGCACAACGCCAGCGTGACCGGGTTTTGAGCTACATCGAAACCGGCATACGCGAGGGAGCTACGCTGGCGTTCGGCAAGTCGGCGGTACCCAACCGGGGATGGTACGTCAGTCCAACCGTGTTCACCGATGTTAAAAACGAAATGATCATCGCCCAGGAGGAAATCTTCGGCCCGGTGGTGTGCATCCTGCGTTATCGCAATGAACAGGAAGCGATTGCACTCGCTAATGGGACCAACTTTGGCCTGGGTATGGGCATCTGGACCACCGACATTCGCCGCGCGCACCGGGTGGCCGAACAGCTCGAAGCCGGTATCATCTGGATCAATGATCATCACCGGATCGGTCCCACCTCTCCCTGGGGAGGATTCAAAGACAGCGGAATCGGTCGGGAGAACGGTATTGATTGCTACAAGGACTATACCCAGATCAAGAACATCATCGTGAAAACCACTCCCGACTCTTTCGATTGGTTCGATGGAAGTGCGTCCGACAAGCGGTACAGCTAAAAAGAAATAATGGGAGTTCGCGATATTATTTGACAATAGCAGGATCGTAATTCACGGGAGGCATCGCCATGGCGATATCCGACAAAGGTATGTCAACAGCACCGGCAAGAGCAGTCAGTCCGGCGGTAGCGTATAGTCTCGCGCTGTCCATTGTTTTTCTCATCATTTTGTGCCTGTCGTATGCAACCAACGCGGCGGACCGGCAGATCTTCCCCACGCTGCTTCCGGCGATCCGGAAGGCGTTTGGATATAACTTGAAGATTGCCGGCCTGCTATCCACCGTTTTCACCTTGGGCTTGGCGGTGGCAGGAATTCCAACCGGCTACATCCTGGACCGGACATCCCGTAAGGCGGTCATCCTGACCGGCATGGTGATCTACTCGTTGTTCACTTTGGCGACCATCTACGCCACCGGCTTCTGGGACATGTTGATCTACCGGGCGATGACCGGCATTGGCGAAGGCATGCAGATGGCCGGCCTATTTGCCGCTATCGGCAGTTATTTCCATCGCAAGAGATCGTTCTATATCGGCTGGATGATCGTCGCCTACGGGGTCGGTGGTTTCCTCGGGCCTAGAATCGGCGCCAGACTTGCGCAAGCAGCGAACAGTTGGCACGTGCCCTTCGTATGGTTTGCGGCTATTGGCTTAATCATGGCCGTTATCGTTTTGCTAGTCGTTCCCAAAGGTTTTAGTGAAAGTAAAGGACCGGCTACGGCTGCCGCGGTGGACCATGCAGCCGTTGCGCACGTCCCGGAAAACCTGTGGAACCGCAACGTCATTCTGGGCTTTATCGGATGCATTATCCTGGGCTATACGCTGTACGGCTTTATCGGCCTGTATACGACCTACCTTAAAGATGCACTGAAATACGCGCCCATAGCGGCTGCCGCCGCGTTCAGCTATTTCGGCCTGGGTGGTTTTTGTTCCTTTATCGGCGGCTGGTTTGGTGATCGGTTCCCGCAGCGTGTGGTAATCGCAGTTGCTTTCGGTTTCATGGCGGTGATCGGTTACTCCATGTATAACTTGGCGACCTCGTTCGGCGCGCAGTCGTTGCTGTGTTTTCTTACCGGTACCTTCGCCAGCGGATTTGTATTCGTGAATTTGCTCTCCCTGCTGCAACGGAGCGTACGGCCGCAAATGGTCGGCCGAGCCTCGGGCATCTTTCTCACCTCTTTGTTCGGATCCGCTTCCACGGCTGGCTACCTCATGGGCGCACTGGTCGGGAAGTTCGGCTGGGGCAATGCGGCATTAATCGAACTGACGCTGTTCCCGGTGATCGGCATCATGGCGATGCTGCTGGTCAATCCGAAACAACTGATCGCGGTCAAGGCAAAGGCATAGGCATTGAGCCACGATGGGACAAGAGGTCGGCAGGTGGCCGGCCTTTGCCCAGCGCTTTCATATATCCGATATGCACGAACAAATTAGGAGGTCTCATCCGCAATGAAAAAGGCAGGGTTCTCAGAGGACGGCCAGCTTAACGTCGCGGTCGCCGGCCTTGGCTGGTGGGGGAAGACGATTATCGGCGTACTGAAAAACAGCCGCAAGGTCCGCGTGGCGAAGGCTGTCGATATGCTGCCGGCGGCCGGCGAATGGGCAAAATCGCAGGGTTTGGAGTTTGCCAGCGATCTGAACGCGGTACTGGCCGATCCGCAAATCGGGGGCGTTGTCCTGTGTACGCCTCACTCGGTGCACACTCAGCAGATTATTGCGGGCGCGAATGCAAAAAAGCACGTCTTCTGTGAAAAGCCGTTGGCCATGACCCGCCGCGACGCAGTGGCATCGGTAGAAGCCTGCAAAGCCAATGGCGTGGTTCTTGCCGTCGGCCATGAGCACCGTTTCAAGCCGGTGATGCAGGACTTGCTGCGCATGGTGAAATCGGGAGAGTTGGGCACGATCCAGACCACCGAGGCAACTTTCACCCATGAACTCCGGCCATTAGCGGCCGATAACTGGCGGCTGCAAAAATCCGAGGCACCAGCCGGCACGTCAATGACCGCGCTGGCCGTCCACGGGCTTGATCTGTGCGTTGCGGTAAACGGCGCAGCCGACAAGGTGATGGCCAACATGCGATCGCTCGTCACCTCCGACAACAACGAGACGCTTGCCATCCTGATCAACTTCAAGAGCGGCACTAATGCGGTCATCACGAGCATGTTCGGACCGCCGTTCACCATCCGGTTCGCCGTGTATGGCAGCAAGGGATGGGCCGAAATCCACGACAAGTCGTATCCGGCAGCTCCGGAGGGATGGCGGCTGACCACCTGCAAGCACGGGAGCAAGCCACAGACGGTGGAATACCCGGCAATGTCG
>Ga0181521_10008931_pt1 | contig 10160 bp, 9 predicted proteins | sample PEATcosm2014_Bin_32_FD_119764 | JGI IMG/M metagenome (GOLD analysis project Ga0181521, IMG submission 119764) | Peatland microbial communities from MTU Mesocosm Facility, Houghton, MI, USA - PEATcosm2014_Bin02_60_metaG | ecosystem: Environmental > Terrestrial > Soil > Wetlands > Peat | place... | reverse complement strand
CTTGAACGCAAAAATCCGCATCGGGCCGGCCCTTGGGAACCAGCTTGGGGCGAATGCCGACATACGAGGCGTTCAGGTTCTTCGCATCGATCACCGGGTAATACGCAGCGATAGCCTGCGCAAATCCGTCCCGCAACGACTCATTGAATCGGTAATCCACGGCATCGGTCCACTCGGACGAATCCGGTCCAAATCGCGCGCGTCCCGCGAGGTCCAGCGTCACGTGAACTCCCAAGCCGCCGCCACCGGCCTTCGGATACACGAGGTGTCGAAACGGCGACATTCCGGAGAGTGTGAAGTAGTGTCCTCGCAGGTAATAAATCGGCGGAATCGTTTCGGGCGCAATACCTTCGATCGAGTGCGCGACGCGCTGCGCAAAGAGCCCGGCGGCATTGACCACTTCGTGCGCCTCGATCTCGATCGGGTCGGATCCACCGATGCGCAGCCGGATTCCGCGTTCGGCAACCGAACCACCGAGCACCGGGCTCTGCAGCACCAATTGGGCGCCGGCCGCTTGCGCATCGGCCAACAGCGACAGCATCAGGGCATGGCTATCGATGATTCCGGTCGAGGGAGAAAAAAAGCCCGCGACGGCACGAATCGCAGGCTCCAGGTCATGAACCTGCGGGCCATCGAGCCAGCGCAAATCGTGCACGCCATTGGCCTGGGCATTTCGCATATAGCCTCGAACCGCCTCGATATCGTCGTTGTGCGTGGCCACAACCAGCTTTCCCAGGCGCCGATGCGGTATGCCCTTTTCCTCGCAATAGGCATACAACATCGCTCTTCCTTCGACGCACATCCGTGCCTTTCTGGATCCCGGGGGGTAATAGATCCCCGCGTGAATAACCTCCGAATTACGAGAACTGGTGTGGGCTCCGTACAGGGCTTCGGCTTCGAGAATCGTGACGTCGCGTCCCGTACGGGCAAGTGCCCGGGCGGCCGCCAAACCGATTACGCCGGCGCCGATCACGACACATTCGAGCCGCTCCAAGCGCTTGCTTCCTAATTGGGCAACTTGGATCCGAGAATGCTTCGGTAGTAGGACGCCAGTTCATCCCATGCCGCCGACTCATCCCAACCGAGCGCCTCCGCATTCGGACGATTCGTATTGATCCTCGTCATCGGTTCCGAAAAATCGGTCTGTGCCGTTATCTGCAGCCCGCACGGCAATTGCATCCGGGACTCCATCTCGCGCGCGAATCGCAAGGCAAACGCTCCTTGCGATTCCACGTAGCCGCTGGGCCCCAGCTTTTCGAAGGCGGCCGCGGGCGTGCGCACCACGAAATCCGCATAGGCCAGCGCGAGCAAGCTGACGTGAATGTTGTCCCGCACGTAGGCCGGTGTCTTGACGCCCGCGATGCCTCCTTTGATCCATGTCGACATGAGGTAATGCGTGAAGCGCGGCTCCTCGTACGGGCCGAATGGATTGGGGATCACGAACTTCGCGAGCGGCATCTCGAGTCGGTCGCACCAGAATCGGAAGGTCTGCGCGGTCAGGGTCTTCGACAGACCATAGGGTGAAAACGCCCGCAGGGGACTCTCCCCCAAGCCTTCTTCGGCCTCGAAGACGCTGCCGGTCAGGACCACCTTCGCCACGCCGCGACCCTTTGCACGCTTGAGCACGGCCGACAGACGGTGCGTATTGCTCGCCAAGGCGACGTCAACCGGAAATTCCTCGCTGCGGTAGTCGTGAACGTAGGCGCCATGCACACACAGGATGTCAAACCGGTCCGCCGCGATCAGATCAACATAGCGATCGTCGCCGAATGCGATGTTCCAGACGATATTGCAGGAATTCTTCAACCGCTCGATACGTCGGGCACGCAATTCTTGATAGGCATCCTCGCCCCGTGTGCAGGTGATCGTGACGTCATGTCCCTTGCCTGCCAGCGTCTGCGCAAACCAGGATCCGGAAAAAGAGCTCGCCCCGGTTAACAGAACCTTCATCGCTGACCACGAAGCAGCCGGGTGCCGTGCCAAGCCGGATCGAAGGACGGCCAGTTTCGGTCCTTTTCCGACATCTCAGACGGGGTAACCGGCCAGGCAATCCCAAACCTCGGATCATCGAAACGCACGCCGCGCTCGGCCTCCGGCGCGTAATAGTCACTGACCAGGTATATCGCTTCGGTGTCGGGCTCCAGCGTCACGAAGCCGTGCGCAAATCCACGCGGCGCATACATCATCCTGCGGTTCCCGGCGTTGAGCTCGGCACCGAAATGTTTGCCAAACGTCGGAGAGTCTTCCCGCAAATCGAGAATTACGTCATAGAGCGCACCCTTGACGCAACGTACCAGCTTCACTTCGGCGGATGGCGCGAGCTGATAGTGCATTCCCCGCAAGGTACCGGCATTCGCCGTCAGCGAATTGTTGGCCTGTACGAACCGGGTCTCGAGGCCGTGTGCGCCGAACTCCCTCTCGCAGAACATCCGCGCGAAAAATCCACGATCGTCGCCCCGGCGTTCGAGTTCGATCGTGTAGGCATCTTGCAGCGGCGTCTTGTTAAATATCATGCTCTTTATACCCAGCGAAGCTGTTCATCCAGACGGCCCTTCTCGATATGCGCGTTCAGCACTCGCAGCCGAATCCAGGGCGATTCACGAAAATTGGGATCCTTGAAACCAAACTTGCTCAGTCCCTCAAAAATCTCGCGCGTCGCCTGATCGAGATCCACCTGCGGCTGATGGCGGGGAGCCAATTTTTCAAAAAGTGAAAAATCGACCCGATACGAGCGCTTATCCGGCGCCGCATTTTTGTTCACTTGAATCGTCGTTCCGGGAACGATCCGCGCGACGGCTTCGGCCAGCTGCAGTACTTGGTAGTTCCACTTCGAAGATCCGGCGTTGACCGTCAAAAAATGCCCCCTCGTCGCATCGCGCCCGATCGCCCATTCGATCGCGCGCGCCATATCGCGCACCTCGATGAGCGGCCGCCAGGGCGTACCATCACTCAAAATGGAGATCGCGCCGGAACTCACCGCGCATGCAACGAAATCGTTGAGTACGAGATCCAAGCGAATCCGCTCCGACCAGCCGCACGCGGTGGCAAAACGCAGCGCCGTAATCGTGAAACCGGGCTCCGCAATCGGCATCAATGCCTTCTCGCTGTCGATCTTGGATCGGGCATAGGCCGTCAGCGGATTCAACTCGTCCGTTTCTGTGCGCGGACCGCCTTCCGCAAGACCATAGACGCTGCAGCTCGAGGCAAACACGAACGATTTCACGCCCGCGCTCTTGGCCGCCCGCGCAATGGCGATCCCCGCGCGATAGTTCACATCCTGCGTCACCGCCGCAAATCGGTTCCCCATCGGGTCGTTGGAAATTGCTGCGAGGTGCACGACCGCATCAACCCCCTCGAGCAATTGCGCAGGCAGGGTGCGTACATCGCCAAAAATCTGCGAATCCAGGCGCCGCTCCGGCAACTGTTCGAGCGTACTCAGGCAGTGCGCGAAATAACCCGTGTCAAAACCGACGAGGTGTGCTCCTGGGTAGCACTTGCGCAGATGCTGCACGAGAACCGGCCCGATGTAGCCCATGTTGCCGGTGATTAGAATTTTCTTCATTTCCATGGGTTGCCTGCTCATTCTTTCCAAACCTTCCAAGGAGCCTTACCGGAACTCCACAGATTCTCCAGATACTGTCGATCGCGCAGCGTATCCATCGGATGCCAGAAGCCCCGATGAAAATGCACGCCAAGCTGGCCTTCCGCAGCCAGCCGTTCGAGAGGTTCCCGCTCCCAAACGGTCGAATCGCCCTCGATATAACGATCCACCCGCTTGTCGACCACAAAGAAACCCGCATTGATCCAGCCACCGTCGCCTTCGGGCTTTTCCATGAATGCCGTGACCTTCGAACCGTCGTGGCGAATCGCGCCGAATCGTCCAGGAGGTTGCGCGGCGGTCACGGTCGCGAGCAGCCCTTGCTGCTTGTGCAGGCGCACGACCTCGCCGATATCAACATCGCCCACACCATCGCCGTAGGTGACGCAGAAAAGATCCTCCTCAACATAGGGAAGAATGCGCTTGATGCGTCCGCCGATTTGCGTGGTCTCACCCGTATCGACGAGCGTGATGCGCCATGGTTCTGAGTGGCTGCGGTGAACCTTCATATCGTTGTGGTTACGCATGTCGATCGTCACATCGGACATGTGCAGGTAGTAATTCAGAAAGTGCTCCTTGATCACATATCCCTTGTATCCCAGGCACACGATAAAATCGTTGATACCGTGCGAGGAATACAGCTTCATGATGTGCCACAGGATCGGCTTGCCGCCGATTTCCACCATCGGTTTCGGTCGCACCGACGTCTCTTCCGCAAGACGGGTGCCAAGCCCACCCGCCAATAAAACTGCCTGCATGTTTTCCGCCCTCGTTTGATGCCGCCCGGATTCTAGTACTTAGAGTAGGTCGCCGCCATCGAAGCGCAGCGGCGATCCGTGCCAAATGGAAAGATGCGCAGCCATCGCGCCGTACCCGCACGTTTCATAATCAATGGAACGGCTGTGACTATCATTCTTGGAGAGCGGGGTTTTTCACATTTCTGAGCTGGAAGCCCGTCAGGAAAACACTGTTTCGCAAAGAGTCCATCAGCATGTGGAGGGGATCCGTGTCTTGCTTTCTTTGGATTATTCGGCGCAAGCGCCACAGCGCGAATCCAAACAAGAAGGCGGCATCGACAAAGCCCGTGTAGATTGCTCCATGATTCTTGAGGTAAAAGCGTCGCCGCGCCTGGAACCAGTACTCCGGGCGTCGTTTCACGCTCGCATTGGTAATTCCGGTGGACGACCCTTCGAGGTGCGTGACCCTGCTTTCCGGCACGAACCAAGTCTGCCAACCCGCGCGCTTTGCATTCAGACAGTAATCGACATCGTCATAGTACGTGTAGAGCCCTTCATCCAATGCACCGATTTGCCTGATTACATCGCGTCGAATGATCATGCTGGCCCCTGCGACCCAATCGACTTCTCTTGCCTCGGCAGGAGTAGGGAAGGTTACGGACCAGCGCGCAAGAAGCCGCGACACGATGCCAAGTCGCAAACCTCGGTCGAACTCGCTGGCAATCCCCGGAAAGCGAAACGGCGAAGCTTGCGGGGTGCCGTCGGGCCATACCAGTAAGCTACCGGCAATTCCGACCCGGGGATGGCTGTCCATAAAATTCACCAGGGACTCAAAAGCCGCCGGATGTACGAGCGTGTCCGCATTGAGAAGAAGGAAATATTCCGGACACTCTTGCGACTTCAGCCAGTTGTTGATGATAAAGTTATTCCCTCCGGTGAAGCCTCGGTTGGGGGATATCGCGGTCAACTCAACCCAAGAACCCCAGCCGTTCGCCTCGATCGCATCTCGCAAGCGCTGCTCCGCGTCGCCCCCGGTTCCGTTTTCGCATACGGCCACCTTTGTGCCAGGAACACGCGGAACTTCTGTCACTAATGACCGTAGGCATTCAAGGGTCAGATCGGTGACACGGTAATTCAGAATCACGACCAACAGTTTCATCTACTTAACCCACGAGGCCCGTATTAAGCGAACTTTCTGCTCGCTTGCGCGGCAAAACTTTTCTCAGTATTGCATAGGCAATGCGGCATTCATAATGGCGGCATTCATATTGCGAACGCGCAGCCATTGTGCGTCACAATAGCTTGGTTGTTATGTGTAATCATGCGGTGCGCCCTGCGCTTAGACGCACCGAGGGCCTCGGATGGGGAGATAATATGTGAATGGCGGATACACCTAGATCCACGCCGGGAGGTGACGCGCTCCTCGATGCAGTGCGTCGGCATCCCCAGTTACCGGGGCTCGGGACCGCCATCGCACGGATCGTGGCCATGGTCGACCCCAACGTCGAGTCGATCCAGGAATTGCGCAACGTCATTCTCGCGGACGTCCATCTCACCCAGCGCATAATCGGCATCGCCAACAGCGTCGGCTACCGGCTCAACTCGGGTGCGGGCATCACCACCGTCACCCGCGCCATCGTCATCATCGGCTTCGAACAGGTCAAGCTTCTCGCGCTCGGGATGATGTTCGTCGATCAGATGCCGGACAAGGAGCGTGCTACGGCCCTGAAGGCGGAATTGATACAGGCCCTTCAGGCTTCTCTGCTTGCCCGGGAGATGTCCCGTCAACTGGCGCCTGACGACAAGGAGAAGGCCGCCATCGCCGCACTCCTCGGAAACGTCGCCAAGCTGCTGCTGGTGATGATCGATTTGGATCGCTTGCGTGAAATTTCCCGGCGTGTGGCCCATGGCGCTACCGAGGCAAGCGCGGCATACGATGTGCTCGGAATGTCGCTGCAGACCCTGGCCAGCGAGGTTCTGAGTTTGTGGGGAATCCCGAACATGCTCGTCTCGCTCAGCACGGGAACAGTCGCGCCCGGCGAACCGAAACAGGTACAGCGCCTCGAGCGGATCGTTGCTCTGGCGAAAACCACTGCACAGCACCTGAGACATCGGGACGCTGCGGAACGCGAATTGCTGATGGCCGATGTCCGCAGGCAATGCCTAGCCGAGGGCGGCGTCACTGGTGAGGCGTTCGATCGCTGGGTGAGCGCCGCTGACGCCCAGATGGCGCCGATCCGAGCTTTGCTGGAGAGTGCGATCCCCGAGCCCGCTGCGGCCAACGAGGGCTTTCCGGAAGGTAGTGTGATCGACGACTCGGCCCCTCTGACGGGCCGGCTCAATTCCGTCGGGAAACCGGTCAACAGCCACGAGCTGGTCCTCGCGCGCCTCCAGGACCTTACTCAGCTGATTGCCGAGCGGCAAAGCTTGAGCGCGATTTTACTGACCGGGCTGGAATGTGTGCACACCGGGTTCGGCTACAGCCGCTCCATTCTGCTGCTCAGGGATGTGGGCGCGCCGAAAATGCGCGCACGCGTGTGGTGCGGAGCAATCACGAAGACCCAAGCGGATCAGCTGGAAATCGACCTTGACTCGCCCGGGGATCTGTTCGCGGCCGCAATTCGCCGTGGCTCGGATCTGCAGATCCAGAACACCCTCGCTCCCGCAATCGCCCAGCGCCTTCCCGGGTACTTCGCCAAAGCCTGTCCGCAGACCACCAGCTTCATTATTCTTCCCCTCCTGTCAGACAATTCGCCGATCGCGTGCATGCTGGTCGGTCGCGACGTGCCGGAACCAGAACCCATCAGTCCGGAAGATATCCGCCTGCTGCGAACGGTACGCGGCCAGATGATTCTGGCGATGAAAACCATCCGTTGAACGAATCGAGTGTCGCCTCCCGGGAGCCCCGCGAGTATCGCCACCCTGGCCGAGAGTGGACTGATGATGCGTGATGCGTTAACATCTGATGCATGAGAACGACGCTCGACATTGCTGACGATGTGCTGCAGGCCGCCAAGGAGCGGGCTAAGCGGGAACGCAAGACCATCGGCGAGATAATCTCCGAGCTAGCTCGGCGCGCTCTGACCACTCCGCAAGTGCCGCTCTCCGTGAAGGAACCTAAGGCAGTTTATGGGCTTAAGCCGTTTGCGCGGCGTGGCGGTATCGTCACGAATGACTTGATCGACAAGCTTCGCGACGAAGATGCGTACTAGCCGCGCCAACTCAGGCTGCTCTCGTGCGCGTTATCCCGCCACAACTGTGCTTGAGATCGGCGGACTTTAACAAGTGCGCGCACTATTGGATGTCAATGTGCTGATCGCGTTGCTGGACTCCGATCACGCATCCCACAATTCAGCGATTAACTGGTTCGCGAAGCACGCGCGGGAGGGTTGGGCATCATGTCCAATCACGCAAAATGGGTGTATCCGCATCATGTCGAATCCGGGCTATCCAAACCCGTTGCCAGTCCAAGCTGTCATCGAGCATCTAGGCGAGGCCTGCCACCAGGATATCCATGAATTCTGGGCGGATGAAGTCAGTCTGTTGGATTCGGATGTCGTGGATTCGACCCGAATTCATGGACCGCGGCAACTGACCGACATATACCTGCTTGCTCTCGCGGTTCAGCATGAAGGAAGGCTCGTTACTTTCGATAGCGGCATTCCGCTCGCCGCGATCAGAAAAGCTACGACGCAGAAGCTGTTGATTCTGTAAGCAGCTTTATTCCATACATGCCGCCGCTGCTCTGGCGCACGACAATGCCGCGGCTCGCGACAAGACGACACTCCAACATTGGATGGCAGTGCTTCCAGAAAGGCTAGCGGGAGATCGCCGGCCTTGACGCGAATTCGGTTGCCAAAAGTTACCGGCGTTCATAGTGGCGTCCCCACGGGGACTCCAACTTAACCCTCGTAAATGCCGGGCAAATCTAACGCGCTGATGCAGATCAAGCCGAATTTGCCCGTAAGTATTTCGCCAGTGCTTTCAACCCGGCTTTGGTGATTTAACTTAATGCCTTCGGCTGACGTGTAATCGCATTGGACAGTACGGTACCAAACAGACGGCGTGGCGGGATTATGTGAGCTTATTCACATCCTGCCGGGGCTGGCGCCGCGATCTGCGGCACCAGGCATTTGGATCGACTTGACGCGGAATCATAGGGCCAATTCTGGAGAACTGAGATGATAAGACAAGCGAGTTTTTTGGGTAGCGCCGCATTTGCAGTCGGCTGCGTCGGCGCGATCGGTCTCTCCCAGAGGGCGGATGCGCAAATACTTGGCTCGGCCGAGAGCTTTGCCGTACTTGGTGCATCGACCGTGACCAACACCGGAGCAACCAGGATCAATGGCGATCTGGGTCTTTACCCAGGGACCTCGATCACCGGCTTTGGAAGCATCGTCCTTACCGGAACAGAGCACCTGACAGACGCGGTAGCCCAGAAGGCGCAAAGTGACGAAACGAAGGCGTACGACTTCCTTGCGGGCCTTCCGTCCACGGATAATCTGACCAGTACAGGTACGCTGGGCGGTCGTACGCTCACACCAGGCGTCTACACCTTCGATAGTTCGGCCCTATTGACAGGAAACCTCACGCTTAACTTCAAGGGCGCGTCCAATCAAGATTTCGTCTTCCAAATTGGAAGCGCGCTGACTACCGCAAGCGGTTCAAAAGTCATCATTGAAGGTGGCAATTCGACGGACGGCGTGTTCTTTCAAGTCGGCAGCTCGGCCACGCTTGGCACGGGCACGAAATTTGAAGGAAATATTCTTGCAGACACCAGCATCACCCTTGACACTTCGGCGACAATTCTCTGCGGTAGGGCACTTGCGGCGACCGGCGCTGTGACGATGGACGGCAATAAAATCTCCAACAATTGTTCCGGTAAAGGCAGTCTGGGAAGCGGTGTCAACGACTATGGGAGCGTCGGCTTTAGTGAAGGCTTCAAGGGAACTACTGGCGGTGGCGGCGGCACATCAGCGCCGGAAATCGATCCGGCCTCGGCCGCGAGTGGCCTGACGCTGCTTCTGGGCTCGCTGCTCGTCCTTCGCGGTCGCTTGCGCGTGCAGCCAAGCCGCAACTCGCTCGCCTGAGGTCAGACTCGAGCACCGTCCTCGAGGGCGTTTGAGACCTCTGAAGTGGGCAGCTGTGGCATGGATTCCTTCACAGGTGGAGGCACTCCTCGCGCTCATTAAGTGATTGAGCGTAAACCAACGGAAACTCAGGGGCGTCAAATGGCGCGCCGTCCTCAAGCGTCAGATGAGGAAATGGCGGCGACCCCGATGCACCACGCCGCACGAAGCGCGCATCGGAACCGACCCACCGGGATGAAAAGACACGTCGAGTGACGGGCGACGCATTGGCCGGTGCGCCGTGAATGGTGCGAAAGTCGAATGCGATCGCGTCTCCGGGTGCCATGTCCCAGCCACGGATTACGAGCTGATCTCGCTGGGCGTCAATGTCCGGTACGTCCTCGAATTGCTCGTCCGCATAGAGTGGGCTACCGTCGAAGCGCCTCGGCCGGTAGCCTGCGGTATTCCACCGATGCGACCCGGCGACACATTCGAGACTGACACTGCGCGAGACAGTGTCTAGAGGCGTCCAAAAGCTAACGGTGCGATCACCTTCCACGCAGTAGTAAGGCTGATCTTGATGCCACGGTGTCACGGTACTATTACCAGGGCGCTTGACGAGTATATGGTCGTGGAAAAACCGTGAGGTGGGCGATCCCATCAAGCGAGCTGCAACTTCGGCCGCAGGCGACTCAAAGATAAATGCGCGAAATGCAGGGATGCGCTGCCAATTGCAGAGGTCCTGGAAAAACGGCG
>Ga0181521_10008927_pt1 | contig 10162 bp, 6 predicted proteins | sample PEATcosm2014_Bin_32_FD_119764 | JGI IMG/M metagenome (GOLD analysis project Ga0181521, IMG submission 119764) | Peatland microbial communities from MTU Mesocosm Facility, Houghton, MI, USA - PEATcosm2014_Bin02_60_metaG | ecosystem: Environmental > Terrestrial > Soil > Wetlands > Peat | place... | reverse complement strand
CCTTGACGATGCCCAAGCGCGAAGAGGCCAAGCCGAAGACCATTAAGATCGACGTCACCAAGAATTAAGGTGGCGAGGCCACGGTGCGCGGTGTGCTCAACACCCCGGCAATCTCTTCACCGCCCAGAGCTTTGAAACCGCGCTGGGGTCGCCAAGGCGGCCCGGCGCGGTTTGTTTTTGTAAGGCAGTGAAGCAGTCGAGAGTCAACAGTCGACAGTCAACAGTCTAGAACGACCGTCTCGCTTAGAAAGCGGCCAGTACTCTTGATGCTCAGATTGCCGAATGAGAAAATCGAAACTCAAAAGTGGTAAGGTCTGATTTTCCATTTTCGAATTTCGATTTTCGAATTTCGGATTTCGATTTTCCAGTTTCTAATTTCCATTTTCGAGTGTTTAACATGGCGACACGATTTGACAAATTCACGGTTAAGGCCCAGGAGGCCCTGCAAGGAACGCAGGACGTTGCCGGGCGTTTCGGCAACCAGCAACTGGACCCTTTGCATCTGCTGTTGACTTTGATTGAGCAGAAAGAGGGAATTGTCCCCAGTCTGCTAGCGCGGTTGGGAGCGCCGCCGTCTGCGGTTGCCGCGGAAGCGGAGCGGGCCATCGAGGCTCTCCCCAAGGTGGGCGGGACCACCGACCATTATCTCTCGCCGGCGCTCAAAGAGGTCCTGGACCAGGCCGCCAAGGAGACCGAGCAATTCAAGGACGAGTTTGTTTCCACTGAACATCTCCTCCTGGCGTTGTCGAGGAAGTCGAAAGAGGCTGCCGGCCGCATTCTGGCGCGGCACGGAATAACCCACGACGCGATCCTGAAGGCTCTGGTTTCGGTCCGAGGCACGCAGCGCGTGACCGACCAAAACCCGGAGGACAAATACCAGGCTCTCGAACGTTACGCGCGCGATCTGACGGAACTGGCGCGGCGCGGCAAGCTCGATCCGGTGATTGGCCGCGACGACGAGGTGCGCCGGGTTATCCAGGTGCTTTCGCGGCGTACCAAGAACAATCCCGTACTGATCGGCGAGCCTGGGGTGGGTAAGACGGCCATCGTGGAGGGCATTGCCCAGCGCATGGTGTCCGGGGATGTGCCGGAGTCGCTCAAGTCGAAGCGCCTGGTGCAACTTGATCTCGGGGCGTTGGTGGCCGGCTCGAAGTACCGGGGAGAATTTGAAGACCGCCTGAAGGCCGTGCTCAAGGAAATTGAGGAGTCGAGCGGCCAGTTGATCCTTTTTATCGACGAACTGCACACCCTGGTGGGCGCCGGCGCGGCGGAAGGGTCCATTGACGCTTCCAACATGCTGAAGCCCGCTCTGGCGCGCGGCGAATTGCGCTGCATTGGCGCGACGACGCTGAACGAGTACAAGAAATACATTGAGAAGGACGCCGCGCTCGAGCGCCGCTTCCAGCCGGTTTACGTTGGCCAGCCCAGTGTCGAGGACACCATCGCCATCCTTCGCGGGCTTAAAGAACGCTACGAGGATCATCATAAGGTCACGATCAAGGACTCAGCTATCGTCGCCGCCGCAGTGCTCTCCCAACGCTACATCGCGGATCGCTTCCTGCCGGACAAGGCCATCGACCTCATCGACGAGGCCGCCTCCAGCCTGCGCATCGAGATCGACTCGATGCCGGCGGAGATCGACCAGATCGAGCGGCGCATCGTTCAGCTCGAGATCGAGCGCCGAGCTCTGAGCAAGGAGGACGATGTCAGCTCACGCGAGCGTCTGGAAAAGCTGGAGAAGGAACTGGCCGAGCTCAAGGAAAAGTCCAGCCGGTTGAAGCTGCGCTGGAAGGCAGAAAAGGAAGTCATCACCCGCATCAGCGACATGAAGAGCCAGATCGAGCAGGCCAAGGGCGACGAACAGCGCGCCACGCGGGAAGGCGACCTGAACAAGGCGGCGGAGATCCGTTACGGCAAGCTGGTGACCCTGGAAAAGCAACTGGCGGCCGCCACTGCGAAGCTCGAAGAAATGCAGAAGACCGGCCGCATGCTGAAGCAAGAGGTTGACGAGGAGGACGTGGCGCGGGTGGTCTCGAAATGGACGGGCGTTCCAGTCTCTAAGATGCTGGAAGGCGAGGTGGCCAAGCTCGTGGAGATGGAAGACCGTTTGCGGCTCCGTGTGGTGGGGCAGGACGAAGCTTTGAAGCTCGTGGCGAATGCGGTGCGGCGCAGCCGGGCGGGGCTTTCCGACCCCAAGCGGCCCATTGGCTCATTCCTGTTTCTCGGCCCCACAGGCGTGGGGAAGACCGAGCTGGCGCGGGCGCTGGCGGAATTCCTATTCGACGATGAACGCGCCATGCTGCGCATCGACATGTCCGAATACATGGAAAAACACGCGGTGGCGCGATTGATCGGCGCCCCTCCGGGCTATGTCGGATACGAGGAGGGCGGGCAACTCACCGAGCAAGTGCGCCGGCGCCCTTATTCCGTGCTGCTTTTTGACGAAATCGAAAAGGCGCACCCCGACGTGTTCAACATCTTCCTCCAGATCCTTGATGAAGGCCGCTTGACCGACGGCAAGGGCCGCACCGTGGACTTCCGAAACACGGTGATCATCATGACCTCCAACATCGCCAGCACTTACATCCATGAAGCGATGAACGCTCGCGGGGCCGATGAACCCGCCGTGATCTCCGAAGTGCTCAAAAAGCGCATCCACGAGGCGCTGCTCGAACACTTCCGTCCCGAGTTCTTGAACCGCATCGATGAAATCGTGATCTTCAATCCGCTGGGCAAGGAGAACATCAAGAAGATCATCGACCTGCAACTGACCTATCTGAAGAGATTGTTGGCCGAGCGTAAGATCCAGATTGAGCTGACGCCGCGCGCGCAGGAGCTGCTTTTCCGCGAAGGCTATGATCCGCAGTTCGGGGCGCGCCCGCTAAAACGGGCCATTCAGCGGCTGATCCAGGACCCGCTGGCCATGAAACTCCTGGACGGCGAGGTTCTTCCCGGCGAAACGATTGCAGTGGACGCAGACCTAAAGAAAGGCGCAATGACGTTCGAGCGGGCCAAGGCGAAGGCAGCGAGAGGTTAGGGCAGACGAAGGCTCAAAGCGACCACAAGAAAGCTGAATCAGCACACTAGAACCCACGGATGCTGGTGAGATCTTAAAATGGGTCACCACCGTTTGGGGCTTTCACGCTTCCGCAGATGTTACAATGGAACGACGAGGGTAGGAGCCCGAAGCAGGCGTGGTGAAGATTAGAGTCATAGTCCACGAAGCGGAGGAAGGTGGCTACTGGGCTGAAGTCCCGGCGATCCCCGGCTGTGCCACGCAGAGCGAAACCGTGGAGGAGCTGTAGGCGAGCGTTCGCGAGGCGATTGAGGGCTGTCTTTCGGTTGCGGTGGATCAGAGGTCGGTTTGATGCGAGAGATAACGATCAGAAACGTTCCGTGGAGACTCTATAAGAGCTACCTCAGGGAAGCGCGCAAGCACAACCACAGCCTTGAGGACGAAGTTCGTGACACGATCTTCGAGTACTTGATGGAACGATATCCGACCCAGCGGTACCTCCTCATTGGTAGGCTCAGTCGCAGCGCCCGCCTGCGATTTCTCAGGCGCGAACGAGCTTGCGCGCATCTTATACACTGAGGCTTAATCCATGTGGAATAATCTGAAAACAACAATTCTTCTTGCGGCGATGACCGGCTTGTTGTTGGTCATTGGCGAGGCTTTTGGCGGGCAACGGGGAATGATCTTTGCCCTGGTCCTAGCGGCGGGGATGAACCTGTTCAGCTACTTTTTTTCCGACAAGCTGGCGCTGAAAATGAGCGGCGCGAAGCCGATCGCGCGCGATGAAAACCCGCGTCTTTACCAGATTGTGGAGCGCCTGGCGGCCAAGGCGAACCTCCCGGTCCCCAAGATCTATTACATCCCGACTGATTCACCGAACGCTTTTGCCACGGGCCGCAACCCCAATCACGCTTCGGTGGCGGTCACGGCCGGCATCCTGGAGATTTGCGACGACGAGGAAATTGAAGGCGTGCTGGCGCATGAGCTCGGCCACGTGAAGAACCGCGACATCCTCATCAGTGCGGTGGTGGCCACGCTTGCCGGAGCCATCACCCTGATTGCCCGGATGGTCTATTGGGGCGAGCTGTTTGGGGGATTTGGCGGTGGCCGCAGTGACAACCGGCGCGGCGGAGGGATCTTCTCCGCTCTTGCGATGATGATTGTGGCGCCTCTCGCGGCCACACTTATCCAGCTCGCCATTTCCCGCTCGCGCGCGTACGAGGCCGACGCCACCGGCGCGCACATCACCGGCAATCCCCAAGCTCTGGCGCGGGCGCTGAGCAAGATCGACCAATGGTCGAAGCGAATTCCCATGCAGGCTTCGCCTTCCATGGCGCACATGTACATCTTGCAGCCCCTCACTCCCGGTGCGGTCTTCTCGAGCCTCTTTTCCACCCATCCGCCCATCCCCAAGCGCATTGAGCGGCTGATTGGGAGGGATTTTGTTTAGTCATCAGTCGTCAGTGGTCAGTTCTCAGTTCTTCCTGTCGTAATTCTCGTCATTCCCGCGAAAGCGGGAATCCATTGTTCACAAGGGGCGAGCCCTCTTCTGACTGTTTGGCCTATAATCTCTACTATGCCCTTCTACCCCAAACCCGATATCGAAAGGCACGCTGTGCGCGCTGGCAACTTCCTGACGCGCTTCGTACACAGGATTGAAGAATTCTGGCAGAGAGTAACCGAAGGCATAGCGGTACAAGAGCTGTGGTCGCAATTCCGGTCGGAGGCGCGGGCGAGCTACAGCCTTTACACGCGGGAGATCGACTGGGAGGCGCTGCGCAAGGAAAGCCGTGGCCGGCGATTCCGGAAGACCACCAGCGCGCTTTTTTGGGCCTTGCTCATGAAGCTCTCGCCGGCCCGGCGCGTTTTCCTGCTCATTGCCTTGGTTTTTGCCATTAGTGCACTGGTCAATAGCCAAGTTCTGATCTCCGTCTCCAATTCCCAACATAACTACGAGGTGAACCCGCCCAACAATTTCCTGAGCGTGTTGATTGCCGTTGCGGCGCTGCTTTTTCTGCTGGCGCTCGAACTGGCCGACCGCGTCACCATGAAGCGCGACCTGGAAATTGCGCGCGAAATCCAGCATTGGCTGGTGCCTACGGTGCCGCCCCAGGTTCCGGGAGTTGAGATTGCATTTATATCGCGGCCCGCCAACACCGTGGGCGGGGACTACTACGATGCGTTCATGCGCGCTTCCCCGGGCTGCAAGCCAGGCTCGAAGCGATTGGTGGTGGTGGTAGCGGATGTGGCGGGCAAGAGCGTTCCTGCGGCACTGCTCATGGCCACCTTTCAAGCCAGTCTGCGGACCCTGGCGGAAGCCAACACTTCTCTCTCCGAGTTGGTGGAAGGGTTGAACCGCTATGCTTGTGCCCACAGCCTGGACGGCCGCCGGTTCACCACCGCGTTTTTCGGAGAATTGGATCCCGAGACCGGCGCGTTCTCCTATGTTCGCGCAGGGCACAATGCCCCCCTGCTGCGGCGGGCTTCCGGTGGCCTCGAGCGGCTCGAGACAGGAGACTTGCCGCTGGGCATCAGTTCCGACGCCCATTTCACATGCGGCGCCGTAACCCTGGGCCCCCAGGACCTGCTCGTGATCTTTACGGACGGACTGGTGGAAGCGGTGGACGACGCCGAGCAGGAGTTCGGGGAACCGCGTGTCCTGGATGTCGTGACATCAAGCGGCGGCGCGGGTGCGCAGGGCACGCTGAAAAATCTACTCTCGGCCGTGGACTCCTTCGTGGGGCATGCCCGCCAGCACGACGACATCACTTGCCTTCTCCTGCGCACAAGTTGAGCCACTACCCTTCACGCACGTTGATCAAAACGTGAAGCCGGTGTAACCCGAGACCCGTAGCGCGCGAGAGTAGAGACGATCGGACCAATAGCGGCCGAAGCGGGAACCGATTTCCCAATGATTGCTGATCCGGCGGACCTTATAGGCGACTGCCCAATCCAGCTCACTGCCATAGTGGATACGATCGCTGTCGGAGTGATAGTCGTAATAAGTGATCGTAGCTGATGCCCCGCCGAGGAAACGCATCACATCATTCGCCGTCAGGTAGCGAGCCTCGAGTCCGTGGCTGTTTCCGAGGTTAGGAGTGGTGCCAAAGAGCTCCGTCCAACCGTTGAAAGGATTCGCCAACGCGGTGGTCACCTCGTTGGTCAGGCTGTGGCCGCCCAGCAGTGCATAGCCCGCCTTGACTCCCAACCCGCGCCAGCCTGGGCCCAACTCGCCCAGATAATAGTTGGCATTGACGTAGTAGGGATTGGTGCCGAAGTTGCGCTGCTTGGCGAACTCGGCGGTATAGAGAACACTCCAACGCGGGTTGAATTCGAAGGGGCCATTCGCGCGCACACCGAATGTCTCCGTCGAAAGAGCAAATTGGGCGGCCGATCGGTAGTCGAGCAACAAACCGTAAAATGACCCATTCAACCGGCGGGGCTTTTGCCAAGCCAAGTTGAGCAGATGTGAATGCATGGGGGGCTTGCCGTCCGTTGCGTCGTGCCCCACCACGCGATAGTAGCGATTGATAAACGCGTAGGTAAAGAAAGTGTGGGGGGCGAGGTCCGCGTCGAATCGAGCGGCGTCAAAACTTTCATGAATCTGGCGCCAGGCGGAAGTACTGAGGAAGCGCCCGTCGTTCAGCATGATTTCCTGACGACCCACCGTGATCGCCACTTGGCGGCCCTCGAAATCTCTCTTCCACTTGACGTACCCCTGGCTCAACTGCAGCGTCTTCGGCTCCAGGATGGCAGGCCGGTCCGGGCGATTCATCGAGGGAAGCGTCGGAACGCTATAGTCGGCGGGGCCGGTAATAATCACTGCGGCGCCTTGCGCAAAGGCAGAGACGCCGTGAAACGAAAGCGTCTCGTAGCCGAGCGCTAACCTGAGGGTGGGAGCAAAAGCGTCGCCGGTGAAGGGCGCCCCCGCACGCTCGTAGGTTTCGAACCGGTAGCGCGTTTCCCCGGAAATCTTTCCCTGCTCGAGGGCGTCCCAGAAAGCACCGGCAGCTCCTCCCGCCGGCTCCTGAGCCATCACGGTGCAAGGAGAGCCAAGCGCAACCACGCATGACAGAAGAATCAAACCGCGCATTCTCATACCAGTATTAATCGGCAATGACCGGAATTTCATCATTCGCCGTGCCTCTCGCGATGGGAGGATTAACACAGATTCCATCGCCGCGGGGAGCAGACTGCTTAAAGGGCAACGAATCCTCTGACGATGAAAACCAAAGGGGAACATGGAAGCATGAAACCTGTGCTCAAACCCGCGCGCCGCCCTCATCCTTCCCTGGTGGCGGTTGTCCTAGGCGTTCCACTAACCCTGGGCATATTCTTCACGCTTTGGCATCTGGAGACGCAGAATGCCCGCGCCACGTTTGAAAGCGTTGCCCGGGAAAGGCTGGACGCTTTGGAAACCAATGTCGCACTTACCCTCGACAACCTGGTGTCCGTCAAGGCGTTTTTCCAAGCCTCCCCCGGTTTCGATCGGGCGGGATTCGCCCGCTTCGTAACACCTCTGTTGGCGCAGAACCATGCGATCCAGGCGCTGGAATGGATCCCCAGGGTGCCGGAGAACCTGCGCCCCGGTTACGAAAGCGCGGCGCGGCGGGACGGGTTTCGGGCGTTCCAGTTCACCGAGCGCGATGCCAACGGCAGGATGGGGCCGGTAGGCAAAAGGGAAGAGTACTTTCCGGTTTACTTCGTCGAGCCTTTCGCCAGCAACGAGAAGGCTCTGGGGTTTGACCTGGCGTCCAATCCTGCCCGCCGTGAAGCGCTTCAGAGATCGGCAGCGAGCGGCCGAATGGTCGCCACCAGCCGGATCACGCTGGTGCAGGAGGTCGCCGACCAGTATGGGGAGCTCGCCTTTTACCCGCTCTACGCGGGAGAAGATGAGCCGCACAGCGAAGAGGGCCGGCGTTCGGCTCTGCGGGGATTCGCGCTGGGTGTGTTCCGAATTCAGAATATGGTGGACCAGCGCGGGACGCTGGGGAGCGGCCTTTTCGGGCTGGGCATCGCCGTCTTCGACCGCGACGCCAAGCCCGGCGAACGCCTGCTCTATCCCAAAGGGGCGCGCTTTGAGAGTGTCGAAGACCTTCCCCGCGGCTTCCGCACCCTTCGCCGGGTGCCGGTGGGGGGGCGCACCTGGGAAATAGTAGCCTACCCTCTAGGCTCTGCGTTCCGCCCGGCGCGTTGGAGCAGTTGGGCGGTGCTCGTCACCGGCCTGCTCCTCACCCTGCTGCTCTCCGGCTACCTCACGGAGCGTGAGGCTTCGGAAGAGGCGTTACAGCGCAGCGAGGAACGCGCCCGCCTGCTCTTTGCCACGATCCCCACCCCCGTGTGGGTTTACGATCAGGCGACGCTCGGGTTCCTCGAGGTCAACCAGGCCGCCCTTGACCATTACCAATACGGCCGGGACCAGTTCCTCAAAATGAAGATTACAGATATCTGTCCGCCGGAGGAGTTGGATCGGCTCACTCAGGGAGGCCTCCCGGACCGCTCTGTCCAGCGGTTCCCGGCCGGTTCGAAGCACCGGACCCGCGATGGCCGCACCTTGCAAGTGGAGTGTAGCAACCATGCGCTCCTTTACGACGGACATCAGGCTGTGCTGGTGGTTGCGCAGGACGTGACGGCGCGCGCCCAACTCGAGATGGACCTCCGCCACGCTCAGAAGCTCGAGGCCGTGGGCAGTCTGGCCGCCGGCATCGCCCATGAAATTAATACGCCCATCCAGTTCATCGGTGACAACATTCGCTTCCTTATGGACTCGTTCGCGGACCTGGCGAGCGTGCTGGCGAAGTACCACACTCTGCGGGAGGCGGCGGCCGGCGGCGGCGCGGCACAGGATGTGGCGCAAGAGGTGGCCGAAGCCGAGCGGGCTGCGGACCTGGACTTCATCAAAGCAGAAATTCCCAAGGCCCTGGCGCAAGCGCTCGAGGGCGTGACGCGCGTGGCCACCATTGTCCAGGCCATGAAAGAGTTCGCCCATCCCAATCCCAGCGAAAAAGCGGCTACGGACTTGAACCGGGCCTTGCAGAGCACGCTGATTGTGGCGCGCAACGAGATCAAGTATGTCGCCGACGTGGAAACCGACCTCCAGGAAATGCCGCTGGTGCAATGCAACGGCGGGGACATGAATCAGGTCTTTCTTAACTTGCTCGTGAACGCCGCTCACGCCATCAAAGACCGGGGTGAGAGGAACGGGCATAAGGGCGTTATCGGAATTCGCACCCGCTGCGAAGGCGACCAGGTGGTGATCTCGATCAGCGACAGCGGCTGCGGGATACCTGAAAACATCCGCGAGAAGATATTCGAGCCGTTCTTTACAACCAAAGAGGTTGGACGCGGCACTGGGCAGGGGCTGGCCATCGCCCGGAGTATCGTGGTGGACAACCATGGCGGCACGCTGACTTTTGAATCCGTGGTTGGGCAGGGCAGCACGTTTCATGTCCGTCTGCCGATCAGCCTCGCGCCCGGCTCCTAGTGCGGGCTTTATAGGCTGCGGAAAACCCTTGAACGCTGTCCTTCTGAGCGAAGCCCTGGACCGGACGGTCCAGGGCGAAGCGAAGAATCCACGCAGTTGTTGTTTCAAAGGACTGCGGAGATCCTTCCTTCGCTCAGGACCGCCTGTGGCTCCTCAGGATCATAACCCGAGAGGTTTTTCCGCGACCTGTTCAACCCGGCGCTTGCCGACCCTTCGCTCCGCTCAGGGCAGGCTCTGAAGATCGGCGCTGCATCCATGCCCGGAAAGCATCCGATGCTTCGGTTTACGCGGTGCATTTGATAGTCAAAGTTCGGTTCGTTTTGGGTTCGTTTTCGAACTCCTTCCTGTGTTTTCAGTGACATACTGGGTTCGGTCGTACGGATAATGCCAGGGAAATTGGAGCCCCACCCACTCTGCCGGCCATGGCCAGCCTCAATAGGTCGGCACGTGGCATTACACGCTTCCCTTTGGCAGACGGGGCTTGGCAGGTTAGGCCGGTAGCGGGATATTGTTGCGCTGATGGCCAAAAATCCGAATTTCCCCGCTGAATGCATCGGGGGCGGAAAGGTGCCCGTGCTCGGTAATCCTAACGCCAGCCCGATCAGCACGTCTCATTTCGAGCGGCAAAACCTAACCATGCGGATGCGACGGCTGACTCGGCT
>Ga0181521_10008924_pt1 | contig 10164 bp, 8 predicted proteins | sample PEATcosm2014_Bin_32_FD_119764 | JGI IMG/M metagenome (GOLD analysis project Ga0181521, IMG submission 119764) | Peatland microbial communities from MTU Mesocosm Facility, Houghton, MI, USA - PEATcosm2014_Bin02_60_metaG | ecosystem: Environmental > Terrestrial > Soil > Wetlands > Peat | place... | reverse complement strand
GTTCTCGCTGTTCTCGCACGTCAACCTGCTGCAGCGCGACATGTGCCCGAGCGGCACCAAATTCGAGGGCGAGATAATTGCGATGACCGCGCGGATGCTCGGCTCGGAGCTCGCGCGCGAGAACGATCCGCAGGCCGACGTTTGCGGAGCGATCACTTCAGGCGGCACCGAGAGCATCATCCTGCCGATGCTGGCGTATCGGGAGAAAGCCCGCGCCGAGCGCGCAATCACGGCACCCGAGATGGTGGTGCCCGAGACGATTCATCCGGCATTTTCCAAGGGCGCGCACTTTTTCGGCATCAAGCTGATTCGCGTACCGGTCGGCCCCGATTACCTGGCCGACGTGGACGCGATGCGGCGCGCCATCGGCCCCAACACCATCGCGATCGCGGGCTCAGCGGCGAATTATCCGCACGGACTGATCGATCCGATCGAGAAGTTGTCCAACCTCGCGCTTGAAACCGGCGTCGGTCTGCATGTCGATAGCTGCTTCGGCGGTTTCATCCTGCCGTGGATCGCAAAGCTCGGCTATGACGTTCCGCCGTTCGACTTCCGCCTGCCGGGCGTCACCTCTATGTCCTGCGACACGCACAAATGGGGCTATGGCCTGAAGGGCGCGTCGGTCGTGCTCTATCGCAATCGCGCGTTGCGCCGGCGGATGTACTTCGCGGTGACCGATTGGCAGGGCGGCTTGTATGCGTCGCCCACAGTGGCGGGCAGCCGCTCGGAGGGAATCAGCGCATCGACCTGGGCGGCGATGGTCACGCTCGGCGAGGAAGGCTACCTGAACGCGACTCGCCGCATCATGAAGGCGGCGGAAACGATCAAGTTGGGGGTCGCAAAAATCCCGGAGCTCAAGATCATCGGCAAGCCGACCTACTGCATCGGGATTACGTCGGACAAGGTGGACATCTTCCACGTCAACGATTTCATCGCGAAGCGTGGATGGCGCGTTAACGGGCTGCAGCGGCCCGCCGGCTTTCACCTCTGCGTCACCTTGCCGCAGACGCTCCCGGGCGTGGCGACGCGTTTCGTCAGAGACCTCGCGGCCGGCGTCGAGTACGCGAAGAATCCGCCCGCGACGCCCGCGCGCAGCGGCGCGGTGTACGGCGGCGGCGCAGCCTCGCTCGATCCATCGATGGTGAATGAACTGATGTTCGCGTGGCTCGACGCGAGCACCGAAGTCCCATAGCCGCGCGGCTTCCGAGCAGACCAGACTATGCCGATGATGGATGATCGCGCGATCGCAGAGTACGCGGCCTTTGCCTGCCATCTGGCGGACCTCGCGGGACGCACTATCCTGCCGTATTTTCGCGTGCGCCTGGCAGTCGAGAATAAGACCGCCGGCAGCGGCTACGATCCGGTGACGCTCGCCGATCGTGAGGCGGAGCGGGCGATCCGCGACGAGATTCACCGGGTTCATCCCAGCCACGGGATCCTCGGCGAGGAGCACGGCTTCGCGGCCGGCTCCGACGGCCTGACCTGGATCATCGATCCGATTGACGGGACGCGCGCCTTCATTATCGGACAACTGCATTGGGGCGTTTTGATCGCACTCAACGACGGCGCGCGACCGGTGGTCGGCGTGATGCATCAGCCGTACACGGGCGAGACCTTCGTCGGTTCACGCCTGGGCGCCGAACTGAGGCGTCGCGGCCTGAGCAGCTCGATGCGGGTGCGCGAATGCCGGCGGCTTGAAGACGCGATCGTCTGTGCAACCGATCCGGCGATGTTCTCCGGCCCGGGCGAACGCGAGGCGTTTCGCGAGATCGCGTCGAGGTCGCGGATGAGGCGCTACGGCGGCGATTGCTATTCGTACTGCTTGCTCGCCTTGGGCTTCATCGATCTGATGATCGAATCGGGGCTCAAGCCTTACGATATCCAACCCCTCATCCCGATCATCGAGGCCGCAGGCGGAATCGTGACGAGTTGGTCGGGCGGCCCGGCCTACGACGGCGGACAGATCATCGCCGCTGGCGATCGCGAGCTGCACAAAATCGCGCTGGCGATGCTCGCACCCGCCGCGCGATAATCTCACCCTCCGGTGGACACATTTCCGCCGCCGAAAATAATTCCGGGTTGTGGCTGGTGATCCCCATGTGGCATCAATAAGACTCGCAATGGGATGCTGATGAAGCTCTTGCGCCTCAGTGCCCGGCTAATCGCGGCGAATTTTCTAATTTTGCTATTCGCCACCACGCCCGTCGCTGCCGATATGGACGGCGTGATGATGAGCAACGGGAAAATGATGATGATGAAAGCGGGCGAGCCGGCGACCACGATGGAGCACGAAGTTAAAATGTCGGACGGCACAATCGTCAGCGTCGACGGCGTCGTCAAATCGAGAGATGGCAAGAAATACCATTTGCAGAACGGTGAGATGATCATGATGGACGGTAATTTGATGAAAGGTGGAAAGGCTGCCTCGATGGAACGCTAGGCGCCTCGAGTTTCGCATCAAGCGGACACCCGGAGTCTGGCAATGGGATCATCAACTGCTGAAAAGCTACGGAAGGGACGACGGGCGCAGCCGGCCGCGATTCGACTGTCACATTGGATTAACATTCCGCTGCTCGTCATCATGGCCGGCAGCGGGCTGCAGATTCTGGTCGCGTATCCGGCGCTCGGGCCGCGCGGCGCGCAATATAGCTGGTATCCGTTCCAGAACGACGCGCCGCCGTCGTGGCTGTGCATTGGCGGATGGCTGGCGGGTGCGCGTCATTGGCATTTCGCGATCGCCTGGTGGCTAATCTTCAACGGAGTGCTCTACCTGATCTACATGGTCGCGAGCGGTGAATGGCGGCGCCGCGTTTTCATTCCGCGCCGCGATACATCGAACGCGCTCGCGATGTTCGGTTACTACATCCGCGTTCGTAAGACTCCGCCGCCCGAGGACTTCTACAATGGCCTTCAACGTCTCGCTTACACGTTCGCGATTCTGTTCGGAGTCGTCGTGGTTCTGTCTGGACTGGCTATTTACAAACCGGTCCAGTTGTACTGGATAACCACGATATTTGGCGGGTACGACGCCGCACGCGTAGTGCATTTGGGATGCCTGGTGCTGCTCGCATTGTTCACCGCGATGCACCTGGCACTCGTCGCGCTCCATCCGCGGACGATCGTCGCCATGTTGACGGGGGGACAGCGTGGCTAGCCTGATCACTCGGCGAAAACTTCTGCTGGGTCTCGCCGCTACCACCGCGCTCGCCGGATGCGACAGCCGCCCCGCGTCGATGTTCCTTGCCGGGATGGGACGCTGGAACGAGCGCGTCGATCGTCTGTTGCTCTCGCCGAATCGGCTCGCGTCCGAACCGCCTGCCGCCGAGCTCACGCCCGAGGCCGCTTTCCCGAGCTACTTTATTTCCGACACGATTCCGTTCGCGCCGGACAATTGGGCGCTCAATGTTGGCGGCCTGGTCGCGCGGCCGTCCGTCTTCACGCTCGAACAGCTCAAGCGAATGCCGCGAACGAGCATGCGAATTCGCCATCATTGCGTCGAGGGTTGGTCGGCGGTCGCCGAGTGGCAGGGTGTGCAGCTGCGCGAGATCGCCCGCATGGTCGGCGCCAGCCGCGACGCGCACTATGTCGAGTTCCGTTCATTCGACGCCGGCTACTTTTCCTCGTGGGATATCGAAAGCTCGCTTCATCCGCAGACCATTCTCGCTTACGGCATGAATGGGCGCGCGCTATATCCCGATCACGGCGCGCCGCTGCGCCTCTACTCGCCCGTCAAGCTCGGCTACAAGAACGTGAAATACCTGACCGAAGTTAATTTTCTCCCGCAACGCAGCGGCGGGTATTGGGAAGATCAAGGTTACGATTGGTATGCGGGCGTCTAGTCGATCGCGAGGCTCGCGAACGACACCGCCGACTCGCTCTGCGGTTCCATCGCGATTCCATATTTGAGCAAACGCGCGCTGCGGCCGCGCAGCAGCTCGAGTTGGGTGTACATCGGCGCAAGGCCGCAAATTCGCCGCGCGTCACGATCCTTCACGATGTCGGCGAAGAAGCCGTCGGGATCGCCGTGCTTGATATTTTCGATGAGGCCGAGATCCTCTCGTTGCACGCGCCCGGCGACCTCGTGATCGGCGCTGAATTCGTCGCCGAATTTCCTGCCCACGTGCGCGAAATCCACGCCCGCAACAATCAGCACCCGGCGATGCTCCGCGTCGAGCTCGGCTCTCAGCGCCGCGATGAACGATCCAACCCGGGAGTCGCGCGCCGGCATGACTCCGCTCGCCACCAATTCATGGAATGAGCTGACCAGGATCGGCACTACCTGGTAGCCGCGCGCGCCGAGCGCATAGGCAAGAAACAGCGCCTGGAATTCAATCGAATGCTCGCCGCGATGCAGCATCTCGTCAGCGAACAGGTCGCCCTGGTAGCGCGCCGCGAGGCGATCGATAAAACCGCCGTCGGTCTCGACCGCGCCAAACGGCGTCGCGTAGTTCTTGCGCGTCGCGCTGAACAGCTCGGGGCCGGCGCCGTAGTGCGAGGTTCCCAGAATCACGATCAACTCCGGTGGCTCGTGCGCCATCAGCTCATAGTACGCGTGCGCATAGGCGGCGGCGCCTCGGCGCGGATCGATATGAGGCGCGATCAAACCCGCGAGAGGCGCTGATTTTTTCACCGTGGGAGCGCGGCCGGGTCCCTCGGGCGGATCGAAGAAGGCCGCCAGCTCCAAACGCAACTTCGCCGGATCTTTCTCGTAGCACAGCCCCGCCAGCGCTGCCGGTCGGTCGGGACTGGCCAGAAATTCCTCGCGCACGCGCCGCTCACGCGCGTGGAATGCGGGCGAGTCGAGGTAGTACGCACCATCGAGCGCCGCAATCAGTTCGTCGAGCTTCTCCAGCGCAATCATCTCGCCGAAGCGCTTCGCAAACGCGGCCTGAATATCCTTCAGCGACATCGTCCCGTCCAATAAGGTCACGATGAAGTAAGCGCCCATCCCGAGCATGATCGGTTCGGGCGCCAGTCCGCTCGGATCGCGCAAACAGATCAGCGTCTGATCCTGCTGCTCGACGGGGAAAGCCTCGACGGCGCGAATCTTTGGATTTTCCATCGCGAAATCTAAATCCTGGCGATATTCGGCGCCCGTGGAGCGAACGCCGCGTTTACAGATGCTATGGGCTTTGACAAAATCCGGCAAGCTGACAGGAAATCCGCGCGAGAAACCGTCAATCGCTTCGAATCGCCGAGTCCGGCCAACACAGAATGTCCGACCAACATCGACGCCGCGCCGCGCTGACCGGATCCCGTCCGCGCCGCAAGGATGCGCCCTCGGGCGCCCGCTACAGAGTCGCGCGGATCGATTCGCTCGCGCCCGGCGAGTCGCTGAAGTTCATGCTGCCGATTCGCGGCGCAGACGAGGAATGTTTTCTCATCAACTTCGGCGGTGAGTTCCACGCCTACGTCAATCGATGCCGGCATGTGCCGATGGCGATGGACTGGGTGGATAATCAGTTTTTCGCGGAAGCCGGCCGCTACTTGATGTGCCAGACGCACAACGCTTACTACGAGCCGGCCAGCGGCGAATGTATCGCCGGTCCGCCGACCGCATGCGGCAAATTTCTTTATCGGGCGCCGACGGAAATCGAAGAGGGAGTTATCTACGCCCGTCCGCCGCAAGCTGAATTCGAAGACTAGCGTCTATTCGTATTCGTCGCCGAAATGGGCGCGCACGATTCGCGCTTTCAGGTACTCCAGCGTGCCGAGGTCCTCGACGATGTCGCCGCCGGTGTCGTAGAAGAACAGCTCGCCGTTCTTCGTGCGGCCGACCGCGATAATCCATTCGAGGTCGTCCCGGTCCTCAAGCAAATAATTGATTGTCTGCGCCACCCCGCGGCCCGGGATAATCGTAATCTTCGGCCTCGGGAGCTTTTCCTTTTCCTGCTTGGGCATCTTTTTGATCAACCCTCTGACACGAGGATGCGGGAATCGACCACTCAGATACATTAAGAATGCGCCGTGATCTAAGTCAATAGCGCGTGCACGGCGATCTCCACATGATGCGTGTTGGGGAAAAAATCGAACCCGCACACACGATTAATTTTGTATCCCGCCCCCGCAAGCACGCGCAAATCACGGGCCAGCGTGGTCACGTCGCACGACACGTAAATGACGCCCGGTGCGCGCAGCTTGATGATCGGTTCCATCAAATCGGGCGCGCCGGTGCGCGGCGGATCGAGGATTATGACCTCGGGACGATAGCGCGCGCGATGCATAAAATCCGCCGTCGCCGACGCCTTCATCGCGACGAACTGTGCGCCGGCAAATTTCAACCGTTCGGCATTGCGTGCCGCCGCCGCGATTGCTCCGGCGTCGGCATCCACGCCCGTCACTCGCGCGCCGCGGCGCGATGCGGGCAGACTGAAGTTCCCCGCGCCGCAAAACAGATCGAGTACCGCCGTCGATTCGTGAATTGCCGCCATTTCCATCACGCTCGCGACCAGCTTCTGGTTCTGCGCGCGATTCACTTGGCTGAAAAGGTCGGCGTCCACTTCGATCGAGAGTCCGGCCTCGAGCTCGATTGCGATCGCCGTATCGCCCGCCGTCGCGCGATGCGTCCCCGCTCGCAGCACGATTCCTGCAATCTCGCTGTCCGATTCGAGCACGTTTCTTGCCCGCCGGAGGTCCTCTTCGGACGCCGGCTTCTTCAGATGTGCGACCTGGACTTCGCGCGCGCCGTCGCGAACGACCTCGATCTCTTCGACTCGCTTGCCCAGCGAGCGCGCCAGATGCAGCGGCATCCGGATGCCCGGCTCGGCGACCATGCATGAATCGATCTCGACGATCGTGTTGCTGCCGGCGGCGTAAAATCCAAGCACGCCTTTGGCGCCCACCCTGAGCCGGATTCTCGACCGATAACCGAACTCCGCCGGCGCCGGTTCTATGAGTCCCGCCGGATCGATCGCGACGCCAAGCGCATGACCCAGCTCGCGCGCCACGACCTCGCCCTTGAAACGCACTTGGGCGCCATAGTCGATGTGCTGCCAATCGCATCCACCGCATCGCGGGAGATAGGGACACGGAGCAACCCGGCGCTCGGCGCTCGCGCGGAGGATTTCGCGAATTTTCGCGACCGAGTAATCGCGGCGCTCCGAAACCATGTCGACATCCAGCCTGTCTCCTGCCACCGCGCCGACGACCATTACAGCTTTGCCGTCGTGCCGGCCGACGCCGAAGGGCCCGAATGTCATCGCGCTGATATCGATTTCCGGCATGCCTTCCCGAGTTTATCCCCACTACGCAATTCGCGCACCGCGACTTATAATTGATTCGCGCGTGAGTGGCCGCGCCATTTTATCTCCGCATTCACCGGGTGACGCCCTTGGCCATCGAGACCGAACTCCGCGAGCTAATCGACAGCAATCTTCCCGCTGATTCCGCCCGGCTCGTATCGGTCTTCGCCGAGTGCCTCTTCGCGGGCGAGTCAACCGACAATCGCGAGCAGGTCCCGGCCAAAAGGCGCCTTGCTCTCGTGCAGTCGGCGTTCGAATTCTTTTCCGTCCGCGCCGATCCCGTGATCGCGCGAGTCGAATCTGTCCCGGGTGACGACAACGACGCACTTGCCATGGTCGAGACCGTGACGACCGATAGCCCGTTCATCGTCGATAGCCTGCTCGAATATTTTCACCATCTCGGCGCCACCGTTCGCACGATGCTCCACCCGGTCTTCAAAGTCACTCGCGACGAACAAGGGCGGATCGCATCGTTCGAACAGTCCCTGTCCACCGAGCGCGGCGAGTCATTCGTTCACGCGGAACTCGAGCTCACGCCCACGCCCGAACAGGCGCGCCAAATCGAGCGCGAGGTCATCTCGATTCTCACCGAGGTCCGCGCGGCGACCGCCGACTTTGAGCAGATGACCGACCGCGCCCTGCAGATCTGCGAGGAAACCGCGTCGAACCGCGAACTGATCGAGGTCCGCGACCTCATGCGCTGGCTTATCCACGGCGGCTACGTGTTTCTCGGCTATCGCCGTTATCTCGTGTCCGGTGACGACGGCGCCGCCAAATTCGTGCTCGATCCCGGCACCGAACTCGGCGTCATGCGCGAGTTCGACGAGTCGCGATTTCGCAGCTCGGTCTTGCTCGATGAACTCTCACCCGCGCGCCGCAAGCTCTTCTTCGAAGGACCGCCGCTGGTGATCGGCAAGACTCGCGCCGAGTCCCACGTCCATCGCCGCCGCCCGATGGACAGCGTCTCGATTCGGCGCACTGACCGATCGGGCCGCGTCGTCGCGTTCGACAATTTCGTCGGGCTGTTCACTTCCAAGGCCTACGCGGAGGAGGCGCAACACATTCCGGTTCTCCGCGCGAAGCTGCACGAAGTGCTGGCTGATGAGGGCGCCGCCCCCGGCTCGCACGATTACAAGGAAATCGTTTCCGCCTTCAACAGCTTCCCCAAGGATGAACTTTTTCGCGCGCCTGTTGCCGAACTGCGCGCGCAGTTGCGCCTCATCCTCGACGTCAAGAGCGAAGGCCTGGTGCGACTCGTCGTTGCGCCCGACGTGCGTCACGGCAACGTGATCGCGCTGGTGGTAATGCCGCGCGACGCCGCCTCCGCCGACCTTGGCCGGCGCATCCGGGACACGCTCGAAGCCGCGCTCCGCGGCACTCTGGTCTATTTCTACCAAGCGATCGGCGAGGGTTACACGGCGCGCCTCCATTTCTGTTTCGTTGCCGATCCCCCAAAGTCTTCGGTCATCCGCGGCCTTGAGACCACGATCGCCGAGCTCGCCAGGCGATGGGACGATCGCTTGCAGGAGCGGTTGATCAAAAAATTCGGACCCAAGCGGGGACGCGCGCTCGCTGAGCGATGGGTCGGTGCGTTCAGTGCTGACTATCAGGCTGCGGTCGATGTAACGCGCGCCGTCGGCGACATCGAAGACGTCGAAACGCTAATAGCGGGCGGCCGTGACTTCATGGTCGAGGCTGGACGTACCGCGTCCGACGTCGATGCTCCAGGGGCCAGCGACATACGGATTATCGGGCTTGGCGACGCTCCGATGCTCTCCGACCTGATGCCTACCTTACAGAACTTCGGCATCGAGGTATTGGCCGAGGACGCTCACGAGCTTCGCCCCCGCACCGACGCCAAAGCGACGCGCGCGTACCTTCAGGTTTTTTCTGTGCAAGGACCCAACTCGCAGCCATTCGAAAAATTTCCCGGCGCCGCGCTGATTGCCGACGCGATCGCCGCCGTGCGCATCGGCCTTGCCGCCGACGATTCTCTCAACGCGCTCACTCTTACCGCGGGCCTCGCCTGGCGCGAGGTCGCCCTCCTGCGCGCGTACCTCGTCGCCGCGTTTCAGATGCGCCTGTCGCCCTCCCGTCTCGGCTTGCAGCGCGTTCTGTTGACGTATCCCGGCCTCGCCAGGCTGCTGTTCGAGCTGTTCACCGCGCGTCTCTCGTTCGACAGTCCGGCCGCGCCGGAAAAAATCGCGGACCTGCGGCAAGCGTATCTCGCTCGTCTCGGTGCGATCGAAAATATTGTTGACGATCGCACTGCGCGCGCGCTGCTATCGCTGGTCGAGGCAACCGTGCGCACTAATTTTTTCTGCGCGGCGCCGTCGCCTGATCCTTACATCGCGCTCAAGTTCGAAAGCGCGCGCATCACCGGGCTGCCCGACACCGCGCCGCTCTACGAAATTCACGTCAACAGCCCGCGCATGGAAGGATGCCATCTGCGCCACGGGCGCATCGCGCGCGGCGGAATTCGCTTCAGCGACCGGCCCGACGATTACCGCACCGAGATTCTCGATCTGATGAAGACCCAGACCGTCAAGAATGCGATCATCGTCCCGTTCGGCGCCAAGGGTGGCTTCATCGTCAAGCGGCGGCCACGCCATCAGCCCGATCCCCGCGACGGCGTCGAAGCCTACCGCACGCTCATCAACGCGATGCTCGATCTCACCGACAACCTCACCGCCGACGGCCCGATGCATCCCGCTCGCGTGCGCGCGCTGGACGACGACGGTCCATATCTCGTCGTGGCCGCCGATAAGGGCACCGCGAGTTTCTCCGACCTCGCCAATCGGATCGCTCTCGAGCGCGGCTTCTGGCTCGGCGACGCCTTCGCGTCGGGCGGCGAGCACGGCTACGACCACAAGCAGATGGCGATCACGGCGCGCGGCGCGTGGGAATCTGCGCGCCGCCATCT
>Ga0181521_10008914_pt1 | contig 10172 bp, 6 predicted proteins | sample PEATcosm2014_Bin_32_FD_119764 | JGI IMG/M metagenome (GOLD analysis project Ga0181521, IMG submission 119764) | Peatland microbial communities from MTU Mesocosm Facility, Houghton, MI, USA - PEATcosm2014_Bin02_60_metaG | ecosystem: Environmental > Terrestrial > Soil > Wetlands > Peat | place... | reverse complement strand
TATTGCGGCCAAGTGGGCACACTGGGAATCGATCGGGTTGCCGAGCAAGTTTCACATCTCCGTCAATGGCCAATACCGCACCTCGCGCATGCCTCTCATCGAGGGCGCGGTGAGCCTCACCATGGACGGCGCCGCCGCCGTGCGTCGGCCGCTGACGGATGCGTTGACGGAGCCCGACCTCGGCACGTTGCTGCTGTTCCACTACCCGACGACCTGGAACCATGTGCTGGCCGATCACGCGATTTCGTTTCGCCTCTTGCCGATCAGTCCGACGGAAACGCAGCTGACCACCAAATGGCTCGTGCACAAGGACGCCGTCGAGGGTGTCGACTACGACGTGAAGCGAATGACGGAAGTCTGGCTGGCGACCAATGAGGCCGATCGGCGCGTTTGCCAGGAGAATCAGATCGGAGTGAATTCTCCGGCCTACGATCCGGCTCCGTACTCAACCGTGCACGAAGGCGGCGTCATCCAGTTCGTGGACTGGTATTGCAGGGAGCTTGAGGGCAGACTGACGGAAAATGCGATTTGAAATCACTTGTTGCGGACGGACTCGCAATTGCCAAGCCTAAATAATTATTCGGCTTGGGGATTGCTGCGCGGCGCGCTGTCGGGACATCGGCATTGGTCACCCGCGTGGCGTGACGCGGAGCCAAAGCCGAGTTATGACGTCGTCATCATCGGCGGCGGCGGGCACGGGCTCGCCACCGCTTATTATCTGGCGAAGAATCACCACGTCACTCGGGTTGCCGTGCTGGAGCGCGGCTGGATCGGCGGCGGCAATACGGGGCGCAACACCACCATCGTGCGCTCCAACTATCTATATCCTGAGAGCGCGCGTCTTTACGATTTCTCGTTGCAGCTGTACGAAGGATTGTCGCAGGAGCTGAATTTCAACATCATGCTGAGTCAGCGCGGACTGATCCTTCTGGCGCACAGCCGGCACGATCTCGACTCCATGGCGCGCTGGGCCAATGCCATGCGCATGAACGGCATTGCCGCGGAATTGCTGACGGTGGCGCAAATTGGTGAACTCGCACCGGCGCTCGATCTGTCGCCGGCCGCCCGCATGCCGGTGCTCGGTGGGTTTTGCCAACGGCGGGCCGGAACCGCGCGCCACGATGCGGTTGCGTGGGGGTACGCGCGCGCCGCCGCGGCGCTCGGCGTCGACATCGTGCAGAATTGTGAAGTCTATGAATTCATCCGGCAGGACGGGCGAGTGGTCGGGGTGAAGACTTCGCGTGGCCTGATTCGCGCCGATCGCGTGGGGATAGCGGCCGCGGGACATAGTTCGGTCCTCGCGAAGCTGGCCGGATTTCGTTTGCCCGTCACGAGTTACGCCCTGCAGGCGATGGTCAGTGAGCCCATCAAACCGGTGCTCGATACGGTGATATTGTCGCCGGGAACGGGCGCCTATGTGAGTCAGTCGGACAAAGGTGAAATCCTCATGGGAGCCATGCTCGATTTGTTTCCCTCCTACGCCCAGCGCGGAAGCTTCGCCGTCAAACAGGCCATCATTGCCGCCACGCTCGCGTTGTTCCCGTCGTTCAGCCGCCTGCACCTGCTGCGGCAGTGGGCCGGCATCGTGGATGTGGTACATGATTCCAGCCCCATCATCGGTCCGACGCCCCTGCCGGGTCTCTTCATCAATTGCGGCTGGGGAACCGGGGGCTTCAAAGCGATTCCGGTCGGCGGGTGGACGCTGGCGCATGTGTTGGCAACCGGCGCGAGTCATCCTCTGGCGGAGCCCTTTCAATTGGAGCGCTTCGTCTCAGGGCGTTTGATAGACGAGGCGGCCGCTTCCGGCATCGCGCACTAGGTTCCCCTCGATAGGTCACCTCCATGATGCAAATCCGGTGTATTCGCTGTGGCCCGCGCGATGAAAATGAATTCATTTGCGGCGGTACATCGCACTTGCGGCGGCCGAGCCTCGATGCCAGCGATGCGACGTGGGGCGAGTACATGTTCTTCCGGGACAATCCCAAGGGTCGGCACTTCGAGCGCTGGCGTCACGTGCATGGCTGCGGCCTGTGGTTCAATGTGGCGCGCGATACGGTGACGCATGAAGTACTCGCGGTCTACGCGATCACCGATGCGTCTCCCCAATGACGGCCTATCGTCTGTCCGCACCCTGCGGTACCCGTCTCGATCGATCGCGCAGCGTATCCTTTGAATTTAACGGCCAAACTCTGCACGGATTCGCAGGCGATACACTGGCCTCGGCGCTGCTTGCGAACGATGTTCAGCTCGTGGGCCGCAGTTTCAAGCTGCACCGGCCGCGCGGAATATTTTCCTGCGGCGTCGAGGAGCCCACCGGCCTGGTGGATTTGGGTTCGGGCGCGCGACGCACGGCGAACGTGCGCGCCACGATGGTCGAGCTGCACGAGAATTTGAGCGCGAGCAGCGTCAACTGCTGGCCGAGCGTGGGCTTCGATCTGGGCGCGGTCAACAATGTTTTCTCGCCGCTACTGCCCTCAGGCTTTTATTACAAGACCTTCAAGTGGCCCAACTGGCATCTATTCGAACCCGCCATCCGTCGCATGGCCGGCTTGGGGCGAGGCTCCGGTGAACCGGATCCGGACCGCTATGAGGAGATCGGTGCGCTGGCCGATGTCTTGGTCATCGGCGGCGGCGTGGCCGGCCTGAGTGCGGCCGTGGCCGCTGCGCAAGCGGGCGCGGATACGATATTGTTGACCAGCGGCCCGCAGTTCGGCGGAGCCTTGAGCTGGCGTCCAGACGCGCAAATCAGCGAACTCATCGAGACTGCGGGGCGTGTGGGCGTACGATTGATGAGCCGAACTCTGGCATTCGGCGTGTACGATCACAACCTGGTCTGCGCGCGCGAAATGTTGCCCGCGGCGCCGGCCATGAGTGCCGCCAGGACGGGATTCCTGCGCGAACGGCTGTGGAAGATTCGGGCCCGCTCCATCATTGCGGCGGCGGGCGCGTTCGAACGCCCGATGATCTTTCCGAACAATGATCGGCCCGGTGTGATGCTGGCGGGCGCTGCCGAGAAATACGCTCACGCCTTCGGCGTGGCGTGCGGTCAACGGGTGGTGATTGCAGGCAATAGCGATTCCGCCTATCGCATCGCGGATTCGTTGCGCAGCGCGGGCGTGAACGTGACAGCGCTCATCGACCGTCGCACGCGTGCCGACGGCGGCGCGCTCTCGGCCGACAAAGTAGCGGACACGCGCGTTGTCCACGGTGCCGGCATCGTCAAGGTCGCGGGGTCCGCGGCGGTGCGTGGCTGCACGATCGACTCGGCGGATGGCGCCGGCGCGCGCCCGCAACAGGTGGACTGCGATGCGATCTTGAGCGCGGGTGGTCATGCGCCGGCGGTTCACTTGCACTCGCAAGCGGGTGGCAAGCTGCGTTGGCTGCAAGAGTCGGCGATGTTCGTTCCGGACGGGACGGCGCCGGGATTGACCAGCGTGGGTGCATGCGCGGGAATCTTCACACGCGAGGCGGCGCTCGATCACGCCGGCCGAGCGGGGGAGGCGCTCGCCCGCGGCCGGACCGTACCGGTTGCGCCGGTGGGAGGCGCGGGTCGCTCGCTGGCCGCGACTCACGTGGCGCGCGCGTCGGGAAAGCAATTCGTCGATTTGCAAAACGACGTGACGATGAGCGATGTGAGTCTCGCCGCCCGGGAAAACTACCGGTCCGTCGAACATCTCAAGCGCTATACCACCACCGGGATGGGTACCGATCAGGGCAAAACCAGTAACATCAACGCATTGGTCTTGATGGGTGAATACACCGGTCGCGAACCGGCCGATGTCGGCACCACCAAATTTCGCCCGCCGTTTGCTCCCGTCACGTTGGGACTGCTCGCGGGCCGCCGGACCGGGCGCTTGTATCGTCCACTCAAGCATTTACCCGACGAGGGCTGGCATCGGGAGCGCGGCGCGTTGTTCGAACAGTTCGGTAGTTGGTACCGACCGGCGGCGTACCCGTTGCCGGGCGAGACCCTGGAATCCGCTGCGCAGCGCGAGGCCGGCTCGGTGCGCAAAGGCGCAGGACTGCTCGATGGGTCCCCGCTCGGCAAACTGGAGCTATTCGGGCCTGATGCCGCCGTGTTTCTCGATCTGATGTACGTCGGCACGATGTCGACGCTTGCGCTTGGCCAAGCGCGATATGGTGTGCTGCTGAACGAGAATGGCATCCTGATGGATGACGGCATCGTGGCCCGTTTGGGCGATCAACATTATTGGGTCAATACCACGAGCGCGGGTGTCGAGCGCACGGCGGCAGCCTTCGAAGAATGGCTGCAGTGCGAGTATACGGAGCTGAAGGTGCTGATCACGCCCGTCACCTCGCGCTGGGGCAACGTGACCGTGGCGGGCCCCAAGTCGTGGCAGTGGCTTGCGTCGGCAGGGTTCGATCCGGATTTTGCGCCGAGTTCGATGCAGCACATGACGATGCGCGCCGGCACTCTGGACGGGGTGCCCATACGCGTTCTGCGCGCGAGCTTCAGCGGCGAATTGGGGTATGAAATCAATGTACCCGCGGACCACGTGGGTGAATTGCTTGCGCGCCTGTGGGCCCGCGCCGCGCAGTTCTCAGCGGTTGCCTACGGCATCGAGGCACTCGAGATCATGCGCACCGAAAAGTGCTTCGTCCACATCGGCACGGACACCGACGGCACCACGCTGCCGGGCGATATTGGTCTCGGGCGCGGCGTCGAGCGCAAGGGCGCCAATTTTGTGGGTCGAAGGTCGCTGCTGCGCCCCGCTGCGCGCGACCCCGACCGTTTCCAATTGGTTGCCCTATCGCCGGCCGATGGCCGTACACGATTGCCCGTGGGCGGACAGATTGCGGCCGCTTCGCCGCCGACCCGGACCGAGGGTCATGTCACCTCCAGTTACGGGAGCCCCGAATTGGGTGCGCCCGTTGCGCTCGGCATGCTCGCGCGCGGGTTTCAGCGCGTGGGTGAACACGTGCGAGTGAATCACTTGGGCGCAACCATCGACGCAATCGTGGTCAAGGGGCCATTCATCGATCCGCAAGGGGAGCGCCTGCGTGGATAATTCGACGCCTTCCGCTCCCGCCGTTGAAGTCGCGGGTCTGTCCGTCCAGTTGCACCGCGAATTCAAGGTCGGCTCGCTGCGCTACTTCGATGCCGCGGGGCCATTCGCCGGCGCTATGGGCGAGCGTTTCGGCGGACCGCTTCCGGAACCGCTGCGGGCCATCGCATATTCGCTCGATGCATCTCCCGGAGAACTCATCCTGGCCTGGCGCAGCCCGACCGAGACGCTGCTGCTGACCACCGACGGCGCGGCGTTCGCGGCGATCCTCGGCGTGGCGAACGATTCCTCGGCGGGCTGCATGGTGGATCAGACCGGGGGCCTATGGGCGTGGCGAGTGACGGGCGCGCTCGCGCGTGACTTGCTGTTGCGCCTCGGCTCGAGCGCATCGATTCCGGCGCTCGGCGAAGCGCGCGTGAGCCGAGTGGCGGAGTTGCCGGTGATGGCCCTGTGCGTTCACGACGGTCAGATCATCCTGCTGGTGGAGCGCGTGTACAGCGAGCATTTGCTCGGCTGGATCAGCGAAACGGCGGCGGACTTTTAGCGCCGCGGACGCGCGAGTTCTGCGGGCGCAGCAAGCAATCGAGGCAACCGGGACTTATCTTGGATGGCGGGATCGGCTAGAATTTCGGGTTCTAAGGGATAACTCTGTAATTCGCGAATTCTACGCGAGGGGTAGAACCAATAAATCTCATTGCCCCAGGATCTTAAGGGGCTCGCCAGCCGGACTTGGAATCCACGGCCAACCAGGGAGACACGTCATGTTATGTCCAAAGTGCAACGCGTCGGTGCTCGATAACGCGCGGTTTTGCGGCAGTTGTGGCCAGGCGATCGGCGCCGGCGGCAACGATGCGCAGGCTACTCAAATCCGCCCGCCCCGTACTCCCGCCGGTGCCGGTGCGGCTCCGTCGGCCGGGGGTACCGACGCATGGACGACTGCGACCAGCCAGCTGCCGGGCCTGATCGAACGCATCAAGAAAATCTTGCTCACCCCGAAGACCGAATGGCCGATCATCGAGGCCGAGCCGACGTCAGTTGCCCAGCTCTATACCGGATACGCGATGCCGTTAGTCGGATTCGCGGCGCTGATGTCATTCCTCCGCATGTCGGTGATCGGAATCAGTCTGCCGCTCATCGGCACCATTCGTGCGCCGCTGCTGAGCGGCTTGGTCAGCGCGGTGGTGGGCTTCGCCTTCGGGTTGCTGTTTCTGTTCCTGTTCGGATGGATCATCAAGACGCTCGCGCCGACGTTTTCCGGCCAGGGCGACCAGCGCCAGGCGCTGAAGACCGCGGCTTATGCCGCTACGCCGGCGTGGATCGGTTCGGTGTTCGGTTTGCTGCCCGGCGTGGGGGGGCTGCTGCGGCTGGCCGCGGGCATCTATGCCATCTATCTGCTGTATCTCGGCTTGCCGCCGTTGATGCGCAGTCCACCCGAAAAAGCCGTTGGCTACACCGCGGCGACGATCGGCTGCGGCATCCTGCTCGGCATCGCATTTGCCGTGGTCGGCTATGTGACGGGCGGGTTCGGCGGGCTCGGCGGCCTCGGCGGCTATGGCCGTTACGGCGGCATGCACACTCTTGGAATGACGCGCGAAGCGCAGCAACAGCAAGCGGCTGCCGCCGTGGGCGCGCTCATCGGCGGGGCCCTGGGCACGGATCAGAAGGGCAAGGACGGTTTGAGCGCGGCAATCAACGGCCTGGCCGAAGCCGGTCAGAAGATCGAACAGCAGCAGAAATACGCCGCAAATTCCGGCGCGCAAGGCAACGCCGCAGCGAACTCGGCAACCGGCGCGGCTGATCCGGCGGCCAACGCGCAGAACGCCGCTGCCGCCGCGGCCGGGCTGCTGACCGCCCTGGGCGGCGCGATGGGCGGCAATCGTCGCGTCGACCCGGTCGATTTTCATACGCTCAAGCAGATGCTGCCGGATTCCCTGCCGGGCATGCAGCGGACCGCCGCAGAGGGCAGCAGCCAGCAGGCCCTGGGGGTAAAGGGATCTTCGGCCACGGCCAATTACCAAGGGCCGGCAGGCGCGCGCGCAGAAATAAAAATCGCCGACGTATCCGCGGTATCCGGCTTGCTGAATGCGGCTGGTTCGTTGGCCCAGAACACGACTTCCGAGAGCGACACCGGTTATGAAAAAAATACCACCATCGGTGGTCGATCCGTCCACGAAAAATACGACAGCAACTCCCGCCACGGCGAACTCAGCGCGATAGTCGCCCAGCGTTTTGCAGTTGACGTTACGGGCGACGGAGTGGACATGAGTACGCTCGAAACGTACGTGACCTATGTCGATTTTGCGCGGCTCGAAGCGCTGAAAGATGCGGGTGCGCGAGCCAACTGATTCGTTGAATTCGATGCGCGCACGCGAACGCGCCAAGTCCGTGCTTTCCGCACGGCAAAAAGCGCGCATCGACGCGCTGCTCGACACACTGCTGGACTTGCCTGAAGAGAATCGCCTGCCCGCGCTACGCGGCTGCGGCGAGGAAGATGCTGCGGTAGTTGAGGAAGTCGTCAGTCTAGTACACGCCGCGCACGCCGCCGGTGCATTCCTCTGCACCCCCGCAAACAACATCGCATCGAGCGTCGCGGAAGAAATCGCCGGTGGTACGCGCCTGGGCGGGTGGATCATCGTGCGCCTGATCGGGCGTGGCGGCATGGGCGATGTGTACGAAGCGGCGCGCGCACGGGGCGATTTTGATCAGCGCGTCGCAATCAAGCTATTACAGCGCGTTGGCGACGCGCAATTGCAGCGCTTTCAGGTCGAGCGGCAGATATTGGCGCGACTGGAACATCCCGGCATTGCGCGACTCTACGATGGTGGCATCACCGCCGACGGACGGCCGTATATGGTGATGGAATTCGTCGCAGGGTGCTCGATTATCGAATATTGTGTACAGAATCAGTTGACACTGCATGAGCGTCTGCAGCTCTTCATGCAAATTTGCGAAGCAGTCGCATACGCTCACCGTAATTTGATCGTGCACCGCGATCTCAAGCCTTCGAACATCCTGATAACCGCCGGACGCGAGGTGAAACTGCTCGACTTTGGCATCGCCAAGGTGATCGATGCGCAGCATGCACCGCATGCGCAATCGACCGTCGCCGCTGCCACGTTCTTGAGTCCATCCTGCGCGGCGCCCGAGCAACTCACGGGCGCCCCGATCACGACCGCAACCGACGTCTACGCACTCGGCTTGCTGCTGTTCGAGTTGTTGACCGGCACCCATCCTTGGATGGGAACGGACACGTCGGTCTTGCAGGCTTTGCGCAGCGTTTTACAGCGCCCGGCGCCCGCGGCCAGCCGGGCGGCCGAGGCACATCCCGGGGGCCCGGTGCCCGCGAAGTTGATTCGCGGCGATCTCGACGCGATCGTCGCCAAGGCGCTGCGCGCGGAACCCGCACGGCGCTACGCGACCGTCGAGAACTTGAAGCGCGATGTCGAACGCGTGCTCCGGGATGAGCCGGTCGAGGCGCGCGAGGGGGCGCGTCTTTATGCAGTCGGCCATATGTTGCGTCGCTATCGTTGGGCCGCTGCCGCGATATTGGCCGTGTTCATTTCTCTGGCCGGCGGTCTTGCCCTTGCCGCGTGGCAAGCGCAGCGTGCGGCGATCGAACGCGATGTGGCTCGTCGCGATGCCGCGCGCGAAGAAGCGGTCCGCTACAATCTCACGAATCTGTTCCATGCGGCGATCGCCGAACGCGGTGCGCAACCTGCTACCGCGAAAAGCATGATCGACGGCAGCGCGCAGCGCATATTACGCGAATATCGGGACCAGCCGCAGCTTACGGGTCAGATCGTGCTCACGCTGGCCGATCTTTATGGCGCCCTTGAAGACGTTACCGGGGCCGGTACGCTGCTGGATGGCTTCGTGGCGGAGGCGGGTCCGGAGGCGGATCCGGCGGTGCTCGCCGACGCCCGACAAAAGCTCGCCAACATCGAAATGCTTCGCGGACACGTCGATCGCGCCGCCCTGCTATTGGACCAGGCGGATGCATTTTGGAAGAGCTCGCCGCGCCCCTTTGCGGAAGAACGGCTGGAAGGCCTGCAGTATCGCGCCATGTTGCAACGCATGCGTGGAAATCTGGACGGTGCCATTGCCACGAGTCGCGAAGCGATCGCGCAGCGCATCGCGCTCTCGGGTCACGATCACCGCGAGACTGCGGTTCTCTACAATTCGCTCGCGATTTCACTGATTGCCGCAAACCGCCTCGACGAGGCGCTTGCGGCCTATCGTGAAACTCTGTCGATCTATCGCAACCTGGGACTGGGCGACGGTCTCGATGCACAGATCATCCTGGCCAATACCGGCACCTTGGCATTGCGAATCGGCGATCTTCGCCAAGCGGAGGATTTGCTCACCCGTGCCGTGGAGAAAGAACGAGCGCTTGCAGGCGATTCCGCCGCCGTCGCGGCGGCCATGGGGTATCACGGCAAGCTGCTGACGATCACGAATCGGAATGGGCCGGCGCTCGACGTATTGCGCGAAGCCGTTGCGCTCGGCGAGCGCTATGCGGGTCCAAGCAGCCCCGTCGCTTTGCTGAATCGGTTGTTTCTCGGCGAAGCCCAACTGGCCGGCGGCGACGTGCCCGGCGCGATCGTCACGCTGGTGGCGGCGCACAACGCCGCACTGGCGCAGTACGGCGCGACCCATCTGCTGACATTGCGCACGCAGTTGGCGCTGGCGCAGGTCCAGGCCGCTACCGGCTCCTATGCAGATGCGCAGGCACGATTGCTGGACATCGTCGTGATGCTACGCAAGCTCGGCACACAGGGGGAGACCTATTTGACGCAGGCGCTGGAAACGCTGGGCGACGTGCAATTGCATGAGGGCCAGGCGGAGCTCGCGATCCTGCCGCTGCGCGAGGCGGTCTCGTTGCGCGAGAAATTGCCCTACCAGAGTTGGGAACTCGCCGAGGCGCGCGAGCGACTCGGCGAAGCGTTGGCGGCAAGCGGCAACAGCGGCAACAGCGGCTACAGCGGCAACAGCGGCTACAGCGCTAGCAGCGGTAGCAGCGGCGACAACAGCACGGCGGCCATTTTGCTCAAAAAGGCGGCGCGGGATCTGGAATCACAACTCGGCGCCGCCCATCCGCAGACAGTGCGCGCGCGACTCGCGCTGGCGCATTTGCGCACCTGATTT
>Ga0181521_10008913_pt1 | contig 10174 bp, 4 predicted proteins | sample PEATcosm2014_Bin_32_FD_119764 | JGI IMG/M metagenome (GOLD analysis project Ga0181521, IMG submission 119764) | Peatland microbial communities from MTU Mesocosm Facility, Houghton, MI, USA - PEATcosm2014_Bin02_60_metaG | ecosystem: Environmental > Terrestrial > Soil > Wetlands > Peat | place... | reverse complement strand
GAAAATTCGATCTGAATGACAGGGGGCATGGAATCAAGTACGTTGCTTCTCATGGAGCGAACGCTTGCGCCAGCCTGTTAGCGGGTGTGCCCGTGCCTTCCGAATGCAAGTAGAGGTGGCCACCTCTTGGTGAAAGCAATGTTTCCGGCGAGCTCGCTCGCGGTCCTCCTGGCTGGATCAATCTTGGTACAGCCGGCCATGCACCTCGACGCGGCACGATTAACATTTTACAAGTCGCCCAGCCAGTGCGAGGCGGCTCTTGAGAAGCTACGCCGACAGCTAGATGAGGGGGGGAGGCGGTATCCAGCGCTGAAGCGGTCTCCCGAGACCGAGCCATACTGCACTGACCAGCCCGGGTTTTCACGGGAGCCCCCAGCCGAGCCGGCGCAGTCGCCTGGTGGTTCCCGAAGCCATTAACGGGAGAGCCTTACGTCAACATCATTATGCGTCTGTGGCAAGTACCTTTACACGGACTCCTCTCCCACCTTTTCCACGCCTGGGCCAGCCTGTTAGCGGGTGTGCCTGTGCCTTCCGAATGTAAGTAAAGGTAGTAATGTTTCCGGCGAGCTCGCTCGCGGTCCTCCTGGCTGGATCAATCCTGGTACTGCCAGGCCGTACGCCGATGTCGGCCACAAGAGCCACGGGTTACAAGTCGCCCAGCCAGTGCGAGGCGGCTCTTGGGAAGCTGCGCCGACAGCTAGATGAGGCGGGGAGGCGGTATCCAGCGCTGAAGCGGTCTCCCGAGGCCGAGCCATACTGCACTGACCAGCCCGGGTTTCCACGGGAGTCCCCAGCCGAGCCAGCGCAGTCGCCTGGTGCTTCCCCATAGCTATTGACGTTTGCCTAATCCGTCGCTGCCGTCCGGCTTCACTTGCGTCGCGCCGCGCAGTCAAAGGCATTCGTACAGCGCTTCGATCAAGGCGCGCGGCCGGGGGTTGCCCGATCTCGGGCCCATCGCGTTCATTACGTAGCCGAATGCTACTCGCGCGCGCGGATCGGCGAATCCGACCGAGCCGCCGGCGCCGACGTGGCCGAATGAGCCTGGACTTGGACCGGATGGCAAGTAGCCGCCGGCCTTTTGATCCGGATGCTCGCGCGTGAGTTGGAAGCCGAGCGCGAATCGCGACGGGCGCAACAGGACCGCGTCTGTGCCGACGGAGTGTTCGACCACGGCCTCGCGCAGCGTATCGGTTCCGATTATCCGCACGCCATCGATCGCGCCGCCCGCCACGAGCGCAGCATAGATTCGCGCGATGCCTCGAGCGGTCGCATGCCCGTTGGTCGACGGGATTTCCGCCGCGCGCCACTGGCGCCGGTTGGTCCATCCGATGCCCGACAGGCCGGGCGGATTCGCGTAGGCGTTGCGGATCATTCTCCGTTCTTCGCTCTGTTCGTCGGACGCCGGCCCTGCTTCGGGAAACTGCGGCACCTCGCCCCAGACGAACTCGGCAGTGCGCGCGTCTTCATGCTCCGGCGTGCCGACCTGGAAATCCGCGCCGAGTGGACCGGAGATCTCCTCGCGAATCATCGTCCCGATCGAGCGGCCGGTGATGCGGCGCACGACCTCGCCGATCAGATAGCCGAACGTGTTCACGTGATAACCGTGGCGGCTCCCGGGCGGCCACCAAGGTCTCTGGTTGGCCAGGGCGAGGGTCATCACGTTCCAGTCAAGCATCGCGCCGTCGGGCAGAGTCTCGCGAATCGCGGGAAGGCCGGCGCGATGGCTCAAGATCTGGCGGACCGTCACGGCCTCCTTTCCGTGCGCCTCGAAGCCGGGCCAGTAGCGCGAGACGCTCGCGTCGAGATTCAGCGCCCGGCGCTCCACGAGCCGATGGGCGGCAAGCGCGGCGAACGGCTTTCCTACCGAGAAGACTGCGACCAGAGTGTCGTGACCCCACGGGCGGGTCTTCGCGGCGTCAACGTGCCCGCCCCAGATGTCGGCCACGACGCGGCCATCGACCCACACGCAGAGCGCCGCACCGATCTCGCCGTGCTCCGCGAAGTTGCGCCGGAACGCATCGCGGACCGCCGCGAAGCGCGCATCGCAGCGGCCGTCGATCATAATGTCGCGTTCCGGGAAGGTCACTCTCAGTGACATTACCCTGACGGATCGATTTCAGGAACGACGTCGCCCGATCACGCGGCGAACAGGAATTCCTCGATCTCGTCGATTCGGCCGGCCGCGTCGTGATAGCCGATATCGAGCAGCGCCCGCGTGAAACTCGAATCGAAGAGCAGGTAGCTCATCAGATCGGCGCTCTGCGCATCCGGGGTGCCGAGGCCGTCCATCACGTACCGGATGACTCGCGGCATTCGATGGGCAAACGCGGCTGCTACCAGGGCGAGGTCAGAAGACGGAGCGATCGTCAGCGGTTTGACAACTCGCAGCGCGGGATGCGTAGGCGGTTCAGCCGCGGCGATCGCGCCCGCCGCCACCAGCTCGTTCATCCGATTAAGATGGTCGAGATCGCTGTCGAGATGATCGAGAAAAAGAGCGTTCAGAAACACACCGCAGATCTGCGCTATCGGAGGCGAGGCCGGCTCGTCGCCAGACTCCTGGTGCGATTCGCCGGTCGCCACTTCGGCCTGTTGCAGAGCCGCAGCCGCAGAGGCGCATCGCACACCGATTGAAAGAATGCGAGTTGCGCCGAGGCGGATCGCCGGGCTCAGCGGCGAGACCAGCCGCAACGCGCCATCGCCGAAGTAACATTCGCTGGCAGAGGAGGTGCGCACCCTGACCGGAGGGAACAGGATCGGAATCGCGGCGGAGGCGCACACGTGCTCGGGTGCCAGCTCGGTGCATACCGTCACGCGCCGCGCTCGCGTCCAGATCGGATGGCCGGAGCGTCCCTGGACGAAAGTAAACGAGCGGCCGGAGTGGTAGCTGGTGGCCGATACCGCAGCCGCGAACAGCTCGCCACTCGCGATTGCCTGCTTGATGCCTTCGAGATGGAGCGAAGCGCTCAGGAATTTGTTGAGCGGCCTGGTGTCGAAAAGCGAATGGACGTTCCCCGCGCCCACGATGCCGCCGACCGAGAGATCCCACATCCAGCGCAGATTTCCCAATGCCAGCGAGAACAGGTCGGCGCGGAAAACCTTGCGCACCGTGAGCTTCGACCACATCTCGGCGAGATCGCGGGCGCCCTGACCGAGGTTGTGGCTGCGCGCGGCGATGAACATCCCGTTGATCGCGCCGGCGGAAGCCCCGGTCACGATCGCGAACGGCGAAGCCGAATCGCGAAGCTTCGGCAGCTCGCCAATCCGCCGCAAGACGCCCGCCTGATACGCACCGCGCGCCCCGCCGGCCGTCAGCACTAAACCGAGCAAGGCCAATCACCTCCGGTAGTCAATTGCAGTACCAATCGGTCGTCAAACCGATGCCCAGCGACCGTTGGTCTGCCTCAAGCCAAGCAAAAGATGCGCCCGCCGCGCCGACGCGCGTTCCGTTCGGGAAGAAATGGAAATTCCGAACCTCCTGCGCAGTCGGAAGTTTTCCAGTCAGTCCGGAGGCTTCCAGCCAGCGAGCAGATGCCGCCTCAAGTCGCAGCGACGAATCGAGTCACCCGTCGCAGGTTCCGCCGCGCCACGCTGCTTGCGAGCTGAACCGCAATCGGGGCGATCAGCCGGAAGGCACCAGTTCGACGCGGCGGTTCTGAGCGCGTCCGTCCTCGGTGGTGTTGGTGGCCAGGAAGTTGGTCTTGCCGAGGCCGCGCGGTATCAGGCGGCCGGCCTCGATACCTGCCTTCACCAGGTACGCGGCGACCGCCTCGGCACGTTGCTGGGAGAGTTTCTTGTTGTAGTCCTCGGTGCCTCTCGCGTCAGTGTAGCCATCGACGTAGATCGTTACGTTGGGATGGGCCCGCAGGGTGTCGGCGGCTTCGTCGAGCAGCGGTTCGTCTTCCGGCCGGATACTCGCCTGATTGTAGCTGAAGTGTACGCCACGTAGTGTGAGTTTCTCCTGCGGCGGGCGGGTTTGAGGCGTCGATCTCGCCGAGCGTCCCGAGAAGGGGCCGCCTCCGCTGAGCGCCAGTTTTTCCTTGTCCGACAGCGGCGGCACCACCGGTTGCGGGAAAACCACGTACGGCGCCAACGCGGCGCCTACCACCGCGCCCGCTATCAATCCCGCGCCGCAACCCAGTGCGTCCACGGCCAGTTTGTGTTCGTGGATGAAGACCCCTTCGGTGCATCCCACCGCGGTGCCGAACGCCGCGCCCGCAAGCGCGCCGCGAATGATCTTGTCATGCCTGCTCAGCGTAGCCCAGTCAGAGCATCCTGAAAGCGGGAGCAGCGCGGCCGCTACAACGAAGCAAACGATCGCGCGCCGGGCTGGAGCGGAGTCGCGGGGAGCCTCGTAGGGGAACCTGGCGCAGCTCATTGGCCGGCGCCGCCCTCGCCGGCGATAAAGAACGAGGCCCATGCGAACGGATGTGCGAAGTAGGCTTGGTTTCCTTTGGCATCCTGGGTCAGAAGCTCGCGCATCCCCTCGCGCAGGGCGTCGGCCCGCGAGGCTTGCGGATGCGAGGCGTAGTAGCGAAGCACGCTGCTCATGAGCTGTTGGGTTGCGGCGTCATCCACGGCCCATTGCGAGACCAGCAGCGACGGCGCTCCGGCGTAGAAGAACGCCCGCACCAGTCCGGAAAGTCCTTCGCCGTTTTCTCCCGCCGCTCCGGTGTTGCACGCCGACAGGATCACCCACTGCACCTCGACCAGCTTGAAACCAAGGATGTCTTCCACGCCCAACAGCCCCGAGTCCGACTGATTTCTCGCCGGCGTCAACACCAGCGCCGGCTCTGTGCAGGTTTCCATGTGTCCGCCGGTCAGGGCATGAGTCGCGAATGCTATGACCCTGACGTTGCCCAGGCGCCCCGACGCGTTGAGGCCCATCACGCTGGAGCGGGTCGCATTGAGGCCGGTGAACAGGTTGCTCGCGCGGTCCGCGCCCAGCGCTTGCGCGTCGGTCACGAGCTCGGGACCCGCGCCGGGAAGCGGACAAAGCTGCGCAACCGCGTTGGCGGCGCACGCGTTGATCATCTCGCCTCCGCGCCCGGCACCACCGCGCTCGTCATCACCGCGCTGCTCGCCGCAATCCGCACCGCCCTGGAGCGACGGGTCGCCGATTCCAAGGAACGGCTCGGCGCTGGCGGTGACGACTGCGGGCGGGGTCCCGGTGCGCAGCATCCGCAGCGCAGTGGCCGAAGGGAGCTCGTTGATCGCGAACTCGGCATTGAGCAGCCATGGGACCGCCGGATACACCTCGCCGAGTTCTCTCGGCGACGGTGCGAGGCCCTTCTTGTAATTTCCGGCCAGGGTTTCATAGGCGTCGCCGTTGGCGGAGGTGATCAGCGCCGCAAACGGCACCGGCAGCAACGCGTTGTCGGGAACCACGATCAGATGACGGGTGCCGGCCAGCTCACTCTCCAGCGGTTTCAGCAACAGCGCATAGAAACCGTAAGCGTCGGCCGCGTCGAAAGGCGGAATCTGGCAGTGCGGGCTCGCGATATCGCACGGCGGCACGATGCTCGCCCGCAAGCGCGAGACCATCGCGCTGAGCGCGCTGCTGTCGATTGGCGTGTCGCGGTAGGCGAGCGCGCGGTCAGGCCTGACGAGCCACGCCAATAGGCGATCGCCAATCAGATAGTAGCCGGCCAGCGCTTCGCCGGGACGAAGCAGCCGTTGCGTCTCATTGGCCGTGATCGGGTCAGGCGCGACGAGTTCCGCGTATCTGGGGAACTTGCGATAGAGCTCGCCGGTGGCCGCGGCCAGCGATTGGTTGAGCTCGCCGTAGCTCTTCTGCAGGCTCTCGATTAGCGCCGGATCCTGCTGTTTGGCGGGTTGTGAGTACTGAAGGTCGATCTGCTCGCCGACCGCCGTGTACTGTGAGCTCAGATCCTGAACGCGGCGCACCAGCGCTGCGATCGCCGGGTCGCCCGAGGCCGCGCGCGCGCCCGACTGAGCCATCGCGGCCTGCTCGGGTCCGCCTCTGATCTGCTCCGCTACGACGAACGCGTCGGCCGACGCCCGAGTCTGTCCGTTGTCGAGTTGCGGGTCGCGCGCGATCGCCGCCAGCAGCGCGAGGTAGCGGACCAGCTCGGCATTGAGCGGCTTCAACAGCGAGCGCAGTCCGGCCTCGCCGAGGCCTGCGTTCACCCGGCGCACGGCGAGCATCGTCTGCCGCGCGCGCTCGAACAGCTCGCGCGCGCCGCGCAGGTCGCCCTGGGCCTGTTTGGTTTCGGCCAGTTGCGCGAGGGCCTCGGCTACGTCCGGATGGTCGCGGCCGAAGATCTTCTGCCGAATCGCCACCGCTCGTTCGAGCAGCGGCGCCGCCTCGTTGTAGCGATTCTCGTCCCGGTACAGCGCGGCCAGGTTCCTGAGGCTGGTCGCGACCTCCGGATGGTCGGGCCCGAAGACCTGCTCGTCGATCGCCAAGGCCCGTTTGTAGAGCGGCTCCGCGTCAGCATAGTGCTCCTGCTGCATGTAAAGCCCGGCCAGGTTGCTGAGACTGGCAGCCACCTCGGGATGATCAGGACCCAGGCTCTGCTCGCGGATCTTAAGCGCGTGTTTGTAGAGAGGTTCCGCTTCGTCGTAGTGGCCCTGATCCGCGTACAGCAGCGCAAGATTGTTCAAGTCGGTCGCGATTTCGGGATGGTTGGCGCCGAGCGCCCGCTCGTCGATCGCCAGCGCGCGCTTGTGAAGCGGTTCGGCCTCCACGTAGCGTCCTTCGTACCGGTAGAGCACCGCGAGATCGTTGAGGCTGGCCGCGACCATCGGATGGTCGGGGCCAAGCAGCTTCTCGCGGATCTTGAGCGCGCGCTTGTAGAGCGGTTCGGCCTGTGCGTAGCGGCCCTGATCTTCATAGAGATGCGCCTGCTCGCTGAGGCTCTTCGCGACCGCCAGATTGTCGGAGCCCAGCGCCTTCTCCCGAATCGCCAATGCGCGCGCCTCGAACTGCTCGGCGTCGGCGTAGCGGCCCTGGTCTACGTGCAGCACGGCGAGATTATCGAGGCTGGTCGCAACGCTGGGATTGTCGGGGCCGAAGGTTTTCTCGCGAATCTCAAGCGCGCGCTGCTCGAGCTGTTCAGCCTCGGCGTAACGGCCCTGCTGCCAGTAGAGCCCGGCCAGATTGCTCTGGCTCATCGCGACATTCGGATTCTCGCCGCCCAGCGCCTTCTCACGGATCGCCAGCGCCTGCTTGTAGAGCGGTTGCGCCTCTGCGTAGCGGCCTTGATCCTGGTACACCAGCGCGAGGTTGTTGAGGTTGGCCGCAAGTTCGGGATGGTCGGGGCCGAGCGCCTTGAGGTCGATCGCGCCGGCCTGCTTCAGCAGCGGCTCGGCGTCGGCATAGCGTCCCTGGTCGTCGTAGAGCAGCCCCAGATTGTTGAGATCGGCCGCCACTTCGGGACGATCGGGAGCAAACGCCTTGCGGTCGATCGCGAGCGCCTGCTTCATCAGAGGCTCGGCCTCGGCATAGCGCCCCTGCTGGTCGTACAGCATCGCGAGGTTGCTCAGGTCGCTCGCGACTTCCGGACGGTCGGGGCCGGCCTTCCGATCGATTTCGAGCGCGCGCTTCAGGAGCGGCTCGGCGTCCGCGTAGCGCCCCTGGGCTTCGTAAAGGATCGCCAGATTGCCCAGCGCCACCGCTACCGCAGGATGGTCCGCGCCGAGCGCCCTTTCCCAGATGTCCTGCGCGCGTTTGTACAGCGGCTCCGCCTCAGCGTAGCGGCCCTGACGGAAATAGAGCCGTGCGAGTTTGTTGAGAATCGCCGCAGTGCCGGGATTGTCCGGGCCGAGCCGGCGCTCGCTGACTTCGAGCGCGCGCTTGTAGAGCGGCTCCGCGTCCGCATAGTGGCCCAACGCCACCTGCGAATCGCCTTCCTTTGCGTACGAGGCGGACGGCGAAGTTGCCTCGGACGGCCCCTGAGCTTGCGCGGAAGGGATCGCGGCCAAAGCCAATCCCATGGCGAACACGAGACTCAACGTGCGTGCGCCGCGCGCGCGCGATGGCAAACCAGATGTTAGGGCAAGCCTCATCGCAACTCTGACATCATGCGTAAGTCGTGGCGGACGCGAAACCCCCTAAGATTGCGGGTCATCATTCACTTCCGGGTTAGTTATGTAAACACCGTCCCAGCCAGCCGCTGGAGGATGTGCGATCAGTCCACGCGCCCGACGCGCCATCGCGGCGGGCGGATTATCCTGCGCGGCGCCGTTGGACGGGTTCCCGGCCACATCACTTTCGCTTTCCTTGCGCGCCAGATCCTCCCATATCGATGCCGCATCCTCGAAGCGTCGAGCCCGGTAACGGCCGAGGGCTTCGGCGAACTGCTCTGCGCGCGCGACCTGCTCCGCAGACGCGGCCGCGCGTTCCGCTATCGGCTCGTAAACCGCCAGGCGCGCGCTGGCGCCCTTGACCAGCAGCCAATCCAGCTCTCGGAGCAGAAATTCGCCCGACACCAGGTCGGCGGTACGTGGGCCAATCACGACGCGGCAACTATAGATGTCGGGAGCGCTTTCGAGCCGCGAAGCGAGATTGACGGCTTCGCCGACCGCCGTATAGTTGTAGCGCTTCTCGGTGCCGACGTTGCCGACCAGGGCGGGGCCCGAGTTGATTCCGATCGTCACCGCGAAACCCTCTGCGCCGCGCGCCTCGTCTTCAATCCGGGCGCGTTGAATCCGCTCCGCGGCGGCGACCGCTGCGCGCACCGCGTTGAGCGCATGATCGGGGTCGGCGGCCGGCGCACCCCAGAACGCCATCACCGCGTCGCCGATAAACTTGTCGACGTAGCCCTCGGTGTCCTCGACCTGCTCAACGATGTAACCGAGGTAGCGGTTGACGGCGGCGGTCAACGCTTCAGGATCGAGGCGGGCCGACACTTCCGTAAAGCCGGTGAGATCGGCGAACATCACGGTAATCTCGCGCAGCTCTCCACCGAGCTTCAGTGCCGATGGATCATCGGCCAGGCGGTTGACGATCGCGGGAGCGAGATAGCGGCCGAAGGCGTGCTGAACGTGGCGGCGGGAGCGCTCCTCAACCAGATACCTCATGCTGTAGGCGACGCCGGGAGCGATCACTAGCGCGACCAGCGGAATCGCGAGCGGTATCCAGTAGTCGCGCTGCAACGCCACCACCGTCGAGAGCGCGAGCATCGCGGCCATCGCGGCCACCGCTCCGACCGCGGTCCATGGCGCCAATACCATCCCGGCGATCGCGCCCAGGCCCGCCGCGATCGCAGCGACCAGCGCGACGATCGGCGGCGGCGCGGAGGCGGTCAAGTCACCCGTCGCGACAGCTTCGACCGCGGCGGCGTGCAGAAAGACTCCGGGCACGGTATTCGACGACGGATCCGACGCTCCCATCCGCCTGAGTCCGCATGCCGCGAGCGGCGGACTCGCCAACGGCGGGCGGAGAAACCGTGCGGCGGTCGGCTTGCGATCTTCCTCCGGCAGCGTGCCGCCGAACAGCACGATCTTGCCGCCGAACGCATCATGCAAGGCCGGCGATCCGACACGCGCGCATCGGATAACGTCGATCATGGAGTAGGTCGGGATACTTTCGAGATGGCGGCGCGGAGCCACCAGCACCGAAGCGGGCATCGTGAGGCCGGCGCGACTCAGCACCAGCGCGGAAAGCGTGGGCTGCGGCCCGGCGCTGGTGTCGATTCCGGACTCGAGATGACGATAGCGGCCGTCCGGATCTTGCGAGATCTCGGCCAAGCCGAGCGAGTCGTAGCCCACGCTGAAGGCGAATGGCCTGGCCGGCAGGGTAGTCGCCGAGCGGGCCAGAATCACGCGATCGCGATACTTGTGCAGCGTGGCCAGAAAGGGCAGCGCGAAATTCGGACCGATGCCTGGGAAGGTGTTCGGATCGTAGGCGAAGATCTCGTCGAAAGCGGCCGCCTTTGCGCCGCCTTCCATCACCGCGTTGAGCGCGGCGGCCCATCCGGGCTCGAAAAATACCCTCGGGTAGGCGGCCAGTTCGGACGCGTCGAGGCTGCCCCGATCGAGCGCGACAACTGCAACCGGCGATTGCGCAGCCGCTGACTCGCCAACCGGGCCGGGCGGAAAAAGTCTCGCGCGCGCGGCGATCTGGAAATCGAGCAGGGTCGCATCGGCCGCCAACGGCTGCGGTATCGCGATGCAAGCCGCGGCAGCCGCCAGCGCGCATCCGAGCGACGTG
>Ga0181521_10008909_pt1 | contig 10175 bp, 6 predicted proteins | sample PEATcosm2014_Bin_32_FD_119764 | JGI IMG/M metagenome (GOLD analysis project Ga0181521, IMG submission 119764) | Peatland microbial communities from MTU Mesocosm Facility, Houghton, MI, USA - PEATcosm2014_Bin02_60_metaG | ecosystem: Environmental > Terrestrial > Soil > Wetlands > Peat | place... | reverse complement strand
GCATTTCTCATGCCGACCTCTCCGCGATGGATTTCTCAGGAATTGACTAACATTTCCGGAGCGATTCCCGAGAACATTTCAAATTGCAGCAGTAGTTTGCTGCCTCTTGAAAGGCTCGGGAACCGGGCCGCCGTCTGGTGAGCTTAGTCCAGCTTGTAGCGCTTGCGCTTGCGCCACAGCGTGGTGGCGTTGATACCGAGGTTTTCCGCCGCATCCTGGAGCGTCGGTGACTCCGCTAATACACGCATTATGTGATCCCGTTCGATCTCCTCAAGGTTGGACGAAGAGGAAGCCGGCGTGGTGGCGGAAGACGGCTGAAACAGCGCGTCGGGGAGGCATTCCGGTGTAATCACCTCGCCTTGGGAAAGAACGGTGGCGCGCTCGATGGCGTTGCGCAGTTCCCGCACATTTCCGGGCCAGCGGTAACTCGCGATCACTGCCTCAACAGTTGGCGAAAACCGCAATTGTTGCCGGTGATTACGGATGGCGGCTGCCGACAGCAGACGTTGCGCAAGCGGAACGATGTCTTCGGAGCGCTCCCGCAACGGGGGCACATTCAAAGCTATCACGTTTAATCGATAGAATAGGTCTTCTCGAAAGTGGTGAGCGGTGACCTCGGCCGGAAGATCGCGATTCGAAGCAGCAATGATTCGCGCATCGATGTGTATAATGTCCCCGCTCCCGACCCGTTCGAAACTCTGCTCTTGAACGAATCGCAGGAATTTTGCTTGAAGGGGTGGGCTCAAGTCAGCAATTTCATCGAGAAATACCGTACCGCCATTGGCGGCTTCGAGGCGACCTGGTTTGTCCTTTATGGCGCCGGTGAAGGCGCCCTTGACATGGCCAAACAGCTCGCTCTCGAGCAGTTGCTCGGACAGTGTGGTGCAGTTGATAACAACAAAGGGTCTCGCCCGACGCGGGCTCCACCAATGAATTTGGCGAGCAAGCACATTTTTCCCCGTGCCGCTCTCACCGGTGATAAGAATTGTAGCTTCACTGCCGGCGACCCGTTCAGCATCCTCAAGCAAGCGACCCATGGCCGGACTGCGAGACTGGAGAAACGGTCGGTCCTCTACAGTCTCACGCAGCTCGCGATTCTCGCTCCGCAGGCGCCGAGTTTCGAGCGCCCGTTCAACGGCATGTTGGACCTGGTCGAGTGAAAACGGCTTTGTGAGATAATCGTAAGCCCCAGCCTTCATGGCGGCGACTGCGTTTTCGACCGTCGCGTAGGCGGTCATAAGGATTACTGGAATGTCGGGGTCTCGTGCTTTGATATGCTGGAGCAGTTCGTAACCATTCATTTCCGCCATGCGATAATCGGTGAGGACAAGGTCGAAATTAGGCTCTTCTGACAAGAGTATCAGCGCCTGCGGCCCGCCTTCAGTGGCGCGCACGTTGTGCCCGCATCCTTCAAAGAATGTGGTGAGATGGGTGCGGATGTTCTTCTCGTCATCGACAATCAAGAGCTTGGCCATGCAGCCTCCTGCGGAGCGGGCAACTCAATCGTGAAGCAGGTCCCCTTGCCGACTGTGCTCTCAACGAGAATACGCCCGCCATGGGCTTCTACGATCTCCTTGGCAATAGCCAATCCCAGGCCCGCGGAGCCTGGTGCCGCACCATTTATGGTCCACTGGGCATAGCGCTCAAAAAGATAATCCCGAATTTGGCGGGGAATTCCGGGTCCCGTGTCGGCGACTTTCACCCACACTTTGCCATTATGGCTTTCAGTTGAAATTGAAACGCTTCCACCAGATTGCGTATAGCGCAGCCCATTCGCAATCAGGTTGGAGAGCACCCAAGAAAGTTTTACCGGATCCGCGCGAATCGTAGATATGACATTGACGTCAGTGGTTAGCGCCACGCGCTTTTGTTCAAATTGAAGCGCAAACGCTCTCGTCACGGCGCGGACCAATTCGCTGACATCCACCGGGACAGTGCGAATCGTGATTGCGCCAGCTTCACCACGCGCCAGATTCAGAAGATCGTCGGCGAGATAACGTATGCGGGCAAGATCCTCGTTGATGGACGCGAGCAAATCGCGCTGTTTGATATCCAGGTTCTCCTTACCGCGTTCAAGCAATTCAGCCGAAAGCGCCAGAGAAGTAAGTGGGGTCTTGAGTTCGTGCGAAAGCGTTGCGACCAGATTCGTGCGCGCCCGATCCTTGTCCCGCAAAAAGGTGATGTCCTGCAGGATCAAGATTGTGCCGAACGACGCCCCGTCACCTTGCCGGAGCGGCACCGGCTTCAAGACGTATGTGTGATCGCGGCCGCGCACATGCAAATCGACTTCGATACGCTGCGCTTCGAGTGGCTGATTCGCGATACTTCGCAGCGCCGCACGCACCCGCAAGTAGTGTGGGTGATTGCTGTTCAGGTCGTCGAACGGGCAGCCCAGCGCCTCGTCCCGCGCGACTCCCAGGATTATCGCCGCCACGCCATTGATATGTGTCACCACGCCCTCGGAATCGATCAGCACGATACCGTCTTCCAAACTCTCGATTATCGCTTCGGTCTTGCTCTTCTCGTAGATCAGGCGGTCGACGTTGAGCTTTTCGAATTGCTCAAGCCGCTCGCCCATCTTGTTGAATTCCGAAGCGACGGCCTGGAGCTCGGCGAGCCGCTGCTCGCCGAGCCGCCCAGACGGCCCGCGCAGGCTGAAGCTGCGCAGCCGATCCGCCAGTTCGTCAAGCGGCTTGGAGATGCTCCACGCAAGCGTCCACGACAGCATCGCCCCAAACACCAGGAGCAGCACCAGCGCGCCGGCAAATTCGTACGTCAGCCGATCGCTCATCTTCACTGAACGGCTGTCCGCCCGGAACATAGCGTCGCGATTGATCGCGATCAGCTTGTCGAGGCGTTGATGCAGCTCGACGAATTCCTGGCCGGGAGCTTTGCCGGACGGGGCGACCGCAATTTCAGCGAACAATCGGCGCCCGCGCCGGTCGATATCGGCAGCCAATTGTGCCTCACCGGGCTCCGTGATGTCATGCTCCTCGATATCGATGTAACGCGTGAACTCGTCGCGGCTAGCGGGCAGAACCGCTCCGGCGTCGCCGTCCAGCACGGCGAGTTCCACCCGCCAGAGCGCCGCTTGCATATGCTGGGCGGCATCGATGCTGACATAGTTGCGGTAGAGGGTCTCGCGGATGGCGCGCCCCAGTTGATGAACCTCAGGCAGCGCGAGCGCACCCAGCACGAGCGCGACTACCAGCATCGCCAGGCTGCCGTTGCGGATACGATTGCGCAGAGATGGCGGGTTCATGATTTTGTACCGGTGGTCTCCTGGGCAACCACCTGAATGTCAAAATCGCCGGCCTCGGCGAGAATCCGTCTGGTCAGCGACCTCTGCAACAAGCGGTTCCGCAGGTTCGGATGCGTTCGTCCGACGATGATGCGGCTAATCATTTTCTCCCGCGCAAAGTCGAGCAGCGCCTTGATTACGTCGGGCGACTTGAGCCAGACCACCTCCGCACCCAAATCGGCCGCCAAATTGACGTTGTTAAGCAGTGCGCGAAAGTCGGCAGTGCTAATCTTCTGAACCGATTCATTCGGCGTTTCGACGTGAACGGCGTACCACTCAGCATTCATTTGAGCGGCTGCTCGGGCCGCCTTGCGCAGTAGTTCTTCACTTCCTTCGGGATTTGAGGAAAGACAAACCATGACACGCTCGCTCACTCCGATACGCCGTCCGCCCTCACGCCTAAGAAGGTCCAGTTCTTCCCGGTGCCGGCTCTGCTCTCGCGCGACCTCAAGCAGCGCCAGTTCGCGCAGGGCCGCCAGGTTGTCAGGTCGGAAGAAATTCCTCAGCGCATGCTCGACCCGATCGGGTGGATAGATCTTTCCTTCACGCAGTCGGTGACGTAGCTCCTCAATGGAGATATCGACCGTAACGACCTCGTCCGCTCGCGCGAGAAAGGTATCTGGGACGGTTTCTCTAACCTCGACTCCCGTTATTCGCCGTATCATCTGATTAAGGCTTTCCAGATGCTGGATGTTGAACGCCGTAATTACATTGATCCCATGGTCGAGCAGCTCCTCAACATCCTGATAGCGCCTGTTATGCTTAGATCCTGCAATGTTGGTGTGGGGCAATTCGTCGACCACCGCGAACTCCGGTTTGCGCGCGACGATCGCGTCAACGTCCATTTCTTCAAGGAGCACGCCCCGGTACGCAACCTTCTTCAGCGAGACGCACTCGAGATCTCCCACGCGGGCAGCCGTTTCGGCCCGACCATGCGTCTCGATGAACCCTAGAACTACATCATGTCCTTCCGCGCGGCGCTGGTGGGCCTCTTCGAGCATTCGATAGGTCTTGCCGACACCGGCGGCGCCGCCGAGGTAGATTTTGAGCTTCCCGTTATTTGCCTGGGGCAAAAGATCCAGGAACTCTTGTGGATCGCGAGAATCGTCACCGTCATTCATCGGGCGGCTGCCGTTACGGGGCTTGAACAGGTCCGTTAAGTGCGTCCTGCTAGACCTTTGAACCAGGAAATTGGTCCAGCTTGTAGCGTCTTCGCTTCCGCCATAGTGTCGAAAGGTTGATTCCGAGCGTCATGGCGGCCTGCTGGAATGTCCGGCTGTCCGCCAACACACGAGCGATGTGCTCGTGCTCGATTTCATCAAGGCTCGTCCGAGAGGGGGCCGGTGTGGTTTCCTGGGGCGCATGTTTCGAAACCGCTTCCGGGAGATGCGCCGTTGTGATCGTGTCCGCCTCACACAAAACCGCGGCTGCTTCCATCGCGTTTCTCAGCTCGCGAACGTTGCCGGGCCAGCGATAAGAAGTCATGGCTGCCGCGGCTTCGTCGGAAATGAACAGATCGCTACGGTGGTTACGGACGGCAGCTGCGGCGAGCATTCGTCTTGCCAAGGGCAGAATGTCGGCAGATCGCTCGCGCAAAGCAGGCACGCGCAACGAGATAATATTGAGGCTGTAAAACAGGTCCTCGCGAAACCGATGGGCGGCCACTTCCGACGGGAGATCACGACTGCTTGCGACAATAATTCGCACATCGACGGTCTTTTCGCCGTCGGCGGTTTCCAGAGTGCGATCTTGAACGAACCGAACAAACGCGACCTGAAGCGCAGCAGGCAGCTCACAGACGTCCTCAAGAAATACCGTGCCACCCTCCGCTCTTTCGAGTGGACCCTGCCTCCTTTTCGCTCGCATCGGCAGAGTCTTTACAGCTTGTCCAAGAACCTCTCCTTCCAGACTCTGCGGCGAAAGCGTAGCGCAGTTGACAATGACGAAGGGTTTCGCGCGCCGGGGACTCCAAATATGCATCTGCCGTGCGAGCAGAGTCTTGCCGGTGCCGCCTTCGCCGGTCAGCAGTATGGTCCCGTCGGAGGCAGCTGCCTGCCGAGCATTTTCGAGCAGGCGTCTCATCATCGGACTGCGCGACTCCAGGAATAAGTAGTCCTCAGCGGCCTCGCGCTGAACGTGAGTTCTAAACCGCCTCCTATGAAGTTCTAGTGCCCGATTTACGAGTTGCTCGATCTTCTCCGGCGGCCAAAGTGTCGTTATATAGTCGATGTAATCGCAGCCACTCGCTGGTAGTGCGTTTGACACTTGCCGAAGCTCGTCGACCTCGGTCGTAAGGATAATTGATGCATCAGGTTCTATACGCCTGACCTCGCGAAGAAATTCGAAGTCGTTTGCTTCGGCAATACGACGATCGCTTGAGACCATGTCGAACCCGTCTCGCGCGAGTAATTTGAGAGCCAGCGAACCATTGGTCACTCGCTCGATTCTATGCCCCTGAGACTCGAGCCGGGTTCTGAGCCTCTTCCATATTTTGCGATTGCCAGCATCAACGACTAGTAACTTGGCCATAGCTCGGCCCCATTGCGTAACTATGCGTTGATCCTAATTTCACTTCCGCGACCTAGCACGAGTTCCGGCTGCCAAATCTGGCGGTGATCACGCAGGCGGCGCGCCATAATGCTTGCGCAGTTCGAGATTGACCTCGAGCACGTTGACAATCTTTTCGCCCCACAAGCCGTACATCGGCGCCTGGATCTTTTCTTGAAGTATCTGCTCGATTTCTCCACGCACCTGCGCGGGGTCGCGCTTGGTATCCTGTGCCCATTTCGACGCTACACGATCCAGCTGGAACTCCGCATTCTCCAGCGTGATGTGCGGATCCAGGCCCGAGCCAGATGTTGTCACCATGTCGCCAGGGACGTTCTGCAGGTCAGCGGTCGGATGCTCCTGCCGCCACATGTCGAAGAAGGTCGACTGTATGTCCGTGCCCTCTTTGACTGGCTCAATCGTCGTAACGGGTTTGCCGCCTACCTGACGGGTTACCGCGGCGGGGAACTGTCCCGGATTTTCCTTCGAGAACGTCTCGAAGAATACGACTGCAAGGTCAGGAGCTTTGGGCTGCGGAGTTCCAGGATTGTCCTTGATCCACTGCTGAACCACGCTCACATGCTTCTTCGCCCAGTCGTCAACATACTGCGAGTGAGTAGGATCCGCACTTACCCAAGCTTGCGCCAGGCTGTTATGAACATCTGCCCATTGCGCAACTGCGTGAGGCTGCCCCATGTAGTGGTCCTGTTGAAACCAGGCTTCGATATCTGATCCAACCAATTGTCCGCTCTTGGGGCCGCTTTTGTACTTGACGATCGGACCGAGTGCATTAGCTACTCGATTGCGAAGGGCATAGTTCGACGCAGCTAACGTCGAAGACGCTGAAGCCGAAGCGTCGTAGGATGCGGCGGACGGACGCGGCTGGAAGTATTCGTCCTTGGTGAAGGGCTGAGCTATTAGAAGTGATCCGACCGCGGTGTTATCGGGCCCGTTGACCATGCTGCCATTAGCCTGGAACGGGAAGGCGGTCTGACCAACCACCCACAGTGCCGCCGGGTAAATCCCACAGAGAATCACCACGCTGAAAAGCAAGAGCATTGCGCTTTTTGAAATATATTGTCCCATGACGCTGTCTCCTCTGGTCGCTGCAGGCGTCAGGCAGCCAGATGCAGGCCGACCATCAAAACGTCGATAAGCTTGATGCCGATAAAAGGCAGGATTACACCGCCCAACCCCCACACCAGCAGGTTCTTGCGCAACAGGGCATCGGCGCCGAGTGGCGTGTATTCCACGCCCTTGAGGGCAACCGGGATCAGCGCCGGTATGATGAGCGCGTTAAATATTACCGCCGACAGAATCGCGGAGGTTGGCGAATGCAAATGCATAACGTCCATGGTCTTGAGCCAGGGCAGCGTGCCGGCGAACAGCGCGGGCACGATCGCGAAATATTTAGCCACATCGTTTGCGATCGAAAACGTGGTAAGCGAACCGCGCGTCATTAGAAGCTGTTTACCGATTTCGACGACTTCGATGAGCTTGGTCGGATTGCTATCCAAGTCCACCATGTTACCGGCTTCCTTGGCGGCCTGGGTCCCCGAGTTCATCGCGAGGCCAACGTCGGCCTGAGCCAGGGCGGGTGCGTCGTTGGTGCCATCGCCCACCATCGCCACCAGTTTGCCCGCCTGCTGTTCTTTTCGGATGTAGGCCAACTTGGATTCCGGGGTGCATTCGGCGACGAAGTCATCGACGCCGGCCTCTCTTGCGATAGTCGCTGCGGTCAGCGGATTGTCACCGGTGATCATGACCGTGCGCACACCCGCCTTGCGCAAGCGTTCCAAGCGCTCCTTGGTGCCAGTCTTTAGGATGTCCTCCAGCACCACCAGCCCGGCGATCTTAGAACCCTCGGCTACGACCAGAGGCGTAGCGCCTTTGGTGGCGGCCGAGTCCACCAGGCCCTTGAGCTCGGCGGGTATGGTGCCTTTCTGCTTCTCGACAAAGCGGATGACCGCGTCGGGTGCCCCTTTGCGGATCGAGAGGCCGGAGGGAAGATCGACTCCGCTCATCCGGGTCTGCGCACTGAACGGAACGAATCGCGCGTCCGAGGCAACGCTGACCTGACCAAGGTTAGGCCGCTGCAACTCGAAGAGCTTTACAATGCTTTTGCCCTCGGGCGTCTCGTCGGCAATGGACGACACTGCCGCCAAACGTCCGAGTTCATCGACGGAATATTGGCCAACCGGAATAAACTCCGTAGCACGCCGATTGCCGACGGTTATCGTTCCGGTTTTATCGAGCAATACGACGTCGATATCGCCCGCGGTCTCAACCGCTTTGCCGCTCTTAGCGATGATATTGGCCTGGAGTGCGCGGTCCATGCCGGCGATGCCGATAGCGGCCAGCAGGGCTCCGATCGTAGTAGGAATCAGGCAGACCAGTAGCGCTACCAGGGTCGGCGCGTCCGTCCCCAAGCTGTGCAGTGGCTGACTGAGTCCAAGAAAGCTGGTCATGTACAGTTCGGCGTTATAGGCCATCCACCACAGGGGTATGACCACGATCAGGAAGATCAGAGTGAAGGCCGACAGCACCAAGGTGAGCGCGATCTCGTTGGGTGTGCGCTGGCGCACCGCGCCTTCGACCAAGGCGATCATCCGGTCCAGGAACGTTTGGCCGGGGGCGGTGCTGATCTGTACGACAATGCGGTCCGACAGAACCCGGGTGCCGCCGGTCACTCCTGAGCGGTCGCCACCGGATTCGCGGATCACGGGTGCGGATTCACCCGTAATCGCGGACTCGTCAACTGAGGCGATACCTTCAACGATTTCGCCATCGCTCGGAATAATTTGGCCCGCCGTCACCACCACCCGATCACCCGGTCGAAGGGACGTAGATGACACCTCCTCGAGGCTGTTTCCACGCAGCAGGTAGGCCGGCGTGTCGTGGCGGGTTTTCCTTAGCGACTCGGCTTGCGCTTTGCCGCGTGCCTCGGCTAGCGCGGTCGCGAAGTTCGCAAACAGCACAGTCAGAAAGAGCCAAACGTCCAGCGCGATGAAGTAAGTGATTGGAACCTGGCTGGATGACTGGCCGATCGCCGCCGCGATCACGAACAGAAGCGTCAGGATGGCGCCCACTTCGACGACAAACATCACGGGGTTGGCCCATTGGATGTCCGGCCGCAACATTATGAATGCTTGCCGGAGCGCGACTCGATAACCTCGCGCTATTCATTTACGGATTCGTAGTTCTCGCGGTACAGCCGATCGCGCCGCTGAACCCTCGTGGCCTGGGAATGCTCTCGCCGACCACGATCTTCAATAGCGTCGCCTCGTTCATGACCAACACGAATCTTCAGCACTATTCGGGCGATGTGCACCTTTCCAATTTCAGCCAGATCTTCTTCGTTATTTTGAATCAGTACGTGTCGGCTGCGGTTGGACTTTGCGCCTTAACCGCGATCATCCGCTGCTTTCGGGCCGAGCAGGCCGTCGGCAATTTTTTCGTCGATATGTGGCGTGTGCTCATTTACATGTTCCTGCCAGCAGCCTTCGTTATCGGCATCTTGTTCATGCAACAGGGCATGCCGATGACCTACCAATCCACCCATCAGGTTTCTACCTTGGAACCCGCGGCGATGGGCACTGCTGACAATGGTCAGGCGAAGCAGCAGACGATCGTGGTGGGTCCGGTTGCAGCAGTTATCCCGATCAAGATGCTCGGCACCAACGGTGGCGGATTCTACGGGATGAATTCCGCGCATCCGATGGAGAATCCGAGTGCATGGACTAATTTTCTTACGACCTTTGCGATGATGTTTTTTCCGTTCTCCCTGGTGCTGATGTATGGCCGGATGTTGAAGCGGATGCGTCATGCCTGGGTGATCTTTTCGGTTATGTTCGTGTTGATGGCCGGCACGATCGTCTTGGCCATTAGCTACGACACGTTGAAGCCCAATCCGGGTCTGGCCGGTCAACCCACAAATCAAGCGTTTGAATTACCAAGTGCAACCGCTCCAGGCGGGAAAATCGCGGTGACGATTCCGACGGTCGCGGGGCTCCCGGTCGATCAGCACCTCGGTAACATGGAGGGCAAGGAGCTGCGTTTCGGGACCTCTGCCGGCGCGACGTTCGCGGCGATCACCACGGACGTGACCTGCGGCGCGGTCAACTGCGAACACGACAGCTTAAATCCGTTGGCCGGCCTGTCACCGATGATTGGTATGTGGCTGAACTGTGTCTACGGCGGCAAGGGCGTGGGCATCATCAACATGCTCTTATACATCATTATCGGGATTTTCATAGCCGGCATGATGGTGGGGCGGACCCCCGAGTATCTGGGCAAAAAAATCGGGGCCCGGGAAGTGACGCTGGCG
>Ga0181521_10008903_pt1 | contig 10179 bp, 7 predicted proteins | sample PEATcosm2014_Bin_32_FD_119764 | JGI IMG/M metagenome (GOLD analysis project Ga0181521, IMG submission 119764) | Peatland microbial communities from MTU Mesocosm Facility, Houghton, MI, USA - PEATcosm2014_Bin02_60_metaG | ecosystem: Environmental > Terrestrial > Soil > Wetlands > Peat | place... | reverse complement strand
CCTCTCCCGCGCCTGCGGATTGTTCCGCAGGCGCAAGCCGGGAGAGAGCCCGCCCTGAGCGAAGCCGAAGGGTCGCTGCGCGACATTCATGTCGCGCGGCGGGTGAGGGCGCAGTTCCCCGCACGCCTCGTCCGCCGATGCCCGGTCGGCAAATTATCAGTAGCAAAACTCACAAGTTGACTCGCTATCGATCGACGCTTACCCTCGGATCAGAATGAAAAGCGCGCTGGTCGCAGTTCTGGTCTTCGCGATGACCTCTCAGGCCGCGCTGTGTTGCGCCTTCACGACCACGCAGGCGGCACGCGACATCTGTTGCGCCGTCGATTGCGGACACGATTCGACGCCCAGCAGCCACTGCTGCAAAGTTTCACCCCGGCCCGAGAGCGCAGAGGTTGCGCCAGCCGCATCGAACGCCGCGCAAGCGTGGCAACTCGCAGCGATATTCTCTGTTGCGCACCTGGCTTTGCCTCCGGCGCTGACGGTGGGGTCGGTCGCATCGAGACGCGCCCGGCCGCCCACAGTCGTCTTCGACCAGCTCTGTTCGCTTCAGATCTGATTTCCCTCACATCGGTTTTGTCCCTAGCGATTCGCCGACGGCACGCTGAAGGCGCGCCCTCGCCGATCGCAAACCGTACTGCGTAACTTGCAGGCCGCTCCGTCTATGCCGGCTGATGCCCGCGAGCGGCGAGGGAAGTGTAGATCGTGAAAGTGTTCTCATCGAAACGCAGCCGTCCGCTTGTGACGGTGCTGATTGGGTTTGCGGTCCTGGTCACCGCCTGCCGTTTCGCTGTCGCCGCCGAACCGTCCTCCGCGGACGTTCAAGCGACGGCGATTTCGCGGGACAGTCGCAATGGCCTCGAAGCGCTGGTCGATGAGGCGTTACAGCGGAGTCCGACAATCGAGGCCGCGCGGCATCGATGGGAGTCCAGCGCCAAGGTTCCCGTACAGGTCTCGACTCTTCCTGACCCGCAGATCGGCCTTCAGGAATTCACCGTGGGCGGGCCGCGCCCGCTCGAAGGCTATGAGACCAGCGACTTCTACTACACGGGGTTCGGCGTCTCGCAGGATATTCCGTGGCCTTCCAAGCTGGGCTGGCAGGCCGAGCAGGCCAAAAAGCAGTCGGAGTATGCGCACCAGACATACGAAGCGGCGCGAAGAGAGACTGCCGAAAAAGTACGTGAATCATACTTCGAGTTGTTCTTCCTGAAGAAGGCGCTCGCCATCCTTGGCGAGACCCGCGGCGAACTGCACCGGATCGAGAAGGTTACCGAGGCGCGCTACCGGCTTGGACAGGCGCAGGAGCAGGACTTGAGCAAGTCACAACTCGAGATGACGTCAATTCTCGAGCAGATCGAGATCAATGACGATGAAACCGGCCGGCGCCAGGCCGAGTTGAAGGCCACTCTGGGGCGCGACCCGGATTCGCCGGATATCGAAGTCGGCGATATCGCGCCGAGCAATCTGAACCTCGATGCGCCACAGCTTCAGCAACTTCCGCTTGAGAAGCTTTCGATCGAGCGTTCACCGGAGCTCAAGATGGCCGAGGCGATGGAGGCCGGCAGCGCCGACGCCCTCAAGCTCGCGCGCGCGAACTACTATCCGGATCTGAGCGTCGGCTACGCCTACCAGAAAACCGGTCCGGGCTTGCGCGACTACTACATGCTGACGGTCGGCGCCAAAATTCCGCTGTATTTCTGGCGCAAGCAAACCCCCGCAGTCGAGCAGGCCGCGCTCGACAACCGGGCCGCGCACAGCGAGACGCGCGCGCGCGAGCTCGAAGTCAGTGCGGCGGCTCGCAGCCAGGCGATCGCGATTCGCACCGCCGGCCGCGTGATGACGCTCTATCGCGACGGATTGATTCCGCAGGCCAAAGCGACCCGCGACGCCGCGCTCAACGGATACCGCGTGGGCAAAGTCGACTTCCAGACTCTGCTCTCGGCAGTAATCGACTCGCTCAACATGAATCAGGCTTACTACCGGGCGCTCGCCGACCATGAGATCGCGGCCGCCAAACTGCATCAGATAGTCGGAGACGCACCATGACAATCGTACGGGTAGGTCATCGCTGTGTAATCGGACGCTCTGTAGTCGGAATAGTCGCGGCACTGGCGGCGCTCGCATCGCCGCCGCCCGCGGTCGGATCGGGCGCTCAGCCGGAGCCGGCTCCACATCTCTCGGCGGTCCATCTCACGCCGGAGCGGCAACGCCTCGTCGGGTTGCGATTCGCGACCGTAGAGGAGCGCCAACTGACCGGCCAAGTCGACGCGACCGGCACGATCGAGCCCGACGAGCGGCTCGAAAGCTACGTGCAGACCCGCTTCGCCGGATGGATCAAGACCGTGTCCGCCAATCAGACCTGGACGCAGGTCAAGCGGGGCGAAGCGATGTTCACGATCTACAGCCCCGATCTGGCGAGCGCCGAGGATGAATATCTGCTCGCGCGTGACGAGGCGCGCGAGGTATCCGGAAGCGGCGTGCCGGGGGTGAAAGAGGGCGCGTCATCGACCGCGGCAGCGGCGCTCGATCGGCTGCGGCTGTTCGGCGTCTCGCCGCGCGAGATCGCACGGCTCGAGCGCGAGGGCACTGCGCGGGACACGATCGAAATCGACGCGCCCGCAAGCGGCGCCATCGCCGAGCGGATGGCGATTCCCAACCTGTACGCGCAACCCGACATGCGCCTCTATACGATCGCCGATCTCTCACGCGTGTGGGTCTACGCCGCCGTCTTCCAGGATGACATCGGCAAAATCAGTATCGGCGACCCGGTCTCGGTCGCTATCGACGCGTACCCGGGCAAGCGCTTCGAGGGACGGGTCGATTTCATCTGGCCCGAGATCGATCCTGCGACGCGGACCGCGCGCGTGCGATGCAGCTTCGACAACCACACCGGCATCCTGCGGCCCGGGATGTTCGTGAATGTCGCCCTGAAGCCCAATTTGGGGCGCGGACTCGTCATTCCCGATTCCGGTGTGCTCCGCACCGGCGTGCGCGACATCACTTTCCTGAACAAGGGCGACGGCTACCTGCAGCCGGTTGACGTAGTGCTCGGCGCCCACTTGGGCGATCAGTTCGAGGTTCTCACGGGCCTTCGCGCGGGCGATGAGATCGTCGCCTCGGCCAATTTCCTGATCGACTCGGAAAGCCAGCTCCGGGCCGCGCTGGGAACCTTGGCGCCTTCTCCGCCCGAGGTGAGCGCCAACGGATCAGCGGAGGAAGCGAGTACGGCGACCGCGAGCCGGGCGACGATCGATCTGACGACCGAGCCGGCCCCGCCGCAACGGGGAAGCAATGTCGTCCGCGTCGCGCTCAATGATCCCGCCGGCAAGCCGATCGAAGGCGCCGAAGTTTCAGTGGTCTTCTTCATGCCCGCAATGCCGGCGATGCAGATGGCCGCGATGAAGGCGCAGGCCGCTCCGACCGAACAGAGCCCCGGCCATTACGTCGCGTCGATCGAACTTCAGAGCGGCGGCACCTGGCAGGTGACGGTAGTCGCCACCAAGGCCGGCCATCAACTCGCCAGCCGCGAGCTGTCCGTCTCCGCGATCGGCGGGATGTGACGCGGGAGTAACGCGATGATCGAGAGAACTATCGAATGGTGCAACAGCAACCGCGTGCTCGTGTTCATCGCGATCGCCGCGCTCGCGATCGCCGGCGGATGGTCGCTCGAACGCATCCCGCTCGACGCGCTGCCCGACATCTCGGACATTCAGGTGATCGTCCACACCGAGATGATGGGCCAGCCGCCCAACGTGATCGAAGACCAGGTCACGTATCCAATCGTAGCGACGATGCTCTCCGCGCCGCACGTCAAGGCGGTGCGCGCGCAGACGATGCCCAACGACTCGTACGTCTATGTCGTCTTCGAGGACGGAACCGATATCTACTGGGCGCGCAGCCGCGTGCTCGAGTATCTTCAACAAATCGCCGGCAAACTTCCCGCCGGAGCCAACCCGGTAATCGGCCCGGATGCGACCGGGGCCGGATGGGTCTACGAGTACGTTCTGCTCGATCGCAGCCACCAGCTCAGCCCCGCCGATCTGAGAAGCCTGCAGGACTGGAAGGTGCGCTACGCTCTTGAGACCGAGCCCGGCGTCGCCGAGGTCGCCACGATCGGCGGATTCGTCAAGCAATATCAAGTGCGGCTCGATCCGAAACGGATGCTCGCGCTTAAAGTCCCGCTCGAGACCGTGATCGACAAGGTCCGCCAGAGCAACAACGAGGTCGGCGGCCGGATGCTCGAAATGTCGGGTGCCGACTATCTGATTCGAGGTCTGGGCTACGTCCACTCGGTTGCCGACCTGGAACAGATTCCGGTCGGCGATCACAACGGCACGCCGATTCTGATCCGTGACCTCGGCATCGTGAGCCTGGGACCCGATCTCCGCGACGGCGTCGCCGATTTCAACGGTGACGGCGAAGTCGTGGGTGGAATCGTCGTGATGCGCTACGGCGAGAACGCGCTCAACGTAATCGACCGCGTCAAGCGCAAGATCGCGGAGGTTCAGAAAACCCTGCCCGCCGGGGTCGAAATCGTCTCGGGCTACGACCGCTCCGGTCTGATCTCCGGATCGATCGAGACGCTCCGTCGCGACCTGATCGAGGAAGCAGTGATCGTAAGCCTCGTGATCGTCGCCTTCCTGCTGCATTTCGGCTCGGCGCTCATTCCGATAGTCAGCATCCCGCTCGCGCTGCTGGCGACGTTCATCCCGATGTACTGGCTCGGCGTCAGCTCCAATATCATGTCGCTCGGCGGTCTTGCGCTCGCGATCGGCGTGCTGGTGGACGCGTCGATCGTGATGGTCGAGAACGGCCATCGTCGGCTCGCCGAACGCGAGGCCCAGGCGCGCGAAGCGGGCGCCGTCCTCGGCGAGCATGAGCGCCGCGCCACGCTGCTCGGGGCCGCGATGCAGGTCGGCCGGCCACTTTTCTACTCGCTGCTGATAATCGTGATCTCGTTCCTGCCCGTGTTTCTGCTCGAAGCGCAGGAGGGCCGGATGTTCCGGCCGCTGGCGTGGACCAAGACGCTGGCGATCGCAGCCTCGTCGATCCTCGCGATAACGATCGTGCCGATCCTGATGGTCGCGTTGATTCGCGGCAAGCGGCTTCGTGCCGACAGCGAAAATCCGCTCTCGCGCTTCTTTCAGGCGCTCTACCTGCCGGTCCTCCGATGGTGCCTGCGCCATCGCGCGATCACGATCGCGGTCAATCTCGCCTTCCTGGTAATCGCGCTGCCGCTTACGCTTAAGATCGGCAGCCAGTTCATGCCGCCGCTGTTCGAGGACTCGATGCTGTTCATGCCGACCGCGCTGCCGGGAATCTCGATCACTTCCGCCGCTGACCTGATGCAGAAGCAGGATCGGATCATCAAATCATTTCCCGAAGTCGAAACCGTTTTCGGCACCGTCGGCCGATCGGGGAGCGCGACCGACAACGCGCCGATGGACATGTACGACACCACGGTGATGCTCAAGCCGCGCGAGCAATGGCCTGCCGGCGTGACTTACGACCGCCTGTTGCTAGAGATGGACGCGAAGCTCCAGTTCCCCGGGCTCTCCAATACCTGGACGGCGCCGGTGCAAAGCCGGCTCGACATGGAGCTGACCGGAATCAAGACGCCGGTTGGAATCAAGGTGCAGGGGCCGGAGCTCGACGAGATTCAGCGGATCGGTTCCGAGATCGAGGAGCTACTCACCGGCGTTGACGGAACGCGCGGAGTGTTCGCCGAACGCGTCTCGCAAGGCTTTTACGTCAATATCACCGTCAACCGCGCCGAGGCTGCGCGCTATGGCCTTACGGTTGGCGACGTGCAGACCGCGATTTCGTCGGGAATCGGCGGCGAGAATATCGCGACCGCGATCGAGGGACGCGAGCGCTATCCGATCAACGTCCGCTACCTGGCCGGCTACCGCGACAATCTCGACGCGCTGCGCCGCGTGCTCGTGATGACGCCGGCGGGCGCGCAGATTCCGCTCGGCGAGGTCGCCAAGGTCGAGCTGGCCCCAGGCCCCACCATGATCCGCGACGAGGACGGCGAGCTGACCGGCTACGTTTACATCGATCTGTCGACCGCCGACTACGGCGGCTACGTCGAGCGCGCGCAGAGAGTCCTCGACCGCAAGCTCAGGCTGCCGGCCGGGTATTCGCTCAAATGGTCGGGCGAGTATGAATTTCAACTCCGCGCCCGCAGGCGTCTTACAATCATCATTCCGATCGCGTTCGGCGCGATCTTCTTCCTGCTCTACATGCTGTTCCAGTCGGTCGCGGAAGCGGCGGTGCTGATCTTCCCGTGCCTCTATGCGATGACGGGCGGATTAGTCCTGCAATACCTGATGGGTTTCAATTTCAGCGTCGCGGTATGGGTCGGCTATGTTGCCTTGTTCGGAATCGCCGTCGAGACCGGCGTCGTGATGGTGATCTATCTGCACGAGGCGCTGGACCGCAGGCTCGAAGCAGGCGATGTCGATCGCGCGGACATCGTTGCCGCAACTATCGAGGGAGCGGTGAATCGCCTGCGGCCCAAGCTGATGACGGTGACGGTCGTGATGCTGAGTCTGGCTCCGATTCTATGGTCGAGCGGGATCGGATCGGACGTGATGAAGCCGATCGCGACGCCGATCGTGGGCGGGATGGTGACCTCGACGATTCACGTGCTCATCCTGGTGCCGGTGTTCTTCGCCATGATGAAGGAGCGCGCGTTGCGCAAGGGAACGCTCGCCATAGGGGGACATGCGCGAAGTGTCCGATAGCGGAGCTAACAGAAAGCGGAACACGAGAGGAGGTGATGAATCATGCGGGGATGCTAAACATTCCGAGAAACAGGGAACTGATGTTGGTCTTGACACAAAGCAGCTTCCGCGAGGGTTCATGGCGGGAGCGGAAATATACGGAGGAAAGAAGATGAAGCGCGTAGCGATGTTGCTCACATTGGGTCTCTTCCTGCTTGCTGCGGTTGCCCTGCCCACAACACAAGCGGTCGCTCAACAGCAGACCGTTACGGCCGACAACCTTGACCAAATGATCGCGAACATGAAGACACCGGCCGACCACGAGGCGATCGCTTCTTATTTCGACCAGGTGGCCGCAGACGCCCGGAAAAAGGCGGAGCTTCATCACCATTCGGCCGAGACCTATCGGACGATGAGGACCGAGAAGCCCGCCGGTATGGCCAACATGTGCGATGCGATAGCCGCGGATTTCGACAAAACCGCGGCTGCGGCAGAAAAGCTCGCAAAGGCGCACCGCGAGATGGCCAAAAAGGCCGGCGGCCAAACCGGACAGTGAGTTGGAGCAAGGCAGGGCGGCACAAGGCCGCCCTGCCTGCAGTGCCCGCCAGCGCGGCCGCATGATGCCCGGCTAGTGCCGTTCCAACTATTCGCGTCTAAGTGGGGCGGTTCGGATGCATTACACCCACGTGCTAATGGGCGAGCGGGGAAAGCGCATGGCTCGCTATATTCGGAACAACAAGTTGGAACGGCACTAGGTTTCATCCTTGCCGTTGGTGTAAGTTCCTCACCGATGGGCGAGCAGACTCAGCTACCCCTTCTTCAAAAGCGCCCCAGCCGGCGCGCTGCGCTGACGGTCACGCAGCTCGTGCGGACGGTGAGGGAGACGCTCGAACTCACCCTCGATGAATTCTGGGTGACGGGCGAGGTCTCCAACGCGCGCGGCGCGCCGTCGGGCCATCTCTATTTCACGCTCAAGGACGAACGCAGCGCGATCAACTGCGTGATGTTCAGTTCCGCGTACCGGCGCCTGCGCTTCAAACTCACCGACGGCATGGAAGTTATCGTCCGCGGCCGGGTGAACGTCTACGAGGCGCGCGGCGCGATGCAGTTTTACGCCGAGGAGATGGAGCCGCGCGGCCTGGGAGCGCTCCAGCTCGCCTTCGAGCAGCTCAAGAATCGCCTCGAGGCCGACGGACTCTTCGATCCATCGCGCAAGCGCCCACTCCCGTTCCTGCCGCGCACCATCGGGATCGTCACCGCGCTGCGCGCCGCGGCGATCCGAGATATCCTGACGGTTATCCTCGCGCGCTTTCCGAATCTCCATTTGATAATCCGGCCCGCCAGGGTCCAGGGGCCGGGAGCGGCGGCCGATATCGCCGACGCGATCGAGGACCTCAATCGCGACGGCCGCGCCGAAGTGATAATCGTCGGCCGCGGCGGCGGCTCGCTCGAAGACTTGTGGGCGTTCAACGAGGAAATCGTCGCCCGCGCGATCTATCGCTCGGCGATTCCGATCGTCTCGGCAGTGGGACACGAAATCGACTACACGATCGCCGATTTCACCGCCGACGTTCGCGCTCCAACCCCGACTGCGGCGGCCCAGCTGGTCGTGCCGGCGATGCGCGAGCTCAGCCAGCGCCTGGCGGAGACCGAGGCGACGCTCGAGGGCGCGATCGCCGGCGTGATCGGCGGCTACCGTAAGGAAGTCGGCCACGTCGGCGCCCGCCTCAGAGATCCACTTGGACTGATCCGCGACGCGCGGCAGCGCGTCGACGAGGCCGGCGCGGCGCTCACCGCTGCGGTATCGGCCGGCGCGGCAGCATCGCGACGGCGGGTCCGCGAGCTTGGCTTGCGGCTTCGCGGTCCGGTGGCGCCGATCCGCGAGAGCCGCCTTTCGCTGAGCCGGATTGCGATCCACTTGCGACAGGCAGCGACCGTGCGTGCGCGGCGGTTCGCGCTCGAGCTCCAGGGGCACTCGGCCCGGCTGGAAGTGGCCGGGCGCAGGGCGGTCGAGCTCAGGCGCGCGCGATTTACGGAGCTCGCCACGCGGCTGGATTCGATCTCGCCGCTCAAGGTGCTGGAGCGCGGCTACGCGGTGGTGACCGACCCGCGCGATGGCCGCGCAATCGTCGACGCCGCCACGGTCGCACCCGGCGACGAGCTTCAGATTCGGCTCAAGCGCGGCCGCCTGCGCGCGACTGCCAATTCCCGGGAACCATAGACCGATGGCAAAAAATTCCAGGAAGTTCGAGGAAGAGCTCCAGGACCTCGAGGCGATCGTCACGCGGATTGATTCCGGCGAGCTTTCGCTCGAAGAGTCAATCGGCGCGTTCGAGCGCGGCGTCGCGCTGGTGCGCTCGCTCAACCAGAAACTCGACGAGGTCGAGAAGAAGGTCGAGGTCCTGATGCGCGACGCGCAGGGCGAGCTCAAGACCGTGCCGTACGAACCCGCCCCCACGCCGACGACCGGCGAAAGCGACGACGAGGAAGACGAGCTGCCTTGAGTACGCCTGCTCGCGCGCGGCTCGACCTCGAGATGGCGCGCCGCGGCCTGGCCGAAAGCCGCGAGCGCGCGCAGCGGATGATCATGGCCGGCCTGGTGCGCGTGAATTCGCGGCCGGCGGCCAAAGCCGACCTCAAGGTCGACGCCGCCGCGCAGATCGAGGTGGTCACGAGCACCCCCGAGTACGCGAGCCGGGGCGCGTGGAAACTGATTGCTGCGCTCGACCATTTCGCAGTCAAGGTCGAAGGCCGTTATGCGCTGGACGTGGGCGCCTCGACCGGCGGCTTTACGGATGTGCTGCTCGCGCGCGGCGCGGCGCAGGTGGTCGCGCTCGACGTGGGCTACGGCCAGCTTGTGATGCGGCTCAGAAAAGATCCGCGAGTCACGGTCCTCGATCGGACCAATGTCCGCTTCGTTGAGCCGCGCGATCTCCCGTATCAGCCCGATCTTATCGTAATCGACACGAGCTTTATCTCGCTGCGCCTGGTGCTGCCGGCTGTGATCCGAATCGCCGCTCGCCCGGCCGAGATAGTCGCGCTGGTTAAGCCGCAATTCGAGGTCGGAAAGGGCCTGGTGGGGAAGGGCGGTGTGGTTCGCGACGAGGAGTTGCGCCGGCAAGCGGTCGAGGGAATATTGCGGTTCGCCGCCGAGGCCGGTCTCGATGTGGCGGGCGCGATCGAATCGCCGCTCAAGGGTCCGGCGGGGAACCGCGAGTCTTTGGCGATGATGCGGCTGATGCCGTGAATTCCGAGACTTCCCCCACGGAACGTAGCGCCGCAGGAGTGAATCTGCCCCTCCCGCCGGGAATATGCCTCTCCCGCGCCTGCGGGTTGCCCCGCAGGCGCAAGCCGGGAGAGGTCGGCGAGCGCGTGAGCGCTCGCCGGGTGAGGGTGACTGCGTGAGGGGCAACTGAATGAGCGGCGGCTACTTCGTCGGCGTCGACATGGGCGG
>Ga0181521_10008902_pt1 | contig 10180 bp, 10 predicted proteins | sample PEATcosm2014_Bin_32_FD_119764 | JGI IMG/M metagenome (GOLD analysis project Ga0181521, IMG submission 119764) | Peatland microbial communities from MTU Mesocosm Facility, Houghton, MI, USA - PEATcosm2014_Bin02_60_metaG | ecosystem: Environmental > Terrestrial > Soil > Wetlands > Peat | place... | reverse complement strand
TCACGCAGTGAATCGCATCACCCGACCGCCGGCATAAAGGGAATCACGGTCTCACGGGCCAAATCGGCGGCATAGGCGACGGCCGCCTCGATGTCCTCGCGATTCAGATGGTATCCGCGCATGATCTCCTCCGGCGACTCGCCCGCGGCCAGATTGCCGAGGACTACCGACACCATCACCCGCGTCCCCTTGATGCACGCCTTGCCGTGGCACACCGACGGGTCCGCCGTAATCCGATCCTGCCAGTTCATGGGAAACTCCTGAACAAAGACTTCGTCTACGTTTCGGCCGTCTGCGCGGCGCGGCGGGCGAGGCGCTTGCGGTCCAGCTCCCGCAAGACGATTTTCCGCAGGCGGATCTGGCCGGGCGTGACCTCCACCAACTCGTCCTCCTCGATGAACTCCAGGGCTTCTTCCAGCGTCAGCCGCCGCGCGGGCTTCAAGAGGATGTTGCGGTCGTGCCCCACGGCACGCATGTTGCTCAGCTTCTTCTCCTTGGTCGGATTGACGCTCATGTCGCCGGAGCGGCTGTTCTCGCCGACGATCATGCCCTCGTACACCACGTCGCCGGGGCCGACGTGCAACTCGGACCGCTGCTGGAGCGAATCGAGACCGTAGGCCACGGCCCGGCCGGCCGCAATCGAGACCAGCACGCCGCTCGGGCGCGTGGGGATCTCGCCCTCCAGCGGCCGGTAGGCCTCGAAGCGGTGGTGCATCACCGCCGTGCCCTGCGTGGCGTTCAAGAGGCGGGTCCGCAGGCCGATCAGCCCCCGCGCGGGGATGGAAAAGGTCAGGTAGGCGTACTGGTTGTGCGACGACATCTCGCGGAGCTGGCCGCGGCGCTGGCCGATCATCTCCATCACCGGCCCGGTCTGCCCTTCGGGCACCTCGACCACGAGCGACTCGAAGGGCTCTTCGATAACGTCGCCGCGGCGGTGGAGGATCACGTGCGGCTTGCCGATCGACAGCTCGTAACCCTCGCGGCGCATGGTCTCGATGAGGATCGAGAGGTGCAGCACGCCGCGGCCGGCGACCGAGAACTGCTCGGTGCCGGGGATCGGCTCGGACCGCAGAGCGACGTTCTTTTGCAGCTCGCGGGCCAGCCGCTCGCGGAGGTGGCGGCTGGTCAGATAGCGGCCCTCGCGGCCGGCCAGGGGCGAAGTGTTCACGCCGAAGGTCATCTTGAGCGTGGGCTCGTCGACCGTCACCCGGGGCAGCGCCCGGGGCGACAAGCGGTCGCAGACCGTATCGCCGATCTCGACGCCCTCCAGGCCCACCAGGGCGACGATGTCGCCGGCGCGGACCGAGGGCACCTCGACGCGGCCCAGGTCCTCGAAGACATGGACGGCGGCGATCCGCGCGGGCGTGGCGCGGTCGTCCCGCTGCATGAGCATCACGTCCTGTCCGGTGGCCACCTCGCCCGAGTAGATCCGCCCGATGGCGATCCGCCCCACGTAGTCGGACCAGTCCAGCGTGGTCACGAGCATTTGCAGCGGGGCGGCCGGGTCGATCGCCGGCGGGGGGATCTTGGCCAGGATCATGTCCATCAGCGGCTGGATCGAGGTGCCGGGCTGGGCGGGGTCGGCCGTGGCGTAGCCCAGCTTGGCGCTGCTGAAGAGGAACGGGAACTCGGCGGCCCGCTCCTCCGCCCCGAGCTGCACGAAGAGATCGAACACCTCGTCGATCACTTCGTGCGGCCGGGCGTCGGGGCGGTCGATCTTGTTGACGACCACGATCGGCCGCAGGCCGAACTCCAGGGCCTTGGAGAGCACGAACCGCGTCTGGGGCATGGGCCCCTCGGCGGCGTCCACCAGCACCAGGGCCCCCTCGGCCAGCCGCAGCACCCGCTCGACCTCGCCGCCGAAGTCGGCGTGGCCCGGCGTGTCGATGATGTTGATCTTCACGCCGCGGTAGGGGATGGCGATGTTCTTGGCCAGGATCGTGATGCCCCGCTCGCGCTCCAGGTCGTTGGAGTCGAGGATCTGCTCGCCCACCAGTTGCGCCTCGCGGAATCGGCCGCTCTGGCGGAGCATACAATCCACGAGCGTCGTCTTGCCGTGATCGACGTGGGCGATGATGGCCAGGTTGCGAATGTCCTTGCGTCGCATACTACAAACCTTGCGGCGTCATGTACTTGCGTCGCCTTTGCCGGCGACCCTTGATGATACGATTTACGACCGATGCGATGTGTGTCCCACGCAACGGCCAAGAGGGCGAGGCATGGGCAAGCACAACAGCCGGCTCGAGCCCATGCCCGCAGCCAACGGGTGGCGGAAAACCTACCGCGGCCGGATCCATTACGTCGACATTAGTTATTGTAGCAGCAAAGCCGGCCGAGGTCGATTGGGAAAGGTGCAGCCTAACCCTGATGACGCATGGGATGCCGTTGTTTGCGGAGCCTGGCTGGGCTGTGTCTAGTTTGGGTCCCGGTGGCATTCGGCGCCGACTGGCCGCCAAGGGACGGGACCGCGGGGCGCAACATGGTTTCGGCGGAGCGCGATCTGCCTGAAACATTCGTGCCAGGAGGGAAGGAGCCGCAAGGCGGCGGCATTCGTCCGGGAACCATGCGCTGATTGAGGCAGCCCGGCCGCAGCCCCGCCGCACACCCTAGCGGGTGTCCTGCCAACGAGGCTCCGGCGCGGGTATGCTTGGGGTCTTGCCCGGCAGGACGCTTATCATCTTTTCGGCCCGCCCGCCGCGACCGGCGCTATCCCAGACGATCAGCGTGACCCTGTACTCTCCCGGCCGGTCGAACACATGCTTCGGCTGGGCCGTCATTTCCGGGATGCCATCGCCGAGGTCCCATAGCCGCTCGACGGCGCCACCCACCGCGTGCGAGTTGCACTGGAACCGGACAGGCTCCCCAGCCCGGATCGGCTCGGGCACGCGGAAGTCGGCAACCGGCGGCAGGCTGGGAAAGGGCTTGGCCGCCGGGAGCCGGTCGCCTCTGTTTCCCTCGACCTTGCAGCCGGTACACTCCAGGGCCTTATACTGCGCGGGGCCCACGACGGCGGCCTGCCCGTTGCCGGTGATCGCCGAGCGGAGGAAATCCAGAGAATCCACGTCCCGCCCGCCGAGCTGCACGCCGTAGCCGCCGTTGTTGCGGAAGACGCAATCCTCAAAGACCAATCCCCGGCAGGAGCCGTTGGTGCGGAAGCCGTGGCCGCTGTCCTGGGGATACCGGGCCTGCGCGTGGCCGCGGACCGTGTTCTCGAAGACGCAACGATAGAAGTAGTGGTGGGCGATGCCTCCGCTCTCGCCCTGGAGCTGGGCCCCCCACTGCGCGCAGTCGCGGACCGTGTTGTAGGCCCAGTAGACGTTGTTCTTCACCGGCACGTTGGAGACCGACAGGCCGATGTGCGCGCCTCGCTTGACGACGTTGTCCGTCACCACAACGTCGCGGGCGATGATTTCGATCCCCAGGAATTTCAGCGTGCCGTCGTCCGTGCCGATCGCGTTTCGCCGGATGGCCGACCGGTGCCCACCGTCCACGCTCAGCCAGTGGTCGACGACGTTGTCCTCGATGAGCGAGCGGGGGCAGCCGCCCCAGATTTCGATCCCCAGGCCCTCGCCGCCGGAGCCGCTCACCCGGGTGTGGCGGATGATCAGCTCGGCGGAGTGGTCCCCGAAGATGCCGCCCCGGCCCGTGCGGTGGATGGCGTTGCCGATTACCTGGTTCCGCGCCGAGCCCCAGGCCAGCCGGATGCCGCCGCCGTACTCGGCCTCCAGGCCGACGTTCTCGATCCGGCAGTCGGTGATGCGACTGTCGGTCACGCCGCCTTCCATGCTCGGGTTGCGGCCCGAGAAAAGGATGGCGTGCGGGCCCCACGTCTTGGCCTTCAGGTTGCGGATGGTCAGGTGATGCAGCCATAGCCGCCGCGAATCGCTGCCGCCGACGCCCTGATGCACGAGCGGATTGTTCCGGCCGTCGAGCGTCATGTGGGCGATCTCAACGTCCTCGCAGCCGTCGAGACTGATGAGGACCCCGGGCTTGCCGCCCTTGTAGACCAGCCGAGTCTTTTCCTGTCCGGCGCCGAGGAGCCTGGTCCCCGACTTGGGCCGCATCGGCTCGGCCAGCTCGAACGTCCCCTCCGGCAGGCGGATCGTGTCGCCCGGTTGCGCCCGCGCGATGGCGGTGCTGATCGCCGTGGAATTAAAGCCATGCGCCTCAATCACGGACGCGGCGGCGGCCGAGTTGCCTGCGGCGGCCAGGGTCAAGGCCAGCCATGCCGTCGCGAAGACGGCGGGGCATCGTCGCGGCCTCCGGCCCTCGATTCTCTCACGGGTCGTGTCGAAGCTCATGGCAGTCCTCTACGGTTGGCCAGGACCAAGGCGTACCACGAACGCATCCCGGCGCCCGGACATACTCGCTGTTGGGACACTGGGGCGGTTGCCGCGGCATCAGAACCGCGAGAACAAGTCGATTTCGGGCCAGTCCTTGATCTCATCGGCCGGCTTGTGAAGGAGCGGATCGATCAGGCCCGCGAACTCCTTGCCGTCCTTGCCGGCATCGCTGTTGAACAAAACCGCCCAGTCGATGCCGTCGGCGCGGCAGACCAGCAGCGTGGAACTGCCGGCGAGCAAACCGCCGTGCCACTTGGTGTACTTGCCCGGTTGCCCCACGGCCGGCCGAACCTCCCAGCCACACGCATAGTAGGTCGGCTTCGGCCGTCCCTGGGGTCCGTGGCCTACAGCACCCGGTGGCGTGGCGAGCATGGTCCGAATGCCGTCCTCACTCAGGATAGGACATCGTTTCAGGTTGTCCAGAGCGGCGGCGAAGCGGACCAGGTCCACCGCCGAGGCGATCCAACCGCCGTTGGCATCCATCGTCTCGACGCCTTCGACGCCGTAGGGCAAAGGCACCTGCCGGCCGATGTTCGGTCCGCAGATGGCCCGGCCGGTGCGTTGGCGGCTGTCGTAGTATTGCACTTCGCCGGGGGCGCGGTCCTTGAGGAGGTTCTTGCCCAACTGCATGCCGCGAATGCCCAGGGGGGCGAGAATCTTCTCCCGCACAAACTCGTGGTAGGGCTTCCCCGAAACGGCCTCGATGACCCGGCCCAACACGCAATAGCCGAAGTTGGAATAGGCGTAGGCCGTGCCCGGAGCGAAATCCAACGGCTTACCCAGCGTGTAGCGGATGATTTGCCGGGGGTGAACGGGCAGTGGGACTCCCAGCGCCTTGGCGACCTGTTCGGCGGTCCCGGCAGCCATCGGGTCGAACGATTTGTCGCGATTCCAGCCGGCCGTGTGCTGCAAGCAGTGCCGCACGGCAATCTCGTGCCAGCGCGGGTCCAAATGCGCTCCCCGTTCGAGATGCGGTTGGAGCTTCAGAATCGGAAACACCCGGTCGTCAAGTCGGAGCCTGCCTTGCTCGACCAGGTGCAGCACGGCCGCAGCGGTGAAGGGCTTGCTCACGCTGGCGATGCGAAACAGCGAAGCGGGCCGCACCGGCTCGCGCTTTTCCAGGTTGGCATGGCCGAAGCCGCGGGCGTAGACCAGCCGGCCGTGATAGGCCACGGCCAGGGCGGCGCCGGGCGGTTTGTGCTCGCGCATGAAGGTGGTCATCAGCTCGTCATAGGCGGCCAGCTTCGGCATGACGGGCCCCGTAACCTGGCTGGAGGCCCGCTCGCACCGCCACAAGGCCAACCCCGCGGCGGCAGCGGTCAGGAACCGGCGGCGCGTCGGACGCGGCAACAGCGGATCGGTGCTTGGCAATGTCATCGGCTGCCGATGACCGGCAGGTATCCGCCGGCAGCGGCCCTCGCGGGTCATCTCGTAGAGTGTTCTCACGGACCGGAGACCGGGAGTTCCGCAACGGGTCACTGGACCGGGGCGGGATCGCCTTTGACCAGGGACTGGTTCCAGGCGGCACAGCGGACGGAGTACGGGCGATGCGAGCCCTTCTTCTCCCCATGCTCGCCCAGCGGGAGGACGACGATTTCCTTCGGGCCCTGCACGCGGTTATAGGCGGCAAAGACGCCCGGCGGCGGACAGGTGGTGTCGATCAGGCCCGCCCCGATGAGCACCGGGCACTTCACGCGCGAGGCGAAGTTCACGACGTCGTAGTAACCGGCGGCGCGGCGAACCTTGGCCTCGTCCTTGCCCTGGGTCTTCCAGTACCACATCGGCCAGCCAGGCATGCGGCCGGCCACCGGACCGTTGAGATCGCAGCCGGCGGGCACCTCGGCCAGGACCGCCGAGATCCTCGGGTGCAGCCCGCCCGTGACGATCGACTGCAAGCCGCCTTGGCTGCCGCCCGCGACGACCAGCGTATGGCCGTCCCAGTCGGGGCGCTCGGTCAGGTACTGCGCGGCACGGAAACACGACAGGTACATCCGCAGGAAGTAGCTGGTCTCACGGTCCTCATTGCCGATGGCCGGATAATCCTTCAAGGGTCCCGCGGCCTGTTCCTTGTAGAACTGCGGGGACTCGTCGATGGGCAGGTCATGGGCGTTGATGTTCAGGGCCAGCCAGCCCTCGGCGGCCCGGTCGGTGACCCAGCTCTCTTGCAGCGGATAGACGCCGGCCCACTGCACGACGAGCATGGCCGGCAGCTTGCCGCCCTGCTTGGGGCGAGCAAGCTGGCCGCGGATGTGGGAACCGCGGATGTTGTCCATGGTGATCTTGCAGTAATCGACGTTGGGCCTGCCGGCGTCGGCGGGGTCGAGCTTCAAGTTCATCGCCACGGCCGCAAGCTCCTTGAGCTTGGCCTCCCAAAAGGCGTCGAAGTCGTCCGGACGAGGCAGTGCGGCCCGGATCTTCTCCGGCGAGACCAGGGCGCCGCCCAGCGCCGTGACCTTCTTGCCCTCAGCGGACTTGATGCTCACCTCCGCCAGCAGCCAGCCGGGCTCGTCGAGCCGGGCTTCAATCTGTCCCTGGCCTTTCACGAGGGGGACCTTTCCCTTCGTCACTTCCGTCAAACCGCCCTTCTTGAGCACCAGCGCGGCCTCGGCGACGTCGGCCCCCGCGACCCGGACCTTCCAACGAATAGTTTGGCCAGGCTGGTAGATGCCCCGGGGGCTGTCGGGGGCGACGAGCAGCTCCTGCCCGATGGAAACGGCCGGAAGCAGGAGGCCGAGCGCAACGGCGAACCATGAACGGGTGGCGCGGAGGGGCATGGGATGTTCCTTCTCAGTCATAGCCGTAGAGCATCAGGGCCAGTTCTTCCTCGGCCAAGGGGTATTTGCCCCACTGGAGACCCATGCCGTCGATACAGGCGCAATACTTGCACATGTACCGCCGCTCCAAGTTGAAGATCCGCACCATGTCGTACATCCAAAAGGGCGCCTGGGTATCGTACTTCAATTCCAGGATCACGCCGTCCAGCGGCAGGTAATACAGAGGGCGATCGGGTGGGGGCGGGATGCCGCGCTTCGGCGCCAGCATCTTGCCCGGCCCCTCGTCCAGCATTCCCGGGCCGTCGTAGGGCGTGGCGCTGACGTGGCGATCAAAGGTCACGCGGAGCTCGTCGTCATCGGGCGCCTCGTGGATCTCGCGGAGGTACGAGACGTAGATCATCGGCTTGGCCTGCACGGCGTTGCACAGTTGCCAGAACTTGAAGTACACGTCCAGCCGCCGCTTGCCGTGGATCATGGGCCCGGGGCTTGGCCAGTGCGACGGGTTCGGCCAGCCGCCGTTGAGAAAGTGCATCACCCCCTCGCGGGTGATCATGGCGCGATCCTTGACGATCACGTCGCTCACCCGCCGCTTGATCTCCAGGAATGCAGGGTGCTTCCAGTGCTCGTTGTAGAAGCGGATCCGCAGCTTCATGCGGTTCTTGATGCCGCAGTACGCCTGCCGGAAGAAGAGATAATCGGGCGAATCCATGTAGAGGCTGATGACGGGATGACCGCGGACGGGCCCCTTGCCGTTGTGTACGGAAGGCCGGAGGTATTGCCGGAGGTAGTCCGCCAGCGCCACCGCCCGCTCCTCGTCAATCACGTATTTCAGCTCGTAGCGACCGGACTGTGCCATAACCTTCCATCATAATCACTCTTGTGCGGAACGCCAACCGGCAAACACCAACAGGGCCTCGGCCACCTCCTTGAACTTGATCTTCTTCGAGGGACTGGGACGGAACCAGATCGAATAGGCCGGGGCCACGGTCCGCGGGCCCGCCGCGGAGCCCTGGCCCGGCGGGGGCTGTTGGCGTTCCGCTGCCAGCTCTCCCTGTTCGCCCACGGCCCGCTTGAGGGCCTTGGCCAGCCGGCGGACGACCTCCTGGGGGTCGGCCTCCTCGCGGCGGGCTTCGTCGACCAGGGCAGGCCAATCGACCTGGCCCGATTCGATCAACCAGCGGAACAGACGCCCGGTGACATCGTTCTCAAAACGGTACGCGGACTTGGCCGGGGGCGATGGGTCTGGCATGGCGGTTCCTGGCGGCGGTTGCGGGGCGGGCCTCCCGCCCCCCTCTCTATTGCGGCGGCGTCGATGCGCGGCCGGGCTCATAGGGCTGCGAGTGCTCGGCGTGGAGCTTCCAGTTGGCGGCGTACTTTTCGGCCAGGGCCCTATCGCGGATCACCAACAGGTTCTCGGCGTTGTCCCGCTCCGAATGCTTCGTGAAATTGAACGATCCGCTGATGACCACGCGGTCGTCGAGGACCATCACCTTGTTGTGGGCCGCGCGGTGGTTGCCGTCCACGAGCGTCGAGATCCCGTGGCGGACGAGTAGTCCGGCCTGCGAATCCTTCTCCTCGAAGACCTTGGTCTTGTCGAGGATCACGGAGACCTTCACTCCGCGCTCCCGGGCCGCGACCAGCGCCTTGGCGATGGACGAGGAGTTGAAACTGTACGCCTGGACGAGAATGCTCGCTTCGGCGGCGGCGACCTCCTTGACGATCGCCGCGGTGGCCCCGCCCCCCGGGTTGAAGTAGACGGCAATGGGCGGAACCCGCGCGGGCTCCGCCCCGGCGTTCTGGGCGGGCAAGCGGTTGGCGGAAACCAGACAGAGGCAAGCGGCCAACGCGAGGCGGAGTGTAATCGGTTTCATCGGCTTGTCCTCGACGGGAGCCCGGAACCTGTGTCTCGTCCGATCCTAATAGTCTAAACGAACTCGCGCGATCTTGGGAGGAGCGCCGCAATAGGTGGGTTCCTGCCACCCCAATGAAGAGGCCGCCGGTGGGCCGCTGGAACGTTGCTCTCGACTCGCGGAATGGGGGTGGAACCAGACGATCGTTTTTTTCTCTGGCATTCATACCCGGGACCACGGCGTATGCAGGGCTGTTAAGTCGTGTTAGAATCGCGTAAACTTCAAATAGGCGCCGACTTGCCACACGCCGGCAGGTAGGGAACCCGGGCCTTTAGGGGGATCGTTGCGAGAGGGCCATGAAGGAAATCCGATATCCTTATCTTGGAGAAACGTGGCTGGCCGCCCTCGGCGAAGTCTACCGGGCCGGCCGGACCGTCGCTGACGAGACCCGCGAGTTGCTACACCTGTACACCACCTTCGAGAAGGGCGACTTCCAGGCCGACCCGTTGCTGGCACGCTTCGGGTCGCGCCGTCACGTGGAGGAGATGCGCAAGGTTTTTTTCTCGGCGGAGCCGAACCTGTTTGGGCATCATTACCGGGACGGACTTCGTGGGCCGCGGGGGCGCAACGACTTCGGCGACGTGGTCGAGTTGCTGCGGGACGAGCCCTGGTCCAAGCGGGCCCTGGTGACGCTGGCAGGCTGCGGCGACGGCCGGGTGCCCTGCGTCAGCGCCATTCATTTCCTGCAGCGCGACGAGGGTCTCCTGGCGACGTACTTCGCCCGGGGGCAGGATGTGTTCCGCAAGTTCTATGCGGACGCCGCGTGCATCTACGAGGCGGCCCAGCGGGTGGCCTCCGCCCTGGGCATTCCGCTGCTTGCGGTTTCCGGGCTGACCAGCTCGGCGCACGTCTACCTGGCGGACCTGGCCGAGATCCGAAAGTTGTTGGAGGAGGTCGAGGCATTGCCGCAGGAAGCGGCCCTCCCTGAGGAAGTTGCATGAAGACCTGCCTCGTCGTGCCGCGGTCGAGCAATCCCAAGCAGACCTACCGCGAGTATCCCTTGGGGGTCGGGCTGATCGCCACGGCCCTCGGGCAGCGGGGTTTCGAGGCGCTCGTGTACGACCAGGGGGCCGAGGGGCCGGAAGACGAGCTGCTCGTGGCCCGACTCCGCGAGTTCCGGCCGGACGTGGTCGGATTCTCGGTGATCACGCCG
>Ga0181521_10008901_pt1 | contig 10181 bp, 5 predicted proteins | sample PEATcosm2014_Bin_32_FD_119764 | JGI IMG/M metagenome (GOLD analysis project Ga0181521, IMG submission 119764) | Peatland microbial communities from MTU Mesocosm Facility, Houghton, MI, USA - PEATcosm2014_Bin02_60_metaG | ecosystem: Environmental > Terrestrial > Soil > Wetlands > Peat | place... | reverse complement strand
GACAAGCGGCTGCGGCCGCGGCGGGGGGCGGTGCGCCGGTGAGCGAGCACGTCGACGTGCTCATCGTCGGGGCCGGGCTGTCCGGGATCGGCGCTGCGCACCACCTGCGGACTGCGTTCCCCGGCCGGACCTACGTCATCCTCGAGGCCCGCGATGTCATGGGCGGCACCTGGGACCTCTTCCGCTTCCCGGGCGTGCGCTCGGACTCGGACATGCAGACGCTCGGTTACCGGTTCCGCCCGTGGACCGGGGCCAAGGCCATCGCGGACGGCCCCTCGATCCTCCGCTACCTCCGCGACACGGCCACCGAGACGGGGATCGACCAGCACATCCGCTACCAGCACCGGGTGACGCGGGTGTCCTGGTCCGCCACCGACGCGCGATGGACGGTGCAGGCCACTCACGACACCGAAACCGTGGTGCTGACCTGCAGCTTCCTGCTGGTGTGCAGCGGCTACTACCGTTACGACCACGGTTACCAGGCGGCGCTGCCGGGCATCGGGGACTTCCGCGGCCAGGTGGTGCACCCGCAGCAGTGGCCCGAGCACCTTGATTACGCGGGTAAACGGGTCGTCGTGATCGGCAGCGGCGCGACTGCGGTGACGCTCGTGCCGGCCATGGCCGAGACTGCCGGGCACGTGACGATGCTGCAGCGCTCGCCCAGCTACATCATTAGCCTGCCCACCGAGGATCCGATCGACGCGCGCCTGCGCGCCCTGGTCGGGACGCGCCGGGCCTACCCCCTCATCCGGTGGAAGAACGTGCTCGTCAGCACGCTGATCTACCAGCTCAGCCAGCGACGGCCGCAGATGATGCGGAACTGGATCCGCGGCATGACGATAAAGCAGCTGCCGGCCGGGTACGAGGTCGACACGCATTTCAAGCCGGTCTACAACCCCTGGGACCAGCGGCTGTGCCTGGTGCCGGACGGCGACCTGTTCCGCGCCATCCGCCACCAGCAGGCCTCGGTGGTCACCGGCCGGATCGCGACCTTCACGGAGCATGGCCTGCGGCTGGAATCCGGCGAAGAGCTCCAGGCCGACATCGTGGTGACCGCGACCGGGCTGCAGTTGCTCGCGCTGGGTGGCATCGAGCTGACCGTCGACGGCCGCGCTATCCACCTCCCCGACACGATGGCCTACAAGGGCATGATGCTGAGCGGAGTGCCGAACTTCGCGTTCACCATCGGCTACACCAACGCGTCGTGGACGCTGAAGGCGGACCTGGTGAGCGAGTACGTCTGCCGGCTACTCGGGTACATGGATTCCCATGGCTACGACGTGTGCGTCCCGGTCAACGAAGATCCGCGCGTCACCGAGCAGCCGCTGCTCGACTTCTCGGCGGGATACGTGCTCCGCGCGATCGATCAGTTCCCGCGGGCCGGCTCGCGGGCCCCCTGGCGGCTCGGCATGAGCTATCTCAGCGACGCGCTCACCCTGCGGCACAGCAAGATCAACGACGGCACCATGCGCTTCAGTGCAGCACAGACCGGGCCGCGTCCAGCTGGGACCGGAGCACCGAGCACACGGTGACCAGGGACACGGCGTACGACCAGGTCAGAGCGTACTTACTTCAGGTAGTCCACGGGCGGGATGGCCGGAGGGGACGCGAGGGGCTCGCTGACGTACTGTGACCGGATGCCGCGAATGTAATCACGGCAACGCTCACTGAGGCCTCCGCCGCTCTGCATGCGGCATTTGGTGACGAGAATGCCGAGGTCGGCACCCTTGAAGCGGTAGTCGCCCGGGGCGTAAACGCGCAGGTAGAAGCACTCGTCGTCGCTGGTGACCGGGTGCCAGTCGTGCGACCCGCGGAGAAATGCCAGGTCGCCGTGCTCATCCAGCCGGTACGTTCCGGTGCGCGGGGCGCTGAGGATCCGCTCGACCGAGTCGTTCGGCTCCTTCATGATCAGCTGCGACCAGACATCGTCCCCGGCCAGGTCCAGCCACCGCTCGTTGATCTCGCTGACGTCGACGCTGTAGTCGACGTCCATGTATTCGAGCAGATGGAAGAGGAAGAGGGGAATGTCGGCGTACGCTCCCGCCGTGACGTTCGTCATCGAGGACACGCCGGAAAGGCGGGGATTCAGCTCACCGAGATAGACCTCGCCGGTGTCGAGATCGATGAGAATGTCGACCTCGAAGAAGCCGATATAACCTTCCCGCCGGAGCCGGCCGCCGAGCCGCTGGACAAGCTCGACCGCCTTGGCCCGGTGCTCATCGGACAGCGCCTCCGGGTAGAGGTCGTTGCCGCACCATCCCCCCGGGTAGGGGGTGAGTTCCGAGTAGCCGGTGAGGTCGGTCATGAACGGCCCCACGACCGTCCCGTGCCGGGTCAGCACGGCCTCGACCGCAACGGCCTTGTTGTTGATCCGCTTCATCACCTTGGCTTGCTGGCCGGTGATGCCATCGGCGTGGCTGGCCCAGTCAGACTCTGAGGCCAGGAAGAAGGTTGTCTTTCCCGAGTCCCCGTAGGGGGTCTGCACGACCAGATCGGTGCCGAGACCGCTTTCGCCCGCGACGCGGACCAGGGTGGCCCACGAATCGATCTGCTCCGCGAGCACGTTCGGCACGCTCAGGGCGCCGGCCTCGTTACCGAGGACGGTCGTCACGATCTTCGAGTCCAGCCGCTGACGTAGCGAATGGGGCGGCAGGACCAGTTCGTAGCCGAGCTCTGCGCAGATCCGCTCGGTCTCCTCGTCGAAAAACACCATCGCCACCTTGGGGCGGCCGCCACGGGAGGCGATGTAGGCCTGCACTTCCGGATCGCGGAGCAGGTAGTTGTTGATCTCCTCACCGCTCTCGAACCGCACGTACGGCTTGCGCCCGGGGGTGAATACCCGTGGGTGGCCGCCGTCCCAGGAGTCGTAGTAGGCGATGTAGCTGAAGTTACGGACCCACCGGTCGATACCGAGCAGGTTGAACGCGGTCGGCCCGAAGAAGTAGATGGGCGTGGTGTTGGTCCGGAAGAAGGCGCGGACCTCAGAGATCCCAGCAAGGGGGCGAGAGGAAGGATGCGGGGCGCGGGGCGACGGCTGGCTCATGGGTTCCCTGCGTCAGGGTAAGGGCACGTTAAATAAGCCTAACCGGGTAAATAAGCCTAAATCGCGTCTTTGCGCCACTTCCTAAGCTGGGCAGTCGCCCGTCTATCCGGCCGCGGGAAAGACCCGCCGCCACCCCCGGCGGCCCGTGCCGCTGCGGATCGCCGGCGGCGATGCCCGCGAGCACGGCGCCGGCCGCGTCAAAGGCGCGCAAGGTGTCCTCCAGCATCGTGGAGGACTGTGCGTCCGGCCACGAAGACAGCTTGGCCGCCACCGTGCCGGTACTCGGGGCGACGTAAAGCATCTGGCCGTTGATGCCCAGGCACAGCAGCACGTCGCCGTGCGCCCGTGGCACGAACCAGAACTTGTTGCGGTACCACCCGCCGGGAAGGTAGGGCTCGGACACGGATCGCGCGAACGCGTCCCGGACGTCCGGGTCGACCGTCCACGACTCCCGCAACCAGGCACCGGGGACGATGCGGCGGCCCGCCACTTCGCCGTCCCCCAGCAGCATCATGCCGAAACGCGCGAGGTCCCGGGCGGTGGCACACATTCCCCCGTCGTGAATCGCGGTGCCTACCCCGTCACAGGTGATTTCGGCGTCATGATCGGCGCCCATCGGCGACCACACGAACTCGCTGATGAGGTCGGCCATCCTGGCACTCGCGGCCCGCTCGCACACCCAGCCGAGGACATCGGTCTCGCAGGACCGGTAGTCAAAGACCCCGCCGTGCGCACCGGCGCCGCCGAGCGTGGTCAGGTAGGCGTACATCGACGGGGGCACCTTGCGCGCCGACGGGGGGCGCCAGCCCATGGCCTCCTCCATGAGGCGCACCTCGGCGTTCAGATCCGTGTAGTCCTCGCTGAAGTCCACTCCGGACCGCATGTCCAGGACATTACGCAGGGTGGCCCCACGGTAGCCGCTGGACCCGAGCTCTGGTACGTGGTCGGTGATGAGCTGGTCGGGGGACAGCCGACCGCGCTCGACAAGGTTGCCGACGACGCAGCTCACCACGGACTTGGAGATGGACATCAGCAAGTGGGGTGTGTCCGAGGCCATCTCTCCCGCGTAACGCTCGAGGACCACCCGCCCGTCGTGGACGACGACGACGGCATCGGTGTAGGTGCCGTCGAGCACTTCGTCCACGGTCGCCTTGTCGGCGCTGCCGCGGACCAGCGAGACCCGGCCCAGCGGCTGGGGGTCCCCGGGCAGCGACGCTACCGGTCCTGGACCGCGGGGAATGCGCTGCGTGGGCACGAGTTCACGCATGTGCGAGAAGGACCACCGGTTGTAGGGAGGAAGCTGCCAGTTGGCCAGCGTGACCCGGGTATCCGCAGGCGGCGGGAATCCTTGCATGAGCATAGGCCGAGCCTAATGGCCCCTTTGCCGCTGCCGGGCAGCAGTGGTTGCCTGGTGGCAGTGGTTGCCTGGTGGCAGGCGACGTCAGGCGGGGGTCCCCTGGATGGTCGTGAAGCCCTTGAAGTTGCCGTTGAGTACCTGGCCGGCCGTGGCCAGCAGGTCGGCCTCGGAGAATGGCTTTCCCACCAGGGCCACGCCAGGGTCGAGCCTGTCCTGGGAGGCCAGCACGGGCCGGGCGTAGCCGGACATGAAGACCACCTTGATCTCTGGCTTGATCAACCGCATTTTCTCGGCGACCTCCTTGCCGAGCATGTGCGGCATCACCACATCGGTGACCAGCAGGTGGATCTCGCCCGGGTGGCTGGCGGCGATGGCAAGGGCCCCCGGGCCGTTCGCGGCGGTGATCACCTGGTAACCATTACGGGCGAAGATACGCCTGGTCACCTCGCGCAGCGCTGCCTCGTCCTCAACGATCAGGACCGTCTCTCCTTTGGGTGCCCGCCGGTAGGGTATGGGCTCTGCGACCGGGACGGCTGCCTCCGCGGTGACAGGCAGCATGATGACGAAGGTCGTGCCGTGGCCGGGTTCGGAGTAGATCTGGACCTTCCCGTCGGCCTGGGCGAGGATCCCGTAGACGGTGGCCAGGCCGAGCCCGGTGCCGCGGCCGTCCGGCTTGGTGGTGAAGAACGGCTCGAATACGTGCTGCGCAACGTCCGGGGCCATTCCGGTGCCGGTGTCGCTGACCCGCAGCCGCACGTTCCGGCCCTTCCGCGCCCTGGATCCCCCGGCGATGGCGTCGGCATCGACGGTGATGTTGCCGGTGTCGATGGTGAGCGTGCCGCCCCGCGGCATGGCGTCGCGGGCGTTGACCGCGAGATTCACCAGCACCTGCTCCAGCTGGCCAGGATCGGCCAGCACCGGCCAAAGGTCACCGGCCAGCGAGATGACGAGCTCGACATGCTCGCCAATGGTGCGGCGCAGCAGTTCCTCCACCTCGGTGACGACGGTGTCGAGGTCGAGGACCTGCGGCCGGTTCACGTCGCCCCGGGCGAAGACGAGCAGCTGGTGGGTGAGCCCGGCCGCCCGTTCGGCGGCCTTCTTGATCTGCCCGAGGTCAGCGCTGGCCGACTCCAGGTGCCCGGCTGGGTCAGGCCCGGCCGCGGCGGCGATGTCCTCGGAGACGAATGAGACGTAGTTGAGGATCACGGCGAGCAGGTTGTTGAAGTCGTGGGCGACGCCCCCGGCGAGCTGGCCGAGGCTCTCCAGACGCTGAGCCTGCGCCTGCAGTCGTTCCTTCCGCTCCCGGGACCTCCGGGCATCGCGGCGCTCAGCATCGTCCGTCATCTCGGCCTGCTCCAGCGACTCCCGGGCATCGCGGTGCTCGGTGCCGTCCCTGCCTCAGCGGTCTGCTCGGTGCCCAGCTGCGGGCCGGCCTCACCCGACACCGCGGCCGCCCGCCGCGCGGGTAGGTGTTCATCGCCCGTCGGCTGGGCCATGTGAATCCTCTCCAGGCTGGCCGGACGGCACCTGCCGCGCCAGGGCGGCCGGTCAACACGCGGTGGGCCCTCGGGACGGGGCGGGCTCTTTCCCTGGGCACCTCGGGCAGGCGGTGCGTACGCAACCCAGCCGTCCGCACCGAGGACCGGCACCGGCACCGGCACCGGCGGGCCGGATCGTCACTGAAAGTGAATTATATCAAACTCTAAGTAGTGAGAAGAGTTGGCAGCGTAGTCGCGCTCAACGGGACGATTTCCTTCTGGCAGTCCAGCGCTGCCCGGCGGGCGGACCGACGAGGGACCGGCGACCGGGCGGTCAGCCGGCGGTCAGCTCGGGCGGCGTTGGGCCGCCCGGGCCGATCTGGGTCTTGAGCGCGGCGAGCTCCTTGTCCACCTCGGCGGCGGACCCGGCTTCGTCGAGCTCTTTCTGGATGTCGTCGGTGTCCCCGCCGACATCTTCGAGCACGCCCGACTGGAGCAGCTCGTCCAGCGCGCCCGCCCGGGCCTGCATCGTGGCGATCTTGTCCTCGGCCCGCTGCACCTCCGCTCCCGAATCGCCGATGGTGCTGGAGATCCCCGCGGCGCTCTCGTCGACCGAACTCATCGCGCTCGCCGCGGTGTACTGGGCCTTGAGTACTTCCTTCTGGGTCCGGAAGTTGTTCACCTTCGACTGCAGGGCAGCGAGGGTCCGCTCGAGGCTGGCCTCCTGCTCGGTGAGCTGCTGGTGCTGGGGTTCCATGCCGTCGATCTGGGCCTGGGCGGCGGCCTTGCGGGACAGCGCCTCCCGGGCCAGGTCCTCGCGGCCCTGCGACAGCGCGGCCCGGGCCTGGTCGTCCAGGTGCGCCACGGAATGCTGAAGCTGCTGCTCCTGCAGTTCAATCTGCTTGCGCGAGGCGGCGATGGCCACCAGTGACCGGCGGACCTGGGTGATCTGGTCGAGCATCTGCTGGTAGGAAAGATCAAGCATTTCGTCGGGCTTCTCGGCGGCATCGAGCGCCTTGTTGGCCTTGGCCTGGACTATTTCGTGGGCTCGCTGAAAGAGGCTCATGGCGGTCGGCTCCTCATCGATTGTGTACAGGGCCTAAACGAACCAGAAGACTGGCCGGTCCCGCTACTCACCACGCTAGCGGGAAGATGAGGACAGCCGGCCGCCGGTCAGTGCGCCGGCAGGTAGACGCTGAACGTGGTCCCGTGGCCGAGGGTGCTGTCCACCGTGACGCGGCCGCCGTGCAGTTCGCTGATCGCCTGGACGATGGACAGGCCCAGCCCGGTCCCCGGCAGTCCCGCGGTCCGTGCGTTGGAGGCCCGGACGAAGCGGCCGAAAAGCTGGCCGATCTCTTCGGGCGGGATGCCAATGCCGTTGTCGGCGACATCGATCCGCCAGCCGCCGTCGCCCCAGATCACATCGACCCGGACCAGGCCGCCCCGCCGGGAGAACTTGACCGCGTTGACGATCAGGTTGTCCAGGACCTGAGCCAGCCGGGTGCGGTCGGCCTGGATCAGCGGTCCTTCATCGGCTGAGAAGTGGACGGTGACCCCGTGCTTCGCCGCCCTGGCCGAGGCGGCATGAGCCGCCTCGCCCGCCAGGTCGGGGACGGATACCGGCGCCAGCTCCAGCGGAATGGTCCCGGACTCGAGCCTGCTCAGCAGCAGCAGATCGCCGACGAGACGGAGCAGCCGGTGCGCGTTCCGCTCGATGATGTCGAGGAACTGGGCGCCATCCGGGGTGAGCGCCTGAGTTTCCGCCCGCATCAGCTCGCTGAAGGACACAATCGATGTGAGCGGCGTGCGCAGCTCATGCGACACGGTGGCGAGGAAGACGGTTTTGGCCTCGTCGAGTTCACGCAGCTTCTCGTTCTGCATTTCCAGCTTCCGCCGGCTCAGCTCCGCGGACCGGCGGGCGACGAGCTCGGCTTCGAGCAATTGCTCGCGCTGCTCCTCCAATTGCTTGCGGTCTGTCATGTCCCAGGCCAGCCACAGGTCACCGCGGTAGCGACCGCCGACCATTACCGGCCAGTAGTCACATTCCAGGGTGCGGCCGTCCGCGGCGGTCATCTGCTCGCCCGCCACCGGCTGGCGGGCGCTGAAGGCCTTGGCCGTGCGGCGGACGAATTCGTCCGGATCGGCGAAGACCACCTTGATCCGGCGCACCACATCGCCAGCAGCCGTCCCGACGAGCTGTTCCGGTGACGCGATCCCGAACAGGGCCGCGAAACTCTGGTTGACGTGGGTGACCCGGCCCTGCTCGTCGGTGAAGAGCACGCCGGGGATCGCGTTTGCGATCAGGCAGTTGAGGCGCTCGGTCTGGTCGGCGAGGCTGAGACGGGCGGCCTTTTCCGCGGCCAGCAGCCGTTCGCGGTCGGCTTCCGCCCGCTTGACATCGGAAATGTCGGTGAACGTGGCGAGGAACCCGAGAAAGTCACCGCCGACGGCGTGGAGCGCGACGGCGGAAGCCTTGACCCAGATGTCGGTACCGCCGGACGATCGCAGCCGGCAGTCGGCTCGCATCTCCCCCGCGGTAGCAGCCGTGGCCAGGTCGCGCGCCACCCGGTCCCGGTCATCGGGGTGGACGAGGTTCAGCCAGTCCGCGCCGAGAGCATCATTCGGCCGGACCCCGGCCATCACGCACCACCGGTCGTTGACGAAGACGGCCCGTCCGTCGGCACCGGTCTGCACGATGCCGACGGGCGCCAGCTGGGCCAGCAGGCTGAACCGCGCCCGGGATTCCGCCAGCGCCGTCTGGGCGTGCTCGAAGTCGGTGAGGTCCCGGAAGAACCCGCAGAAGAACGTCCCGCCGTCCTGGGTCAGCGGCCTGGCCGTCAGCTCGACGATGCGCTCCGTGCCGTCCGCACGCAGCAGCGGCACCCGTACCGGGCCGGAGTACTCACCCCGGTCCCCCGTGGCCAGGTACTGCTCGGTGTGCGCGACAAACGCGGCACGTTCCCGTTCGGGAATCAGGAGGGCCGACATCTCCTGGCCCAGCACGTCGTCGCGCCGGTAGCCGGAGAGTTCTTCGGCCGCGTGGTTGAACGCCACGAGCCGCAGGCGGGAGTCGGTGGCGATGATGGCATCGGGCGAGCCGGCGATCAGCGTCTGGGCCAGCGCCTGCTGATCGGCGAGGTCGGCTGCGTCGTTGGTGTGGCGGATCTGGGCGGCGACGGCGGTGGCCACGGCATTCAGCACGGACCGGGTTTCGGTGTCCCAATGCGAAGCGTCCCCCACGAGGGCGATCGCGCACAGGCACTGACCGCTGACCGGCGCGGAACAGGCCACCAGGGCGCTCAGGCCGGGAGCACCCGATCCCAGCGGTGCCTGGCCGGAGCCCGTGCCCGCCGCGACGCCGGGTGAAGTGCTCAGCGCGCCGATCCGGCTGAGCAGCGTCCGGTCACCGGCGGCACCGGCCGGATGTGCGGCCAGCACCACCGGCGGCGCCCCGGACCCCGGCTGAAAGGCCAGTGCGCAGCGGCCGGAAAAGGCCGTGACGAGCCGGGCCAGAACCGTCGGCAGGGCGCCGAGCGTGTCGTTCCGCAGGACCTGCTCGATCGCGAACTCCACGACAGCGGCCGGTGCGGCAGCCCGGCTCTGATGGCTCGCGGCCAGATCCGGGGCCGGCCTGGATCGAGATACCCCCATGGCGTCGCGCTGTCCCCTGCCCCCGTTACTTCACATTCCGCGGCATCGTGGCACCGGCTGGATGCGGCTCCCGCCGTCCGACCAAAGCGTTACTACCCGATTACGAATCGTTAAACCGTCGCGGAGAGCCGCGCCCACCCCTGTTCAGCTGGCCCAGCGCCGCAATCTGTTCCCGGGAGAACCAGCGGCGGCAGAAGAGCGGTCCAAGCAGAGCGGCGGCGATGGCGTTGCGGTCAGTAGTTGATGGGATCTCCCCGCTAAGGGCTGGCGGGCCGGCCCCGGGATCGGCAGGATCGGGGGTATGACCTCCGAACCGCACCGGCGGACGATCGGCTCACTGCGGGCCGTGGCACTCGACGCCCCGGACATCGACCGCCTGGCCACGTTCTACGAGCAGCTCGCCGGCTGGCAACGCGTCCCCGACGACGACGATGAGTGGATCACGCTCGACACCGGTGACGGCTGGCGGATGGGCCTGCAACGGGCCACCGGCCACGTGCCGCCCCACTGGCCGGACCAGGACCGTCCGCAGCAGGCCCATCTCGACTTCCGGGTACCGGACATCGACACGGCGGCCGAACGCGCCCAGCAACTCGGCGCCACCCCGCTGCGCCGCAACGAGCGGTGGCACACGCTGGCCGACCCGGCCGGT